>Ga0070754_10001944_pt1 | contig 15736 bp, 15 predicted proteins | sample VirMetDEL_Sep_01_FD_75181 | JGI IMG/M metagenome (GOLD analysis project Ga0070754, IMG submission 75181) | Aqueous microbial communities from the Delaware River and Bay under freshwater to marine salinity gradient to study organic matter... | ecosystem: Environmental > Aquatic > Marine >... | reverse complement strand
TCAACAAAGAAAGTATTCGTAGCCTTACACAAGCCGCTAAAGATGTTGTAAAAGGTGAATATGCACCTACAAATTTAGTGAAAGAAAGACTTCGTATATGTGGTACTTGCCCTCACGGTGGTACAAAGTGTTCACTTTGTGGTTGTTTTTTGAAGTCTAAAACAGCATTGCTTAATTCACAATGCCCAATACACAAATGGCCGTCAGCGAGTGATACGGGAATAGACACCAGTAAGCATAAGGAAACTACCAAATAAGCCTACAAGGTAATAAGAAACACTGGCTGAATCCATTGTTCCTCCTTTAAAAATTAAAATCATAAGCATAGTCACAATAATAGAAATCAATTGTACCATTACCATATCAATGATAATACTTCGATTTGGATTTAGCATATCAAGTGTAGTAGCGGCAAAAGAAGTTGGGATGTACCCTGTATAATCATTTTCTCTCATCATCTCATCCCCATAAACGAGCGACCGAGGCTACCAATGCCTCCGCCGACTTTTTCCATAACCCCTTCATTAGCAAGAGCCGCTGAAAGCGCACCACCCATCATAGATTGTTGAGCGAAAGTTGCTAACTGTTGTTGTTCCATTTCTGTTTGACTTACTTTTTGCGTTGCGGCGGCTTGAAGATTGGTAAATTGACCCGTCACATTTTCTGCACTCATAGTTTGCAAATTTGATGGGAGTGAAGTCACATCCATTTTCATTGTACCACTTTCTTCGTCAATAATAAAAGTAGCATTACGAAGAACTTCAAGAACACTAAAACTCACAAAGTTGCTAAACATTTCAACAAGAGTTCCCATTTGTGGGCTGGCAACATATCGCTCAATAGGAGTAATACCTCGTAAAAGCATAATTTGAATTTCAAGTTCACTTGGAGGTGCTACCGGTTGTTGAGTGAATTGATTTTGTTGACCACCAAACATTCCTTGCATAATAGGGGCTTGACTCACACCCATCATTTGTTGATTAGCCCACGGATTTTGTTGTGTTGCAGGTGCGCCTAAATTCAAAGCACCGTTATTCATCGGTGTCGTACTTCCGCCTAAACCTAACATCTCACTCACCTACCCCAATACTTTCTTGGTCAAGAGCGTTTTGATTGACTACTTGGGCTACTTGTTGTTGTACAAGTGCTTGAAAAGCCGGTGTTGCTTGTTGTTCTAACGCTAACTCGTGTTGAAATATACGCAAATCAAACGAAACCGTAGTAATGTCATTTTCTCCTGTAATCGGGTTGGAGTAATGGTTTACATTGATAGCCTTTGTTTTGCGAGAATCTTTTTCAAGTTCAGCAAAGAATGGTTCGTATTTTTTCAACATGGTGGGAGTTGGGTCTTTTTTTGTGACAGCCGAAACAGGCACAGTGACAATTGATACACCTTGCTTGACTCTATCTCGTAGTCGTTTTGGATTTGATTCGTTAATACGGTCTTCTTCTGTTTCCCACTTAACGAGTAAATGGTATAGATGCATGTGTTCGGGGCAATAAGTTCCTCTCATTTTACGACCACTGGTAACCCGCTCTAAAGCCACAAATGCTTCCGGCTCGCCTGTCACTGGATTTTGCCAATACATTTCCCAAAGACTTCGCCCTGTATCTTCATCACAAATCTTAGCGTACAAGTTATCATACTGAATTAAAGTGGCACAGTCACATCCATCAACAACACAAACACTTGTTTGTTTATTGTAGTGGTACTTTCTACCAAACACCCATCGTACAGGATTTAAGAGTCCTCGCTTTGAGGGTGTAAGGAGTTTGTATGCTTGTTTAATGTCTTTCTTTCTTGCTTTTTGTGGAACAGGATGACGACTTGGGTAAAAATTCACTTTAGGTACTTGCAAATTATTTTGACCTGCAACTTCTTGCATTGCGCCTTGTGCTGTTGCTTGCTCCATCAAAGCGGCATACGAAAGGGTATCATTACCCTGTTGACTTAATGCCATTAGATGTGCTTGGTTTACACTACCAAGATTTGCTTGGTTTTGTTGATTAAACTGTGGTATCATTGTTCTTCACCTTTAGACATTTTAAGGTAAAACCCGTTTTGTAAGTCACCGCAAAGTTCCCATTTGATTTTATCTCTTGCTGATAATTCTAATAATTCTGCCATTACTGCTGGTATGACGGTTCTTACACACTTACTTTTTTTGTTCACGGCAATCACAGTTGTAGTTTTGTTCAGCATATTTTTTCCCTCAAGTTGTTAGTAAGTCAATCAGTGTTTCTTCCACATTCCATCCTATTCGAGTAGCCATAAAAGACCTGCGAGTAGGTATATTTGCTTTTTGAAGTCGAATTAAATCATCTCGGAAAGCATCAAAGATTTTGTGTTCACCAATGCGGTTTTGTTGCCAAAGCATGGCGGCGTTTTCATCAAAAAATCGGTCGGCTTTGTTAGCCACAAGCATCACTAATCGAGGGGTGTACTTTTTACCCCTCCAACGACTTTTGAAGTTTCTATACCGATATGAGCGATTGATTAAACTATCAACGAGATACTTGAAGCCAGCAATTTGTTGCAATGCTTCTTCACCACCTTTTATTGCCCTGTCATCAAAAACAAATAAAACGGCTTCAACTTGTCTTCCTACCATATCATCAATCCAAAGATTCCAAAACCGTTCTTGTCCTCCCACATCCGATTAGTAAACAACTCGTTTTTGTCCTTTCCAAGAAACTCGTTTACGGGTTGCTTTAGGCATCATGTATCGTCCAAGTAATTTCATGTGTGAAGTTCGTTCTTCATTACTTATTTCTTCCATTTCGCCCGGAGTTGTCATGTATCGGTCAAGAGTGGTTTTACCCACCATTGCCGCTCCATAAACTCCTACTCTTCTTGGTCGCCAAGAGTTGTATAACATTTGACCATAGAGAGCCGCACCTACGAGTGCCGAACCTGCTGGGTCAACCATTTAACTTCCCCCATATCCAATCTGCAAGATTTTGTACTTTTTTCCAAACCCATTCAATGGTGTTTTCCCAAAAAGATTCACCTGTAGTTAATTCCCAAAGACTTATGATTAAAGCAGTAATAATGCAAAAAAACACAGTTCTTATCCAACCGATTCCCTTTTCGTAGTATGTGTCAAGGGTGTTTTGAGTATGCATTGCACGAAGTGTAGCCTCGGTTGAATCGTCAGTAGGTGTTTTGAAGATACGACCCATTTAAACAACTCACTTTTTCTTTTCTTCTTCTTCCTTTATTCCAAGATTGATTGGTTGTTTTACTTCTGCTTCATGACTTGGAATACCCGGATTAAATTTTTCAGCATCATGTTGTGAAACTAAGGACTGTGAACCACCCGGAACACCCCAACTTGGCGGCATTTTACCGGGGTTTTGCTCCATCCAGCGTAATTCTTGCTCAAGTTGTGCTTCTTGCATACGCATTTCCATATCATTGCGTCGATTGTCAAAACTAAGTTGCATCTGCCTGTATCGGTCTTGCCTACTTTTCTCAACTTGTGTTGTTCGTACTCTTTCTTGCATATTTTGTTCAAAAAACATCTTAAAAAAGTAATATGCAATACCTTGAACAAAAAACGCCGCCATAGCATAAGTAAAACCATTTAACATTGGTGTATCGCTAATTAACCATAATTCTGCATCAAAAACACCAATTGCGATACCTACTAATGCCGATTGAGCCAAAATTAGCCCCATAAGCCGTATTTCTGCGTCCGAGTCTTGCCTGTTGCCTTGCATGTTGCTCGTTATTGGTCAATTTGGAAGCCAATATAAGCATTTCGCTATAATAGTCATCATTGTCATAATACCATTCAAAATAATGAGTAGTATTACTGTATATTTAGTGTAGGGGGGTAAAAATGACAAACATTAGTCAATTTGTTGACTACGATGGTGACAATTATGACAATTGACAATCAAAGTAAGGTTCCTTTGTCCTTGAAATGCCTTGCTCGGTTGGTATGGGGGTCTTCGGGAACAATAGTGTGCTGGCTGGTATGGCTCATGTCCGGTCCACCCTGCCCCATGATGTGTCGTCGGCGGCGTTCACGGTTAAGTTCCTCTCGGTACTTCACACGCTCCGGGCTGGACTCGTACTTCTTGTCGTACTCCAACTTATGCCGCTTGGCTTCGGGGCTTACACGCTCTTTGAGTAATTGCATAGCAATCTCCATTGGTTCGCTTGCTACTTTACGAGCACCACCTCTCTTGTCACGGAGCGTTTCATCCATATCAAGCCCAAGTTCTTCAGCCCTTCTTGTGACAGCATTCATAGCGTGAGATGGAGATATTCTTTCATCGTGAGGAACAAACCCTTCTTCGGTTGGTGAAGTAAATTGTCCGGTAACTGCTCTAAACCCAGCATCTCCTACTGTAGTATTCCAATCACGGTTGTATTCTTCCGGCTTCATTGGTAGACCAATTTCATTCATCAATTTTCTTTGATTCATCAAAGCCATAGTTTCCCAATCAACTGCTCTAAGCATTTCACGAGGGGTTCTTACTCCGATTCTACCAAGTCTACGCCCTTCTCCCCACTTGTGGTTTAGGTCTTCAAGTCCTTGAGCGTGTCCAAGTTCGTGTAACTTTCTCCAATTATCTGTGAATTGAGTATCACCAAAAGAAGCAGCCTCTACACTGGGGTCATAAATAGCAAGGTGACCCGTAGTATAGTTCTTCTTACCTAAGTTAGAAAAGTTACCATACTGCCCACCAAAGTAATACGGTTCATATCCATATTCTGCGAGTAACTCATTTACTTGAGGTGACATCTCGGCTAATTCTCTATTGTATGGTAGAAAAGGCTCACCGACTTTTTTTTCATCTTGTTTTCCGTAGTGTTGCATAACATCCCAAAAACGAGGGTCATTCTTGGTTGCGTGTTGTCCCGATACATCAATTTTAGCATCTTTCAACAACCGCATAGCGAGGTCCATTGGTTCGCTTCTATAGAATTGTGTTGGGTTTGCCATAATAGCACCCGGAATTGCAGTTAATTGGTCATCGAGTAATTGCATTTGTTCGGGCGAAGTATGTGTTTCATCTAATTCTGCTACACGCCCCGATGGTCCCATATTTCGTTCCCATTGTTGAAAAGTACCATGTAATGGGTCCATACCCCCACCTATGTTTCCTGTTAAATCGTTGAGGCTTTCTGTTATAGAAGAAATTACTTTTCCATCCGGTCCTATTTTTGTTGGTATAATATCTTGAAATGATTCTATACCATAGGCTCTTGCTGTTTGTGGGTCAATTAAAGCACCCGGAATTTTGGCATCCATAAGCATTTGAGCAAGTTCACGGACACGATTACGCTCCGCTCCTTCCAGTCCTATTCTTGATGGAGGGGCATCTTTACTTCTTGGTAAAAACATACTTGCGGCTCTTTGAATGTCACGAAGCATAAATGGGTTTTTGTTAAGTCGGCGTACACTGTCTTCTTCTAAATTACCATAAATGATTCCTTCGGGGTCTTGATTTTTACCGTATCTTTCCGGTGTACCTTCAAAACCAAATAAATTTACTGGATAACTTCTTTTACTTTCGGGTACATCAATGGTTTGTCTTCCTTCTGTTGGTGTTAAACCCATTGTATGGGCTGGAAAAACAAACCTTCCTCCGAGTGGCTCTTGTGTCATTATGGTTTCAAGTGGTAGTTCTTCCCCTCGACCCATTTGTAAATTATGGTCCCTAAAACTTGTATTTTCATGATTCATAAGTTTTCTTGCTAAATGCATATTTTGACTTGGATGATATTTACTGGTATTTCGTGCAGAAGTTAATCTAAGCGACCTATTTGGGGAGTATCTTTGGTGAAAACCAGCCATGAGTTCATCAAATTTTCGCTCATTATACTCACGAATAATTTCATCCCAACGCTCATTTTGGTTTTTAAGAAGAAGAAAAGCCTGTTCCATTGGCTCTAACTCCTTACGCATACGCACCAGTTGGTGGTAATAAGCGATACCATTTAGAATGCACGCTCGCTACGAAGGTTATGGGCCGACATGTTGCTGTGCGAAAAGCACCTACTCCAACTGATGTTGGGGGTGCAGTTGCAGGTCGAGCCGCCGGGACCGGTATAGGCAGTACCATAGGTGGTGCTTTAGGTTCTGTTATTCCGTTTGCTGGCACTGCGGCTGGTGCTTCTGCTGGTGGAGCAGTTGGTGGAGCAGTTGGTGGAGCAGTTGGAAAAGTTGGTGCTAAGAAAATTGCTGTTGGGGCCGCTGAAATGGCACAAAACCAAGCCAATGCTCAAGCCGCTCAATCACAACAAACCATGCAGAATAACATTCAAAGCGCAAAGGACACGGCTAACGATGCCAAAAATCAAGCCGGTATTGAAAAGGCTTGGAAGTTTCCAGCAAGAATGATGCACCCGGAATTTAAATCATATCGGGATAGCATTATTGAGCGGGCTAAAAAAGCACCTCGACAAGATGAAGATTTCCTTCAAGACCAGCATTGGAATGAACGCATGGGTCATAAAAAAGGCAGACCTCAAGAGGCTCGTTACATTCCAAACCAACACTTTGAACATGAAAATAAAGTACACAACATTACTCCATTTCAAGTTGCTTATGCTACATTGCAACACATGAAAGAAAACAGGTTAATTGATGAAGACAATCACGATTCTGTGGCTTTGCGAGAATTACTCCACACAGACCAACCACATCCCGACCCTAATCAAATGCGAAGTCAAATGGCTCACATATTTTCTCCCGTAATGGATATTGAAACTATGAGAGGTAAATCAGCACACAGCGAACCTATTGACCCAAAGGGTGCAAAAACACAACATGTTTACCCACAAGATGTAGTAAAACCCGATAATCTTTCATATTCATCACAAGAAAAAATTGCTGTGCGACCAAAATCAATTGTAAATGAATATATGCCGGGTAAAAGAGTAAAACCAAGTAAAGAAGAACTTATTGACAGTTTTATTGACACTCCGGTAAGTGATTTAGAAGAAAAATTTAGTATTGAAGACGATAGACTCGCAGGGCAAGAATATATTGCTCAAAGTAAATATGAAAAAGAACAAGCCGAACAACAAGCGGCTCAACAGGCTCAACAAGAAGCACAGGCTAAAGAAGAACAATTTCAACAACAAGCAATAACAGTAACAGATATGGGCGGTGTGTTCTTTGTCACAGACCCCGCTTACGGTTATAATAGAAAAATGATGGATTATCAACAATTAGTTCAAGGTGGGTATGACAAATATCTTAACAATGATAACAAAAGTGAACCAATGGACTTAGCGTGGCAAATGTTGTTTAAAGCGGGTGTTGAAGTCCACCACGATGAACCACTCCCGCAAGAGTTTACTCAAGACATTACTACACTTGACCGTCAACACAAAATGGTTCCAACAGAAAACGGCACTATGATTGACAATATCAGCCCACACATGCTCCGCACCATTGAACTAATGGCGCAAAATCACAAAGATGACGATACTTTCACACCTAAACCATTTGAAATGCCTACAACTTTCCATTGAGGGATAGCATGGAATGGCGTTATTGGGCTGATGCTGTACTTGCTGTTTGTTTAATTCCTATTTTACTCATTGCAATAACGGTACTTTATGTTCCTTTTCGTTTAATGCAATTTGTTGTGCGATAGTTGATGCAACTTTAAGTGCATCAATACAGACACCGGTTTCAAAACCCCATGCATTAAGATGCAACACCAGCGTTTCAGTTGACAAGTTTGCTCCACTGTTGTCAACAAACGGACAACCACCGAGTCCACCAATACTGGAATCAAACTCACGAACACCAGCCATAAGACCTGCACGAATAAGTTGCAATGCTTTGGACTCGTCACCTTTGTGATGTAAATGCAATGCGGGAGTCATACCTTCGAGTATAGCCATCTCGGACCACAAATGTACCTCTTCTCTTGTCCCTACCCCCACTGTATCGGCAAAAACAACAGTATTTCCAAACATTTTGGCATCTCGAATACATGAACGCATTGTACCGGGTGATACTTCACCACTAAATGGCGAGCCAAAGGCCATGCTAATGTAAACACGCACATTTTCCTTTGGCGTTTTGTCTAAGAATGTCTTGTACATTAGCACAAGTTCACTTCGGGTTTTTCGCATGTTTTTCATGTTGAAGGTTTCACACGGGCTAATGACGATGTTTATTTTTTTAGCACCAGTCGCTATTGCCCTATCGTAGCCACGCTTGTTCATCACAAGCGCACCGCCACGCTGGAACACATCTTCGGCATCAGCCATTTGCGGCACAAGTTTTGGATGTGCAAAACTAACTTCTTCAATTTCTGTTAAGCCAGCGTCGTATAACGCATCAATAAGTTTTATTTTTTGACTTGATGGGATTTTTTGCTTCAATGATTGCAAGCCGTCACGAGGACCAACCTCGTACACGGTTACATTCATTCAATTCCCTTCCTCATACCTTCGTAACACGCTTTATGAAAAGCCTCTTCGTCTTCAATAAAAATTACAGTATCATTAGGGTCGGGTGTAGTTAGCATCCACACGCCAGTAAATCCGAAAAAAAATGCTACAATAAACCAAAGAAACAACTTCATGTACTAAGACAGAACGGTGTAAAAGTTAAACCTTTCGCTAATCCAGTGGATTAAAGCCCCATCTGTTGAAGCATTCTTTGAGAAGAAGGCATTCGCTTTGAACTTTCATCACCGGGTCGTCTAAACTCGTTTCTTCCCGAATCCATTTGCCCACGCTTTTGTTGACGAGGGCTTGCTCGAAGAGTAGTCGAAGCAATGCTATGCTTTGCTGGATTGTTTTCATGAAGTGGTTCATTTTCATATTCACTCTCTTCATCGTCATCATGCATTTGACTTAGGTCAAATTGACTTCCGCCCTCATCGTATGTTCTATCGACTATATCCGGCTTACCCGCTTCACGACCTGCGCCAGCGGCCCAGTCCATCAAATCATCACGAACATTTAGTCCAACAGGTGAAGGGAATGGATTATCCAATGGGCCATATTGGTTTAGTAAGTTTGTATAACCGTCTGCATGATTAGGTCTATATTCAATCAAGTCCTCACTTATGTCATCACTACCAACAGGAGGTCTGCCGGAACTTCCAGCCCGACCTTCATTTGGGGCTGGACCCCTGCCGCCAATTGAGCGACTCATAGGCATACCTGTTTCATCCATTTCCGGCATACCCATTGCCTCCATTTCATCGGCTTCGGGCTGTTGGCCCATGCGAGCGAGAATTGCTCGGTCAAGTTCGCTTTGCCCATCTTGAAGAAACTGCTCATTACCTTCTGCCCTCGAAGCGGCATGTAGTTGGTTTTCCATGTGGCGTTCCTGTAATTTACGATTTTTTAAATGATTTAAAGCGTCTTCTGCACTTGAAACTTTTGGTGGAGAAAGTGTGCCCATTGTTTCAAAATTGTCTAAAGCCATTCTCGCCATAGTTGCTTCATCAACACGCCTATCCGTCAAATTTTGTGGATTTCCCATACTTTCCATCCTTGATGGAGGTAAATTAAGTTCGTGACCACGCTCTTTTAATAGCATCCACGCTTCATTGAAAGGGGCGACCATGTTAATCGCAGGTGAAACTAATACTTAACGATTAAGAAACATTTGATTATTCACAGTGATATAAGACCATGAAATAAACACGACCACTAAAAGGGCCAATGCTAATGCGTCACTGCGGGTTATTTGCTTGCCTTTCATAAAAACCTTGATTATTATAATATCCGTCGTACAACGGAGGGGATTCATTTTCAAAATCTCCGTCAAATCTTTGTTGCTTGGTATTTCTTGCCAATGGATGGGTGATGTACACCCTTTTATCCTGTACATGACCTTGACCTCGCCTAATTTTAAGTCTATCTTGTTCGGCTAAATCATCCATGCTTCTTGCTTGCCATGCTTGATTGACAATAGGAATTGCACCGTAATCTTGTCTGTTTAATCCACTACGCTGTTCTTGTGCATCAAGGTACTGTGGTACTTTGTTTTGAGAATACTCAAGAGAGGTATCATGGTCTAAATCTTCCACGCTACGCACCGTTCTCGGATTACCGTATTCATCAACATACGAACTCATAATGTTAGGTGGTAAATTTTCTAAGAATTTTTGATGAAATGGGTTGGATTGATAATTTCGTTCATGTGAATCTATTGAAATACCTGCTCCAATCAACGCTTGCATTAACTTCCTGTACATACCTTGTCTTCGATATGGTTCCGGTGTGTTACCGTAAAAATCATGGAGATTTTCGTTGTGTATATCATTACCATGTCCCGATATTTGTGAAAGCACTTCACCTTCATTATTTACAAGTGAATAATCTCTTTTACCACGATTATTTTTATCACGAAGTGATATTTCAATTCGGGAGGGAACAGCCTCACGGCGATTACTTTCACGACCCATTCTCGCATTTAATTTTCGCTCTTCCGATACCTTTGGGTCACGATTTATACTACCATCGTTTTCAAATGTGGTTTGGAATGCCTGTTTTTTGGGCCACGGGTAAGGTTTATTTTCATTGTAGCGGTGGTGTTTCACCGCCTTCAACAAAACCCATGCAGAATTGAATGGACCTCCCATAGCAGTGCTATGACCCACCTGTATAAAAAATCCGCTTTCAAATTTTTTTATAAAACGCCGTGTGTGGTTAAAAGAAGTGCTATGGGATGTGCTATGGGTACTTCTCCTTCTAAGGGGGGTGCTATGGGGGCGTGCTATGGCCGCAGTACCCCGTTCTATAGACCGCACCCCGTTGCTGTGCTATGGTACAGGGCGGGTGGCACACGGGCGGGCGGGCGTGTGTCGCTTCCCTTCTATAGACCGCCCCATTGCGGGCCTGTATGCGGGGGCGCATAGCGTTCTATAGATACCGATGTACAACTCGCACGCCATAGCCTACCCGCCGCTTGGCGCACCCCCATGAATAGCGGCCCTTGACCCAACCCATATGGGTGTACTACACCCATCCATTACCTGCGCTATGTGCTGTGCGCTATGGAGAACCAAATCGAGGTACTGAAAGCAGATTGCATATAAAGAGTAAAAGAAACATGAGTTGATGCCACAAACAAATGATGCCATTGCCCAGCCTGCCTATGACCGTACCGCCGCTCGTGGCACACAGTTCACCCCTGTGTACCGAGCCATTGGAGCCTTCCTTGCCTCCACTGACAAGCGTGTGTCCTTGCCCGTCAAGTTCGACGCTCAAGGTGTGATTGACTTCACCTCCGCGCCGGACACCAAAGCCGGTGACGACTCCGCCGCTTGGGTTCCAGCCGCTTCCACCTTCGTCACCTACACTCGTGCCGAGATGCGTGGTCACATGAACACCGTCGTTGCCATGTGCCACAAGCACGCCCCTTCCAGTGCGTTCACGAGCAAGGTTCCCGACCGGTCCTCGTACACCTACGCTGACCTCGTTGCCATCCTCTCCCACGACTACACCGTGAGCAAGGGCAAGAACGAGGGTCAAGTTCGCAACCTCCTTGCCCACACAGGAGCCGCCGCCCGCAGTGCCATCACCCGCACCATCAAGGCCGGTGTTGTCGAGTTGGCCGTCATCGAAGGCACTGCTTGGATGGCCGAGGGAGTCGTTGACACCGATGGCAACCCTCGTCCGTACACCTCCGAGAAGAAGGCTCGCAAGGCCCACGCTCGACAGGCTCACAAGGACTCCGGTGCTTCCGGCGAGTGGTACTCCGATGACACTCGCAAGGAAGCGTACCTCAAGAACGCCGTTGTCGCCAAGTTCGACCCCGCTGGCATTGCCTCCGCAGTGAGCATCTATGCCATGTCCCACATCCAAGTGCGACAACTCGCCAAGAAAGCGGGCGCACCAGCCGATGTGTCCACCGGTGCAGGTGCAACACAGCGATGCATTGCATGGTTCGAGGCTGACTTGGCTCGCCTCGACCTCGCCAATGCTTGAGCCGGTCACTGACTGACGCTCCCCTCACCCCCGCAGGGGGTGAGTTCCCTCACGGGTCGCCGCCCTCACCCCCGCTTCGGCGGAGGTGGGGGCTTTTTTTATTTCGATTTCCCCATAGCGCGTGCGCCGGGGGTTCCAGCGACCTCACTGCGCCTGTACGATTCGTAAGCCTTGTTCGCATTGTCGCTTGCACCCATATGGGTTGGGTTCTTCACGGCTCTCGTGCCTTCCCGCCTGTAGCAAAAATGATTCTTCGCAGTGCCAGCGAGAGCCAAACCCAGACCGCTGTGGTATAACGGGCGGGCAACTGACCTGCTCCTTCCATCTCATGCAGTAGTAAGTTATCGCTTACTCACTTTCCTATACAAGTGGAAGCATGATGAGTGCTAAAGTAAAACCATTCACCCTCATGTTTGTCATGTTTCTCATTACTCATGTCACTCTTTTGACAATCGTACAATACTCACTACTCATAGTACCCTACTCTCTATTATTATAATGAGTGTAGGTATAGTGTAAATGACAATCGTATCGTTCGTCAAATGTTTGACATGGGTATTGACATACATGACAATTATGACACGCATTACTTGATGATGAAAACGATGGACTGAAAGCCAATCTTATTTAAAGAGTAAAAGAAACGGAGAATGATGAAGCCAATCAATCAACAAACCTTAACCCCAACAAACCCGTTGGGTGCAGACATAAACCCAACAGTTGTTACATGGTCGTGGGAATCACGCATCGTGAACTGCTACGGTATGCTCACTGATGAAACCAAGACTTACTACTCCGAGTTCACGGTCACGAACTCGCTCGACCTTCGGTGTATCATCGAAGTCCTCAACAGTCCAAACACAGGGACCACCTGTGTATCAGTCGTGGAGGTGGAAGCATGACTAATTACGAACTACACACAGAAGAAATGCACAACCCGACTGAACACTTTTGGAAGCGATTGAGGGTTGGAGATACAGTGCTTGGCCGAATGGTTGTCCGTGAAGCAAAGGACACCACTTGCGGCTGGCCTCAGTTGACTGACCTCATGAGTGATGAAGGAACAAGTTGGATGGTATGTCGAGCAGGGTTTGACCACCCTGCGTGTGGCTGTCCACATGAACAACACCCCGACCAAAACGATGACTGAATACCGAATTGATATAAAGAACAAAAGAAACAGGAGATGAGAATTATGACCAACCAAACAACAAACCCCGAAGCCCAACCCGTCAGCCAAAAGTATGCGGCGATGAACAAGTTCACCAATGCACGAAACAACGATGTTGTCTATGCACCCAATTGGAACACTCTCAAAGCGGTCAAGATTGAATTGATTGCCGACCCCGAAGAACGCAGACAGGCTTGCCACACTGCTTACAATTCTATGTCGGAACATGATGTGTTCGTGCGTGCTTGCCCCCTTGCACCACGCCCCGGCGTGCTTGAGTCCTCAAGAGCATTGGAGATAAGTGAAGTCATCACAATCGTGGACCGCATCACCATGACAATGCTCGGCCCCGACCCCGACCCTGCCAATCCTATGTACGAGCATGGTTTGTGTGACCCCGATGGTTGCATCATGCTCATGCCCTACCTCGATGCTACTGCTTCCTGTGTGGTAGCACCTTACTCCTATGTCAGTGTTGGAGAAGGCAACGCTGGTGTGACCTCACCTCATGAGGGTGGCTTCCAAGTTGTCATGGACTTGAGCCAAAGTGATGAGAATAGTACACGCACTGCACTCGGTAACATAGGTATTGACCCTGCCAAGATTGAACTTGAGTTCGTTCACCGTGTTCACGATGGTGACTTGAATGCAAGAATACGCTCAAGCACAAAGAAGTCAACCCATTGGGGCAACACACGCATCGTGCAACTGCGTGGTGCTGATGCTGGACACAAGCCTATTCGTTCTCCACCTCACCCGTTTGAAATCAGTGGCTTCGTACAAGGTGGTACAGTCACAGTCAAAGAAGTGCTTACACTCGTGGATGGTAGTGATGAAGAACTTGCCCGACTTGAAGAATACTTGCGTGGCCGTGACCTTGATGGTGTCGTCGTTGCACACCCCGATGGTAGTCCACTCTCTCACCATGCAGGGCAGTGTACTAAGTGGGGAGTTACTTACATCAACAGTGACAAGCCAAAGGTCGGTGACACATGGATTGAGGTTGACGGATGGGTGATTGATGACCCCACCATTGAACCTCAACCATTCCACCAGTACCACTGGCGAGAGTCCTTTGACCGAGGGCTTGCTGTTGGTATGACCAAGTTCTCTCGACAGTACGGTTGGTTGTCCAACCACTTCCACCAGTTCCTCGGTGGCGCAGTGATGAAGAGTCCACAAGACACAGCCTACCTTGCTGGTGTCTTTGCTGGCTACCTTCCCAATGCTATCCTCTCCGTGTCCTTCGGTGAGATGCGCTACATGAATCGAGTCAAGAACAACACACTCCCTATCAACAGTATGACATTCATGGCCTTGAGCAATGGTGTTTCCGTTGAATCGGTTATGTCACAAGACCGCCGTTCATACTACCGGAAGATGGAAGAAGAAACACTCACCATCAACTCCTTACTTGGGCAACTTGAATGGTGTGCTAAGATGTACGACACAGGTTGGGAAGGTACTGGCTACGGTGGCAAGGACACATACGGGAGGGCTACCAACAAGGGTGTTGCTATCGTTGAGGGTATCATCAAGTACGGTGATGACCCCAGTGAAGATAACTTCGTAGCCTTGCTTGGCCTTGTTAATGAGGGTGAGAACATCGTACACAACAATGGTTTCTTCTTGGACAAGTTCATCAGCAAGCGTGCCTTTGACATTGGCACAGACCCCAAAGCACTTGCAGCATTCATACCCTCCGACTTCTTCGCTGTGTACGGTGCGGCATCACACGCTCACCAATACATCAACGGCTTCCAGTCTGTTGACAAGATTGACACCACCTCTATCACGGACTTTGCTCTTAACAGCAAAGGTGCTAACAATTTCCACACGCAATTGGAACGACCCATCATGACTGTGGAGGACTCCCCATTCACTGAGTTCAATCATCCTAAGTACATCGCTATGATACACGGGAGCCAAAGTAAGTACGGTGGTGGTGACCACGAGAAGTTCGTTCCATGTGGTTCCCTTCACTGTGAAAAGTGCAAGCAGATTGCACTCGACAAGATAACCGAACAAGCACAAGCGAAGATTCAACTACCACTGCCGAGCAACCAACCGCAGTACGACATGAAGATGCCACTCGACATTGAAGTGTCCTATGCCCTTCCCGAATACATCGAGGAACACAGTGGCTTACTACTCACCATCTTCAAGGGTCACGCTTACATTGAGCATGTCATTCCCAACATCATATACTTCCTCAATGAAGCACACGAGCATAGCCTACAAGACAATGGCTCCAAGTTAGCACAGCAATTGGTGAAGCACTACGCCGCATACATTCACAACGCTCCACTTGACTTCAAGATAAAGTTGATGCAAGCATACACAGGTGAGGAAGAATGAGTAGCAAGAAGACTCGAAGACAACAACGCAAGAAGAACAAACACACTAACCACAAGGAGATGAACAATATGAAACACACAGATAAGAAATGGAAGAAGACAAAGACAGCACTACCGAGCAAGACAGCACTACCGAGCAAGGCATCATGCCACACGGGACAGGAGATGATATTCAAGACCGTCGAAGGCATTGAGGTGTACGGCGGTGGCAAGAACCGACAAGGTGGTTGGCACAAGATGGACCCACTACCTCAACTCGCAATGGGTCCAAGTGAAACG
>Ga0070754_10001943_pt1 | contig 15745 bp, 20 predicted proteins | sample VirMetDEL_Sep_01_FD_75181 | JGI IMG/M metagenome (GOLD analysis project Ga0070754, IMG submission 75181) | Aqueous microbial communities from the Delaware River and Bay under freshwater to marine salinity gradient to study organic matter... | ecosystem: Environmental > Aquatic > Marine >... | reverse complement strand
GGAAAACCACCTGTAACCAAATCTATGGTGGCCCAATCTATATCCCACTCTTGCCAATTAGTAACATCTCCTAATTGAACAATATCTGGGTAATTGGCTTGGCTTACTTGGATTGCATACTTATCAATCTCACTTGCGTAATAATTATCAACTTTGATTCCTAAACGATCTAAAGCGATCATTCCACAACTCATTCCGTCAAATAGACTTAATACATTCATCTCTCCTTTCTCCTTTAATTAATGCTAGGACTAAAATTGTAACATCACGATTAATCACAAATCAACTTTGCGACTAATTCCATTCAAATGATTTACTTCCGTCCAATATTTCTAAAACTGCTTCTCTGCGAAACAGCGTTTTGATTCCGTAATCCACGTTACCTGAATTACTTTTTACTAATGCAGCTTTAACAACTGCCATTCGGTTAAAGTCTATGCCTTGTTCTGCACAAATTCTTTCACACGTTTCTTCGTCAGCTAACCACATAGCGATAGCGAACCTAACGCTGTCGGTAATACTTGATGCTCCACGAATTTCCATACGATGCGACATGGCATCATCAGAGTCATTCGTTAATGCACCTTTATTAAGATGATGAACTGTTAAAGTGCTACAACCAATTCTGGCACTTATGTTCGCACAATAAGAACCCCATAGTTGGCCCACTTCGTTAGAGCTAGAAACATTGCCTGTTGTAAATGCCTGGAGAGGATCAAAACAACATAACTTTAAATTAGGTATCAGCTTTAATTCATCGACCAACTCTTGACCAATAGGAGTAATGCCTTCCTCCTTTAATAAGATCATCGGCTCTTTTTGTTCAGGAATAGGAAACACATAAACATCGTAAGGTGAATCAAACCTCTCACCTTTAGGATCAAGTAAATCTATTCTCCTATGAATCTCGCCTAAGTCATCCTCGGCTGCAAAGATTACGCTGTTACCTTGTTGCAGTATTTTCTTTCCCCACCAACTACCACCTGTTGCAATGCCTAATGCCAACTGAATGACGCTTAGACTTTTACCAACGCCACCTACTGCAGCGATGATGCCAGGTTTCGAGAGGGGAACAAACGAGTCTACTAGCCACTCAGTCTGAGGAGGAGAGTTTACTAGATTCCGAATGGCATATTGTCGAATGTTAAACTTGGAGTCTAACAGTTCGAGTTTGACTTGCTCATTCCCCTGTTGTCTTGCTAAATCATTGTAATCACCAATAATGCTTGGCAGTCTGGTTACACAATTTACAACTGCTGTCGCAACTTCGTTGGCCTTAGTGTTGCCGACTTGGTTTTCATCATTGTCTAACGCTAAAATAAATTTACAGTTATTACCAATTATTTCTCTTAATCTGCTGAGAGCTGGCAAACAAAAGTTCGCACTAAATACCACCAAGCAAGGAACACCTGTACTCTCATAGATTGAACCTGCTGTCGCATAACCCTCACAGACGATTAGATTAGGTAAGTGCAATAGATCATTCACATCGCAACCAATAAGGTTTACGTTGCCCCTGACAGCTCCACCTCCAACAAATTTCTTATCTCCGTTGGCTGATATATATTGGAGCGACTTTATCTCTTTTGCTAATGTTCCATTATCATTTTTGGTGATAGAATACACACCGACAAGTAGATTGCCATTTACCTGTTTTAAACCATAACTTTTAACACTTTTACTATCTAAATACTTATGTTGAACCACCTCTTCAGCCGACTCAAACTTTTCTTTGGCATATACAGCAACTTCTTCTTGTTGCTTTTCTTTAGCTTCTTGTCTCCTGGCATTAGCCTCTTCCAACTTGCGTTGTAGGTCTTGCTTTTCTACAGGTGTTAAATCGTTGGCTGAGTAACTAAGAAACTTACCCTCAAAAGAACTTCGCCAATTACCAAAAACGCAAACAAATTTTTCGTGGTCAATCTGATTAAAAACATAATACCCAGATGCCTCGCCTACTCTATCAGGTCGACAGTTTGCAACTGCTCCTACCTTACAGCGAACTAAATCACCACTCATATCTATATAATCAACCAACAAACCATGCGTCTGCATCTCGTTCATTAAATCTTGAATACTTTTACCCTTATTGGCAAAAGCAAAGTTAGGATCTATTGCTAGGCCCTCTTCACCAAAGAATTGTGTTAGATCAGTCATTCTTACTCTCACCTGTCTTTGCTTGATGATGAGCATGATTCAGATAAGAGTGAACTAACGCTTGGACAAATCTTAGTCTTTGTTCTTTTGACCACTTGTGTAATTCAAATGATCCTGTTTCTTTTTTTGTGTCTAAGTAAACTGACTTGGCTTTGCCTAATGCGTAATCTAATCCTTCTTGATTTATCTGTGCAAAATTTTTTATCTCTTGCATCTTTTCTCCTCGTTGAATTTTATTAAGGTGATCTAGTGAACACCCCCCATACCTATTCCCCTGGAACATGGTAAACATCGGAGCAGCCAACCCATGACAGTAGCCACATAAGGTTGGCCTCCGATATGCCAGATCATAATTAGAAAGGTATGTTTTCGCTGTGGTCTGTGTCATCAGCTTTTTCTTCTACCTTTGGTTCAGACTTAGCTGCACCAACCACTTCCCAAGTCTTACCAAAATCTTCTTTGATTTCTAAATACCCAGAATCACCTCTGATTAACTCTGCTGATACTGACTTGCCTACTAGCTGGTCAGTATTTTTCATTGAGTTTAATCCTACTGCGTTCATAAACAGCATTAAAGAGTTTTGCCCTATGTCTATTGCTTTAGGATTATCAGATGCCATAGTGAAAGTGTTGCTGACATTGATAGTCGTTCCGTCAACTTCAAAAAGCATTTTTAACGCTTTCCAGTTGTTCTTTCCTTCTATCATGTCTGAACCAGCATAATGCAAAGTGTAGCGACCTGGCTCTAATGAGCTTCCCCCACTTCCATTTGCATTAGCAGTATCAAACGCTTCACCGCCATTAAATTGTGTTAAATCCATAATTACCTCCGTAAAAAATTAACACTTAAAAAAAACTTATCCGAGATCGTACTCTTCAAAGTCGCCTGTACGATCAATCAGTTCGGACAAAGCCTCAGTAATTGCTACCAATTCTTTGTTACCGCCAATGGGTAAGAGATGATCGTTTTCCCCATTTTGTTCTTCAACATGATCCAATAAAACTTTCGCTCTCTTTAAATAATAAAGAGTGTCGTCATGGCTTAGTCGTAATGCCATTAAGATTTGTTGATTAACTTACCAATCTCGGCCCAAGTCTTTTCAGCTCTGACAATAAAATCATTGCCTTCTTCCACGACTGGGATTTCTTCTGGTAAACCATATCTATTTTTAGCAACTGCAGCAGGTGATTCAGTTGTAACTAAAACTCTACCTGACTGAACAGTTTTATTGGTAAGACCTTTGTTGCCCTGAACCTTAACAGTTCCTTTTTTATAATTAAGGAACAAACACATATCACTAGCTTCAAGAACTAAAGCTGATGCGTGTTTATTTAGTTTCAGTTCGTGGCGGTCATAACTTTCAGTAGATGGATCATGGAATGTTTTAATTTGATTGTGTGCAATCAAACATATTCGCATGGCTTTTTCATTTCTTAATCTATTAATAAGATCAAGAAACTCTCTCCAATACTTAACAGCTTCTACATAACCACGACCATAACCAAAAGACTCAATAGATTTTTGATTATGTGCTTCACAAGTTTTAGCAAAAATGATTGGCTCTAACCAATCAAGACTGTCTACGACCAATGATGAATAAGGTAACTCATCCTCATCAACCAATGATTTAAGATAACCAATAAAAGTATCGTAATCTTTTGCTAATGGAAAGTGAGCTATGTCTCGGTTCTTAGTTAGGATTCCAAGACCTTCTTCAGTTTGCAAAACTACTGGATCTTTTGAGCCAACAGCAAGTGTTGTCTTACCTAACCCAGAAGGGCCATAGATAATAACAATACTTGGTTTCGCTTTCGCTTTCTTTTGTATTGCAGCTAAACTCATTTCTTCACCTCATCAACGCCATGTATTTTTACTGGCTTTTTGTAGGCTGGTAGTTCAGCTTCAAGTTTATCCAAAGCATTTCGTATATTCTTACGAATAGACTCCATGTGATGCACAATTCTGACTGCATCGTTGAATGTTGGCATAAGTTCTTGTTCGGCTTTTAAATCCTGTTGGATCTCTTCAACCAAAGGTCGAACACGATCAGTTAAATCTTTATTGTAGATTTCTCTGGGGTTTCCGTCTTTGTCATTAAATGACAATAACGCTTTCTCTTCTTCTTTCATTTTTCACCTTCCTGATGTTTTTGAAATGTTAAACAATCGGGTTTGTAAGCACAAAACCGACACCAATCTCCAGCGTTGTAGGTTGGACTCTCACCCAATGCTTCCTCACACGCTGGCTTTAAGATATTGAAACCCCAATCTATTAGATCGACAGCTTGAATATCAAAACTTCTAATAGGCCCATCTTTATGAAAAGATTTTTTGCTTGGTTGGATGATCGTCATTTCTATGACTGTATTTTCATTTCCCCACCGAGCTAGTGCGCCCAAACTATATGTCATTAATTGTTCGTTAAAACTTACATCAACTGGAAAGTTACCTGACTTAAGATCAGCAACTACCATGCGATTGTTCTCGCCTAAAATTACTGCATCACTTGTACCCCAACAGTCATCGCTGATTTCATTCATGTAGAGCTTCTCTTCTATTAAGAGCTTGCCATTGAGTTCTTCTGTTCTTTGTCTGATGTAGTTGACGTAAGTTTCAGCTATCATAATTTCTTCTAAGCCTATCTCTATGGCAAAACCTTCTAGCTCTACTGTTTTACCCAACCAATAATCAGAGAGTGTAATTCCGTCTAACCTGTCCTTTAATAACTGCTCACACATCTCATGGATTGCAGTACCTCTTGCAGCAGGAAAACTTGATTAGATGGTGCTTCAGCATTAGGTATCGCTGAACCTGGACATCTAATAACTCTACTTATACTACTCGGTGCTAATTTCGCGTGTGCCAATGTTGTACTCCTCTCTCATTATTGCTGCCCATAGTTCTGTTGACATAACCGATGCTATGTTGAAATCTTCTATGGGAAATAAATTGTTTTTATGTGCGTAGACATCTGGTATGGCTACTTTCCAATCTGACCTATCAGCTCTAAACCAAAGACAAGGTAACAGATTAACTTTAAGTGCTTGTTTAACTGATTGATCCCACCAGTTTTTTAGATCCGCTTGTGATACTGCTTTACGTCTTTTAACTTCTATTGCGTAACCAGGACAACCAAGTAAATCATGTCCACCGCCAAACGATTGACTGTAATTAACTTCCAATTTGATTCCCAACAGTTGTTCTATTTGCTGTATGCACTCAAGCTCTCCTCTTCGGCCTTTCGACCTTGCATTAACCAATTAACTAGCGACTGGTTGTATGACTGATTTATTTTCTTCCTGTTCTATGACTTCAAGATCATAAAGAACCTTGCCTCCCATTTTAGAATAGGTTGGGCCTTTGCCTTGCGCCCGGTAATTTGCTAATGTTCTTGGAGACTTTCTCCATCTTTCTGCTAACTCTTCTTGTGTTAGCCAAACTTTATTATTCATAAATTTTACTCATTGTTCACGATTGTGTTATTCTAACCCATGCTTTTTTAATAAAGCAAGTGAACGAGAAGAATATTGTAAATTTAATTTAGAAATTTTCTTCGTAAAAAGATTCACGAAATTTTACATTTAATATTTACAGATAACTAAGGAGCAAAAATGTCTATAGATGAAGCAACAGTAAAAGAGTGGGATGCAGCGGTGAGAGCAACAAAAAAACAAGTTGGGGGAATGCACTATAAAGGTGCTGGCATACAACCGATTGAATACTCTTACGCAAACAACCTTTCACCTAACTTAACCAATGTCGTTAAATACATAACCAGAGACAAAGACGATAAGATCAAAGATTTATTAAAAGCCATTCACTACATTGAACTTGAACTAGAGCTGGTACACAAAGTTGATCCAAATGGTAATCCATTAAAAGAAGAAGAGGACTCTGATGAGTTTATACAATTTTGCAAAGAACAATTCTTTTTATACAAAAGAGATCAAGAGGGTAATTTAAACTGGTATCAATTTGTCGGTGAGAATTACAATTTATTACAAAAACAATTTCAAGATAATCCTTTTTAATATGAAACACGAAGAAATAATGAGATTTGCCCTGGTTGGCTTAATTTGTAGCATTGTTGTGCTTATAAGCCTTTAGATCGTTTCTAAGATCTTCTTTGCTTGGTTAATAGTAAACCTTAGACCAAGCCAACAAAATGTCTCTGTCGGCTTCCTGTGAATCCATTTTTGTCTAAAACCACCAAAAATTAGCCATTCATTATAATTTTCTGAATATGGTCGCCAATCTTCTGTGCGTTCTCAACTGACACCTTTTCATGGATATGTGCATAGCGTTGAGTCGCTGCAATATCTCTATGGCCCAACAAATTACCAACCATACTTAGGTTCATATCTAAACCAATACCAAAAGATGCGTAGCTATGTCGAAGATCATGCAACCTTAAATCTGGTGCGTTGATTTGTTTTCTGATTCCATGCCAAAACTTTCTCGGACTATTGATACCAACTATCGTGCCACTTGTTCTTGGCAAAGAATTAATAATATTCATAGCTTGTTTAGATAAATAAATAACTCTGTCATCACCATATCGCATCGTCTTATGGTTTTTTAATGTTAGCTTGTTATCTTGTAAGTCTGACCACCTGGCCCCAGCAATCTCGCCACATCTTGCGCCTGTTAATATAAGTAACCAAATAAATGCAACTGAGTTCGCTAGTTCAGGTATCTTCGATTTAGAGTTTAATATTCTAACAACACCATTCAGCTCTTCTTCAGTTAAGTAGCGTTTGCGTTTTGTTTCCGGGTTCTTTTCTATTCCGTCTACAGGATGATCTTTAATTTTGGCATGACGATAAGTTGCTTTTAATACTTCCAGGCATTTGTTAGCTGCTATTGGCGCACGTTGAGTTACTTTGTCATGCAGTGTTTGTATCTCACTATCAGAAATCTCATCCAAATGTTTATGACCAAATTGTTTCTTAATATCCTTTTCATAGATTGCGGTATATTGCTTTGCACTCTTTGATCCTTTGTTGTTTAGTTTTTGCACATAGTTAGCAAAGGCCTCATCTAATGTGAGCTTGTTCTTCTTATCCATTGGATCTACTCCAGTAGCTACTAGACCCAAGTTTTTTTGTGCTAGGTTTCTTGCTACTTTAATAGGTAAGTCCAAAGATCCTAACTTCATGCTCCTACGCTTACCATTAATTCTGTAGTAAACGTAATAACCTGTTGGATATATTTTAAGTGCTTGTATCTGCGTGTCGTTCTTGTATTTCATCTTTTACTCCTCGTTTTAGATGTCTGATGTCGTAATTCTCTGAAGCATTACGCAAGTTAATTATTTTTTTCTCTGTCTCAGAGAAAGTTCCCCAATCCCTTATTTCGGTCTGCGTTCTCCCACACCCTTTACAGCGATCATCACCCCATTGGGTAACTGAACAAATACCGACACAAGGACTGTCTGCCACGCTCACGCATCTCCCTAGCATTTTAGATAGATCAGTAAATGTTGCAGTTTCAGTTTTCATTCTTGTTGTTTGTTGACTTCGTTGACTACGAACTCCCTAGCCTCTTTATAGCTACAACCATGTAGTCTCATTTTATGACCCTTATAAACATCCCAATAACCGCAAGGGTTTTCAATAGTCCAATCTTCGTATTGATACTTTGAAAGACCTGACACATATTGCCATTGACGAGTCAACCTTGATTCTTGTGGTGTTCCCATTTTCTTAAAAACAATTTTCTTATCCATCCTTTCTCTCCTCATTTGTCATACATTTGACAACATCTATGTGTTGTTTGTGTATTTCTAGTATTAATAATGAATCAAGTATGACACTTTTGCAAGTATTTAACTGGATAAATGATGTATAGTGATTGTTAGTGATATGTATGTTGAATGGTGTAAACGAGATGCTCTACCAACTGAGCTAAACACCCTAATGGCTGTTTTAAGCCAATAACTAGCCTATTGCAACCAATGAATCGTCCTCAAATGACGCTACATTTGTCATTTGTCTGTCAGTATTAATCCACACAATGCTGTCCATAGCTTTATGTAAACTGTCTAACGAGTTAAGATTTTTCATAATTTCATCTGATATACAAATTGATTGTTTTTTGCAATTAAAAGGTAAGAAGTAAATCGTATTATATGGAACAGAGATAAGTGCAAAAACATCCAACGTGTTTTTACCATACTTTCTGTTTTTGGTATTAGCTCCTCTGCGTAGATCAAATCGCCAAGACACTCCACCTCTCTCAATGTTGTTTCTTGTTTTGACCTGGCACTTAACCAAATGATTATTCCATTCAAAGATTACATCGGCTTCGGCTGCGTGAGGTAAGACTGTAACTGTATCAGATACTTTGGCTAGAACTGAGGCGGTCAAGAACTCGCCACTACGACCAATCCTTTCCGTTTTTCTGGACATGGTTTATTCGTTAGAATCTAAGGCTTCAGGAATGTTATTTAATATGTAAGCCTTGATGGCTAGTTGATTTTGTTTGGTATCTGTTTTTAACATAAGAAGGGCAAACTCTGGATCAAGCATAGCTTTCATAATTATTTCTTCTCCAACCTGTTCTTTTGTTCCTCCCCTTATCATATCGCCCAACCATCCCATAATGGCTCTAATACCTTGACCTTTAACTATTCCATACCAAGATGCTAATACTGTTTTAAGTCTTTGGCTGTCTTGACCTAATGGGTTAGTGCTACTACCAGATGTGGTTTGAATATTTATTCTATCTAGTTCTGTAACTCTTTGTCTTACTCTGTTTAAAGCATCCATTTCGGTCTTATTAAATATACCTTTTAAAACATTTTGGAATTTTGGCTCAGTCAATAACTTATTAAGTTTTGCCAAAGAAGCAACATTAACTTCATCACCAATAGGGGTTGATCCTTTGGTATTAATGACTCTATTATAAATTTCATCTCTTATACCAGCCTTGAGGCCAAGTTTTGCTTCTGGATTATTGCCAATAATATTTTTTAATTTAGCAAGTTCTACTGTTGGGTTTTCACTTGATAATATTTTTTTAACAGCATCTTCTGGTTGCAAGTCAGTAAAATATTTAAATGCAGATTTGTTTGCATCAGATTGTGTTTGTTTTAAATTATTTTTTGCATTTACAACAGCTTTGGCAAGACCAGTTGTTTTATCAGCTTGTCTTTTAAGTGTAGTTCTAAGGCCAACAATTTCAGACTTTAATACTGGAAACTGATCTAATATTGAGTCATATCTTTTCATAAACTCATATATTTGTTTAGGAGCTACCTCACCCTTACCTTTAAATGCTCTTTGCGCTAATTCACCAATCATAAATTCTCTTACTTGAGCCTCCATCATCTCAGGGTTTTGTGCATCGTTAATAATTTGTCTAAGTTGAGCAGCACCTTCTGTACGGCCTAATAAAAATTTTTGCGCTGTTTGAGTTTGTAGATTTTTATTGCTAACTGTATCATCTGCCCACTTGCCACCAAGACCATCTTTAAATTTTGGTGCATAAACATTCTTATAAAAATCATTAGCCTTAACAGCTGCTTCAGCTGCATCAGATGGAATGCTTGTAAATCCTTCAGGAACTATTTTTTGCCCCTGATTAAAACTTGCTAAGTTTTCTGTATATTTATCTATTGTTCCTCTAATTTTTTCTAAACTTTTTGCAGCTACCGCTGAATCATTTTTATATGCTTGGTTAATAGCATCATTAACATTTGCTCTTAAATCTATTAACTCTTTGTAAGAGCTTTTATTACCTTTCGCCTGTGCCTCAATAGCATTATCTATAGCTTTAAATATTCCCCCACCATATGTTTGCACAGCATCAGCCTCTGCTGTTTTTAATGGAGCTTTTGGCTTTTTTATAAAATCAGCTGCTTTTTTTAGAAGTGTTAAATCTACTTCTAATATGCCATTTGGATCAATAGCATCATATAAATCGTTTTTCTGCTTATTTAAAACAAGCAACTCATTTTGTAGTTGATTGTCTAAAGTTGTAGATGCAGATTCTTGGCTAGACCTTGTTGAATTATTATATTTTGCAATTTGTGAATCTAATTCCTTTTGTGCAGCTTCAAAATTTTGTTCAGATCTTAGAACATTTGATTCAGCCCCCCTTATATTTGATTGTCTTACATCTTTAACAACAGAAGCGGTGTCTGCAATATTCCCAGCAGATGAACTAATATTTTTTGTTTCTTCAGCAATAGCACCTACATTTTTAATTGTTCTATCAACCATTAATGGTCTATTTGCTAATGCTCGTTCCGTAGCAAGGCCTAATGTGTCTCCGCTAGTAACGCCTGTAGTTGGACTATATCCAGGAATTTCGTTTCTACTTACAACACTTTCAAGTTCACTTGATACTTTTTGAGGATCAAGAAAAACTTTGCCAGGCTCTTGCATCATTTCTGGTATTTCTTTTTCTATATTTTTCTTTGTTGGTAATTTTGAACCAACGTATTTAAGAGGTGATAAAAGAGTATCAACCGCTGGGCCAACACCTAAAACTTCACTACCTACTTTTGCTCTTTGTATAAAAGGATCATCTGTTTCTTTAACTTTTGTAGGGCCTCCAAGCAAATTACCTAGCGACTGAGTTTCGCCTGGTACACTTACAGCTACATCTGATGCAGCAGATCCAAGCAACCCAGAAATATAATTTACAAATTTCGGAACTTTAGGAATATTGCTTGCTATTTTATAAGCACCCATGCCTGGTACTGCATATTGCCCTATTGTACCAACAACATCTGAACCATACGCACCTCCCTTAACAACTGGGATGGTTTTTCTAACAGACTCTGCTATGTTTGCTGATCCTTCAGAACCAGGAAGTCCTGTATAAGCATAAGCGTCAAATGGCAAAGAACCAACGCCCCTAAGAATACCAGATGCTGCTTTTAATCCAGCGTCTCTAGGAAGGTTTGCTGAATTACGATTGATGTTAATAAAATTTTGACCAGACGCATCAGTTCCAAATATTTGATTTTGAACTTTTGGGGTTGAAGTTGGGGGTGGTATTTTTAATTTATTTTTTTCTTCTGCTAAAACTTTAATTTTTATTAAGTTTTCTTCAGATGGTTTACCATCGCCATATAAAGCTACAATAGCTTTATCAATTTTATCTATTTTTGCTTGATTGGCATTTGCCATTTTATAGTAATCCGTCTCGCTCTAACTCTTCTAATATACTTTCTGCTGATTGAGTGTTTTCTGAACTAGAATAATATCCAAATTTAGGCAAGGTTTCAAAATTCTTTATAGTAGTAAGAACTTTTTTATTGTTTCCATACATTAATTTTTGTTTATCTAAAAATACATTATATTCTCTAGTTCTATTTTCTACTAATTTATTAAATGTTGCTAATCTCTTTTTAGCATTGCCTCCTTCGCCTCCTAACATTACTACAGCTGCCTCTATATCTCTATCAGTTAATCTTGCGTTTGGATCAACATTTTTTGCCAATCCGTAAGCTAACTGCATAACAAGCGATGCTCCAATTCCTCTGTCAGCAGATATTTTATCTAAAACATCCTTATGTTCATTTTGTATATCATTAATTTGTTCAGCATAACCCTGTGGATCATTTTGTTGAAAATTAAGCAATCTTCCAGCAGACTTAAATTGATAAATACCGCTATTTAAAACATCTGCAACTTTACCAGCAAATGTTATAGAATCTTCTCCCTCAACTATAAGTTTTCCTAGATCGTTAATAAGATTAATTTCATTAGTAAAACTTTCCCATTTATTAGATATTGCATCACTAGCATTCGTTGGAGCTTTAAATCCTGATGATGGGCCAGAACCAACTGTTACAAAACCTTGTTTGTTTAATTGTGTTATTAAATCAGGCTTATCATTTAGATCCCAATTAGTAATAACTTGATTGATAGGGTTGCCATCAGAATCAAGAAAAGGAACAACTTTTTGCTGTCCATATAATTTTGTTTTTAAAACATTTAGTTCAGTTCTTTCTTGATCGCTTAAAGTTGGTTTATTATTTAATTCAACCAGTCTTGTTGTTAATCTTTCTGTTTCGGTGTTTTTAGTTGTTGGCAAATTTACGCCTGGGAATAATGTATTTAATTGAATTGCGTTTTTGTACTGAGGATTGTTTTTTACAAATTCATCTTGTTGCGTTTTTAGTAATGCCTCTTTCTGTTTTTGTTCAAACAATGCTTTTCGTTGAGCAATTCTGTTAGCGATAACATTACCAGCACCTACATTGCCTGACTTGTTTGCATTAATCATGCGAAAAGTATCAGCTAAGTTTTGTAACTTCATACTTTGGTCTGCTCTTTTTCTTCGTTCTTGTTCTTCATTAATCTTGTTTTGATTGTTTTGATTAATAGCTTGTTGAATTTGATCTTGATCGATGTTGAACAAATTTGGAGTACTGTCGTATGTTATAGGCATAGACGCTGTACCTGGAACTGTAGATTGAAATAAGTTTGGGATATTATTATTTATTGCCATAATTATCCTGTGGTTGGGAAAAATCCTTTAACAGTATTGTATAATTCTAACCCATCACCAATTCTACCAAGCATACCTTGTTTATTTGATGTGCCTTGAATCTCACTTGGAGTCATACCAAAGACAGCTCCTTGCAATAAACCAAGTTGTTGAGGCCCATAACCTAATGCTCGCATAAACTCGTTGTAACCAGCATCCATTCCTGCTTGTTGTAGTCCTTGTTGTTGAGAGCCGATACCAGATAAGAAACCAAGGTTTCTGTATTGATCGCCTAGTAATCCTGATTGTATGCCACTTCTAAAGTTTCTGTCTTGCATGGCTGCGTTAAGAGAGTTGTTATAACCAGACTGTCTAAGATTGCTTGATGTTCTAGCTGCTGCATCAGCAAAGTTTCTATTTGTTTCAGCCTCTAATAAAGCAGAACGAGATCCACCAAAAGCACCAGCACCGATAGCTCGGTCTTGATCGCTTTGTAATCTAATTTGTCTTGCTCTATCTAAATCAGCTAATGATTGGTCAATGACTTGTGTGTTGTAAGGATTTTGAAATGATTGAATGTCTAATGGTTGTGTACCCATGTCAGATAATAACCCTCTTGGGTTATAAGACATAGAATCTTGAAACGAACTTCTTGTTGCGTCAAAACCTTGTAATTGATCAGGATTAAATCCTGCTACTCTTGCACCTGTATAGGGTACAAAAGGCTGTCCTGCTATGCCCTTAGCTCTATTGTATAAGTCATCGTATCGAGCTTGTGTTGCTGGATCAACTTGATTAGTAACAGTTTGTTTATCGCCACTACCTTTTGATGCGCCATATAAACCTACTGCTGCTGGTATAATTGTTTCTAAACCCATAATTATAATTCCTTCTTGACCATATATTCTTGTTCAAAGCCAAGATATTGTAGTTTTCTTAGCCAACCCTTACGACCACCGCCAGTAAGGTACTTGCACTCATGTTCTTTTGCAAATAGCTCTATGCTTTTAAGCATTTCTTCTAGTTCGTTGTAGTCTCCGCCACATAGAAATAAGTTTAAAACTCTATATTTAGGAAATTCACCAAAGCTAGATACATAAAAAGCATCTTTACCAGACCAAATGTGAAAAAGTCCTTGTCTGATTTTTTCTTTAATATCACTTAGATTATACCTATCTTGATACTTTAATGCACTAATAATATGTGGCTCAAGCCTATCAAACTCTACTTCCCAGTCTTCCTTACGCAACTTGGGTGGTAGAGAGGTTTCCGCTATTGTCGACTGTGATTTTATACTTAGTTCCATTTGGACTCACTAAGACGACTTCTGTTTGATCGCCACCATTGGCTTCAATGCGTTCGCCTTTTTTAAAAGCTAAACCATCTCGGTATTCTATTTCTGTTACCAGATAGCTTTGGTATGAAGCATCATAATTTTCACCAGGCTTAGTTAAGGCTCTTCTTGCCATTACCTACGCCCTCTGTTGCGTAAATTAAGTCTTATATTACCAACTTTAAAATCTTGTGTGGTAGTTCCTGTAACTGTCATAGATACTTGTCTACCTGTAAATCTTGCGTCTGTGTAGCCATCACTTTCAAAAGTAAATGATCCAAAGTCTTGTTCAGCTCCCAATGGAGTAAATCGACCTTTGAAACTAATCGTTACACCAGGCAATGTATTGGCTTCTTCATCAGGAATAATCTGATTACATTGCACATAGTTATCGCCATTGCCTATTTCTATTGGCCCACTCTTTGCAAACGGAACAGCAGAACCAATGTTTGTTGAGTTACTTAATGTTGTACTTTCGTGTTGATAAACAAATCCTGCTGCATCACAAGCAATCGGAAAGTCAAATACACCTTGGTCAATCCAACAACCTCTGTCCATAGTTCCTATAGACCAAGTATTCTCTGCGTAGTTCCATATAACATACTTATCAGGCGTTGAGAAAGAAGTTGGAAAGAACCACCAAATTTCATTAAAGTTTGAGTTATGTCCACCACATGAAACCCTACGGAAGTTATATTGTAAGTTGTCATACACAAAATCATGGGTTTCGCATGGTATCTCTCTAACATTACCATCGTAAATAAAGAAAGCATTTTCACCCATCCATGCCAAGAAGTTACCAGCCGAAACAACTGTTCTTGGGCCTGTAACTCGACAGTTTGTTCCAGCATCTTGAATACCATAAATAAAAGGTGATCCAGCGTAATAGACTCTAGCAATACCTGTATCGGTAAAGATTACTATGTCTGTTTGCCATTTAATACCACTTAGGATTTTACCGCCTGTTGGTATTTGTAAATCACCAGCAGTATTAGTAGATGCTGCTGTCCATGTTGTAGTAGTTTCTCTTGATGACCAAGCAATCTTTCTTGGATCGCCACTTGCACCTAATGCGATAACGTGTCGTTCATTACTAACCAATACACCAGCACAATTAATTGGAGCATTAGTTAGAACAATACCTGTTGCATCGGGTGAGCCTGAACCTGAGTCTGGCCTCCATTTATAGATCTTGCCATCACTTGCACAGCAAAAGAGTAAGTGTTCACCAAAGTTATCAAAAGACCAAGACTGAGAATCAAAGAATAAACCTGATTGACTTCTTGCATCTCCGTAATCTTCTTTGCCATATTGATATGCACCAAAACCTAGCGCATCTTCTGATGCGTCAGTTACAAAACCTAATGGTGTAATGTCATACCAAGTATCATCAAATAAAACATAAATCTTTTGTCTTGTACCAACCGCTAAAACTCTTTTACCCGCATTTGTTTTATAGGCATACATCCCTGTTGGAGTGCCAGTAAGAGCTGTGTCTTTTAGTTTTTCCCAACCACCGATAGGCTTGAGTGAACCATTTTGGAAACGAATAAGATCGCTGTCTACCCAACGTCCTTTGTTTGAGTAATCAGTTCCGTTGGTTACGATTCCTGGTGGAGGTGTTACAGGCAATAACGCCATGTTTTACTCCTCTGGTGGAGTTGGCCATTCACCTAATGGTCGAACTGGTGGAGTTGCATCGTTGTATTCATACAAAGCTGCTAACTCATCAACTGTGGTACAAGCATCAATTTTGCTTTGCATATCTGCTGCTGTGCTTCTGACATCAGTTCTAAAAGTAGACCAATC
>Ga0070754_10001940_pt1 | contig 15760 bp, 16 predicted proteins | sample VirMetDEL_Sep_01_FD_75181 | JGI IMG/M metagenome (GOLD analysis project Ga0070754, IMG submission 75181) | Aqueous microbial communities from the Delaware River and Bay under freshwater to marine salinity gradient to study organic matter... | ecosystem: Environmental > Aquatic > Marine >... | reverse complement strand
TTGCATAAACTCAACAACTGTAGATACAAACGCTTTTGTTTCATCGTCATTTAAGAATTGACCTTCTTGTTCAGGTATAAAAACATCTTGACTAAAAGGAGCTACAACAGAATATTCATTGTCGTCAAACTTAAATCTATAACTAAACTTAACAAATTTGTCTCTTAAATAATCAGGATCACCATTCCAACCGTTATAACCAGCATCTTTTATAAGTCTAACAGAATAACCATTTATGTTATCTGCTTGAGGAGCTGTTGACTCTAGAGTTACAGCTTGATCAGCCGAAGTCATTACCACATAATTACCTGTAGCTGCTATAGGTGAAACAGGTGTATCATCTTTAGCCCAAAACCTAGTTTCTGTTCCTAGACCTGCAAAAACGCCACTATCATTTCTATAGCCAGATGCTAAAGCGTTAAACCCAGTAGTGTTAGTTCCTGGTTGTGCATCCCAACTTGTTGTTGATTTCAACCTTGCGGCTCCACCAGTTATTATATCACTACTCCATACACTTGAAGTTATAACGCTAAAACCTACAGGCGCTAAGCCTCTAGTGTCTTCTATAGCATATCTATTGTATAGTTTACCGTAAACCGACCCGTTGGCTAATGAGTTTTCGTAATAACACCAAGCACCTTGTTCGTTTGTAGCTGCATCTGTCCAAGCTTGGTTTGATTGGGCCTCAGGTATAGGATCACCATTTCTGTATTTAGAAACATTTAAGTTTACAGATGATACAGTTATAACGCCTATATTTGTTTGTAAAGGATCACTAGCATCAGACATTGTAGAAGGTTTTGTTGATGCTGTAGATCTTAAATCTATAAACTCAGGAGCTTCATATGGAGCAAACTTAGCTACAGATACTTGATCTTCATTAACGTAGTATCCAATACTTTTAGTTATGTTTATTTTTCTAGGTTGATTTCTATTATCACTAAAAAATAATAAATCTTCTATTAAACTGATACCGTGAACTAAAGATATAGAAGAAAAATTAAGCCAACTACCTTCAACTAATACAGTACTAGTATTACTATCAATATTAAATACAGCTATGAAACAGTTAGCACTAAGAGGTGCTGTTCCTGATCCTGAATAGTCAGTTGAAAAATAATAAGCTAAACCTCTAGTTTGATCTACATAGACACCTATAATTTCTTGGTTAATATTAGAATTGTTAATTCTTGATTCATTACCTAATATAGACTCTAAAGCACCAACATCACTAGCCTCAGATCTAGAAACCGCTACATTTAAAGCATCTCTGTATTCGTTGTTTGGTATTAGTCTCTCGTCTAGATCTTTATTCATCTTAGACTTGATGAAACTATTTTTAGCTTCTGCCATGTATTATGATTTTATCCATTTAGATTTACCTCTCATAACTTGAACTATTTCATCTAGTTTAATGTTTGATAATCTTATTTTAGCATTTCTTAATTTAGCACTTTTTTCTTTTCTAAGTCTTTGTACTATATATTCTGGTTGATTAATTCTAGTAGAGATCAAAGCGTGTAAGATATAAGCATACATAGCTTCTTCAGCTAATTTTGGTACTCTACTATCTAAGTCATAAGCTAAACCATCAGATATATATTCTAAAACTATAAGCTTATCAACTAGATTACTAGAAAAAGATATTTTACCTTCTCTTTCGTTCATATTAAACCATCCATTTATTTGAGAGTACTGAGGATCTAAGCCATACATTTGGCCATAACCAGAACCTATAGTATTACCTAAGTCATCCCAGTTGTAAGCCCACATGTCATTTGTAAAATCATTTGTGAAGTTACCGTTTATAAATTGTTGATTTGCTTTATGCCATCTTTCTTGAGTAATTGAAGTACCTTCTACATCATTACCAAAATTATCTTGAGTAGGTATACCAGCCGAGTCTTGAGTTTGAGTATAAAAAGGACTAGTAGTAAGATTATTTGTAGGATAAATAGGATGTTTAACACCTAGTGGGTCTATCCAAGACATTTTAACGTAGTTAACAAAATCTTGAGGTAATACTAATGTTAAACTAGCTGGCACTGTTAACTCAGCTGATTTTATACTTTTTAATGTATCATAACTAAACTCTTGCATAGCGCGTTTAGCGTGAAATATTATGTCTGTTCTTTTAGCATTAGGTATTAATTTACCTTGACCAACATAACCTACAGTAAAGTTATTTATTACATCGTTTAATTTAGTGTATTGATAGCTTCCGTAGTTATCTTCTACAGTTTCACCATAAGCTTTTTCAGCTTCAGTGTTACCATATTTACCACCTGTTAATATCGTTAATTGAACAACAACATACGCGTTAGCACTCGGCGCAGCGTCTAATTGTATAGTTCTACCGTCGCTACCCACAGACATACTTGTAACCCACTCAGACCAAGAACCAGGTATACCTGAAGGACTTGTATATACTTTAAAGTTGTTTAAACCATAATTTAAATTTACTGGATTCCAGTCACCTAAAATTAGTTCAGTATCAAAATCTGTTATAAACTTTTGATTAACACCTGCTGCCGCTGCTCTAAATCCTTGTGATCCTTGATAATACTGTTGAGCATTTTCAGTTACTAATCCATTGCTTGCTGGTTGTATTGCCATATCTTATTAATTTCTTTCGTTTTGAGCCTCTTGAGCTATTTCACTAGCAGCTGCTTGAACTATTGCTTGATCTTTTATTACTATACCAGCGTACAATAGTATTTGTATTATTACATTTACTTGCTCTGTTACATCTAGTTCAAAATTAACAGATGTTGCTGGATCCCATACATAATAACCTGATGAAGAGTCAAAGTTCCAACTAGGATCTGCAGGTTTTTTAATATAAGTAGCTTGAACTTGATCTTGATCGTTTATTGATTGAGGATATATAATTACTTTATTTTCTTCAAACAGATAAACAGGGAACTGTTCTACTGGTTTACTTATAGGAGATATGTTTAGCATAGCTAATTCATTTCTTTGAACTGGCTCAACAAGTATATCATCTCTATATAAAATGCTTCCTAATTTATAAAAATCTTGTGGAAACAAAGTTACAACTATATTATTAGCAGCGCCTGTAGGTAAAGATCCAGCTGTTAAGCTAAATATACCACCAGCTATTGAAAAGTTAGTATAAGCAACACCTAAATAAGTGACTACTACTGTACTTTCTTCTACTTGGCTTTGTGTTATTGTTGTTAAAGGAAATGTTATTTGATTTGTTACAGTGGATATTAATTGTGTTCCACTAGCTGCACCGGAAGATGTGGGCAGCGTAAAAAAAGCTGGAGTTGTACCAACTGCAGCATTATAAGTACAAAGACCTATTTTTTTAAAAACATCTAGTCTCTCTTGTACTGTTTTATAACGATTGCCATATTCGCTTTCGTTTTGTGACACACGTAGTTGTTGGTTTAAAGTTTCAAAATAAGTATCTATTATATCAAGTTGAACTTGTGTAGCTAACTTATTAAACTCATTAGGTGTTAAATAACCTCTTTGTTCTTTATTTATTATCAACAAGACTGTTTTATAAACTTGATCTACGTTTATTGCCATTTTAATTTGTTTATTATAATATGGGCCCGAGTGAACGAGCCCTATATTAATATTACATGTTATTTAAGTTTTTTCTCGATAGACTTAAATATTTCAACACCTTCGTCTGTTTTCAAGAAAGCGGCAAATGCTGAGTAAGGATTCTCTTCAAAAGGAACCGTCATTAGTTTTTTACCGTTTGATGCCCACGTGAACGAGCGTTGATCTGGAGATAGCTTAATAATGTTAGCTTCAGTTGCTTTTATTCCTAAGTTTCTAAGCTGCACATTATCATCTTTAGCTAATTCTACAAATAAAACTGGATTCTTTTTAGCAAACATTAATAAGTCTCTTTTTACTTCTTTAGAGCTTAACTCGTTTACTTTAGATCCAACTTCAACCCTTAGTATTGCCTCACACTGATCAATGTCTAAAGACAAAGCCATGTTCATAGCTTCTATCTCGTACTCTAGATCGTGTAGTTCTTCTTTAGCAATCTGCTGAGGTTTTAATTCTTTATATAAGTGATTTCTTGATGGGTGATACAAAGAAAGCATTTTTTGTAATGCTTGATATCTTTTTTCTACTCTTAAGACACCATCTTTAAATGTAATGTGACCCATTGTTGATTCACCTTTTTGTTCATCTACAAATGATGAAGCTTGATTAGTAGCGTATTTTAACTCTCTTTGAGAACCTAGTTCTTCGTCAAACCACAATAAAGGATGTTTTGTTGTGTGCTTACTTGGTAGCGTAAGTGTTAAAGGAGTTTTGTTACCTGTTAGATAATAGTTTCTATCTTTTATTTCCCAACCATCTGGTTGAGTTGTTTTTTGTTTTGCCATGATATAATATAATTAAATAATTTATAAGAGTAATAATTACCCCCGTAGTTACAACGAGGGTAAAAATTACATTTGTTGAATCAATTAGATTCCTTTGAATAATACGAAGTTATTCGCAGCTTGAGTTACTAAACATCTTTCTGATAAGAAGTTTACTTCCATTGCATCTAAAGATGAAGTGAAAGCACCACCTACAGAACCAGTTAACCAAGACTTCATTCGTCTGTCATCAGCTTGTGAAGCTCTATAACGTACGTGTAAGAATGGTCTTCTAATGTTTGTTCCTAAGATTTGATCGTATACTGTAGAAGTTCCAGCTGGTACTAATACACCTTCAATAGATGCAGGTCCAACTAATCCTCCACGAGTAGAAGCATCATTTAAGTATTTCCAGTCAGTTTTGTAGAAGTCATAAGAACCTCTTCTGAAACCAGAGAAACCTAAATTTAACGCCATTTCCTCAGAATTTTCAAATAATCCAAAAGCAGTACCTCCAGCGAATCCACCAGAAATAGAAGCTAACATATCGTCAAAATCAAGAGCAGTAGATCTGTTCAAGAATAACATGTTTTCTTCGATAGCTCCTTGAGTATCTAAATTCTTTAGTATAGCATCAAAAGCGTCTAACCCAGCAGCAGCAGTAAAGCCTACTTCTACGTTACCTCTATCTTGGATAGCAGCAAATAAACCTTGAGTACCACCTTGAGCAGCAGGTACAATTCCAGCTGAGTTAAGTTCACCTTCAACCATTGCCATTTCTAAGTAATCTTCAAAACGTAATCTTGTTTCAGATTCAGCTTTTAAATACCATAAGTATCCACCAGTTCCATCTTCAGTAGCAACTTCTACCCAACCGATCTGAGCAGTGTCAGAACCGTTAACAGTATATTGGCTTCTAATGATTATTGGAGAATTTACAAACGTACTGAATGCAGGATCCACAGTTACCATAGGATTAGCATTTTGATTAATAGCGTTTGCTCCAGATACAGCATTAACAGTAGAACTTCCTTTTTGGAAATCAGAACCATAAACAAATATCTTTACTGCTCCAGCTAAACCATTTAGGTTAGCTACAGTGTAAGGTTGAATTGTTAATTGCCCTGGGTTACCAGCAGCACCAGCAGCACCTGTGTCAGAAGCAGTTACTAAACATTTTGCTTCACCACCGAATTCATCCATTACAACAATTGTTGCGCCTGGAGAGATTACGTTTAATATTGGCACAGCAGCATTAGCAGCTGTAACAGGTATTGTTAATACTAGACCACCACCACTTATTACTACGTTTTCGTAAGAGATGTGTAATCTATTTTGTTCAGACCAAATTACTTGATCAGATGTCATTGGCATTTCTGCGCCAACCATTCTTAAGAAACCAGATAAAGTTCTGTTTCCATATCTTTCTACTTCTGCTTCGTAAAGCTCTGGTAAATATTGTTGTGAAAAATTCACACCATTTGCTCCAGCAAAGTTTAAGTAGTTACTAGCCAACGTTTGTTGACTTTGACTTGGTATAATACTACCAAATTGAGGACTTAAAGCCATAATTTTTTAATTTTTTAGTTAAATTTTTTTGTTTTTATTTTTAATTTTGTTGAGTCTAATCCACTAATTGCTTTTACTTTTAATCCATTAATAAAGACGTTTCCATCGGCAACCTGCCTAGGTCCATCTTGCGAAGGGTTTTTAGAACTGCTTATGATATTTTTAATACCATCAGCTTTTCCTTGCTCGTAAAAATGATGAGCGATTTTATCAGCATTCATAGCAGCGTACATTGCTTTATGATAACCCGCAGGATCAACTATACTTCCACTTTCATCAGTATATTTACTAACAAAGTTTTGTACATCAACCTGTGATTCACCTACTTTACCTGGATCTTTAATACCGTACCTAAATTTTTTATCCCCAACGTTGAAATCAAAACCTTTGAATTCGTTGCTAAATAATTTTTTAGTGCGATCTCTAAAATCACCATGTAATTTTGTAGCATTTTCTTGCTGCTGCTTGTATTGGTCGTAAAAGCTTAGTGCTTCTTGTTGTTCTTGAGTAACGCCCGGTCTCAACTTGATCTCGTCGTAGTATTTACTCTTTGAACTTTCAAGAAACTTTTTAGCATTTGCAACTTCTTCCTTAAACGCAAGTTTCTTCTTACGTATTTCTCTTGGCTCATCAACATCTTCGTCAAAATCAAAATTGTCTTCCATAAGAAAGCTAATTTCTTCTTGATCTAAATGTGGTTTTGCCTTTGTGTAATATTCTCTTAAAACATCTTTAGAACTGTAATTACTGTAGTCTTTATTTAAAGCAACGTAATCTTGAACAGTACCACCAGTTTCCTCCATAAATGAAACTAATTTTTCTATGTTTTCTGGCAAAGGTTTTCCTAAAACTTTTTCATCTCTTTTAGCCTCTTTAACCTCTTTAGTTATTTCCTCTACTTCTTGTTCTTCTTCAGTTATTTCTTGGATCGGGATAACTTCTTCAATAGCTTCGCTGGACTCTGGTACTTGTTTGTCCACTCCAGAGCTATCTCCGGTTTGTTCGCCCACATCCAACGTCTCTGTTTCTCCGATTTGAATGGCATTGTCTTCAGTTTTTAACGCTTCGGATGGTATATCTACCTTTATTACATCTGGTATAACTTCTCCTTGAGCTTCTGGTTTAGTAAGATCTACTTTTATTAAGTTGTCTTTACCTTGATTTCCTAAATTTTTAGGTTTCTTTTTTTTGATTTTGAACTCACCTTCTTGCTTGACAGGTTCATTTACTTTTGTTTCTTCTGACATGATAAAATATTATATAATTATTAAATAGTTAACTAGGCGGCATCATATTTTGTAAACCAAACGTGCCTAGTTGTGATGAGTCTCCACCCTCAAAATCGACTGGAGCTGAATCATTTTGTCGTTGATTTATTAATTGACTTTGTTGAGTTCCTTGTAATTTAACTCGTTTGTCTTTTCTATCTTCTATTTCTTTTTCTTTACTACTTTCAACACCTAGCTTTATTTGCGCTAGTTGTTTTTGATATTCAAACTCTTGAGCCATCAACTGTTGTTTAACAGTTAATTCTGTCTGCATACGTTGTATTTCAAACTGAGACTTAGCTTGTTCAACTTGAACTTTTGACTCTGTCATAGCTTGATTCTTTTGAACCTCAGCCATAGCAGCTGCTTCTGAAGCTTTAGCATTTGCCTGTGCTTGTGCATCAATCATTTGCTTTTGTTGAGCTTGATCTCTTTTTATTTTCTTTTTTCTTTTTTGTTTTAATAACTGATTAGCTAGTTTAAGATTTTTTATTTGTCTTATATCTATAGCGTCTTCAAGATCAATACCGTTATTCTTTAAAGCTATTTGTATGTTTTGCTCTAACTGAGCTCTTTCTTCTTCATCAGGTTCTAACTCTAAGTATATACCAAAGTCATGCAAATTTAAATTAGATATTTCACTTAATGTTTCAGCATTGTAAATAGATATGCTTTCTATTAAAGCATTTTTAGTTAATGGAAAAGCTAATACATCAGCAATTTTTAAAGATATGTTTTCACATATTCTAAGAGCTAAATATAAGCTAGCTTGATTAATATGTTTTGTAGCTATATTAGATTGATTAGCTGCCATTTTAGCTATACCTACTAAAGAGTCTTTGTCTTGCATACTACCATCGCGAGCTTCATTAAGCCCTGTTACATCACGTATCATTTGCAAATAGTAGTTGTAAGTTTGTATTAAACTTTGTAGCTTAGCGCCACTAGCTGATGATGTTAATTCTTGAATAGGTACTTTACCTCTATTAAGTTCACCATCTTGAGTAAGTGATCTACCAACTATAGAACCAGTTTGAAAGTACATATTAAGTGCTTCTGCTGGATTATAATTTGTACCATTACCTAGATCAACTTCAGCTAAACCATCCATATCTAAAAATACACCATCAGGTACCATCCTAGATAATACTTGCTGCATTTTCAAATGAGTTATTTGAATCATATCAGCAAAACCAGTTATTTTACTAACTAATGATTCTATTCTACCTTTGTACATTCTTGGAGCACAAAGAGCATAGTTCATTTCAACTTTAGTACTATCAGAAGCTGGTCTAGTCATATTTTGAGCTAACTCCCACTTTAACATAGTATTTGTACCTAATACTTTTGCACCACTATACAATACCTCTATACTTCTAGAAACTCTATCGTAAGTGTCTGCAGGTGGTGGATTAAACTCATCTGTTTTTTGTATTACTTTCTCTAAACCATTATCAGTTTGTTTTAACTTAAATACTTGGTTCATATATGTCTTGTATTCAAAATATAATATTTGAACAGTATTAGCATCGTAATTACCCCAACCAGTTATATACTGCCTATTGCCAGGCATTTTTTGTATTCTCTCTAGCTCTTCTTCACTAATTTGCGGAAACTGTTTTTTAAGTTCCGGTATAGTTATAGATTTAACTTCACCAACATAGTATATGTCTTCAAAATTAGGATCTTCTGTATATGAATATATAACGTGAGCAGGATCCACATAGTCTATAGTAACTCCATTGGATTTATTAAAATTAGTTTTAGCGCAAGCTATACCACAAACAACTAAGTCTTCGTTTAATCTACGTTTAGTTAATTCCCATCTGTTTTTAGCCAATGTAGTTGATATAGCCTCTTCCTCTGCTATTTCAATTGACTGCTTATAACTTAACTGCATATGCAACTCAAGCTCTTCTTTTGTTTGAGGTAACATAGGAGGAGGTATATTAGATTGTGAAGCATCAATACCTAGTGTTTTTTGTGCTAATTCTATTTGCTCTCTAGCAAACATATCTTCCGCTATAGCTGTAGCATAATTAGTTCTTTTCTTTACAGATTCTGGATCTTGAGAGTAAGCCTTAATATCAAACTCTTTTTGTGATATACCGTTTACAACTATATTAACAAACTTAGATATAACAGGTACAGGTTTCCAGTCTAAATTTAAATAAGATAAATCACCATTAATAGATAATTCATCTTTGTATTTCTGAACAGACTGTTCTCCTCTTGCGTATAATCTTAAGTTGTGAAAATTATTCCAACTAGTCAAGTATCTATTACCGTTAGTTCTACCTTGATCGAACCATTCAGTTTCAATAGCGGATGCTACTTGAGATCCATACTCCCATGAAGCTTTTTCTGCGTCCGGTACTACCTGACTTGGAAAAGCGCTATTTGAATTAGTATATATTTTCATTTATTCAATTATTTTTGACAATGTACCTTTGTTGTTATATTTTTTAAAACCTAAATCATAGACTTTCTTTTGAATTATAGGGTTTGGCCTATACTTGTTTTTATTACAAGCCATTATAGCTAAACCAGAACTAATCGATGCATCGTGTGATGTTCTATTATTTATATTAAACTTAGCCCAATCTTCTAAAGTTCTTTGAAAATATACGTCGCCATAATTTCCATCTTCTTTTAAACCAACGTATTCTTCTATATAAGATTCTATAGCCGCAGCGTGTGCTTGTTTTATATCTTCACTAGAGTTAGGTATTCCACCTATTTCTCTTTCTGTTGTAGATAATTTATTATATTTTTTATCAGGTCTATTTATAGAATAACCTCTATAACCTCTACGTTTAAAATAATATAGTAATCTTGGTTTATTATTTTCTGCTAATATTGGCATACCATAAAACACACAAGCCATTAAAACATCTTCAAAAAATATTTCAGCTGTTTGTGGGCGAGCGATGTATTCTAAGAAAAAGTGATTTGGCGGTACGTTATCCATGCTAAACTTAGTTAAACCCGTTAAAGCACCGTTAGAACCTCTTCTATCTACAGTTCCTGATATGTCATAACTATCACATCCAAAAGCGCCAGTATGTTCGTTACCAGGCCATTTTAATCCGTTCTTAATAGTTACATTATTTTGCATTTCTACAGGTGGTATCCAAGATACAAAAAACCTACCTTGTTTACTTGGCATAAAAATAACTTTTGTATCTTTAACACCATTAACCCATTGAAATCCACCTTGAGTTATAATACCGCTGTTTTTTAAATCAGCATTCCAGTCTATTTGCTGGTATATCTTAGTTAGGTTAAACAAAGAAGATTTAGCTTCATCTCTGAAAGCGTGTTCTTCAGTTCTTGGAAATTGACGATAAAATTCATTTAAACCGTCTTGATCTTCTTTTAAACCATTTACTTCATTTTGCCAATATTCTATTACACCTATTTTTATTTTCGTGCCATGAGGGTCTTCAGCTGGTTCTTTTGGCGTGTTGAATACAGGTACGCCATAAGCATCAATGTATCCTTCGTAGTTCCATTCCATAGGTATGAACAAACTATATAGTCCCGAGCTAGTCTGTCCATTGGCGTTTCTTTTTGTAACATCTGAACTATTATATAATTTTTTAAAATTATCTCCTCCTTTATCTAAAGCGTTTGATGTACTTCCCATCATACACTTACCAATAACTTTACTACCTAGTCTAAGTGTTGTTTTTGTAACACGCCAATTATTAAGAATATTATTTGGTCTCTCCCATTTACCACTTTCATCATGTACTAGTAACTTAAGTTTTTCACCATCATAACTGTTGTCTCCTGTGTTTTTCCAATCAATTGTGGTGTCAAGACCGGTAATTTCTTTAAGTGTTTCATTGGAGTCAAGCTTTCTACGAGTGAATTTAGAAGCAGGTACTCTGTACGCAAGTTCTGTTTTTGGCCTATCCATACCATCTTGGATTGGTTTGAAAAAGAACGGGTAATTAACGGATATAGGTACAACCTTGTCGGTGAACATTTTTTTTGCATCGGGGCCAGATTTGGACAAAATCCCAAACCGTGAATCCGTTGATATTGTCGCCATGTTGACACATTCTCCAGAGGCCATGAATGAAAATCCAGAACGTCTGTTCTTAAGGTAGCACATACCATAAGACCTGGCATCAGCTTTACATGCTTCCCAGAAGATGTAGAATAATCTATTTGCTTCTCTAAAATCTGGTTTCCCAACATCAATCTTGGACCACTGCAGGTACATGTAATGAGTACCAGTAATATAGGTAGAAACATTTTTGTTATAAAACCAAAAACCTTCTTCTCTATAACCAAACTCCTTATCAATGTACTCATACCACTCTTCTTTAAAATCAACTGGATATTCTTCCCAATCAAATATTGTCTTTATTTTACTTAAAGCTTTTGGAAGTTGAATTCTTTCAAATGTTCTTGAATCAAACTTAGTAACTTCTTTTTTCTTAGGTAAAGCTATTTTAAGATTTTGTATCTCGTATATTTCACCTATTTCCCCTGTTTTACTTATAACTACTATATCATATTCTTCGTTATAACCGTAATCCCATTTCTTATATTTATTCTTGTGATTTAACGTCTTAGAATCTATATAGTTTTTTAAAACTTTATACAGTGATTGATCGTACATTATTTTGATCTACCTTCAGCAAAACCCTTAAAAGCTTTTTCTTCTTTAACTTCTTTTGGTTTTTCATTTAATAAATCTTCTTCTTCTTGTATTCTGTTTAATATTTCAAAAGCATCGAATATAGCTAGTTTTTTTGTAGCTGCTGCATTTTTAAGTCTGTCAGCTGATATATCATCATCTGAATCTACTATAGGTTCTTTTGCAACCTTAATTAATTCCTCAACTGCAACTTGCCCAGCTTGGATTATATTCAACTTCGTTTCCTTCGTTTTCATACTTTATAACAATATCATTTGATTTCATACAATATAAGCGCTCATCATCTACAATAAAATCATACTCACCGTAAGGTGTATAACCTAAAGTGTCGCCCTCGTTTATTCCTAGCGCTTCTAATGAACTATTACCTATTTTTAATATACCAATAAGCTTTTGCTCTTTAGCAACTTCTAGCCCGTCTTTTATCTTTAACGGTTTTATGAAACATCTATTGTTTATAGAGTTCCATTTGTTATCTTTTTTATAAAGATACACTTGATCTAAAGCACAAAAATACATACCATCTATAAAACAAGATCTACTTTTCTTTTTAACACCTTTCATATCGTAAAACGTACGAAAAACATTATGATGAATTACTATTAAGTCACCTTTTTTTATAGGAGTTTTATAAGCGGTTGGAACTTCAATAACCTTAGCTATATTGTTCACAAACTTAAAACTTTCTATCTTAGTGTTAAGTATTATTTTTTTATCTCCAACAGCAACCTCATTATCATATTCATTTCCAAAAGGTTTAACTATGAAGTCATATAGACTTTTCATTAATACTCTAAATCGTATTCAACTGATATTGCCATGTTAGAATTAAATTTTTTCCATGGCAATACTTCGTTGTTTTTTTTAATATGTATATTATAAGATTTATCAGAATCATCTAGCAATATATGTGATATTTCATGTCCACCATATACTTGTTGCCCTACTGAATAATGCATAGCATCATTTTTATAGTCAGATCCGATGCTGATCTTTCTAATATTATTTGTCATCTTCTTTTTCGATTTCAGTATAACTACCGTCTTCTAAATTTACGTTGACTTGACCATATTCATCTTCTAAGTCCTTTTTAACAGCCTCTAAAGATTTATTGTTATCTGCTAATTGAACTAAAACACCTTGTTTTTGTGCTTCTAAAACACCAATTGTTCTCAGCATTTCATTTTGCTGTTTAGTGATCTCTACAATTTTCTTTAACTCTTCGTCTTTGATTTTCTTTACTTTACTCATAATTTAATTTAATTTAATTGTTATTACTTATTATTATTATTACTTATACTTTTGAATTTTTCCACTCCACGTGAACCAAAATAAGCTATATAAACAGTCGTAAGCAACTGCTTTAATAACCCAATCCACTCTTGCTCTACTGTAAAAGATATTTCGTGATGACTATCAACCCATATAAAGGCTATAGCCATAAAAGATAAAAATATTAAAGCCATAGGTCTAGTGTTTTTAGAAAGCCATGAATCTGATTTCATATCACTTTCCCATCGCCTCGTTATTTGACCCTCCGCTTCAGCATTAGCCTTATCCATTATTTCTTGGATTTGCTTTTTAATCAGCAGTTTTTCTTCTTCCGTAGTAGTAAGCTTATCGATAACATCACCAACTTCTTTGATAACGCCACCTGTAAGCCATTGAATTATTTTTTTCAAAATTTAATTATTAACTGCGCAACCGCAAGAGTTACCAGATTTTTTAGATCTTCCGGATTTTAAATTTATACTAGGTAATTCTATTTTGCCTATTTTTCCTCTTTTACTACCTTTGCCTGGTTGAGAAAAGTTTGGTAATTGTTTCTCTTTTTTTGGTGTTGGAGTAAGTGTTGGTGGAGGTGTTGATGGTGTTGATGGTGGAGGTGGTATTTTATCTGGTACAAAAGATAAAGATTGTCTTTGACTGTTTCCGTACTCTGTTGGAACTGGTTTGTATTTTTCAGCTGTTTTTCCAGGAGTTCCATAATCTGCCTCTTGAAATTGTTTGTAAGTTTGATTAGGTAATAAAGGATTTTTAAATGGTTTTTGAGGTCCTGCTTTAGGTGGTTTTCCACCACCAGGTGTATCAGGCGTACCAGGTGTGCCAGGTGTTACGCCACCAGGTTTACCATCTTTAACTATAAAATCTGTTTGAAAATTAGTTTTTGTAAACGTACCTTTTACCCCATCTTTTTCACCTGAATAACTTTCGCTACCTGTTGGTCTTTCAACGTCACAAGGCGGTGTTGTTGGTGTTCCGCATTCAAGAGCACTAATAGGACTTATTACTCTAGATATACCACTAAAAGCAGTTCTGTGTTGTTTTTGGGATTTAGATCCCATGCTCATTCTAAACATAGTATTTATTTTTTATTTTTTCTAGCATTAAGTAATGCTTGTTTTTTTGCAGAAAATTCAGCTCTTCTTTTTTCTAGTTCTGCTCGTTTATTTGTTTTTTGAGTTTCTCTAGATTTTAAAAGTGCTGCTCTTTTTGCTTGCGCTTCAGCAAGATTTAATTCTTTTTGAGCTTTTTTCTGTGATATTGCGTTATCTCTTTTTACAGATCCATAAGCTGTTTCAGTTTGGCTTGTTCCAGTGCTAATCGTACCATCTTTAACACTAACCGATCCAGTTTCTTTTAATTGACTATTTACATCCCTCCAATTAATATTTTGATTACTTGAATCACTAAAACTTGTACCAGCTGCTTTACCACCTCCACGAGATCCCGTTTTAGTTTCTATTATATTATTTTTTGTAAATAATTTAACACTACCACTGGTTCCTCCTCTCATATAACCTTGAGTGTTTACTGTTTGATTATCTGCATCTGGATTGTTAGCTGCGTTAGCAATATCTTTTGATAATTTTCTTCTAGACCTACCACTTTGGTTTTCAGTGCTAGGTGTTACTGCTTTTTGATAACTATACCTATCACTATCACCGTCATGCACGTGTTCGCCGCCACTTGCTAAATTATGATTTATTGGTGATCCTAATCTAAACAAAGAAGATTGGCTAGCTACTTTTTCTGTTTTATCGTTTCCTGAAGCTCTTGACAAGCCAAAATTTTGTTTATATCCCATTTTTTAATTTTTACAAGATAGTTTTTTTGCTTTCATCCTTGATAGACCAGCTTCATCCTCTCCTTCTGCTTTTTTAATAGCAGCATCTCTTCTACCCAGATATTCCTTAGTAGAATGCTCTGAAGTGTGTCTTGATACACCGCTCATGTTATCTAAAGCATCTTGTCCTTTACCTTTTCTTGATAAACCTTCTGAGTTTTGTATATTTTTTAATTTTTCAGCGGGTACTTTATATGAATAATTATCCATACCTTCGCTTGTGTCTTTTCCACTCATGATTCTTGAAATCATTTCTTTTCCGTGTTTAGCTCCTTTTCTATTAGGGCCAAAGTTTTGATTATATCCCATTTTAAATATTTAATACTTGTTATAGTTATCGGTTTTATTGTATGCTTCTTTTTCCCATGGTAAATTAGGATTACCTTCATCCATTTTTGATCTAGGATATGTTTTTCCTTTCCAATAAACGTTTTTATTATCGTAATCTAAATCACCTCTTTTTATTTGATCTATATGAATTTCCTCATGATCAATAATACTTTTAGTTTGTTCTTTATTATTGACAATATCTTCTGAAATCAATATAGTACCGTTTTTATTACCTTTACCTAAAACTCCTTCTGGTAATTCTCTTTCGTATACCGGAGTAGGAAATGAAGGAAACGGTGAATTCATTTTAAAAGCCATGTTATTTTTTATAAGGAAACTTGTCGTTAAACCATTCTTGCCTTTGTTCACAACCACAAGGTAGATTAAGACCATCAGACATTTTATCTACAATGGTCTTAATACCTGT
>Ga0070754_10001933_pt1 | contig 15790 bp, 15 predicted proteins | sample VirMetDEL_Sep_01_FD_75181 | JGI IMG/M metagenome (GOLD analysis project Ga0070754, IMG submission 75181) | Aqueous microbial communities from the Delaware River and Bay under freshwater to marine salinity gradient to study organic matter... | ecosystem: Environmental > Aquatic > Marine >... | reverse complement strand
GGAGACCAGCACGCTGACCAGCACGCTGACAAGCACGCTGACCAGCACGGAGACCAGCACGGAGACCAGCACGGAGACCAGCACGGAGACCAGCACCGAGACCAGCACTACTATACTAGAAACTAGTTTAAAAAACACGAAAACAACTGTTCCATCTGTTGTGATAAATCATAATAATCATGCTGGAACACACAGTCGTGATACTATTCTTATTGTATTAGGTGTTATTACACTCATTGGTATAATCGCAATAGCAGTATACATTATAAGAAAAAATAATGGCACTGACACTGGAACTGGCACTGGAACTGGCACTGGCACTGGGACAGAGAGTCATAATGGCAATGCCAGCGATAATATTGGTAACATAGATAGCGATAGTAGTAATGAACCTAAATCACCTACACAGACAAATGCCGAGTTAGAGAACTACGGATATTCTACACTTAATCCTGTTTACGATATATCAGCTGGTCTTGTAGATCCAGTTGATGACCAGTATATGGATATTTGTCCTGACTATCCTGAAGAGACTGAAATGAATAACTGAGTGGTTTTAGGTATATGGAATATGGAATTGGAATATGGAATTGGAATATAAAATTATAATATAAATATAATCATTATGTTATAATTATAACATGTCTTGGATTCATCGTATTGGAAGATACGCAAATTATAAACCAATTAATTATGTCGCAAAACATAAAGATTTGTGTCATAAAACTTTGAATAAAGAAATCAATAAGATTATTAATCATCCACGAACTATTCCGAATGTAATTAACGGAAAAGAAATTTACGGAAATACCACTGGTTTAATAGAGCATTGTTCACCATCATACAAAAAACCCATTATCTACCGGTATAGTTATTTAGAAAATGAACATTATAGAGAACTCACCTACAACAGAAATTTGAAAAAACTCTGGAGTTCATTAGAAGTTGAAAAACGATTTGCCATATTTGAAAAGATAGCATCTTTGGTGGAAGGAAAATATTATTATAAAATGATGGCCGCTACAATGGTGGGACAAGGAAAAAATATTTTAGAAGCTGAACTGGATGCTATTGCTGAGACAGTTGATTTTCTACGATTCAATATTCACTATGCCAGTCAAATACATCAAAAACAACCTATTGGCGAGACCAATTATTCACAATATTTACCTCTATTAGGTCGTGTTGCTGCTATTACTCCATTTAATTTTACGGCCATTGCTGCTAATTTAAGTACTGCTCCCCTCTATTTTGGAAATACTGTTTTTTGGAAACCAAGTGAAAAAAGTCTTCTCTCTAACTATCTCTTTTATGAAATCTGTCTAGAAGCAGGTGTGCCACCTGAAATATTACATTTTGTCATCATGAGACCAGAAGACTATATTCATAATGTAGTTAGGAATAAATGTGGAGGTGTATTATTTACGGGTTCTACGGACGCATTTTCCAGTATTTTGGAGAATATCAACTACAAAGAACATTTTCCAAGAATTATAGGTGAAACAGGTGGCAAAAATTTCCATTTTGTTGAGGAAACTGCTAATATGGATTTAGTTGTTGAAAAAACGTATCAAAGTGCGTATGGGTATTCGGGTCAAAAATGTTCGGCATGTTCGCTTGTCTATGTCCCTGATAATAAATATCATGAGTTTGTAGATAAAATACGAAGATATCATCACATTAATCATCCACACGAAAAACAAAACTACTGTCTTATAGGAAAGGAGTCATACGAGAGGACTGTTTCCACAATTAAATACGCAAATAATAGTTCTAATTTGAGATTACTAATGGGTGGTACACACAGTGAAAAAAATGGATATTATGTTGAACCCACTCTTTACAAAGTTAGTTTGTGCGATCCACTCATGAATAAAGAATTATTTGCTCCTATTCTCATAGTTAAAACGTATCCACAAGTTTTCACTTATTCGACTCTATTGGAGTGTGCTGATATGAATGACTATAAATTGACTGGTTCAGTGTTTAGTAGAAATGATAACTTTATCAATCATGCGAGTGTAGTATTTGAAGAGGCATGTGGTAATCTTTATATCAATGACAAATCAACGGGTTCAGTTGTGGGACAACAACCTTTTGGGGGATTCGGTAAATCGGGAACGAACGATAAAGCAGGAGATAGTAATTTTATGATGCGATTATTCAATCAACGCAACATAAAAGTAGGAACTATTTAATAGTCCGAAACACTATATGCAAATGAAAATCCGGAACGACATAATAATAGATTTTTATTGGTTGTATTCATCAAATTTGTTTTATTTATCATTTGCGCACCATTGGAAGTCAATAAATATACCTTAAAATTTGGCATATCTGGATGAACATATTGTAAATGATTACTGAATTCAAATGGATTTTTAATTATTTTAGTGTTTAGACCGATAAAATGAGCTGTTTCTGGAACATTTTTCGTCATATTTTCTATATCTTCTTTTTTTGGAACAACTGAACTATCAATAATAAGCACAGATGGATTTTTATTTTTATTTTTATTCATATCAAGATTTGATGTAAACGTTATTGCTTCTGCTTCTGATGATACAATTTTAAATTGTTCAGAGTTGTTATTCCAATTTTGTTTTAGTAGTTTGATATTTTTCACAAATGTTTCGTCTTTTGTTTCATCAACAATGATACATACAGTATGTATAGTAATATCTTTAGTAGGTTGTGAAGGAATGCGATTTTCTATAATATTAATATATTTATTGGACATTGTAAATAAAGGCACTTTTAAAGAGTATCCCTTTTTATAAACTCGTGAAATATCGCCTATAAATGTATTGATATCAGTTTTCATTGGACATGTATACTTCAAAAATATATCACACATTTTTTTTTTAATTATATATGCACTACTAGTATTTTTACAGGCAGGGTTGGTATAAAAAAATGTATCGTTGCATTTGTAATTAAATGTATTATTTACAGTTTCTTCACACAATCCAACATATCCATATAACTCGTTTGATTCTTGTAGTTTATTGAATACAGTATTCAATTCTACATTAGAATTAAGTTCGTGATGTATGTTTGTTGTAGTGTCAATGATGAGAACATTGTCTAAATTATTTTTTGTAATAAATTGCCATAATTTATTATGTTCAACATACTGTTTTATTTCTTTAAAAGAAATATAATTATTATTTGTTACTGATTTTATTAACATATTTAAATTATTTTTTATTATATCTGGATTATTTGAAGGAACAAAGTTGTTATCAATCAGTTCCTTTATTGTGATATCTGATGTTTTTTCTACTACAACCGATACCTTAGTTACATTGAATTTGGTTTTAATGGATTCAATAAGTATAGATATTTCACTGTTTTTAGTATTTATATCTGGAACAATAATAAAACATTCAGAAATCATTATATATATATATATATATATATAATATATATAGGATATATTAATTTTATACTATATTAAAATTAATATATATAATATAATATATATATGAAAAATTCAAGAACCAAAATTAATTTGGTAACATCCTTTTATATTCCTAGCAATAAATTAAGAGCATCTGAAATAATGCAATGTCTAGATAAGAATATTAACCAATATATTATTACACATATTCATTTGTTTTTAGATAAAAATGAAGATTTACAACATATTCTAAAATACTATCAAAATTACATTGAAAATGGTAGAATTAAAATTATCCGTATTGGAAAACAACCTATGTATTCTGATTTTTTAGATTATGCAAATAATTATTTGAGCGGAGAGTTATGTATGATAATGAATACGGATATTTGGTTACATTCTATTTCGGATATGCGTCTATTGGAAAATATGGAAAATAAAATATATGGAATAACACGACATGAAAATAATATGCAAGCACCATTAATTGAACGTTATAATCTACCAACTGGATTTGTTGGAAGCCAAGATGCTTTTATTTTTAAATCTCCGGTAAAAAAACAACTTTTGGATAAAGTTAATTTTCAACAGAATGTATGGGGTTCGGATAATGTTTTGTTGAGAGAATTCAAAAATATTGGTTATCAATTATATAATCCTTGTTGTCAAATAATTATTGTTCACGAACATGCTTCCAGAGAACGCGAAGAAAATCGTCAACGTTTGCCTCCACCATGGATATGTTTGAAACCAGAATATCTTACTATAAATTCGTGTATGACACCAATTCTTTCGATTAAAGAATCGAATGCGTATATTGTTAAACAAATTCAAAAGAACGAATCATTTCTAATTAGTCGTTTGGGTATTGGTGCCGAAACAATGGTTTCTTATAATGCTTTGAATAATTTGGAGATATCGAATTCATTAGTAAATATTCTCTCAAATAATGCAGGTATTTATTTGGAAAGCAGTAAAGAAAATAAGTTGATTTCACTATTTGTAAAACACTATGTTGAAGCTTTGAAAGACTCTGTAGCGTTAGCGTATTTTAATGATAATACTATTATTGAAAAACAACAAATATTTTTTTCGGAAAAATTTGGACTTGATAAAATTCATTCGCGTTCTCTTGAACCCTTTTATGCGATGAGTGATGGAATAGTTCCTTGGACGAAACATTTGGTTGGGAAAAAAATACTGGTTATTCATCCATTTGTTGAAACTATGAAAAAGCAGAAGGAATCTGGTTTTAAACTCTTTGGAAATGATGATATTTTTGACGAAAATCAGGAGATTGTCTTTTATAAATCATTCAATACAATTGCAGGTAATCACTCTCATCGGCACTGGTATGAAACATTTTTGATGATGTGTAAAGAAATCAAAGAATTAGATTTTGATATAGCACTGATTGGATGTGGTGGTTATGGATTACCGTTATCTCATTATATAAAAAGTAAATTAAATAAAACTGCTGTGTATATTGGTGAAGAACTGCAATTATTTTTTGGTATTATGGGAAAGAGATGGATAAAGAATGACTTTTGGATTAAACATCGTAATAGATATTGTACCCAATTTGTTATTCCAAGTGATGATGAACTCGTCGATAATAAAGATAAAGTAGAAGAAGGGTGTTATTGGTTGACTAAGAGTGAATTAGATGAATTTAACACTTGTAGCACCGTTGACACTTGTAGCACCGTTGACACTTGTAGCACCGTTGACACAAATGATATACCTGTAGTTATTATTCATACAGGGTATGTTGATTATTTGAAGGTAAACATGGAAATAACAGGAAAAAATAATAAAATTATTTTAGTTGGTGACGATAGTGTGAAAGATCTATGTCGTAATCGTGAAAATGTGGTATTTGTATCCATTGATAAATATAATGATAGTGAATGGTTAAAGGAAAAGGCAAATTGTTTTATAAATTATTCATCAAATAATATAGAATATGAATGGAGTGAATACCAAAAATTATTTATACTTTACATGGTAATGACAGATTTGAAACTTGATAAGGTATTTCATATAAACAGTCAAAACGTTCTCTTAAAAAATATTAATACATACCCTTTTATGAAAAAAAGTGCGTATTGTATTCCGATTAATCCACCTATGAGAATGAGTGCTAATATATATAGTGCTCTCGTAAGCATAGATTTATGTAACGCTTTGATAAAACTATATGAAGGAATTTACAAAACAAAAGAAAAGGACAAATTATCTCTTATAGATTCAAAAATACAATTTCATTATGATAAAGAAAAGGAAACATATGTGAATGGAGGCGTTTGTTTAGGAACTTTACTTTATTTAATTTACGACCAGGGTGATATTGAAGTTCAGAATTTACTTGAAGAACAAAATGGATTAGTCTTTACTAATAGTATATTGAATAATGAAGGTGTAGATAGTAAACAGCAATACGTATTGAATAATGCTATTCTTAATATAGAAACTACAAAAGATGGAAAAAATATGATTTTTGATATAGTCAATAATAAAACTTTAGATACAATGAACATTTATTTTCAAGGAAATAGTATAGGAATGATGACCGAGCAATTGAAAACAATATTTAATTTTTAATTATTAATTAAACGAAGACAATACGACTCTTTGCGTTTTTTTTATCCAATCCTTGAAATTACAGTGTTTCAAATACCATTCACGTCCTTTTCTTCCCAATTCTTCTTTATGACGCCAAGCATATTCTAGTTTTTCTTTCACATATTCAGGGTTGTTATGTTTTGTATGATCCATCTTAACAAAACAATCTTCTGGAATATCACCATAAAATAAACCTACATCTGAAGCCACTACTGGAATACCACATATTAAAGCATCTAGTGTAGCATATGAATTGCCTTCACTGTTAGATATTTGTAAAAATATATCTGAATTCAAATATATATCTTGTTTTCGCTTGTTGAAATCATGATAATCATTATTTTTAGGATAAACATTCAGTTGTTCAAATGTGTAGTCTGATAACTGGGATTTAAGTAGAGGAATTAGTTTCTCTCCTTTTTTGACACCCCTCCAATTTCCTAAAACGATTGGTGTATTGTTAAAGTGTTTTTTAAATAATGTTTCATCCAGTTCGGATGTGTGTAAGATATCGTATCTTTTGAATTTAGTATAATTATTTTGATAAAAATTTGTGAAATCATCTTTACATGCCTTTGATATACTTACTATTTTCGTCCTATTAGGTTCTCTATATGTTAACATTTTTTCTTGACCTTCTAAAATAGTTCTAAATGTAGATTCATTTTTCAATTCTGGATTAGCATTTACAGTTCTTTTAGCACATCCGTGATGAACCAATATGATATTATAGTCATTCGGGATATCACATGCTAAATGGTTATCTGTTATCACTACTGTGTTTTTGTGTTGTGTTAAAAAATCTAACATTTTATTTTTCTGCTGTGGACCCTGAAAAAAAATTCGGGTTGGAAATGCTCTGTAAATATGATAATCGTATCTAGGAACACCTCCTACACCATTTGTATAACTTCCACAACAGTAATGAATTATGTATGGAGTTAGAGGTTTATAGGTATTTTTAAATGTATTATAAATCGAGATACAGTTTTTGCGCATTTGCATTTCTCTCTCTTTACTGATTTTAGAGAGAACATTGGGAATGAGTTGTTTTATTTCGGATTCTGGATGGATGATGATAGCATCTTTCCATAGTTCGTGTTCGGGTAGTTCAAGGGTATCCGAGAGAAGAATTGGGATGGTTCCTATGGCCAAACTCTCCCAGAATCGTATAGAATTGGGACCCGAACCAGATGGACACAATGAGTATCTGGAGTTTAGGAGAAGATTGTTGTAAAAAGAAGTTTCTTTCTTCTCTTTTGTTAAATTAGGATTTTTACCGTAAACGTCACTCTCAAAAAACCATCCATTTGTTTTTTTTATATAACAGTCTTGGGGATGATCCATATCAAAAATAACATTGCGGATAGCGCTGATGTATATTTGGGGATTGTATGCTCCTTGAAAACTGTAGAGATATTTGCGTTCCCGGGTTAAAAAGTCCTCGTCTTTAAATTCTTTGTTACGGGTGTTATCCTCGATATTCACTGCGTAGAGAGGAACTGGTTTGATACTAATACAATCTATTTCATCTTCGTTTAATACTTTATGAGGCGAATAGACAATAGATATAGAAAGTGCTTTAAAGAGTGGAATCAGTCTTTTAAAATATATATGTTGACAACAAGTGTAGTATTTTTTGTTGGAGTCAATAAATACTGCTATTGATTCAGCGAGAACTTGGATATTTACCTTTTTGTCTATAATTGTAGCCCAAGGTAATCCTATATAGGTGACGTTATCTTTATTCTGTTCATAAAAAGTTTGTTCAGTTATGACAGGAGATTGCCAAAAAAGATTTTGAAAACTCATTATTTCTTGGGTTGGAAATGACATTCCTTGCTTATATAATACATATTCATATATTTATCTATATTCATATATATATAAATATAACGATGATTATGTATAAAATTGTTGATGTATTAATTTATGCTATTTTAGTAGTAGTAATAGATGCGGTTTATCTCTCTTATATAAGCGGTCCTTTTGGATCTATGATTAAGGAAATACAAGGAAGTGCTATGAGAGTTAAAATATTACCTGCTATAATGGTGTATATTTCATTGGTGGCAAGTTGGAGAGTCTTTATTTATCCTGAATTAAAAAAACGGTCTCTTAAGGAAAATATGGTGCGTTCGGGATTGCTTGGATTTTTTATCTATTCGGTATTTGATTTTACAAATATGGCAGTTATTCAGGATTATAGGTTAGGATTAGCAATCATAGATTCGTTATGGGGCGGGATTTTATTTTCGACAACAACTGCGTTATTTATGGTTCTTCGTGATTTTAGATAATTTCTCTCCTTGATTTATTATGGAAATTTTTATAGATGAAATTGTCAAAAAAACTAAAAAAAAATACGGTGAAACATGTATATTTCACGAATTAGAATTGAATTCTATGGTAATAAATAAAACCCTGGTATTTTATCGCGTAAAAACTGAATTTAATGATCCTACTATTTATCAAATTCAATTTCAGATTTTTGATAAAGTGAAAAACTCGTGCTCTCAAATTAGTAAATATTTACATAAGTGTAAATATTGTAATAAAAAAAACGTAAATTATAAATTTATTTGCTGTAATAAATATACGCATCTTATTTGTGGTGTTCAAAATAATTTTGCGTGTTGTTACTTAAAATCGAATTTAAAAACAGCACCAACGAAAGAAGAATGTTGTGTATGTTTAAACGCTACCGAATGTATCACTTACTGTGAACATAGGTTGTGTGTAGATTGCTTAGGGGAAATTGGAAAGAAAAAATGTGAAATTTATTGTCCTATTTGTCGTAAACTGCTAGTTAACAATAACGATGTTAATATTTTTACGCATGTTATTGTAAATACGACTAGTAATACTTATTCGTATGTATAGATGATATTCGAATGACATATTAGACGTTTCCACCCATCATTTTTGTTTTAGGAACACGACGAGTACCATAGTTGTGTTTTTTGCGTGCTTGTTTTGCTAATTTCAATGCCTTGCTTGTTGGTTTACATCCCTCGGTCAAAATGTTGAAATCTACTGCTGCTGCTTTTCCTCCAGTTATGGAACTTGCTAAACGTGCTCTTCCCCATGAATGCGCGGTTTGGTTAGGACGAGAACCCGAAGAGTAATACGCACCCTGTCCCTTCTGAACTATTTTTTTTAATGTTTTCACGGAGCACCCCGTTTTTTTGGCAAGTTTTGGCGAGGCAGTGATTTTGTCAATAGCATATATTTTTTGTGCACGGGTTACATGGGATGATGGTTTGGATTTAAACGACTTTACCTTTTTGCGTGTTATATATTTGCCTTTTTTGTATGCTTTTCGCGATTTACGCAACTCTGATGAGTATTGTTTTTTATCTTTGCGTGTTAAACGCTTCGGTAAATATCGAATTGGTACGTTTGTCATCTACTTATCTATATACTATAGATACATAGTAAAAATTACTTATTTATTGTTATCTTTCTCCTGCTTCATTATTTCTAAAGTAGTTATTTCACTCATTGGCATTTCTATCCCTGCTGATGACCCTAAATCGTATATTAATTCCATAAATAAAATACTTAAAGAAAAAAAAATAAACTAAATAGTGGAAGTTTCTGCCTTAGTGGCCAAGTGGTAAGGCGTTGGTCTAGTAAACCAAAGATCGCAGGTTCAATTCCTGCCTGAGGCTCCACTCGTATTATATCCTCATGGCCCAATGGATAAGGCGTCTGCCTACGGAGCAGAAGATTCGGGGTTCGAATCCCCGTGGGGATTTATATTATTATGAAAATAAATATCAAAACTAATTTGCTTATTTATTTTCATAATTTAACATATATTTTTGCTGTTGAATTGTATTACTCCATTGATTCTGTTTTATATAGTTAGGTAGGTTTATTATTTTTGTTATATCCTTATCAAATATAAACCAAATATTATTCTCCATATAATCTGATATTATAACTTCTTTAATTGTCTTTGATATTACATAAGGAATTAAACAAAATGTACCATTTGAAAAAACAAGTGTTTTACATTTTGATAATGTATTAATATCATCTTTTATATTTGTAGATTGAAAAAATATATTAGTGTTATATTTACAATATTGTATAAGTTTATTTATAATTGGATTTTTTTTATTTTCATATACAATTATTATTTTGCTTTTTTTATTTTCATCAATAATCTTTTTATAGAAATAATATGGTGGTTGTAAATAAAGTCTATGACTACGATCTATATTATCAAATATATCTCCACTTCTGATATGAATTGCTATATCATAAATATTATCATTATTGTCTACATTATTTAAATTATAAACATAATAATTATGAAATATTTTCTTTATAGTTGTTATAGATAATGGTGTTTTAAATAATAATTCACTATTATTGTTTATTATGTTATTGCATTTACAAGAATTATTATTATCTATTTTATTTATTTTCGTAAAAAGTTTATGTTTAGGACATAATAAATCTTTATAATTATTTAGAATGCAATTATATGTATTATTTATCAGTTGTAATAGATTATTACCACTTCTTCCATAATAATTACTAATAATTAATATACACATATCACTTTATTATATTATATTATTATATTACTTTATTAATTTATTATATCCATAAAAATATCTGATATTTTTTTATACACAGAGTTTGTTAATGGACCTCCTCCAGGACTGTTGTTTATATCTATTACACACCAACCAATATTTTTATCTAAAAGTAATTCTACCCTCCCATAATCTATTTTTATATAATTCAAATATTCTATAAAATCTTTTAGTCTATCTCCTAAAATAGAAATATCTACGTTTTTAAACTCTACTTTAGATTTTTTCCTATTAATATTAATATTTGTATTATTTATACATAATACACAATAAAAATATAATTGTCTACTATTTAAATCTCTAACAATATAGACATTTAATTCTTCATTCTTATTTTCTGTTGTTCTCAAAATTTTTTGTCCAATATATTTTTCTTTATTATATGTATTTTCATATTTATCCTTTTCAACTATATGTGATTGTCCATAAGTGTCAGAAGAATATATATGTCCGTTAGCCTTGACTAATATTTTAGTATCTTGTTCGTTATATGAATAATCACCAAAATTAAATAATTTACTTGTTTTCATAATAGATTCTTTTGTAGTATTTTCATAATGTAAATTGTAGTTCCACGTATTTGTTTCATTATTCTTATTTGTGTAAAAATTAGATAAATCAGTAATTTTTGTACTACAATAATCATAAATATATAAATAATAATCTTTTTGACATTTTGTATTTTTTACTTTATTGTAGACTATTGTATCAAGTCCACATTTATGACAAGATTTGTGTATTATCATAATATATATATATATATATTTTTTAAACTATTCGGAAGGTTTTTTCTTATTGTTATACATCATGAGTTTAATTTCTTCTTTAACCATATTCATAGTCTCATCATTTTCTTTATTATCTAAATACTGCATAAATTTATCTTGGAGCTCTGGATATTTATGTTGTCCTGATTCCAACCATTCCTCTATCATCATTTCCTTGCTTTCGTAGAGCGAATCTAATTCATTTACTTTGTTTTTAAGATTCCAATTTCCGTCCTCATATACCATCAAATATTTGTCTTTCATATTTGAAATGTAAATATTCATATTTTCTGGTTTACTGGGATTGAAGTGTATTCTTTCTATCATGTCTTTTACACAAAAGGTCACTTGTTTGATGGAGTGAATATAGTCTTTATCGGTGAGGTGTGATGTGTCTGTGTCTTTGTAAGAGAGAAGTTGGATATTGTTGTTTTGGATGATGTTATTAGTGACATTGGGGACTTTCAGTTTTTCCATTAATTTCTCGATCTGCTTTGATTGACGTTCCAATTGCTCGTCCTTTTTTTCGAGTTGACATCGCTGTTGGTCTATTTGGAGATTCATAAGTCGCACTAACTCCTTCAGGTCTTCGTCGTTGTTTTGTTTACATGTATACTTTATATGGTAATACATGGACTGCATGTGTTTGAATGGTTTATCGCAGTATTTACAATGATACTCTGTAGGTTGTGTGTTCTCATCTACTAATGTTGAATTTTTCTTGAATATTTCTTGAGTCCGAACGTGTTTTACAGAACGAAGGTGTTTTTTATAATTTGAACCGTAATCAGTAGTGTAGTTACACGCAACACATGAGAACTTCTTACCACTCATTTTTATATTATATGATACAAAAGTATTACTTTTAATACTTTTGTATTATTTGCGACACTTGTATTTGCGACACTTGTATTTGCGACACTTGTATTCTATAAATGTAACAAAATAGGGTAATTTTCGTAGAGTCGTCGTATTAAATAAGGGAAAGTGTCGCGGTAGTTGCCATAGGGAAGGTATTTGTATACTCTGTAATTCTTCTCTACGAATGCTTTGGATACATCATCCGAAAAACCAAGCAAGTGGGCTATTGATATATTTTTATGAGTATATTTTTTAACTAACTCAAGACTGTGCTTGTTGTGGGATGCTACAACCATGTGGTGTTTTTTATTGTTTTGTGAATCAAAGTATTTCAATCCTGTATTGAAACTCGCATCTGTTGCATCTTTGGTGGAGAACAACACCCCTTTTTTACTATCGCTATTAAAATAGGCACCACGGACTAACTTAATACCTAAATAAGTTGCTTTGAACTTATCTAAATCGTATCTCAATGTTGCGAGACCATCTTTTCTATACATCTGATATGTTTTATATATTACTGGTCTCTCACGATTATATTTTCGTATTAATATATCTGTGTTTGTGTTTATAAAGTCTTGGATGCTGTCTTGTTCGGCATCTATCATTATTGTCGAATTATTTTTAACACCTACATCTATGATGGTTTCTGCCAGTTTTAGCGAGTATTCGTTACAACCTAGACTGCTGAACTTAAGAGCGAATGTGTTATTGGGATAGGTTTTAATTATCTCTTTTATGATACCAACATTTTTTCTGTAATCTTTACCGTTTTCGTTGGCGTAATCTATAATTGGTATTTGGTTGTCTGCTTTAATTCTCGATATAACTGATGGTAGAGATTTGAAACTGGATGTGTATTTAGTTATAAAACGCGATAGAACCATTCGTTATATTTTATAAAATGAAATTTAATTTCTTGAGTAATTCTTGAGTAACTCTTGAGTAATTCTTGAGTAATTCTTGAATAATTCTTGAATAATTCTTGAATAATATTATTTTTCCATTTTTGTCTCATAATTTTATTAAGTATTATCACATAACGTGTATAATTTAAATGTTATATAAAATAATGTTACCAAGACTTTTTACCCAAAAAGTATTAAATTTAATACTTTTCTACCAAAAAGTACTATTGAAAAATTCTTGAATTTTTGGGTATTTTTTGTTGAAAATTCTTGAAAATTCAAGAATTTTTAATACTTTTGTATCGTGTCTATTTATTATTGTTAATGGTATCATAAAAAATAATGAAAAAATGCTCCTTACCATAACAATCAGAATACTTTTTGGTACTTTTAGTAATAGGTATCGAAGCGACACGAAAAAAGGTGTGGAATCAAACGATACTTTTTGCGTTTTTAAGACGAGAAAAATCCACTCAACATTCCTCCGATTTTTTTGAAATCGCGGGAGAGAGGGAGGGGGTTTTTATTTTAATTCTGATTTTCAATTTTCAATTTTCAATTTTCAATTTTCATTTTTAGATTTTTGGTTTTTGGTTTTCAGTTTTATGAGAGATATACTTAGTTATTTAAGATATTTAAGATATTTAAGATATTCAAGATAATTCTATTCATGGAACATAAATATATAAATTCTATTGTTTTGATTTATAAAGAAAAAGAGGTGGTGGGATGGGCAACTACATGGAGAGAAGCCGAAGATTTATGTATAAAAAATCATGAATATTCATGGGATTTTTATAGAAACCATATGAATAGTGTTTCATTAAATGAGTTAAATCAAATGACTATTAGCGATTGAATGAAAATAAATACTTTCCCATTGTGGATGTTCATATTCTTTAATGGGTCCATATGTGCTCGTTTCATATTGAATTATTGAATACTCGTTGGAGAATTGATGATTTTTCATATAAATCTCTAGATCTTTGTAATTGTCACTTATTAGTTCAAACTCTTCTACAAATCGTAGGTCATGTTCGTTGACATCTTCTTCGTTTATATTAACGATACCATATAAGATTCTAGGTTCTTGTAAATGTATCAAAATATCACGCACATATTCGCGAGCAAAGTTCACGCCATCATGTATGTATCGCATATCTTCGTCGATGTCAATGTTTTTTGCGGTAGCAACTAGCAACTCATTGCGCAATGATTCATATATGGTTTTGTAAAAATGATTGCGATAGTTTTCTATGAGATAAAAGAGCACCTTTTCGCGAATTACATATCCTAGTTTTTTTTCAATATCAATAAATTTAATTTTTTTTTCTTTGATTTGATTTACATAGTAAGTAATGAGTTTTGCTTCGAGTGAGGGAACGTTGGAAATCATTGATGGGTTTGGATAGTATATATTAAATAAGAAGAAAGTATTTCAATTTTAAGGGTAAACCTTTTAAGGGTAAACCTTTTAAGGGTAAACCTTTTAAGGGTAAACCTTTTAAGGGTAAACCCTTAACAACCCTTTTAGTGAAGACTTTATATATATATTTATCGGTGTATTGTGCATAAAATTGAAATACTTTTTTGTAATGATGGTAAAGTATCTAACACTCAAACCCTATACTCGGTCAAAACCCTATACTCGGTCAAAACCATGTCTCTTACATTCACCAATGCTGTTGCTAAACTCGCACAGGATGAGATGGAGAATATTGTTCGTATTCTTGCGAAGCAATATAACTTTGACGAAAAAGACGCAATTGCTTTACTCTACGACAACCATTCTGTTCAAGAGAAGAGAAAGGATGAAACTCCTGATACTTGGACCTGGTGGGATTCCTCAGCTCAAAAATATGTGGAAGTTAAGAATCTGAAGGAACCTGAGAAACCAAAGGAACCTGAGAAACCGAAGGAACCTGAGAAACCGAAGGAACCTGAGAATCCGAAGGAACCTGAGAAACCGAAGGAACCTGAGAAACCAAAGAAAAAGGTTGCTGAGAAACCAAAGAAAACTGGATACCAAAAACCAAAACATGCGCTTCCATGGACCGGTGATGTTGTTGAAACGTGGTGCCAAGGTCTTCGTCCTAATCATGGTATGCTTTCTCAATGCACACAGGCACCTAAATCATCCGGTCTGTGTAATACATGCTTTAAACAAAAACAAAGCAGTGGGAAAACAAAATGCGGTGAGGTTACCGATAGAATTACTGCCGATAAAAATGGAGAGGTCTACAAAAATCCTGAAACTGGAAAATTACCTGTTCTATTTGGAATTGTTCTTGGTAAGATGAAAATTACCAAGGAGGATGCTATTGAGGAAGCAGCGAAATTCGGTATTACTATTCCAGAAAGTGAATTTGAGGTTGCTACAAAGCGTAAAGGACGACCGCCATCTAATAAACCAAACAACAAGGATGAAGATAAATTGGACATGTTGATTGCTAATGCTGTTACTTCTGTGAATTCATCATCATCTTCAGAGGATGATGCCGTGGAAGCAGAACCCGAGCACAAGGATGCCGTGGAAGCAGAACACGAGAACAAGGATGCGAAAGATATTTACAATAACGAAACTGATGATGAAGATGAAAACGAGGTAAATGT
>Ga0070754_10001930_pt1 | contig 15797 bp, 13 predicted proteins | sample VirMetDEL_Sep_01_FD_75181 | JGI IMG/M metagenome (GOLD analysis project Ga0070754, IMG submission 75181) | Aqueous microbial communities from the Delaware River and Bay under freshwater to marine salinity gradient to study organic matter... | ecosystem: Environmental > Aquatic > Marine >... | reverse complement strand
TCTCCAAATCATGACTTACAGTATCGATATTATAGGTAGTAGTGATTGTTTTGAGTAGTATTGTTAATACATGATATGGGTCGCTATTAGCACCACAACGTTTTTCCTTAATCATACCATTTTGTTCTTCTCCTAAAATGACCTGAACTGAGTTGTTCATATTACTCTGTGAGTAGGTGAATCGTTTTCCGTTTGTTTCAGATAATAGTTTATGATGTTCTAGGTGCTTTAATTTTAGTTTTTCACATGCTTCTACAATAGACTGAAGTCCGTGTTCGGGGTCTCTCATATCAGGAGTGCTAATGTAAAAATAGCAATGCGAGTAGATGGAGGAATTTGTGACGGGGTCGGAAGTGAGACAAAAAATAATATTGTGACTAAAACAAATTTTTTGAGCAATATACCTGAATAAAATAAGATTATCACATGCTTCCATCACATTAATCATTCCCATTTTTATCATCCATTTACCCACTATTTGTGTCATAGTAACCTCGTTTATAGTTATCCCAGAGTAAATCAGTGCTTCAATAAGTTCATGAATGATGGGTTCACTGTGTTGACTAAACTCTAGGTTTCCTGAATAATTTTTAAAGATATCTATGTTATCATTCCATCCAAGTGGAATTGTCTTATTACATAAGACAAACTCTTGTGTGATTCCAATATGAATATCTGCATTATTCTGGACTATTTGTTCTAACTTAAACCGGTTATTGTTTTTATGAGAAACACCAGTGGGGTATTTGTATTCGCAGAGCACCAACCAGTGCCTATCATCGCGATGAAATGGATTCTTTACTATTTTGGTCGGAATGAGCACAATATCATAATTTGAATCGATAACATTATCGATGAGCGAGGAATCCACGATGAGAGACTCTATATCGTCTATACTTTTTTCTGTCAATACAAGTTTGCTACGAAACTTATTTTTATGGTCCAAACAAATATACTCTAAAACGTTCATATTACATTGAACAGATTTATAAATGGATAAAATAACTAATATTGATACAATTGAGTTGTTATGATGGAAAAAGACCATTCGGAACCGTTGAGATCCAGCAATCGCCCCTTGTCGTCGTATAACTTTACCTCGAGTCTCTCAATATCCACAGGACCGAAATAATTCCGGATATTGAAAGTGAGTGAATTGGCGTTCTCCACTAGCATACCGCCAAACTCGAGACCGTTCGGTTTTACCGGAATAAGTGCCATTAAGTTACTGGGTGATGGTGGCATTACTTTTAGGTTAGGATTGTTCTTCCGGTTTTTTATAATTTCGTTGAGCGTGTATTGCTGTGCCTGAGTAAGTGTGCGGGGCAAATCCTGGGTAAAAAAAGGGACTTTTACTGGGTAAGGTTCGTTGATACAGTCATTGCCGATGACAAGAGTGTCGTTTACACACTCGGGTGGATTTGCATAAAATTGGATGTTAGGGGATGGGGTCGTCAAAATATTACTGGTTTTGGAGTATTCGGGGAGGTCGAGTTTCGTCTCTCTATCGACTATATTCACAAGACCTTTATTGATACGGTTCATGTTGAACTCATCCAGATAGAGAAGGAGGTATTTGGGACCATTCAAATCGGCAACTGCCTCGGCAGTGGCTGGATTAGATAGACTTGCTGAATAACAGGGTTCGCGGAAACCCATTAACCATCCCAAAGTGGTGTTGATGTAGATACTGCCTTGGCATGGTTGACAGTCTTCGCCTGAAAATCCGTTGGGTTTGAAAAAGACGATTTCTTTCATAATGATGCTTGTGGACGTGATGGAGATTTTTCCTTGTGTGGCATAGTCGTCAATGATGAGGGTTAAATCGGTTCCTAGGGCATCAAAGGCAGTTTTTAGGGTGTATATGGTGTAGTTACCTGGGGGGATGCTGTAGGTATCATCGTCGTATAAAAAACAGTTCGAACCTTTCGGGATGTTGTACCATGTGAAGGGAATCTGGACAGAGTAAAGTTTCAGTGAGAGAACCCGTGTGAGTTGCTCGGAGAGGTCTGCAGTAAAATGCGTTGAACTCCAGATTCCGGTGGAGGTATAAGGAACACTTTTAAGAGCAGGAATATTATTTACACGGAATGTGCTGTCGATATTCAAGATTTTTTGGATTTGATTGCGCAGGGTGGGGTTCATTTCTCCCTGAGCAAATGGGAGGGGTTTGCTCTGGTTGATGGCAAGGCGTTCTTGCTTGAGTGCCCCGTCGAATTCTTGGATTTTGTTGGTTCGCGAAGTGATTTTTGAGTTTTGGATGGGTTGATCAGGGGTTTCGAGATATTGATTGGCGTACCAGTTATCGACGGTCTCTTCTTTGTAGGAATCGAGCAATTTCGTTTTAACCTGGGAAAAAAAGGTAACCATGATGTCATTTTCTTCTTCACGAAACTTTTGAATGTAGGTGTCGGTTTTATGATTGATGAGAGAAGGGGTCAAGGTTTCTAGATCCAATAATTGCATTAATTCGGGAATAGTGTAGTCGTCGATATTGGTATTTTCCTCGCTCATGAGCAATTATATTTATATTATATCTACAAAATCATTTTAAATAGTGAAAGTAAGTGAAACGCAAAAAATTGAATTAGTTTTCTATTAAAAATAGTAGTCATTAAGCAACCAAAAACCCATTGATATATCAAACCTTAATCATGGCAACCAAAGAAGGAGCTACGAGTGAACAACATGAATGCGAATGCTGTGCGGATACTTTTACTATGGAGTTACGGAAACGCATTCAGTGTCCCAATTCAAATTGCGGATATACAGCGTGTAAAACATGTGTTCGCACTTATCTGCTTTCAACGACAGAGGCACCCCACTGTATGAATTGTAAAGTGGCGTGGAACCAACGCTTTCTGGTCAAACACCTGAACGCATCCTTTATGAACAATGACTATAAAAAACATCGCAAAGGATTACTTACCGAACGCCAAATCAGTATGTTGCCTGAAACGATGCCCGCACTGGAAGAATATCACCGTCAACAAGAACATTTCACGAAATTGGACGAGAACACGGAACGCATTAGAGAGTTGCGAAAACAAATACGCGAACTCCAAGTAGAGCGAAATGACATGATAAATGCCTTTGAAGAAGGAGGTTCAAAAGGGAAAGACGATGAAAAGGACACCAAAAAATTCATCATGCCGTGTCCAGATGAACACTGTCGTGGATTCTTATCATCAGCATACAAATGTGGTCTCTGTCACTATTATGCGTGTCCAAAATGTTTGGTCATCACTGGTAAAGAGCGAAATGACCCAGACCATGTGTGTGATGAAGAACTGGTGAAAACCGCGGCTCTTATTCGCGAAAACAGTAAACCGTGTCCTAAATGCGGTGAACGGATTATGAAGGCATCCGGGTGCGACCAAATGTGGTGTATCCAGTGCAAAACGGCGTTCAGTTGGAAAACGGGCAAAATCGAGACTGGGATAATTCATAATCCTCACTTCTTCCAGTATCAACGCGATAACCAAAACCAAAATATTGTTCGCAATCCAGGAGACATTGTGTGTGGAGGACTTCCTAATAATTGGGCACAATTAAGAAATGGATTGCGTCGTGTATTAATGGGGTCTGCTGTATCTATTGATAAGGAACAATGTGCTTGTCAAGAGAAAGTCACACACATGAATAGTGATATGAATACAAAGGATAATTCGCGTCCCTCCTGGTTTGCTAATACAAAAATAAACACAATGACGTATCATGAAATCCTTATTGTCAAGTTCACCGAACTATTTCAGACATTACGTCATTACAGTGGATATACCCTTCCGCACTATCGAAGACAGGTTCAAGCATTCCAGGATTGTCAGCAATTACGGATTGATTACTTGATGAAAAAAATTGACCGCGACGAAATGGGAAAACAACTCATACGAGACGATAGAAAACGAAATAAATTGACTGAGATGATGCATATTTACGAACTCTTTGTGACAGTTGGGATTGATTTGATTAATCACCTGACTGGATTCTATCTAGAAAATCAACCACGCACAGGAGTCCAGCATTACCAACAAACCGGTCGTGTTATATGCGATGAGTTTATAAGAAAATTTGATGAGTTTGATACCTTTGTTGATTATATTAACGAACAACTCAAAAATATAAGCGTTACATACAGTATAGTTGTTCCCCAGATGACGAAACATAACTATGAATTCATGGGTGGAGCTAAGTTTAGAAAGTGCGATCTGCAAACATCTGCTTGAATACTTCTAATTCACCTTTAGTGTAGCGCTCATACGGCACCTTTTGAATTCCCTGTCCGCGTTTCAAATGTCCCTTCCCTTTGAATACCCTTTCTTCCATTTTTTCTATGAGTTCTTCTTCGGCACGGGTAAACTCTTCGCGGGAGATGTGTTTTTTTCCACTATAGGCAAAACGATTAAAATTGCCATCGCTGTAGATGGAATGGTGTTGTTCCATCTTGATAAAATTTCTAATCAAACCAATACCCATAATCGTATTGGTGTCATTATTCATTTCGAGAACGTAGAGTTTTTCTTTGAGGGGGATGGTGGGTCCCACCCGGCGAGGCACTCCGTAGATGGAACCGGTGATGCCTGATTTCTTACGATAAGTCTGCAATTCATCCCATGTTTTGTTGTTAAACCGAGTTATCATCAAGAACGGCATTCCTATTTTCTTATTTTATCTCTTTCATGTATCTTTATTTGAATAATCAATTTTACGCAAAAACTTAATCAAAAATAAGTCGTCATTGATGGTCATCGCAAGAGTCCCCACATAAACTGCCTGCCCGATAATGGGAAGATAAGGTCCTCGTATCATGAGGTAGCACTGGGTTACCCAGTTTATCACCGAAACTGTGATGTAGATAAAAAGTGCTGCCTCGTTGATGTAGTATTCAACTTGCCGGTAGGGGGTGAAACGCAATGCTAGACGATAATTCACGAGAAAAGCATAGGAACTGAGAACACAGTAGATGCCGATGCCGCGGACTGCTCCTTCGTTCATATTGAAATCCATAAAGTAACAGTAGTAATAAAATAATTGAACAACTACATGATGAACAATAGTACTGGTGTGACACTGAGTATTGTAGACGAGTGCAGATGCGTCGGTGGCAGCATAAATAGAACCGATTAGGTTGAATTCATTCCAGGTGTTCAGGTGCGGATAGAAGACTAAATTGTAGAGCAGTTTTGTTCCGGGGACACAGAGAAACATGAGAGCTCCTGACTTTACAGTGTTGGCGATACGATATTTGCGGGTGACAATGGCGGTTGTGTCTGGAAAATAATCGGGGATGTAGTGGTCCATTCCAAGATAACTCATATAGAAGAAAAGGGAACTTGCGAAATAAACGAGCATTTCTGTGATATGTTATATTTACATATTTTATTATATATTGGTTTCTTTGATTTTTATAGTTACATATTTATTCTTGTTGTGCGGAATAGCAATATGGGTTATCATATCAGTTATTTCTTCTGTGCTCATATTAATGACATTGGGGAGATAGGTGAAGATGTATTTTTCGAGATATTTCATTCGGTAGCGGGTGGCGTCGTAGAGATAGAACGCCAAATCGGTTGAGAGAAAATGGCGGACTTTCTCTAAATGGTGGGGGTTATCTGAGAGAAATACGTATTTATCACGGTTCGAAATTCCGTAGGTTCCGTCGCTATCGATAACTGGAAATCCGTACATACCGTGGGCAAGCACCACTTTTTTTTTACCTGCGTAGGGACACTGTTGATTCGAATACTCAATTATCAGTTCGGGGTAGATTTTATTCTTGATGATGCATGTTTTTATATTGGGATGAGGATGCGTTTTTGTGCGATTTTGCGAAAATGTAATGGTTTTTGATGGGAGATTCGTTTTTATTATCTGGGTTAGTGCTCCGTATTTATCGACATAGGGGAGTATTTTGTCGAGGACTCTGGCACATGAAACCGGAATGATGTGCTCGGGACGGAGTGTGAAGGGGACATAGTTCATGTAATCTTTGTCGTAGAGTAGAACCTTTTTATCAGTGTCTTTTTTTTCCAGCAAAAAATAGCATGACGGGGTTTGCGCATGACCCTTGAAATAAGCGTTCATCTCGGTGTTGGTGAGGCAGTGAATTTTATGGAGTTTGAATTGAGTCATATAAAAATACATGTCTTCTTTATCGTGTTTCATCCAGATGGAAGGAACGATGAAAAGGAGATAGCCGTTGGTCTTTAGGAGGGATACGGACTGTTTGATAAACTTTGACCACACCGTTTGTCCGTCGTGTTTTTTGCTGCGTTCGTTATTGGTAGGCACCTTCTTTAGTCCTCCGAAATTGAAAGGCGGGTTTCCGATTATGAAATCGAACCCGAACCCGAATTCGACACCGAATTTATTTGAGTTAGTTGAGTTAGTTGAGTTAGTTGAGATTTCATCGCTGAGATAGTCTGCGTGAATAACATTGACGAATGTTTTTTTGAGATGTTCTAAATGTTCCGAATTAAACTCTACTAACCATATCATATTGGTTAGGATGTGTTCACTTCGTTTTGTCTTGTTGGGAATACTGGACTCAAGACCTATCATTAATTTTTCGTAGAGATAGAGAGAGAAGTATCCCCGTCCTGAACCAGGGTCGAGCCACCGTTTATTAGGATCGGCGAATACGGATGGAGTGAAGAGAGAAAACATTTTCTCTATCAGCGCGTAGGGTGTGTGGACTTCACCGAATTGTTGCTTGTATTCTATATTCACGGTCAAGTTTTGTTCTGGTAAATCCATATAAAAATAATAGAATGTTATAATTTACTACGGTCTCCGCATTGATAATGAAGTGCGATAGGTATTGGTATTAAACTAACTGAGTGGTGTCAAGACTTTGGAAATAATTTGTGGATATTTACATTATTATTAAAAATGGAATTAAATAGATTACACTGAATATCCATATATTTAGTGTCATCATGTCCGGTAATGATTATTCTTATCTTCGTCCTACTATGAGTCTTTTTGTTCCGAGTGTTACGGCAACAACTACAGAGGATCAAGTTAAGCAGATATTTCATAATCTGAATATCGGACTCGTTTCGCGTGTGGATTTTGTTGAAAAGGAACAAGGTCCGTGTAAGTTTATGGCGTTTATTCATTTTGAATACTGGTATATTACAGATACGTCGTATTATCTTCAGGAAAAAATATTGGAAGAAGGACAAGGTCGAATTGTGTATAATGATCCTTATTACTGGATTGTGATGGAGAATAAAAATCCTAGAACACTCCGGGAGATTCAGTTAGAGAAAGATGTGAATGACCTTAAGGAGCGTGTGGAATATTTGGAGACGGTTGTTGCGGTTCACACACGAAAGTTTATTGATAATAAAATTACGACAAAAGGTGTGTATTGTTTACAGTGTAGAAGTGAAATTGAACATAGAGATTCAATTTGTCAAGCATGTGAATTTGATATTAATGCTGTGAAATGGCGTGACATGGAGGATACCGATGATGGTCATGAGGATGGCGAGGATGGTCATGATAACAAGTATGTTTATGGCGAGGATGGCGAGGATGGCGAGAATAGCGAGGATGACGAGGATAGCGAGGATGACGAGGATGGTGAGGATGACGTAGAAATTTTGGAAGATGATTCTAATGAAGACAATGTTTCACAAACAACATCAAGATGGTTTTGGTGGTAGTTTATAATAGAATAAACTCTATGGATAGTATTTTCAATATTCATTATTAAAATACTTTCTTTTGTATAGATATAATGCTTGAATCTATTTATCAATCTATCAGTCAATCATTGAAATCCAATTCACGTGAAAAAGGTCCACGGGTGTATTGTCGCACTTTAGATACAATTATAGGTGGAGAAAAGAATGTTATTTATAAGAGTGATTTTGCGTCTAAAGTGGTCGAGGTGGTTCATAACTGCACCCCTGCCGAATACTACGAACATACGTTGAAAGAGTACAATACCAAAATTAGCAAAGAGGGGGCGCTTGTGGCCTATTCGGGGGTAAAATGTGGTCGTTCTCCATCGGATAGACGTATTGTGAAATCATCTCGGTATGATTCTAAGCTTTGGTACCCCAAAAATACGACAATTACGGAGAAGGTTTTTTTTACAAATAAGGAAACAGCTATATGTTACTTGAATAATTTGGATAAAATCTATGTCTTTGATGGTTACGCGTGTTGGCATCCCGATTATAGGGTAAAGGTGCGGGTCATTTCATCGCGGGCATATCATTGTCTTTTTATGTATAATATGTTGATTCGTCCCACTAAAGAAGAACTTGCTCAGTTTGGTGACCCAGAGATTATCATTTACAATGCCGGATGTTTTCCGTGTAATCGCTATACCGAATCGATGACGTCATCCACATCGGTGAACTTGAATCTAGAGACCAAGGAGGTTGTGATTTTGGGGACTCAGTACGCTGGTGAGATGAAGAAAGCAGTCTTTACAATGATGAATTTTTTTATGCCGCAACAGGGTGTTCTCTCTCTTCACTCCAGTTGTAATATATCCAAGGATGAAGAGAATGTCTGTTTGTTTTTTGGATTGTCGGGAACGGGGAAGACAACTCTGTCGGCAGACCCAGAGAGAAAATTGGTGGGGGATGATGAACATTGTTGGTACGATGATGGTGTCTTTAATATAGAGGGTGGATGTTATGCTAAGTGCATCCACTTAAATCCGGAAAAGGAACCGGATATTTACGGAGCAGCGCGGTTTGGAGCACTTTATGAAAACATTGTGATGGACCCCGAAACGCGGGATGTGGATTTCGATGATGTATCCATAACTGAAAATATTCGATTATCGTATCCTATTCATTATATCAATAATTCACATATTCCGTGTGTGGCAAAACATCCTAATAATGTGATTTTACTCACGTGTGATGCTTTCGGTGTATTACCGATGGTGTGTAAGTTGACGGAAGAAGATGCGATGTATCATTTTATTAGTGGATATACCTCGAAGGTGGCAGGAACCGAGGATGGGGTTGATGAACCGGAGGCCGTTTTTTCGGCGTGTTATGGAGAGGCATTTCTTTTGTGTCACCCGATGAAGTATGCGTTGCTCTTGGCTGAAAAACTGCGAAAACACAACGCTCACTGTTGGTTGGTGAACACGGGATGGGTCGGGGGGAAATACGGTGAAGGTCATCGTTGTGATATTACTACGACCCGGGAGATTGTGAAGAGCATTCATGATGGGTCTCTCGCGAAACAAGAATTCACTCCGTTTAAACTCCTTCATATGGAGATGATGATGCCAGTAAAGTATGGTGCTCCACGGGATAAATGGGCGGATAAGGATAATTATGATAAAACACTGACAACATTAGAGACGCTCTTTCAGAAAAATTATTCGAAATATGAGTAAAAAAACGATATTTTATTTCATATTAAACTACAATGTCGCAGTGTTATTATATCCCTGTTCTAGTAAAGAATAATCAGTGTAAGTTTTTATTGTGTCGAAATAAAATAACAGAGGAATGGATGCCTTTACATACGATGGTAGACCCTCGGGATGGCGGGGTCTATGAATCTGTCGTTCGTGGAGTACTAGAAACAACACACGGAACCATATGTAACGGAGAGGAATCTCTTGTATTTGAAGGAAATTTAGAAGGTGATTTATCGAGTTATTTTTTTGTGAAAACAGCGTTGTCTGACGATTATTCTACGTATCTCACGGCAATGTTTGTTTACAATATTAAAAAAAAACGGGTTATCCATCCCGATGATTTTGATTATGCGCGTTGGTTCACGATTGATGAAGTTTTTTCATTTAAGAACGTTTCATCGCAGTTGACACAGATTGTTTTGGAGAATCAAAACACGTTCCACAATTATCTTCATTCGCCAGTTGAATGACTTTGGCGATGGTTTTTTCTGATTTATGGATTTGCCAACGTCCGAGCAGGAGACGTGTATCGTTCGGCGAAAACACCGAGGTTATCATTTTGGTGATTTTGGTGATTTTTTGGAGGGATATCAATTTCATGGTGTGTGAATGGAATGTGGATGGATTATTGGTTTTAGATTTAATTAATAATCAATTTTTTGTTTTTTGCTTTTTTTAATTTATACTCCAGAATTGCATCAATTTCTTGTTAAAGTTGCCATAAATACAAGCATTGAGACAAGGAAAACCTAAACCAACACAGTTGCCACAACGATTTTTGAAACATGTCTCATAAACTATTCTTTCGAATTCTTTATTGTTATTGGATATTAGTTTTTCTAAATCAGTATGACCGAATTGAATAGTGCCTGCGTCTTTACATAGATCAAGAAGTTTATCACTGGGAGAACACCACACTGATTTTATCTGATTAATTTCTTTGAGAACAAGGGAGAACATGTCAAGTAGATTTTTATCTTTTGCTTTTCTATAAAACAAATTCAATTTTTTCTTTTTACCAATAATTGAATTCATTTAATTCATTTATTCGATGAATAAACTCTATCCAAAGAGAATATGGCGTTATCAGCATCAGCATCAGCATCAGCATCAGCGCTATCGTTGTCGTCAGGACAACAAGAGGCATTTGATAAATATAAATTGGGGGAGAATGTCTTTGTCACGGGTCCAGGGGGCACTGGGAAAAGTGTGATTATTCGTGAAATGGTGAATGATGCTAAATTGAATGGGCGCAATGTGCAAGTATGTGCCTTGACTGGGACGGCTGCTGTTATTTTGCAGTGCGGGGCAAAAACAGTTCATTCGTGGGCGGGTATCGGTTTGGGGAATGGTGATATAAAGGCTGTGGCAAATAAAGTGAATAAAAGTAAATACAAGAAAAGAAACTGGAAAGGTGTGGATATTCTCATTGTCGACGAAGTCAGTATGATGTCGTTAAAACTCTTTGAATTATTGGAATACACTGCTCGTCTGTGTCGCAAAGATGTGCGTCCGTTTGGGGGGATTCAGGTGGTTTTTACCGGGGATTTTTATCAACTGCCGCCAGTGGGGAATACTGATGAACCCGAGACGTGTCAGTTTTGTTTTGAATCGCTACTGTGGAATCAAATATTCCATAATCAAATTCAGTTGGTCACGATTTTTCGGCAAAAGGATGACCTCTACAAAAAGATTCTCAATCAAATTCGTGTGGGACGGTTGACAAAATCAGTGCTCGCGAAACTGAAGGAGTATGTGGGACGAACGGTTGAGAAAGACGCACAGATATTGCCGACGATTTTGTATCCTACACGGAGGCGGGTTGACGACATGAATTCGCGGTCTTTGAAAGCACTTTCAGGAGATGAGAGAGAGTATAATTATGGTAAAGTGAATGAGTTGGATTTATCGCTCACGGATGAACAAAAAGGATTGTCGAATATTTTTACACGTGAGCAACGCGAGACTGAATTGAAATATATGGTGGATAATATAAACTTTGATAAAAAGTTGGTATTGAAAGTGGGCGCTCAAGTGATGTGTATTGCGAATGTGGATATGAATTCTGAAACACCCATATGTAATGGAAGTCAAGGGGTGGTGATATCGTTTTCGTGTGATGGTTATCCAGTGATTCAATTTAAAAATGGATGCGTTCGCACGATGGAGGGGCATATTTGGCAGAGCGAGACTATTCCATCTGTAGCGATTAAACAAATTCCGTTGATATTGGCGTGGGCTGTGACGATTCATAAGTCTCAGGGGGCGACACTCGACCATGCTGAAATTGATATAGGAAGTAATATTTTCGAGTGTGGACAAACTTATGTGGCACTTTCGCGGGTAATGAGTCTTGATGGTCTTTATTTGAAATCGTTTGACCCTTCGAAAATATTAATCAATAAAAAAGTGCGTGATTTTTATCAAGGACTGGTATAATATGGGTGCGGTGGTGCGGTGGCGCGGTGGTGCGGTGGTGTGTTATTTATTCTTTTTGAGTTTGTTGTTTGAAATAGCCTATAACTTCGGGATTTGGGAGTAGTTGGGAACAGAGCCAAGACCCTAGCACGAGCCACATATTTTTTATAGCTAACGTTGATGTTTGTTGAATCCAGATAAGTCCTTGACAGTGTGGAGACATCACTAAAAATGGAGATGATATTACTCCGTAGAGTGATAAATCGGCACATAAAATCGGGTAAATATGAGCACTGGTATAATGTAGGGTTATCCAGAAAATATAAATACTCGAACATTTCCATGCTATGAATATAAATTGTGGAATATACATTCAAATACTTACTTGTATGACTTTAGCATTATTTTTTTATATATTTAATAAGAATAATGTAAAAAAAAGGGAGTGGGAACGACATAGGGTATATAGGTATAGGTAGAAGTTTTTACAAAAATATATCTTTGTCTCTCAGGAATTCATCGAACATATTTTCGTTTGGAAAGATGCCTTTCATGTTGTTTTCTATACCGAGTGTGTGGATTTGGTATTGGTCAATGGCTGCGTATGTATCATTGAGATATTGTAACCACGCGTATTTGTAGTTCTTGTATTCAGGAGATATCATGTTCAGATAGTTGTTTTGTTTGGCATGTGTATGGAATTCTGTTGCAATGATATTCCATTCCTCCTGAATGTTTCTTTCTTCTTGTTCAGGGTTCTTGTCGAAAATGTTGTAGTTGATGGTATTGTCGTCTCCGTGGAGTTCAATCCACTTTTCGGTAAATTCATTTCGCATTTTCAGGATTTCCTCCTCACTGGGTTCCTTTTCAATACCAGAATCGGGTAATCCCCAGAGTCCGTTTTCGTAGGCATACTCAAGGAATTCATCTTCAAATTCTGATTGATTGTTGCTAATAATGGGTTTTATTTCATTTTGATTTTCTTCTTCTTCGAATGGCGTGGTTGTCATACTTTCAATAGAGTCTTCAAGTTTTCTTAACTCATTGCCTAGAGAAAGAAGCGTATCGACCGCATCATATAGGTCATGTTGTTGGTGTTGTTGTTCCATTTTGTGGGTTTGTTTTGTGGGTTTGTTTCACGTGTTCTGAGATATATACCCTTTTTATCATTAAAAGTATTTCAATTTTTTTCAAGAGACACTGATAAATGTGTATTGTTATCTACGTAAAGAAATAAAATTATAATTAATGTTAATTATCGGTTATTGATAGAAAAAATTGAAATACTTTTGGTTACTTGGGGGGTTTTATACCAACCAAACCAAAAAGGGAAAAAAGGAAAAAAAGGAAAAAAAATGAAGCAAATGGATTTTGCTGATTACATCAAAAATGCTGGACTGGAGGCAAAACCCCATCAAAAAGAGGGGGTCGCGTGGATTTTAGACCGTGAAAAAACTCCATGGGAGAATATTCGTGGAGGAATAATTGCTGATGAAATGGGTCTTGGAAAAACCATCATGATGATTGGAGCGATGCTTGCCAACTTTAAGGAACGCACACTCATTGTGCTGCCACTTGCCCTGCTTGAGCAATGGTCTAAGGAAATCGAACGCACTACGGGATATAAACCGTTAGTGTATCATGGGGCAGTGAAAAATATTACTCCTCTTGATGTTTTGAAATCGGCAACGGTGGTTTTAACGACGTATGGTGAAACGCGTGTTTCGCGTGATGAGTTTAATTTAAAACCAACGAGTTTTATTCATAGTGTGGAATGGGGTCGTGTTGTTTTTGATGAAGCACACCACTTGCGAAATATGAAGACCTCGACATTTAAGGGTGGTGCTATGCTAAAGAGTCCGATTAAATGGATGATTACGGGGACGCCTATCCAGAACCGCACTACGGATTTTTATGCTTTATGTCATGTTCTAGGATTTGAAGATAAATTCTATGCTAACCATACCAAAGAGATTATGACACATAGTATGATGCGACGAACAAAGGAGTCTGTTGGGATACATATCAGTCAGGTTGTTTCAAAGATGATTGAGGTGCCTTGGGTGGGGCGTTGTGAAAGACGACTTGCTGAAGATATTCACGCATCGATTATGGAAGGCGAATTATGTGAGGATGTGGGGTTTGGAGAGGGAATCCGACAACATCACGGTCAAGGGGCAATGTTGACGACGATGCTACGAGCTCGACAAATGTGTATTTTTCCGAAAATGTTGATGAAAAAATATAATGAGTATTGTGATGAGGGATTTATCAGTGAGGATGATGAAGACGGACGTGCTGGATTGGACCAATCAAGCAAGATTGATGTTGTTGTGAAAACATTGATGGAGCGAAAGAACAATGGAAACAAGAAGATTGTCTTTTGTCACTACCACCAGGAAATGGATGAATTGTCGGAGCGCTTTCTTCGGAGAGGTTTGAGTGTGAAAATTATTGATGGACGCATGAAAACAAAAGAAAAGAAGAACGCGATGCAGGCACCTTGGCCAGATGTGATGATTCTTCAGATTAATACATGTTGTGAGGGACTCAATTTACAGGAGTTTAATGAGGTTTATTTTGTGAGTCCGCATTGGAATCCTGCTGTTGAGGACCAAGCTATTGCTCGATGTCATCGCATTGGACAGAAAAAGGATGTTCATGTATTTTCATTCAAGATGGAGGGGGTTGATGAAGAGAGACTTACGATGACTTTAGATAAGTATTGTTCGAAAATTCAGCATTCAAAACGTGATTTGTATGTTTATCATTAGAGAAGAGAGTATCTGTTATAGGTAGAAAAATTTGAAAACCAAAAAAAAAGAATTCAAAGAATTCAAAGAATTCAAAGAATTCAAAGAATTGAGAAGTTATATTAATTATTTATAGTATAAACCTTTTTTTATATATTTAATATATAAAAAGATGGGAGGAGGAGGTTTAGGCGATCGAAAAACGGCATATAGTTTTGTGCAAGTTGGAGAAAATAATCAATTAATTTACACACCTTATCAAGAAGAGGATATTGCTCCTAACAATTCAACATCTTTTGCTATTGCGATTGGTGATGGTGCAGGTGGTAATACAGGTAATGGGCTTCCAGGAACTCAAGGTGGAAGCGCAATCGCTATTGGAAAAAATGCTGGTTTGTGTGATCAATCTACCGGAGCTATCGCGATTGGAAGAGATGCTGGTTTGTGTGATCAATCTACAACAGCTGTGGCTATCGGTTGTATGAGTGGTCAAGAACAACAAGGTGTTTCTGCTATTTCTATGGGGATGATGGCTGGGTATGATAATCAAGGTGATTATGCTGTGGCGATTGGTGCTAATTCTGGAAAAACAAATCAAGGTGATTATGCTGTGGCGATTGGAGGCGGAGAGACATGTACTGGTAAAATAAATCAAGGAACAGCCGCGGTGGCTATAGGAAAGTGTGCTGGTAATGAAAATCAATCATCATACTCGGTAGCCATTGGTTATGAAGCAGGTTTATGTGACCAAAATGGGGGCGCAGTAGCACTTGGTTCACAGGCTGGAAGTTTAGAACAGGGTGTCGATGCTGTTGCTATTGGGGGTGATGCTGGGTATAGAAACCAATGCGATTTTGCTATTGCGATTGGGAGAGAAGCAGGAAATATAAATCAACAAAATTATTCGGTTGCTTATGGTTATCATGCGGGTAAAATTAATCAGGGAGGTCGCTCAGTTGCGATTGGAGACCGCTCTGGTGCGCAAAATCAGGGAGAAACTGCTATTGCGGTTGGGGTATTGAGCGGACAGTGTGACCAAAGTGATTATACTGTGGCTATTGGAAATCAGGCAGGAAGATATACGCAGGGACAGTATGCTGTGGCGATTGGAGACGAAGCAGGAAATTGTGACCAAGGATTGGGTGCGGTGGCATTGGGTTGGGGTTCTGGCGAAACGAATCAATGCGATTATGCTATTGCCATTGGGTATAATAGTG
>Ga0070754_10001929_pt1 | contig 15799 bp, 13 predicted proteins | sample VirMetDEL_Sep_01_FD_75181 | JGI IMG/M metagenome (GOLD analysis project Ga0070754, IMG submission 75181) | Aqueous microbial communities from the Delaware River and Bay under freshwater to marine salinity gradient to study organic matter... | ecosystem: Environmental > Aquatic > Marine >... | reverse complement strand
TATTCTATTTTAGACTACGGAACATTTGGAGGCACGGCAGAAATAACAGTATCAGCTGAACCTAACAACCTTGAATGTAGTATCTCAATATTAGGTTCAAACGGATATTTAAAAATTGGTGGGAAAGCTTTAAATGTTATCGAGTCTTATAATTTTTTATCAAATGGCTCAAAAATTAAATTTGAACAAATATTAGAAAATAACAAAGAAAAGAACGAAGACTTTAACGACTACGGATCTTATTTAGGTTCTTGCCCAAACCACTCAGATGTTTACAAGAACATTAAAAATTTTAATTTAACTGAATCAAAAAATGGAATAAAATTCATTGAAAAGATATATGAAAAAGCTAACATAAGATACAGGAGATAATATGAATATTGGTATTTTAGGCCAAGGTTTTGTAGGCTCAGCCATTAGAGAAGGTTTAAAATCTCATTATGATGTCCTAACCTATGATTTAGATTCTTCAAGGTGTAATTCAAATTTGATTGATGTTACAGAGAAATCAGAAATTATTTTTGTTTGTGTTCCAACACCTATGAGAAAAGATGGAAGTTGTGATACTAGAATTTTAGAAAATGCTGTAGATGATATTTACAGAGTATTTCAAGACTCTCAGAGAAAAGAAGGGCCAATTCTTGTTATTAAATCAACAATACCACCTGGGACGACAAAAAGCATAAATAAAAAATATAAGGACATGACAGTTTTGTTTAGTCCAGAGTTTTTAACTGAGGCCAATTCTTTTGAAGACTTTAAAAATCAAAATAGAATTATTATTGGAAGCCATGAAGACACTGAAGAAGAAGCACTTAAAGTTAAGGATATGTTTAAAAAAGTTTTTAAACCTATTTTTACTGAAATTATAATTGTCAATAGTAGAGAAGCCGAGATGTGCAAATATTTTATTAATTGCTTTCTTGCATCAAAAGTTACTTTTTCAAATCAAATGTATGATATTTGCAGTGCAGCAGGACTTGATTACGAAACTGTTAAAACCCTTGCTCTTAAAGATACAAGAATTGGAAACAGTCATATGATGGTTCCCGGGCCTGACGGTGATAGAGGGTTTGGAGGTCATTGTTTTCCTAAAGATCTGGCAGCAATGATTAAGTTTGGCAATGATAGCGGTATTCCATTTCCAGCCACATTTTTACAGGAAGTTGAAAATTACAACAATATAGTAAGAACAAATAAGGACTGGGAAAAAATGAAAGGAAGAGCAATTAGCGAGGATTAAAATGGCGTATCATGGTTATATAAGCAAGATTTGTGAATATGCTTGTGTTTTATTTAATAATGAAAAAAGAGCAATTAAAATATTAGAGATTGGCATAGATACAGGAATAAGCATGTTTGCAATTAACAATAATTTAAATTTGTTAAGTGTTCCATTTAAATACACGGGTCTGGACATACATTTGCAACCTCACATTAGTGTCATCGACTATACGTTTTTACAAAAATACAATAAAAATAAAAACAAATTTATTAAAATCAATAGTCTTGAATATTTAAAAAACTGCAATGAAAAGTTTGATATTATAATGATAGACGGAGATCATAACTATCAAACTGTATACAAAGAGTTATCTTACCTTGAAAAAGTCAGTCATAAAAATACCTTGGTAGTATGTGATGATTATAACGGAAGATGGGCAAAAAGAGATTTATACTATTCAGAAAGAGAGGGATATGAAGAAAACGATATTGCCACAAAAAAAATAGAATCTGACAAAAAAGGCGTTGCAACAGCAATTGACGAATTTTTAGAAGAAAACTTGGAATATCAATCTTTTTTCATGATGCCAGGTGAACCTATATGTATAATTAAAAAAGAAAATGAGTTTATTAAAATAGGAACAAATAATGATTAGTGTTGTAACGGGTGGCTGTGGCTTTATAGGATCTCATATTGTTGACAAGTTAGTGTCTATAGGACACGATGTTAGAGTCATTGATGATCTCTCAGCAAATGAAAATGAAGAGTTTTATTATAATGAAAAAGCTACATATTGGAAAAAAGATATTTCCAAAGATGACTGTAGTGATATTTTTGTTAACGCTGATTACGTTTTTCATCTTGCTGCCAGAAGCCGAATTCAACCTACAATTGGTTCTCCCGGAGAATGCTTTGAAGTTAATGTAGTAGGTACACAGAGGGTCCTAGATTGGTCCAGGATTAATTCTGTAAAAAGAGTAATATATTCAGGTACTTCTTCTTTGTATGGTCACCAGAACCAAATACCTTTCTCTCCTAATATGCCAACCGACTGTTTAAATCCCTACAGTATGTCAAAATGGATGGGTGAGCAAGTTTGCAAGCTTTATAATCAACTTTATGGACTACCTAGTATTGTTTTAAGATATTTTAATGTTTACGGACCAAGGGAGCCAATCAAAGGAGAATATGCTCCCGTTGTTGGATTGTTTAAGCGACAATATAAAGAAGATATGCCACCAACTATTGTTTCGCCTGGAACACAAAGAAGAGATTTTACTTATATTGATGATGTAGTAGAAGCCAACATTTTAGCAATGAAGTCTTCAACAACTGACATTCCATATAATATTTACAATGTAGGAACAGGAATTAACTATAACATGTTTGAACTATCACAAATGATATATGGAAAGCAAGACAGCGGTGGTTGGTCAAGTGTCGTTGACATGAAACCTCCAAGACCAGCAGAGGTAAAAGAAACTCTAGCAGATATTGAGTCCACTATGAGAGACTTAGGTTGGTTTCCTAAATTTAAAATAGAAGATATGATTAACAGCTATTGATTGTAAATTTTAAATAATTTGTTATAATAAAATAAAAGGATTATTATAATGGAAGATATTAATTTTGCAACCAAAAAGCCTCACATTTCTTTCTCTGAAGTAAGAATATGGAAAGAATGCTCCTGGAAACATAAACTAATGTATATTGATAATGTTTTAGACTTTGAAGCTGGAATTTATACAGAGTACGGATCTATTTTGCACGAGTCTATTGAAGATTTTTTAAAAACAAAAGTTATGAAAACAGATGCTGCAATAAAAAAACTAAAAGAATCTTGGTTAAAATACGAATTTGATAAAGAGAAAAACATTAAAGAAAGAGTTTTATTAGCAGAATCACAAGGATGGAAGTATAAACATAACTTTTTTAATGAATGGTCACAATGGTGCAAGGACAGCCTAGAAGAGTTACCCGACTTTCTAGAAAAAAACTATCCTGGTTGGGAATTGGTTTCCGCCGAAGAAGAGCTATATGAAAAAATTGACGAAGAACTAAGTTTTAAAGGTTTTATTGACTGTGTTTTAAAATACCCTAAAGGTAAAAAGTGGAAATATGTAATTATAGATTGGAAAACAGCGGGTCCTAGAGGTTGGTCAAGAGACAAAAAACAAGATATAAAAACAACAGCACAGATAACCCTTTATAAACATTACTGGTCAGATAAAAATAAAATACCTTTAAAAGATATTGCATGCAATTTTGTATTGTTAAAACGCGGGACAAAAAAAGGTAAAATATGCAAAGTAGTAGAAGTATCAGCAGGTCCCGTCTCTATTGAGCGTGCAAATAAAATGGTGTCAAACATGATATCAGGCGTTAGAAGAAAGTTTTTTATGAAAAACAGGCTTTCATGTAAGTTTTGCCCTTTTTCAGGAACAGAACATTGCACATAAAGTAAACAATTTGATATTATTTTCATATAATACTCATAAATACGGAGTTTTAGAATATGAAAAAAAATAAAATTATTGCACTGTGTGATCACGCATTGTCAACATCAGGAGTTGGAACTCAAAGCAGGCACCTTTTTAACGGATTGGTTAAAAAAGGTAGATGGTCAATTAGGCAGTTTGGTGCAGCACTTAAGCATAATGATTATAGAACTGCAATTATTAATGATGATTTTATAATCAAGCCTATTGACGGCTTTGGAAACAAGGAAATGCTAAGAGTCGCACTAGCAACAGAAAAGCCAGATGCAGTTTTTCTATTCACAGACCCTAGATTCTTTATATGGCTATTTGAAATAGAAGACGAAATACACCAAATATGTCCAATTGCCTGGTGGCATGTTTGGGACAATAAACCTTATCCTGAGTTTAACGAAGATTATTATAATGCAACAGACTTGATAAACTGTCATTCTCATCACACCTACAGTCAGCTTGTTGAAAAATTTCCTGAAAAAACAAACTTTGTACCCCATGCTGTTCCAAAAGATGTTTATTATCGTCTACCAACAGAAGAGGTTAAAAAATACAAGTCAGAAATACTAGGGGAAAATAACAAAGACTCTTTTGTCGCAATATGGGCAAATAGAAATGCAAAAAGAAAAAGACCATCAGACGTGCTTGTTTCATGGAAGAAGTTTTTAGAGATGGAAGAAAAAGAGAAAGGGACAAAAAATAGTATTCTTATAATGCATACTGATCCGAAAGACCAAGAAGGACCTGACTTACTATCTGTCGTAGATATGCTTGGTATTAAAGAAAACGTCTTTTTCTCAACAGATAGAATTGACTTTAATCAAATGAACATACTGTATAACATATCAGATATTTGCTTAACAATTAGCTTTGCTGAAGGTTTTGGCCTGTCTACTCTTGAATCAATGCAAGCTGGAACCCCTATTGTTGCTGTAAAAACAGGTGGGCTTACAAGACAAGTAGTTGATTTTAGAGACGAAACAGAAAACGGAGTTGCTCTTCCGGTTGAAATAAAGACACTTGTAGGTTCTCAGTTTATACCTTATATTTATGAGGATTACGTCTCATGTGAAACTGTTGCAGCAGGAATTTTTAAAATGTTTAATATGACAAAAGAAGAAAAAGAAGCAATTTCATTAAAAGTTGAAAAATATGCCCATGATTGCTTTAACCTAGAGGACACTATTTCAATGTGGGATAAGACATTTAATGATACGATTAAACAATGGAAAAACAGCTTTAAAAGCTGGGAGGTATTTGAAATATGAAAAAAGTTTTACTTAGGGGTCCTTTGCTAACAGCTAGTGGCTACGGAGAGCACGCGAGACAGTTTTTTAGATGGCTGGAAACAAGAAAAGATATCGACCTAAAAGTTCAATGTCTAAACTGGGGTATTACAACATGGTACATAAACCCAGATATCGAAGAAGGATTAATAGGAAGAATAATGCAAAAAACTAATTTCGATATTAAAAAAGAAAACTTTGATATAAGCATACAGATTCAGCTACCAGATGAATGGGATAATACGCTTGCAAAATACAATGTAGGGGTATCAGCATTTATTGAAACTGATAGATGTACAAAAAAGTGGTTTGAATGTTGTAATAAAGTTGACAAGGTAATAGTTCCTAGCAAACATGCACTAAACTCAATTTTAGCAGTAGGAAAACCTAAGACAAAAGTTCATGTTGTTAATGAACCTTTAAATCCGCTTGTAACCAAAAAAGATAAAAAATTTAATTTAGATTTAAAAACAGATTTTAATTTTTTAGTAGTAAGTCAGCTAACAGACAATTCTCCTGAAAGTGATAGAAAAAACATTGCCAATACAATTAAGGCGTTTTGTGAAAATTTTGAAGGAAACCCAGATGTTGGACTAGTAATAAAAACCAACATTGGTCGTTCAAATACAGCTGATAGAAAGAATACAAAAAAGTTATTAGAAAAGATAGTAAAAAGCTCAAGAAAGTCTGAGTTTCCAAAAGTTTATATGATTCACGGGCTAATGTCTCCAGGAGAAATGAACGGACTTTACACGCACCCTAAGATAAAAGGCTTAATATCTTTAACAAGAGGTGAAGGATACGGGTTGCCAATAATGGAGGCAGCTGCTTTGGAGATGCCCGTAATTGCAACAAACTGGTCAGGACATCTTGACTTTTTAAAAGAATTTGTTAAAATTGATTATAGTTTAAAGAGTATTCCTGATTCAAAGGCAGATGGAAGAATATTTGAGAAAAATACTTTTTGGGCAGAGCCTTCTCTTGATGACTTTAAGAAAAAGTCAAAAGATTTTGTATCACGATATAGTTATCATAAAAGTGTAGCAAAAAAGCAATCAAAAAAAATTAGATCTAATTTATCACAATCAGCTTTTAACAAAAAAATGAACGAGATTATACAATGAGCTTTTGGTTATTTGTTTCAATATTTGAATTGTTTATAATTTTTATTCTGTCTTTCTATGTTTATTTATTTGCAAAAAGAATTCTGGAAACAGAAGAAAAAATAGATAGCGCGATGGAAGTGTTAGAGGAAAAGTACAAGAGTATATCAGCTATACTTGATAGACCTGTTTTTTTTGATTCTGTTGAAGTGCGACAAGTAATAAATGATATTTACAAATGTCAAGAGTCAATATATCAAATAATGCTAACAGTTGGAAATGCTGTTGAGATTGAAGAAAAAAACGAGGAAATAAATGAAGGGAAAGAAAAAGACGAAGAAGGTGAATAAAACAAAACTGTACTTCAATCAGGATACTGAAGATGCAATTGTTGAGTTTGCTAAGACTGATTGCAAGACAAAAAGAGATGAGTTATACAATAGTGTAATTAAAAGATCATTTGAAAAGCTGGCTGAAAATTTAATTTTTATTCATAACTTTCATAGCGACACACTTCCTTACGAAATTCTAAAAAATGATTGTGTCTCTTTTTTATTTCAAACAATTCATAAATTTGACAAGTCAAAAGGATCAAAGGCTTTTTCTTATTTCAATGTTGTTGCAAAAAATTGGTTAATAGCTAATTCAAAAAAAGACCTTAAAAGAAAAATACTTAATGTGTCTCTTGAAAACTTTGCATCATTAAGTAGTAAGGATAAATCATCTATTGAGAATTACGGAAAAATAAACTCTCCTGAAAAAACAATGATTATTCAAGAGACAACAGGAGAGCTTCAAGAAATATTTCAAAAAATAATGAAAAGGCTTACTGCTGAAAATGAGATACTTTGTATGAAAGCAATAATTGAAGTTTTTCAAAAAGTAGATCAGCTCGATCTATTAAACAAAAGAGCAATTTTTGTTTACCTAAGAGAGATATCGGGATTAAACCCTAAACAGCTCTCAATAGCAATGTCAAACATAAGAAAACACTATAAAGATATTGTTAAAAATGACAAATATAGTTTAATATTCAGATAGGGGAAATTATGTCAATTGAAAAAGATATTGAAAAAGCAAACAAAAGCGAAGAAAAAATTAAAAACTTTGGTGACATTCTTGATGAGCTTGAGACAACTGAAGAGAAAAAGAAGCTTCTATGGAAAGAAATATATGAGAATGCTCTTGACGATAGAGAGCAGGCAAGAATGCTTTTTACAGATCTTTTTCTTCAAAGTCAAGGTAATAGTACAAACCATTTAAATTTTGGACCCCTCATGGCGAAATATCTTGAAAGAATGAACAAATCAAATGATCAAATACTAAGACTTGCTGAGCTAATAGCAAAAGAAGAAGATAAGCCTCTCAATGTTGATGCAATCTTTAATAAAATGAGTGAATAATGCTTTTTAATAAAAGAGAAATAGTTTCATGTGTGGTTGTAGAATGTATTTATAAAAAAGATCCAGATTCAATAACAGAAGTCTTAAAAAAGTTTAAAAAAAATACATCAATGTCAAAAATATCAAACATTGAATACTTAATGAAATGTCCAGCTGGATCTTTAATTGTTAGACACCCCAACCCAGAAAAATATATTATTGTTTATCCTTTCTTTTCTTCTCACATTTCTCTTCCGGTAAAACCAGGAGAGCATGTTTGGGTCTTTTTTCCAGACGGAAAAGGCTCAGATGACATTGGGTATTGGATGACAAGAAGAGCTACTGATGAATTTATTGAAGATTTAAACTTTACAAATAACACTAGATCGATTTATAAAAACTACAATAAATTAATAGTCTCAAACGGAAGTGAAGAAGAAAAAAGAAGTATATACTACGGTGTTAATGGAAGAGGGTTTCAAAGCTATGGGTCTCTTTTAAATGACTCAGAGGGAAATAAAAGCCATGTTTTTGAAAGTGTTGAAAAACCCTTTAAAAAGCCCTCAGATTTAGTTCTACAAGGCTCTAATAATACCCAAATGTTTTTTACATGCGGAGACGAAAAAAATACTGGAACCATATTAATGACAACAGGAAGAGGCTCGGAAGACATTACAGCAGCTCAGTTTATAGAAAATGAGGCAGGAAAAGAAGAGCTTAATAAAGCTTCAGATTTATCAGGTATAGGAGAAAAAAACGAAGCTGAAGGTGCGCTAGATTTATTAAATGATAGAACTGTTTTCTTTATGTCAGAAAACCCAGCTTACCTAAATGAAGACTCTTCTCTTGAAAACGAGTTTGATGAAATGTCGCATATATTTGCTAGGTCAGATAAAATAAGACTTGAGGCAAGAGAAAATATAGTCTCTTATTCAGAAGTTTTTAGTATTCAAGCTGAAAAAGTAGTAATGGGATCTGGATCAGAACCTTACATAAAATATAGCGACTTTGAATCACTAATTAAAAAAATTGTTGAAGATATAAACACGCTGGCTTTACAAATAGCAGAAATAAACGGTGTTTTGTTTAATATAGGATCACTTGGCCCTGGAGCTGTAACAGGTACACCTTCTTCTGCTTTGGGGCCAGTTCTTGCACAAGCAGCGGCAATTTTAAACCCACCAGGGACAGGTGACTCTGAAAAAGTATACAATGCAACACTTGGAAAAAGAGCAAGTGAAATTGAAAAATGTAAGTCTGAAAAAATATTTGGAGAATAAAAAAGCTAGGATATTTATTACGTGGAGTAAATAATATGACTACATTCAAAAGCTCAGGAATCAGATCAGATTCAAATATTTTTAAAAAAGAAATAAATATCAAACCTGCAGGAATTGCAACCCCTTTGTCTATTAATGAGGGGGATGATGGTATTTTAAAATTAAATAAAAGTGCAGAAAAGCAATTTAAAGATAATTTTAGAAACATGATTCTTACAAACAAAGGTGAGCGTCTTGGTAGATATGATTACGGTTGTGACCTTAGAAGACTCGTAACTGAAATAAGTAATATTGACTCTTTTGAAAGCCAGGTCATGGACAATATAGATGCTGCTGTTAGACAATATATGCCTATGATAGAATTAGATTCTTTTAGCTCAAGATACAATAATGATACTGAAGATGAGTTAAAAAACATAACTGTGACAATTCTATATAAAATACCTATTCTAGGAATAGATAATCAAAGAATCGATATAACATTATACGTGGTGTAAAAATGGCAATTAAAAATAAAAATAGAGAAAAATCTTTCTTGGCAAAAGATTTCAAAGGATTTAGATCTGGGATACAAGAGTATATAGAAAATTACTATTCTGATAAAATATCAGACTTTTCTGAGTCTAGCTTGGCAGGAATGTTTGTTGATATGGCTGCTTATATTGGGGACAATATGTCTTATTATTTAGACTTTCAGTTTAATGAGCTTGATCTTGAAACAGCAGTTGATATTAAAAACATTCAAAAGCATCTCAGGTCAGCAGGCATTAGTGCAAGAGGTCCTTCACCTGCAAGAGCTAACGTCTTAATATCTTTAAGGATTCCCTCCTCTTTTAATACAACTAGAAGCAATTATGTTCCTGATCCCAACTCTTTGCCTGTTCTTAGATCTGGTGCAACAGTTGTTTCTTCAACGGGTATTCAGTTTGAGCTAATTGAAGACTTAGATTTTAACAGAAAAGATGAAAACGGATCTTATCTTTTTTCATATAGAATAGATCCAGACGGAATTGATGAAGATGGAAATCCATCTTTTTTTATAGTTGAAAGAACAGGTGAGTTTATATCAGGAAAAACTGTAGAAGAAAGCATATCAATAGGCTCATCCTTTGTGCCGTTTAGAAGAGTAACACTGCAAAACCCAAACATAAATGAAATAATTTCTGTCTTAGACTCCCAAGGTAATCTTTACTACGAGGTTGACAACTTAACACAAGATGTTGTTTTTGAAACAATACCCAACTATAGGTATGATGAAAGATCAGTAAAAGACATACTGCAAATAAGACCCGCTGCAAGAAGATTTATAACTGATAGGAGCCTGGATAACGGTCTTGTCACACTTGTTTTTGGTTCTGGAAATGAATCTAATTTTGAAAATGATCTCATGCCATCGCCTGAAGAGATATCTTTAAATCTTTACGGAAGAAGAAACTTTACAAACTTTAGTATTGATACAAACAACATATTAAAGACTGACACTCTTGGGATATCTCCTGTAAACACTGTCCTTACTGTAAGGTATAGAACTGGAGGAGGACTTAGCCACAATGTAAAAGAAAATACTATAAACACTATTAGTAGTTTTACTTTAGATTTTAAACCTGATTCACCAATATCTACAAGAACTGGCATTAGAAATTCCATGCAAATAAGAAACTTAGAACCAGCGTCTGGAGGTGAAAATCAACCTACACTTGAAGAATTAAGATTTATAGGTGTAAACTCAAGATCACAACAATCAAGAATTGTATCAAAAGAAGATTTAATATCACGAGTTTATACCATGCCTTCAAGTCTAGGAAAAGTATTTAGAGCTGCTGTTGTTTCAAATCTTGACAACCCGTTTTCTGCCTCTTTGTATGTTCTAACAAGGGATATCGATGGAAACATATCATCTCCGTCTGACACTATGAAGAAGAACATAAAAACTTTTTTAAATAGATTTAGACTTGTAAGTGATTCAATTGATATTGTTGATGCTCCTGTTGCCAATGTTAAAATTGAGTATGAAGTAGTTGTAGACCCATTTTTTAACAAGAACTCAGTCATCAACACAATAAATACAAGACTTGCTAGCTTTATGGAAATAGATAGCTTTCAAATTGGAACACCGATAGTAAAGTCTGATTTGCGTCAAATAATCAGAAATGTAAGTGGCGTAACATCTATAGTAGAATTAAAAATAAGCAACATTTCCGGTCAAAAAGGAGACTTTCTTTATAGTGAATACGTATACAATATAAAATTAAACGAGTTTAGTGGCATAGTTTACCCTCCCGAAGGCGGCATATTTCAATTAAAGTTTCCTCAATCTGACATAACAGGTCTTGCATACTAGGTGATACAATGTATAAGATAATAACTGCAAGTAGTGACAACTACATAACAAACAAATACATAGACAATTTTAGAGTAACAGATGCCAACGCAGGGTCTGCTGGAACTCTAGATCTGTTTAAGCTTTATAATGAAAGTTTTTCCACAGACGATAGTCTTGTTGAGCTTTCAAGATTACTATTGAAGTTTGACCTAGGTGACATTAGAGAGCTAAACCAAAAAAAATGCAGTATTAATCATCCTAGCTTTAATGTAACTTTAAAGTTGTTTGACGTCTATGGAGGACAAACAACACCGTCTGGCTTTCATGTAAGGCTCTATCCTTTATCACAGTCTTTTGACGAAGGTCGAGGAAGAGATATTGTAAAGTACAGAGACTTAGGTTCTAGCAATTTTATAACTGCATCCATATTAAACGGCAATATTAATATGTGGAATAGCCTAGGCGCAAACGCGTCAGGTGTTTTAAATGATGAAAATATTGATATAATTTCAACAGGAGATCTAGAAGATGGAGAGGGTGAGGTTAATCTTTATAAAGACGTTTATTTTAAAACTGGCAAAGAAGACCTTGAAATAGATGTAACAAAAATAATATCTGGAACAATATCAGGTTTAATACCTGATTGTGGTTTTAGAGTTTCCTTCTCTCCTGACATTGAATCTGACAACTCTACTTATTTTGTTAAAAGATTTTTTTCTAGAAATGCGCAGAACCCTACAAAAAGACCTCAATTAATTGTAAAATATGATGACTCAATACAAGATTATCATAAATCAATGAACTTTAACGTCTCAGGTTCACTTTTTTTAAACAACATAGTAAATGGAGAATATAAAAACATACTAAGTGGATCAACAACAAACCCGGGAACGCTAGAAGAGGTTTCAGGAGATGATTGCATTCTTTTAAAGGTGTTTACAGGCTCATATGAAAAATACATAACAGGATCTAGCTACAGCCTTGGAGAAATAAAGTATAAAGGAGTATATTCATCAAGCTTTTTAATTGAAAAATACGATGATTTACTTGTAGATCATATAAATAACTCTGGAAGCATAAAGTTTACAACAGTTTGGACAGATCTATCAGAAAAAACATTTTACCATTCTGGCTCTTTTACTGTTTATGATAACAACATTTCATCTTTTTCTAATTCAAATAGAAGACTTGTAATTTCCATAACAAATTTAAAAAAAGAATACCTAAAAAACTCTATTGCAAGATTTAGAGTTTTTGTTGAAAACGTAGATAAAATTGTAAGATATGTAAAAATTCCCAAAGAGAAAGACAGCGAAATATTCTATAATATGAAATATGCAGTTATCGATGTCGATACGAACCAGTATATAATACCTTTTGACAAAAACGGCCGATCAACACACCTGTCAGTCGACTCTGACGGAATGTATTTTGACATTGATACATCTTCTTTGCCTCCAAAAAGAATTTATAAAATAGCTTTTTTATTAAGTGACATAGGCGAAGAAAGAATATTTACAAAAACAGCTTCAACTTTTAGGGTGATTTAATGACAAACAGAAGAATTGATTCTTTTGGAAAACCTGTTCTTTTTAGAAGCAGGGAAAGAGGAAAAAGCAATAAAAGCTTTTCAACAGGCTCAGTTGAAAACATATATGCTACAAACGTAAATTCAGAAAATAGCTTTAAGTATGATCCATACGGGACTCCTATGAAATCTACACAGCAGCTTTCTGTAGATTTTTCTAAGTTTGAAAACCACACGTTTTTTAACTCTGCAGTTGCAAAAACAAGTGTTGCTTTTAACAAAATAATTGGAAAATATCCATTCGACGGAACTCTTTATGATATTGAAGAATTTGAAGACAAGCTAACTGGTTATGAAAGATACGTTCTTGATCTTTTTCCTAAACACACAGGCTATTTAACATTTTCTGGCTCTTCTTATATTGAGGTAAAAAATGTGGCAGGGTCAAACTTTCCTAGGTACTCTTCAAAGAAATCGGGGGATAAAATAATTGATCCTTATAATTCATCAATATCTTTTGAGTCTTTTATTTTTGTTCCTAACGAAGAGACCCCAAACATGGGGCTTTTTTACATGTCAGGAAGTGATGAAAATTTAAAGGTTGAAGCTTTTGTAAGAGAATCAAGTTCATCAGAAAGCTATGCAACCGCTTCTTTTATAATATCATCAGGAAGCCAAAAAGCAATAATAGACGCTGACCCGATAAGAAAAGGTTATTTTAATCATATATCATTTGTTGTTGATAAAAAAGACAGTACAGTAAAATCTTTTATAAACGGTGAGAAATCTGTTACTAGATCGGGTGATTCGACATTTAATTCTAAAAACATCAATTTTTCTAATAAAATGTATATAATGAAATCAGGAAACTTTTCCGATGAAAACGGAGAGGACTCCTATGAAAACTTTTCGGGATCAATAAAAGACTTTAGAATATACCACCAAGCAAGAAATAAAGGCTTAATTAAGAAAGATTTTAAGAAAACAGTGTATAAAAATGATTATCTTGTTTTAAATTTTAGGTTTAACGAGCCTACTGGGTCTTATGCAGCAAAGTCATTTGTTCTAGACACGTCAGGAAACTCTCTTCATTCAAAAATAATTACTAATGACGACAGCGCTGATTTTTTTGACAACATACGATCTATTAATGCTTATGATAACCCGCTAACTGAAGAAGATAAAAGCAGGTCACACATATTGTTTCCTGACTTTCCAGACATTATATCTTTAAATTCAAAAATAATTAAAGATGGAATAGAATACGATAAAATAAACCCTAACCTTATAACAAAAATGATACCACCCCATTACTATGAGGAGTCTATCTTTGAAACAGGTGAGGAGAATAAAACCTCAGTTTATGAAAAAAACACGGAAGCAGATACAATACCTGGGAGTAGTGCCAATATTAAAACCAATATTTTAAATGTATTACTTTTTTCATGGGCCAACATATTTGATGAAATTAAGATGTTTATTGATTCCTTTGGAAACGTTATTTTTTCTGACTATAGCGATGATGACATTGTTCCAGATCAACTTGTACTTTATGCAGCAAAGCACCTAGGGGTAGATTTACCACCAATATTTACATCAGATGTATCAGAAGATTTTTTTAATAATAAAAATACATACTATTCAAAGACAGACCTTTCACTAAAGAAAATACAATCTTTAATATGGAAAAGAATCTTGGCTGACTCATCTTATTATAAAAGAACAAAAGGAACAATAGAGTCTTTAAAATCAATCTTTAGATCATCAGGAATTGACCCAGATAAAATGTTTGCATTTATAGAAAAAGGTTCAAATACAATCTATGTTTCTGATGATAATTACGAAGAAAAAAATGTAGATGTCTCATTGATAAACTTTTCAGGTTCTCTCGCCGATGTAAGTGAAGGAACAATAACAAAGTACGGCACGTCACCAAACAAACCTCATTTAATCTCTTCGGAAATGAGCGGGTCTAGTCCAGATGGTTATTTTACAAGCGGGTCGTGGTCAATTGAAGGTTACTATTCTTTTTCAAAAAACCTCCCGTCAGGATCACTACAAAGCCTAATGAGATTGCAAAGAAACAGCTATAACGAATCAGATTATCGCAACGGAGAGGTTTCATGTCACCTAAATATTGTCGCCGAAAAAGACACAGTTGTTTCACTAACTGGCTCTCACGACAAAATAACTGCTTATTTTACAGATGACAAAGAAGCATCAAGTGCCTCTAAAATATCAATTGACGGTGTTAACATCTTTGACGGCAATTTGTGGTATGTTTCTTTTTCAAAAACAGATGATAATGATGAAAAAAACACAAACAACTTAACAGGAAGCATTTATAGCCTAAGGTGCTATAAATGTGGGCCGGGAGATCAAAATTTTGTCACCTCTTCAATACTAACAGGCTCTCAGCTTAGCATTCAAAATGAAGACACCCTAGATCTAAGCGGTTCTCAAATAATAATAGGAAGTCAGTCTCTTGACTTTAATACAAGATATGGACTTTATAAGATACAGTCGTCTGACTCTGACTATAATATGATAAATTGGACAAACTTTTCAGGAAAGCTTGCATCAATAAGATTTAGTGACACTTTTTTGAACGAAAAAGAAGTACTTTTTCACTCAAGAGACTATAGAAATTATGGGTCACTAAATCCAAACTTAAGTTCAATTTTTCTAACAGGGTCCGGAAGACTTAGGTTAAACATAGACGCAAACCAGCCTCAAACTGGCTCAGTAGGAGAAAAAATAGTTTTGTTTAACTTAACCAAAAAAGAAGAAAATTTGGATAATGAGCTTAAAAGTTTTGTGGACGGATTTGAAAATAAAAAATCTATAAACACTTTTGAAAAATTTATCCAAAGAGTTAGCCCTAATAAAATTGATGAAATAAACTCATCAAACAAAATTAGAATAAGATCCCTAGAGGTTAACCCTGATTTAAACTTAGGGTATCAAAGTTTAGCACCAGTTTTTGACCTTTCTAATTCTCAAGAACCAGGAGACGATGCAAGATTTTCAATTGAAATGTCAATCGCAAGACTAATAAACGAAAAAATTAACAATGAAATAGCAGGAACAGAATTTTTTGAAAATATCTTAGGAAAAGAAAACAATAGCTTTGCATACAGCTACAAAGAGTTAGATTTTTTCTCAAGAAACTTTTTTAAG
>Ga0070754_10001928_pt1 | contig 15800 bp, 21 predicted proteins | sample VirMetDEL_Sep_01_FD_75181 | JGI IMG/M metagenome (GOLD analysis project Ga0070754, IMG submission 75181) | Aqueous microbial communities from the Delaware River and Bay under freshwater to marine salinity gradient to study organic matter... | ecosystem: Environmental > Aquatic > Marine >... | reverse complement strand
CTTGAAACAGTTGGCCTATCAATCGCTGAATTTAAAAATGAAGCATAGTCATTATTAAAATTCAATGTCGTATAAGTTCCATCCACCGAGCCAGTTGCTTGAGTGTTATTCATTAATGATGAAACAAAGGCATCCACACCAACAACTAAATTCCCATATTGAATTTGTTTGGTAGTTGGAGGTAATTCACTCTGGTCAACAATGACAAGCAAATCATTTGCAGCGGGAACCGTAACTTCTAAAAGCTCTGATATTTTTGAATCAGCCATAAAATACACCTATAGAGGAATCAAACCATTTATTTTAATCTTGTCGCCATTTTCTTGCAGCAAAAAGTCTGCATTCTCTTGCAGCATAAAAAACTCACAAACTCTTTTCTCCAGAGAAAAACCTGTAGAATCTTTTTTTGCAACTATCTGAAATTGACATATATCGACGTTGCTGTATTCAAGAATTTTATGATTGTTAGCGACTTCTCTGCAAACAAGTTTATCGAAAAGCTCATTTTCAGCAAATCCAGATGACCTAGCCATTGCAATCACTTGATCCATCGACTTGTCATCAAATGCAGAGGATGCTGTTGCACTCACCCCAAGAATTGCATTCCCACCTGAAACAACTATTTCGCAAACAACTTTATTATGAATTAGGCAAAATAATTCCCTTTGGGTTTTTCCATTATAAGAATTATCTAAGACATCGTGGGAGCCAATGTCGTATCGTTCGCTGTAAGCATATCCTAGAGTAGTATCAAAATAATTCACCTGAACACTTGTATCAGGGTCAATGCTTAGAACAAAAACAGAAGAGACGAAGCTATTACCATACACACTTATTATCTGTGAGTGAACACCTGACGAATAACTCTTTAAATCAAAAATAGTCTTGGTTTCGTGTAAGTTTATTATTTTTGCTTCACTCATTTTAACCTCAATCAAAAATAGGGCTGAATAAATCAGCCCTATCTTTTTTAGACTAACAAAATAACTTAAGCGATATTGTGGCCAAGAACAATTGACACTTCGCTTGCGCTTTGTGCATGAGCTTGGAAATCACCTCTCCACCATGCAGCAACCAACCACTCATCATTGGGAGGTGTTGGGTTCATTACAGCTTTAACTCTGATAGGTCGTCTAACACCGAAGAACGCACGACGATGATTTACAAGCATTGCGCTGGAAAGAGCATCACCGGGAAGGATATTGACACCGGTCGCATCAAGGTCATCTCTCATGTATTCAGAGATAACGATGGGAATACCATCAAGTGCTGCCAATGCGCCTTGGAGAATTGTAGCCATTGGACCAAACTTCTCGACAGTTGTTACTTCATCAAGTGCAAGCATTTGATTGTAACCCTTAGTTGAAACCAACCAGCATAGCTCTCTCGCATTTACACCGAACTTGCCCATAGCCTGTCGCATCGCTCGATACTTAGTGATTGTTGGAGCCGCACCAAGAAAATCAACCAAAGAACCATTGGCAGAGTTTTCTAGTGCAAGTTTGCGAAGACCCTTCCAAGCTTTTTCAGATAGGTCAGCTCCTCCAGCGGCGATATCAGCATCCATATGAGGACCAGTTGTATCACCATTCAAGATTGCAGCTTCAACCGCACGAATTTCTGATTCGACAACTTCGCTTCGAGCAAGTCCAAGGATATCTGGAGCTGAATCCTCATTCAATTCTTCAGACAATGGATAAAATTCTGTAAGCTTGGTTGCAGAGAATTGAATTTTGGAAGTCCCAAAATTGGAGCCAGACAATGACCCGCTTTCAGCTTGGATTCTTGCTTTGGTAGTTCCAGCTTGAACAGGAAGATCATAAGGATTAGAAGGCATATTCACTTGTCGGAAAAGTTGAGCAACTTTTCTTTCTAGTTCATATTCTTCAATGTATTGAGTTGAAAGAGCAGTAGGGACCCATTCATCACCAGCACCGGGAGTTGTTGAGCCGAAAGCTTTCAGCTTAGGGGCAAGAACATTTTTTCCATAATAGCTATCAAGCATACCTTTGACATGGCTTTGTCGCTCATCACGATCAAGTGGCTCACCATGTAAAATTTGCTGAGTCATTCGACAAACATCGACATCTTTTTTGAGATCTAAAACAAGATGCTTTAATTCTTCTGGAACTCGGCTGTACTTAGGAGCCATAGTGTTGATGTGAAGCAAATCTTTAACATGGGGAACGCCAAAATAGCGTAAAGCCCTTTGCTCATCAGAATTAATTCCACCAGTTTTAACTGCTCCCACAGAAGCTCCTCCCTTTGCGATTGCATTGATTGCGTCTTCATCTTTTTGCTTTAGGTTCTTTTCGATGCTGTCCAAACGATCCTCGATCGCTTTGGATTGCTTTTCCAATTCTTCTAATTCCATTATTTATTCTCCAAAATTTAACATGAAATGCTTTCGAGGCGTTTGGTTATATTTTTTAACCTTTTGGCATATAGGTCAAGCCTCTTTTGTCGTTCATCCATTTCTTCTTCTTCTTCATGCACATTCTCTTGAACTGACTCTTGTTCTAGCTCTGGTTCTTGTTTGGTAAGAGCAGATCGAAGCAATTGCATTTCATTAATGAGTGTTCCTAATAATACATTGGTTTGTTTGGCAGCGTCAAGAAATGGAGAACCGAAGTCATTATTCTCTGCGTCAGAGTTGCTTGCCTGAATCTGTGCGGTATTTCCTAATTCCTCATCAACTGATTTTTCTTCCATCACATCTTCTTCTTCTTCCACCTCTTCTTCTTTTACTTCTTCTTCTTCTTCCACCATCTCTTCTTCTTCCACCATCTCTTCTTCTTTTTCTTCTTCTACTTCTTCTTCCATATCATCATCTGTGTTTTCATCACCGATCTCCATATCACCTTCATTAAGTCGGTTTAGGGTTTCGATATCCAGCCCAAGAGCTGTTGAAAGAGCTTCAAGTATTTCTTTTGGAACTGGAGTTACATTACCAGCAAGAATATCCATCAATTCTTCAGATGATATTCCAGCTTCCTCAGAAATTTTTTCTAAGATGCTCTGTTTATCAACGCCATCTTTTTGAAGCTCATAAATTCTATTATGAACAGCTCCAGCGACCCACGCACCCTTACGTTTCAAAATATCTCTTTTAAGAAGATTCAAACTTTTTCTTTTAAGAGCTTTTCCAGATATTTCAAATAAGGAATCCTGATTCATTGGAACGCCAACAATGCTAACTTCAAATAATTCTGCTTTTTTAATTCGATTTATGCTTGAATCAACTTGATCTGGTTGCATTTCTTTAGGGTCAAAACCCACAGAAAAAGCTCTTAGCATTCTTTCCTTCACCAAGCCTCTGATTCTGCTTATTACAGGGTCATCAATATTTGAAAGCTCTACTTTAATATAAAGACCATTCTCAGTTGGTTTAACTTCAATCGCTTTACCGATTGGTGTTCCACCTAACATCGGGTCCATCCCATGATTAAATAAAATGACAGGATTCTTTTTGTAGTTATCAAGTTCCCAAGCATCTACTTCAATGATATCTCGACCACGATCTAAGACATTTTTATTAGCAAGCCCCTCGATGATTACCTTATCGCCTTGGGATTTAATTTCTCCCATACCAAGCATTTCTACGCCGTGGGATAATTTTGTTTGTCTTTTAAATTTCAAAACTGATTCTCCATATTATAAATTTTTTTAAAGATTTTCTCCGGGAGTAAGCATAACAACTGTGCATCGACAATTAATAACTTGACCAGGGTCAGATGACCGCACATCACGAGGCCATCTTAAACCATTAGAAAAGGTTTTATCATGAGCAACTATTTCCCCTGATACACCTCCATTATCTTTGCTAAGGTGTTTATCTCTTATTCTTCCATCGCCTTCTTTAATTCCATCTGGAGTGATTGTGTAATTTCCTCCAGACATATTGAGCCAACCTTTTCTCAGCCCTTTGATAACCTCTGATGCATTTTCAATTGTAGCACCTTGACCGATGCTGACGGCTGTTAAAGTTTCAGTCCTTGCTATCGTTCTTGATCTGGAAGCTGCAAGCTCTGGGTCTGTAAAGGTGTTAGAAATTCTTTTTGCTATTTGATCAACTGTCTCTTTCGCTTCAACACCCTTTAGAATTTCAGACATTATCTTTTCTGTTTGAGTCTGCGACATATAAGCAAACCCATCAAGCCCCCTTGCTGAAAGTATTGCCCTTCTTTTGTTGGCATCTCTTAATCTTAGAGCTTCGATTTTATCTCTGTCTTGCTGGTTAAATATTAATTCAAGTTGCTGGTTGTAACCAAGCTCCATAGTTGAAATGAGTGTTTTTGTGTATTCTTCTTCCCACTCTGGAGCTATTTCTTTAAAAGCTTCTTCTATTCTTTTCGACAATTCAGATTGAGATGGAATTTTTGCTGCCTTTGTTTTAACTTCTTCAAGCTCTGATTTAACAATAGAGGTTGCTATATTTCCCATAGCTATTAAAGTTTGAATTGATAAATCAAAAATATGCCTACCTGAAGGACCCTCAACTATGTTTTCCATTTCTTCATCTATTGATTTAACCCATCCTTGCTTACGTCCTTCTATAAGCTTATAAAGCTTCATTTCATCTGACTCTATTGACTTTTCTTCAATAGGGTCACCCTCTCCTAAATCCATTTGCTCAACACTTAATGGCTGTGTCGATTGCTTTCCAAGCAATATATATGGCTGATCAGCTCCAGGTGTTATTACTGGCTCAAGCTCAAATATTTTTGACCTTACTTCATTCACAGTTGCTCCAGCTTCAAGCATTTTAGCTGCTATCTCAGCCTTCGCCATTGAATCTTCTTGGAGAGCTTCTACATCAGATAGGTCAAATTGTAAGAAATATTCTTCTCCCAATTGCTTATTGAAGAAATGATTTAAAGCGCCTTCAATCATCCTTGCAGTTGGTTTAAGTGTTGATTCCCAAAAATTTCTTAAACTGGTTTTATATTCTTGGCTCCCCAAGCTTCCAGATTCTTGCAATCCAACTTCATGCTTGGGAACTTTTAACAATGCCAGAATTGCTTCCCTGTTATTATTTATAAGCTCAACAATTCTCTGGTCGGCAATTGTGTGTGAAGAAGGTTTGGCAGTTACACCCTTGGGAAGTATCATCGTTCTTCGTTGATTTCTTCGACCGGTATAAGCAGATTCAAATGTTCTTAATTGTCGCAGTGCGGTTGCTTCATTTACCTGCCTGTCCATCTCTACAATCATACCGGGAGTCGCTTGCTTTAAATAAAAGCTATTCAGATAATCAGTTGAATACCTATTAAAAAGAACAGATTTTCTTCCCGGAACAAATGGAGATAAACCCCATATAAGAGATACAGGATTAGGTCGCCTTATATGGATTATTTCTTCTCTTTTGAATTTGTTCATTTGAGCTGTTTGAGAATCAAAGCTGTCATCACCATAAAGGATATATGATTCGAGGCTGCCTCTTGAATCAAAATGAATTTGAACTTGCGAGGTTCTTAAAGTAACAAGCTGTTTCATTCTTTTTGAATACCAAATGATGCTATTCCCAAGCAGGATATATTGGGTCACAAGGTTATACATCCAAGAATGATAATCTTGATATTCATTTGGTCTATTTATCAATTCGTTTAAAGGATGATTTGCAGCATAATCAACTGACTCGACTCCAGAGTTTATATCTGATTTCATCACCAACAAATTTTGGCTAGATATTTTTTGAGCAATCAAATCGACAACTATGTAAACCCAATCTTCAGAAAAGAAAAGGCTCTCGATAGTTGACATGTCAGCAAAAGCTTTAAACTCTTCGCTCCACATGTCATTGGTGCTGGTTGGGTCGGCATCTCTGGTAAATTCATAACCTTTGGCCTCAAAATCATCAACTTCCCTTGTAAGGGCATCAATATATTTACCAAGGTCAACTTGTTTATTATCGCTTCCCATACCCTCACCTTTCAAAATCATCTTCGATAAGATCTAAATAATATTTATCCATTGGCATTAAATTCTCTTGATTCAGATCTTCTAAATATCTTATCTCAAAATCACCAGCATACTCACTCGCAGCCCTTAAAGCCAAACACAGAGACATCACTATGTCATCATGAAGCCCTTCTGGTGCATTATAAATAGTTGTCCCCAGCTTATTCACAACCACTTCAAAAGCATCAAGTTCTTTTAATAGCTCCTGCCAATTTGGAATCTCGATTGTTTCTTTTTCAAATGACATACCAAGATTATTCACCAACTCTGATTTAAGTGCATTAGTAAATGTCACGCCTTCAAATGGAAATGGAATCGGGCTAAGCATATCATCGATGGCTACACCTACGCCAGTTTTGTCATGCAAGATCATTCCAACATTTCGATACATCTTGCAGATCAAATAAAGCTCTTTAATTTGGTCAGTGTATTTTATGCCCTGAAATCTCATAAAACCCACGACCCGCCTAGGGTTGCACATTGGATCAATCACAAAGATGACTGTATAATCTTTGTGCTTAGCCCAATCGACACCGATAACAACATCACGATCTATTACGCCATTCTTGTCATATTCAGATTTGTCGGCAAACCATCTTTGAATGGAAGCATCACCAAAATCTAATTCTGACCCTCTAACGCATTTACGGAAATTGATAAAAACAGATCCATCATCGAGAAATTCGGCTAAGTAATATTGCCTAAACATTCTTTCAGATAATCTCATTTTTGCTAATTGGATTACCTTTGGAGAGACAAGTGGATTAGCAACAGTGGGAGCATGAATAGCAATCATGTCTGGTATTTTATTATTCTTTAAAGACCAAGCCATTCTCTCTTGAGCTTCTTTAAATTTTTTGAAGAACCAATTTTTTCCCCAAGGTGTTGAAATCCACATCGACAAGCCTTGCGTGAATGTCGTTGTTGTGTTAGCAGAAATATAAGCATCATAAGGCATCTTGGCAGCTTCATCCCCTACCTGACCTTTAACAGCTGCACCTTCTAAGTCTACAGGTTTTTGAGTGTGCCAAAATTCTAATCGTGAATCGAGATGATCAAATTTCATCAGCATTTTAGATTCAACCAAATCTGAATGAGGAGCAGGAGGAACGATCCCTTTAAAATAATCCATACCGATCTTAGCTTGACGGTAAATTGGAGCAATCCATCTCCATGTGCCTCCGGCATCAGAAAAGATTCCATTCGTAAGCGCTGTCGATGCTGCGATTGATTTGCCAAACTTGGTTCCGCAAGCGACGAAGATCTCATTCACTTGCTTATATTGAAATGCTTTCATGATTAATTCTTGTTTGGCAGAGTGCGGTTTTATTGTCTGGATTTCAACTTCCTGATACATCATAACCCATTTTTTCGTAAAGCTTCTTATTGCACTTTACTATTCTGTGACAGTTGCAGCATCTCACAAGGCAATTTTTTATTTGCTCTTTTATATTTTCGATTGTGTCGTAATGTTCAAATGTCATTATTTTTTTTGATATGTATTTCTCTTTTCCTTTAAAATGAAAATTTAATGCGGAAGGATGATCTCTATAACCGCACATATGACAACCTTTTTTCATTTTTATTTTTGCGATAAAAAAAGATTTATCATAACCAGCTCCAACCAATTTATTGGGCATCTAAATACCTCCTGATTCTCATTTTAAGAGGTGGGCTCATCTTCAATTATCTCTATAATACAATCTTCAAATCTACATCCATAAACTAAGCAGCAGTGCATTGCCTCAGAAATCGCTGCATTTTTTAGCCCGCGAACAGACCAACCTTCTGGATGAGAAATTTCATATATTATTTTAGATTCAATCATTGATTACCACTGGCTTAATTTTAATATCATCAAGACTCTTGCTGTAGAGCTTACAGTAATGTTCAGCTTGAGCCAATGCTTCCATTCTTGTTCCTGTAAATTCCCATCCATCAGGATGGAATACTTTAAAAAGTTTTTGCATCTTTTTTCAATTCCATTCGCTTAAAGTCTGCATTACTAGTCCCAAATAATATAAGGCTTCAAGTTTAGTTTATAGTGGTGATTGTACCGTTTAGCCTCTGCTCTTGTATTGAAATATCTTATCAGTATTGAACTTGTCGTGTAGTAGTATTCACCATCTATACCTAAAAAATGCCTGTGACCATGTTCGTCGTATTTTGATAGTGCTATTTTCACTCCTCACCCTTCAAGCCCTGCGGATCATAGCTTATCTTGATTTCCATTTCATTCTTATCCTTATCCTTGTCAAGTCACCAATTTCTTCTACGCCTTTTAATGTCTCTAGTGCCATATTTACCCTCTTTTAAGTGCTGTGTAATGCAATCTGAAACCCGATAGTAAATGTTATTAAATCAAAAATAAACACAGCAAATAAATTAATTAGCTTCGATTTATTCTTAGAAAAATCTTTTTCACACAAAGAGGCTTCTGCCGATATATTATTCCAAGCAAGTAAAAAAACAATTGTCATCATTCTTTAAATCCCTCTTCTTTTAAGACATCATCAATTACATCTTGAATCATTCGCCCATCTTTAGACATTGATGTTTTATATGTAATTTTAGGTTTGACATTTACATCTATTTCTTGCACAGCCTGACGGTTGTAATCACGATAAAACCTTTGCCTCATTATAAATTGAATCATCCCAGGATTATGCTTGTTATATTTGCCTTCATGCTGGGGGTCGAATATCCTTCCGGTAGCTGAAAGAGCTGCAAAATTTTCCCACCAATCAAGCGCAAGCTCTATGGCAATATTACATGCGTCATCAAAGTCCCTGTATTTTTGTCGCCATGACCATAAGACTTGCCTAAATGTTCCAATGCTAGCTGCGAAAGATGCAAGGCTCTTTCCGCCCTTCATATGGTTGATTACCATGTCACAATATTCAGGTTTATATGTAGGCTTTCTGCCTGTTGGTTCTCCAGTCAATCCAATAGTCTCCCTACATTTATCTGAGCAATATTTCCTGCCAACATTCGCATTAATCATCATCTTTTTGCATCGAGGATTAGCACAAGGCTTATCTGATTTCTTCTTATCTCTTTTTGCTTTCGTGTTTTTATATTTCCATGCAAGCCTACAATCTTTTGAACAATGGACCTTAAAATCAAATTCAGTGTCAAATTCTTCACCACAATTCTTGCAAGCTTTCTTTAACATCTTCTCTCTTTCCCTTGGAAATACAAAGAACATCTTTTATATTAAAAATCATTTTTTGAAAAGAAGGCTAATATGAAAATAGAAAGCATACCTCTAATTGAATTAATCGAAGACCCATCAAATGTCAGAAAGCATCCAGAAAGCAATATGAAAGCAATCTGCGGAAGCTTGTCAAAATTTGGTCAACAAAAACCAATCGTGATTAATCAATCTAATATTATCATAGCAGGAAATGGGACATTTGCAGCGGCAAAAAGATTGGGATGGAAAACAATCGACTGCGTCAGATCTGAATTAGATAATGTGAATCAAATAGCTTTCGCAATCGCTGACAATAGAACTGCTGAACTTGCCGAATGGGATGATGTCTCTCTCAAACAGCAATTAGAAGTCCTCCATAATGATGATTTTGATATTGCTGATATCGGATTTCCAGACATGAGCTTCGATGATGATTTTGATGCAAAGAAAGATCTAACAGAAGAAGAAGTAGATGCTCTCGAAAGCAGCGTTACCATGAGCGATGAGATCGAAGTTGATAAAGAATATCTCGTGATCATCTTCGATGATAAGAAAGCTTTCAATGAGTTCAATGAAAAGATTCAAAATGATTTCAATGTAGGCTATTGGCTATCGAAGCATAAAAAGAATCCAGCTTTCTTCAGGAATGGTCCTAATAGAATTTTAAGAGGGGAAGATTTCTTAGAAAGGATTAAAAAATGATTGAAGATGATTGGATCGTATATTGCCCTAGCTACAAAAGAGCTGATACTGCTATGACACATAAACTTTTCTCAAAAAAGAGATTCGTATATGTAGTTAGGGAAGAGGAAGCAGAAAGCTATAGGAAATTCGGATATCAAATAAAAGAAATCCCCAAAGGTGCGGTATCTAATATAGCTGATACTAGAAATTGGATTTTAGATAATTCTGATTTTAGAAACATCGTAATGGCTGACGATGACATATCTAAGATTCTCCATCTATACAAAAGAGATAGAATCACCTTAGATAAAAATCAAATTGAAGCAGAAATAGAAAAAATGTTCGACCTCTCTTACAATCTAGGAATATCTTTCTGGGGAATGAATCTAGTTCAAGACCCTATCGGGTATTCAATCAATAAGCCCTTCTCTTTTCATACACCGATATTAGGGCCTTTCTGCGGGCATATTATCGATGAAATCCGCTATGATGAAGATCTTTCCCTTAAAGAAGATTATGATTATTTTCTTCAAAAAGTGAATAAATATGGGTTCTGCATTCGAGCTAATTTCTTGAGCTATCAATGCGATCACCAGAAGATGAAAGGCGGGTGTCAGGAATATCGCTCGATAGAAGAAGAAAGAAAGCAACAGAAAATGCTTCAAGATAAGTGGGGAGATAAGATAGTGCGGTATAATGAGCGCAATTCAGAATCAATCAATATGAAGATCAGACTATAAAAAAGCAATCGAGAGATTGCTATTTATAAAGATAAGGAATAGATGAAAGTAAAGATAATTCATAAGATTGATCTTTCAGATAAATCTCATAATATTCAAAATTTTCTTTCTTATCAAGATCTATTAAATTCATCTTTTCAAGATCTCTTAAAAGCTTTATTGCAGCTTCAGTTATCTTTGATTTCTTGATCGTAGAATAATCAGTTCTCAAGATCGCATAAGGAAAGAAATCATTTATCTCTCTGTAAAAAATCAGATCATCAATCAGATCTTTGTGCTTCTTCGTTAATCTTTTAAAATGATTCTTCGTCAATTTTCGATTCTTCTTCATTTTTCTCTCCCTTTAATAGTTTTTCTGTTTCTAAAATTCTCTTTTCGATATAATCGATTCTTTCATTGAATTTTAATAGCTCTTGCTTGATCTCTTTCAATTCTTCTAAATCATCTTTTAATTGATTCATTTTCTTCTCTCTTTCTTTAAATGTTGATTAAATTCATATATTCTTCTTGATAAATAGAAAGATTGCATCTAAGCATGTCAAGCTTCGCTTGAATCTCGATCGGCATCTTCTCTTCATCTTCAAATTCAGCATAAAGAAAATCTATTTCTTCTTCATATTCGATGATTTTTCGATTCAAAAATTCTAATTTCTCTTTCATTTTTCTCTCTTTCTTTAATGAGGTTGAATAAAAATCTCAATCTGATCTATGGTATTTCTTTCAGTAATGATCAATTCGCAATCTTCAAGCGCATCATAATCTTCTTTATGAATATCAAATATATCTGATGGGATGGTGAATTGCTCTTTATTCTTGATCTTCTCGAAAAGCTTCTTCTGTGCTGATGAAAGATTATCGAGCTTCTCAATGATTTCTAATTTTAATTCATCATTTTGAAGCTGCATCATGATATCTTCGATCTCTTGCGCTGCTTCATGTTCAAAGCATAAATCATATGAATCATGCAAATTTTCAAGAGCATCTAAAGCTAGGTTAATCTTTTCTCTTATTCTTCTTCTCTGTGATTCATTTAAATTCTTCATTTTTTCTCTCTCTTTCTTTCTTGGTTAAAATCAATATCTCTCGCTAGAGATATTCTCTTATCGACCTTTTTGAGAAAAACCTTAGTAATCTTTCTAAAAATCATAAAGAAAAAGCGCAGCGATTTCGCTGCGTTATCTATGCTTCTTTGTATTCTTCAATTTTCTCTTTCAATTCAGCGCGTTGAAGATCAAATGATTTCTTGTAATGCTCGATTGATTTCTTCAATCTTCTCTGGGAGAGATCTTCTGTATTGAGCTTCGCTTTCTTCGCAATCTCAATTGCTGATTGCATCTTCTTGATGCAATCTTTCAAGGTGCGCTCAATTGAAGCGATCTCTCTCTCATCGAATAGATCTCGATTCAAGCATCTCAATCGATAATCTTGATGTCTGATTTCTGATCTTGCTTGCTCAATTTTTTCTAGTTTTTTCATCGCGTTAGCCCTTTCATGTTTAAATTGATGAAATTATTCATAAAATTCTCGATATGCTTTAGAATTTGCTGAAATAAGCAATTCGAGAATGATCATATGATTCTTAGTCTTAGGAGGAATATTATCGATAAATAAGCGATTGATTTTCTTAGCTCTCTCGTTAGGTTCAAAATCTTTCAGATCTTCAATCAGAGAATAAAGAAGCTCAATTTCTGATCTCTTCAATCGCTTCATTAATCTTGAATGAAAATTGCATTTTATGCTTTCTTCAAAATATTCAATAAATTCTTTCATTTGCTTCTCTCTTTCTTTTTTAAAAGATAGATCAATCTCTCTTTCTAAGAATACTTATCGAGCAAATATCTGTATTGCTTTAGGCAAATTTGCATATTTTCTCTCAATGATTATAAAGCGTTATAAAAAGCTCTTGCAATTCTAAGATGATACCAATATATAGTTGAGCATCATCTTATTAATAAGATGATTAATAATATATCTTTTAATAAAAAGAAAGAGGGGATTATGAAATGTCGAGATTGCGAGATAGAATTTATAAAGAAAAAAAGCAAGCGGGGCTTCGCTGATCAATGCGATGATTGCGCCCAATATGAAGATGAACCAGAGAAATATCTGGGCTTTAATGATGGTAGCTTGAATAAATCAACCAATATATCGATCTATAAAGGGGATGACCCTGAGGTCAGAGATAAGATTGCGAACCAAAGAAACAGGGTTCATTAATGAATGATGATCAAGCGCCCATAAAGGGCGCTTCTTTTTTATAAGGAGAAAAAAATGAAAGAAGCAAATTGCATAATTCTATGCGGCTCACAAAGAGAAAAGGTAACCACCAGAGGTATCGTTGGGTCTATCTCATGGGAAAATCTGATTGATAATTTTGATGGGTTCAATACGCCGGCAATTAAAACTGCTTTCAATGCTTGCGATAAGAATGACATGATCATCTTTTTGATCTATGAAACTCTAGATGGAGAGATTCGCCATCGAATAGCAATGGGAAAATTCACCGAAGATCAAGAAGAGATTAAAGATATCATCAATGAAATTTCTCATGATCTAGATATTGAATTTGAATTAATCATGGGGGAATAAAAAATGACGAGAATTAATTGCATACCACCAAATGAGCTAATGGACCAGCATCTCATGGCTGAATATTATGAGATCTTTCGAGTTGCATCTATTACCAAGCCAATGCTTCGCATACCAGAAAGCTATCGCATGGGAGAAGGGCATCTGAAATTCTTTTATGATAAAGGAAAATATCTTAGATCAAGATCGCATCAATTATATCTCGAATTGAGAAAGAGGGGATTTAAAGTTTCGAGAAAAAAATATCTAATCGAAAACCACCCTAGGGGATATAAGAAAGATTGGCAACCTAGCCTTAAAGATCAAGAGATCAATCGAATAAGAATAAATAAAAGAATATCAGAGAAACCAGAGCTATACACAAAGAGGGCTTATAAATGAAAATTTGGGGAAGGGGGATTAATCCCCAACCCATTTATAAGATGAAGAAAGCTTCTTCCAATTATCTAAATCAATCTCTAATTCAGAAAATCTAAAAATAATTCTATCATCTATTCCAAAAATCTTCTTTGCTGATAATGAGCACACTTGGCGATCATCTTTCCATACCACCCCATTCGCACCATCAAACCAAGCTTTCACTAGATTATCGACATCTTTGCTACCAGGGTAGCCATTCTTGCTTGTCTTCGGTGCTGAAAATTGAAAGATAATCTCAGTCCTAATCGGCCCCTCAATCGGTTTCTCTTTCCACCATTTTCTGAGAGCCATCTTTACATGTGTTTCATATCGCTTCGTGTCTTCATGAGTATAGGTATTACCACCACCAAATCTTGGGCGCTTCTTGATCTGAGGCTCTATGGCTAGCTCGAAGCTATGAGCGAAATCTGTTTTGTAATCATGAAAATAATTGATCAATTGCTCTACCACTTGACTCTTAGAAATCTCCCAAATAGAACTCATACTCTCAAGATTCTCAATTGAGCGAGGAGAAAGACCGAAGCTCTTCACCTCTTTGTATTCTTCTTTCTTCTTCTTCTTTAAAATATCCATCTAAATAACTCCTTCGCCGCATTCCATGCATATTAAATTCTTCCCACCATGAGCTGACCATGTAGAATCAACCCATCGATGAGAGCAACCACCTATCTTCATTTCTGCAACATCCCATTTTAAAACCTTGATGTCTGGGTAATTAGAACCGGGTTTTTTTCTCACCTGAATAATTGATGGGGCAAAACCAAAATTATTCAATTTGAATTTAAGCCATTGTTTTCGATGAAGATCAGCCCATTTCTCTCTTCTATTTACCAAGAAATATTGCTGATACCATGTCAGCATATCTACCTTATAATGAACAACATATGCAAAATCATTATTCTTCGTATATGTCTCTTCAAAATGATAATCCACCACCTTTAATTTGTAATCATAGCCATCAGTCTTAGCTATAGCTGTATGGTTAATGAAGATATGCAAACACTCAGGGCATTGCCTTGCAGCAACCGCGCATTCTTCTCCACAAGAAGGGCATTCCCGATATCTCTCGCCACCATCATTCACTAAGAAAGGAGATTTCTTTCCAGGCTCTCTGACATAAGGTTCGCTCAATGATTTAAAGCGATCAAAATTACCCGCCATATCGAGCATCAAGCAATCGGTTTTACCTGGGTGATTTCTCAACCCTCTCCCCGACATCTGTACGAAAAGAGATGCGCTTGCTGTAGCTCTCAAGAGAACAATACAATCAATGATCGGAGCATCGAACCCTGTCGTTAAAACACCTATGTTGACGATAGCTCTATAATGACCATCTTGAATTTTTTTTAGTTCCGATTTTCGATCATTTCCTGTTAAATCTCCATCGATGTAAAGAACTTCAGAATGCGCCAATCTATTCATTAAATGCTGTTTTACGAGTCCTGCATGAATCCGAGAACAGCAAAAAAATAGAGACACCTTGCATTCTGAAGCTTCTTTTTCCCAATAATCTAAACATTCTCCTACGACCTGTGCGGTAGCAGAAATTTCTTCTAGATCTTTCTCTCTGTAATCCCCAGTCGATGCGACTTTAAGATCTTCTGCATTAATGATCGTCTTCGTCTCAAATGGAAGTCGATAAGAGCATAGGTGACCTTTCTCAATGAGATAGTCCATCTTGATTTCATATGCTGTTCTTTTAAAGAAGCAATCAGGACCGACTATGCTACCATTACCTAATCTCCACGGCGTACCAGTCAAACCCACTACAAATGGATCTTTTTGCGCTTTTATGATTCTAGAATAATATGTATCGCTTTCTTCTTTTCCAGCTTTCAAATCTATTAGATGCGCTTCATCTACAATAATCAGATCAAATTCACCAACCACCTCTGGATTTCTCCCAAGAGAATCTCTTGAAGCTAAGATAATTTGATTCCAAAATTCTTTTCTACCTTCAGAAGCGCAATAAATACCGGTGTCCATTTCTCCGCAGACGCGATGTATCTGCTTTTCATTCTGTGAGAGAAGATGCCCTTGATGACAAAGAACCAATATTCGTATGCTTTTATTTCTTTCAAGAGCTTGCTTGACCATTAAAGCAATGATTACAGATTTACCGCTATTATGAATTACTTGAAAATCGCTATTCAAATATTTCATATCTCCATCCACTGACCAGCCATAGTAGTCACCTTCTGGAATCTCTT
>Ga0070754_10001925_pt1 | contig 15825 bp, 7 predicted proteins | sample VirMetDEL_Sep_01_FD_75181 | JGI IMG/M metagenome (GOLD analysis project Ga0070754, IMG submission 75181) | Aqueous microbial communities from the Delaware River and Bay under freshwater to marine salinity gradient to study organic matter... | ecosystem: Environmental > Aquatic > Marine > Coastal... | reverse complement strand
TTGCAGAAGTTGACCCAACCGGAGTGGGACCTGTTAGCTCTGATGTTGACGAGTCTAGTGTTGGAGATGCAGGAAGCTACCCTCCATTAGGGAAAAGTGGCAATGATGATAGTTCTACACCTCCTGGGAGGCGCGTCAACGATGATATTAGGCTAAACCAGGTTGTAGACTCTGATGGAAACCTGTCGTTCCCTTTTGAGTATACGTCTGACAATCATATAACAAAAGATGAGCAAGACAAATTTAATGATTTTGAATTAACTAACAAAATAGAAGACGATAAGATATTTTTAGACTTAGTAGAAAAAGGTACGTTGTATCCAGCAGCAGACACTGCAGAAGAGATTATTGATACTAACGATAGTTTATTTGAGGACATAGCACAGTTAAACAAATTCCTAGCAACGGCTAACCCGAATAATATTTTAGGTTACGACCAAAGAGAACTTCTAGAAAATGCCTTGAGTGAACTAGAAATTATAGACAGATCAAAGGCTATTGACAAAAGAATTAAAACTATTGACCCAGAGTATGACGCTGATAAGGAGAGTAATGAAGTTCTCGATGCTTTAGGCGAAGCTGGGGGAGTGTTTGAGAATAATCATATGATTATTAGGGAGGGGTACAACCTTTTAACTAATGACGCTTTTAAAAAATCTATGACCCCAAAGCGTTTACGAGAGTTTCGTAATGATTTTGCAAAAGTTAAAACTTATTTAAGCCTTTTAACTTATTCACTACGAAGGGGTGTTCAAGATAATGTGCGCCACGATTATAAATTTTCAAAACAAAAACAAGATTTTGTATTTCGTAGTAAAGAACAGGAATCGGGGTTCATGTCAATGCTTGAAGTGCGTCAAAAGCCTGAGAACATACGTAGAAAAGCTGAAGATTTTCAACGAGCGGTTGATAAATTTAGAAAAGACTATTTTACCCAGCCTGTTGATGTTGCAACAAATGAAATATTAGACGCTTTATCTTCATCAATGCAAGTTGGTGACACTGTTGAATTTAATTTAACTTTAGGTGGGGATGCTGAAACTGGAACCATAGTTGATGTTTCTGATAAAACCTATTCTGTTAAACCTAAAGGCGCAGCAAAAAATGTTTCGTATAAGCTGCCTAAAGAACTTGTTACTTTAGTTAAATCTAAAACTAAACCCATAAACCTAGCCAATGTATTAAGTTCTTCTGATGGTATGAAGGGTGGGAAAATAGTAACTATCAAAGCTAGTGCTAATACTGAAAGATTGTTTCAGATGGACAAGGCGCATGCTTATGCAAGCACACTGCAAAGCACTATAACAAAAGAAACATTGCAAAATTCATTAGACGCTATAAAAGCAGCTCAAGACTTAAATATAATAAAAGAGGGTAAGTATACTGTAACTTTTGATGCTCTTAATAACACCATAACTATTGAAGATAATGGTATAGGTATGGCTCCTCAAACACTACAAGAGTCTCTTTTATCAATGGCGGGTTCTGATAAAACTGGAACTAAAGGGGCTAGTGGTGGTTTTGGTATAGCTAAGACAGGTATTTTTGGTAGTGCTGAAAACTTTAGTGTTATTACTACAAATACTGCTGAGAAAAAACGTGACGATAAAGGTAATTTAGTTTTAGATGAAGATGGTGAGGCTATATTAGTGCCTTTAACTATACCTGTCCGTACGTATTTAATAGAGGCTAATCCTCTTGACACTATAGGCAAACAATTACCTATTGAAACTGTTGTATTTGATGAAGGTGTTGACACTTATTACGGTAAAGACACGCCTATCAAACCCTCTGACACAGGCACTAAGATTATTTTAAAAATGCCTGCAGAGTTAGAAACTGCACAGGGTTCCGGTTACTTTCAACAACCTTCAGATGCGGTCGTTAACGATTCTGTAAGAGTTCCAGACGCTTTCACAAAAACATTTATAGGAAATGTTGAAGTTACAGTTGCCGCTATAAAAAAAGATGGCACTCCGGCTCAGGACTCTCCTAGGATAATACCAATAGGATCTAACTTTCCATTAGATAAGTTTAGAAAACCTATACCTGTTACTTTTTCCTGGGGTAAAGCTGATATTTATATCGGCAAAGAAAAATCAAAACGACGTTATCCAACCCATGAGGTTTTATCTAATGGGGCTTCTCAGTTTACAGTTGATTTAAAATACGATGACAGGCATATGCACTATGAAGTAATAATGGATATAAAACCAAAACATAAACCCGGATTGCCGGGTAAGTTATACCCATTTAATCGTCAAAGAGAGGCTTTCGTTCCATCCATAGAACCCGACATAAAGGCTATGAACGCTTTTATACTTAGGTTTTTTATCTTTGATTTAATGTCGGAAAAAAGACAACAGTGGTCGAACGTACAAGTATTACCAAACACATCTTCAGAGGCATCCGATCTTAAAACAGATGACACTATAACCGTAGATGGTAAAACCACTGAAATAAAGGCTAAACCTGCTATATCTACAACAAAACCTTTTGATAAAGACGCAAAAGTCACTTCTACTACTAGCACTACTAGCCGTGCAAAGCCTATAGATGAAACTACTGAAGACAGTACTGAATTAGAACTTTTTGATCCCACACCTATACGCATGCCAGATGCTATAAAAATTGACGAGGGTTCTGTGTATGATGCTGGTGAACGCAGTAGCTCTGGTAAAAGACGACTTATTATTTCAAAAAACCAAGTTAGGGCTACTTTTGAATCTTCAGAAGACGCTCCTAGTGCTGATGAAATACCAGATGTAAGTTATGAGAATATGTCTTATAACGCTCCTATGTTTTTAAATAACACTAATTTAATAATAAAACCGGATGCCCCCATTCAAGAATTGTTTGCTGATATAGGAAGTGTTTTTTTAAAACTTAGAGATTATGCTTATGAAAATAAAGACCGCTTTCAAAAGCAAGACTTTGGTAATTACCGACTTGATAAATTGGGTCCTATAGGTACTGAACTCATGTATGGGTCTATAGATTCGCCTGAAGACGTGTATTACGTAGGTGTTGCTATAGATAGGGGTTATGCTGGCGTTAATGCTGTATACCCTTACAAAGCTATGCTAGTCAATCCTTTGATGGCGTTAGATCCAGCAATATCTAAAAACAATGTGATGGCTCTAGCAGATACTACGCTTGACACTATGATACATGAAATAGCTCATGTGCCACACAGGAACCACGATACAGGGTTTTATACTTTGTATACAGCAATTCGTAATGCTTTGGTAGCAGACGGTTTACTTGACACAGTAATGAATGATTTAGTAATAACTTTTTCTAAACACGGAAAAGAATACACAAAGCTACGAAACCAATTTAACGACAAGGATGAAGATGGCAACTATAAGACATTTAATCGCGAAAAATCTCTTGCAGATTTTGCAGGGGCACAAGCCGCAGGACCAACTGATAGTGATAAGGGCGATACTGGCAAACCGAAGAAGACTGGCGATCTCGGAAAAAAGTCGGGAAGGTCTAAAGCATTTGCAACCGTTTTTGGACCTCGTAGAAAAAGTAAAGACTCCGGAAGAACTGAAAAAAGTCCTGATGAAGTTAATAAACAACAGCAAGCCTATGCTAAACGCAGAAGGCAGTCCCAAGCTAAAAGAAACGCAATCTATGAGGCAATAAACAAAGACTCTGACAAACAAAAGCCTTTAGGCGTTAGAACTTCGGGTAAAGCAGTATTATCTAAATTAAAAGACGCTATATTAAATCCAAAAGATATAACTTTACCTTCTAAAACACGTAAAGGTCTTTACTCGTTATTAACTCCTAGGCAACTACAAGAAATTGTAGAATCCACCCGCGTGTTAGTTGGGGATAACCCAATGCCTCAAAGTCTAGGCTTCTTAAAAAGCGCAATAAGTATAGTAGCTAACACCGTGCCAGACATGCGTTTAAAAATTATAAAAGAAGCTGAACCCGCGTATGATTTTTTAAGTAAACTAACCGCAGATGAAGTGTATGCTTTAGGTAAAGTGGCTGTCAAAGCTACTACAGTAAATATAGATCCAGCTACGACTGTGGGGGCTAAGATGGACCCAACGTTAGCTGCTGAATATGCGGCACTTCCAAAAACAGCTAAAAAAGCCTATATAGCTATGAGGCGGTTTATGGAGTTGCAGGTACAAGGCCTTAAAAGGGATATGATATATGTAGCTACTAGGCATATGAAAGCTGATACTGAAGAAGAACATGAGCTACTAAAAACCATAGTTAAAAAAATAGAGGTTATGTTTAAAGACCTCGACAAGTATAAACCCTTCTTCCCTTTAACAAGATTTGGTAATTACTGGGTGCAAATAGGCGCAAATGAGGATACCGATAAAATATTTAGAGTGTTTGAAAGAGAGTCTGAACAAAAACGATATATTAAAGAATATAGAGAAGATTTTGTAAAAGAAACTGGACAAGATCCTAATAGTATAACTATGGATACAGGCACTAACTTTATAAAAGATATTCTTGGCGACCCTAAGAAAAACCCCTCCTTACTTTTACAAACTTTAGAAGGTGCTATAGATGGTATTTTAGATAACCCTAAATTTAAAGAAGGGACTATGGCTGGTGAAGCTCTTACTGACCAATTGCGTAAAGATTTAAAAGAAAGAATATTAGAACTTCAACATCTAATAGCGCCTGTAGGCAGTTTAAAAAGAAATATGCTGCATAGGGAAAAGATTTTAGGTGCCAGCACCGATATAACAAGAGTGTTTAGTGATTTTGTTTTACGAGTTGCTTATCAAAGATCTAGGTTAAAACATTCTCCAGATTATTACGAAAATTTAGGTAATGCTACTAGGGAAATATCTGAAAGAATAGCTCCTACACTATCTGTTACCGCCCCAAGGCCGGGCGCTCCTACAGGGGTTGCAACACCCTCCCTACAAAAAAATATACTTTCTGAGATATTGGATGAGCTTGTCTCACGTACTGACCATCTACTTAGTGTACGCCCTGCTGGTTTGATTGACACCGCAGTAAATGCAGTTACCAATACAGCTTTTTATTGGTATCTAACAGCCCCAGGCTCTGCTTTAGTTAATTATTACGGAGGTATGTCGATAGCGCTCCCAACCATAGGTGCCGAGTTTGGTGCAATTCGAGCTGCCGCTAAACTTATAGAACATTCAGCTCGTATGATGAGTCCTAATTTATACATAGTTAAAGGGTTAGAGAACGATAAAGACGGAATACCAATACCTATGTTAGCTATGAATGTAAAAGCCCCATTTGATGAATATACAAAAACTTTAAAGCCTATATTACAACGTCTTGTAACAGACATGCGAACAGATTTAGATACTTCTTTTTCTTATGATGTTGCTAATCTTGCCGAAAAACCCATAGAGTTGTTTCAATCTGTATCACAACAGGGGCTTCGTATAGTTGCATCTTTATTTCATAATTCAGAAAAATTTGCTAGAACCGCCACGGCATTAGCTGCTTTTGAGTTAGCGTATGAAGCTAAGGTTATAGAGTTAGAAGGTAAAGAACGGTTTTTAGAACTAGAAAAAGACGGCATGACGCACGAAACTGCATATGAATATGCTTTAGGTAAAGCTCGTGATATGAGCTATAGGGCTTTAGGGGATTACACTAGAGCGTCTAAAGCGCCTATTTTTGCTTCGCCTGGGGGTAGGCTTATAACCCAATTTAAACAATATGCTTTAGTGCAGACTTTTAACCAACTAAAAGACTTTAAAACATCTATGGGGTTTATTACAGGTATGACTCCTGATAGTTTAAAAGTAGAGCTACGAAAAGCTGGATACCCTGAAGAATTTATTGAAAAGCAAGCTACAGAATATAACGTAACTGTATTAAAAAAAGAAGCTAACTTAGCTAGAAAACGTTTTATGCTTACAAATGTTATGGCGGTGCTTGTTGCAGGAGGTGTCGGCACTCCTTTCTACACCATACTAACTGGATTATTAGTAGCTCTTGGTATTGTAGATCAAGATATTGAAGATGATGATGAAGAAGAAATGCTCACTGATGTGGACACCTATCTTTTTGAGGCTTTAGAACGTGCGGTGGGTAAAGAACCTGCTACTATTCTTATGAGAGGCTTATTAGAGTATGCAGGTCTAGGGGTGTCCGATAGATTAAATTTAGACCCAGCTAAAATGTGGTTCTCAACCCCAGCCCCTAAAGATACCCTAGAGGACACTTTTGTTGAAGCGTTAATTCATAACTTAGGTCCCGGTTTGTCTTTAGTGTTAGGGGGGCTTAAGGGTGCTGACTTATTTTTAAAAGAAGGGCTTACATTTAGGGCTATAGAAGCAACGGCTCCTGCCCCTGTAAGAAGTATACTTATGGCTTTTAGGCAAGCGGACGAAGGTGTAAAAGTTGGTGGTCCAACAGGAACCGTTTTGTTGCCTGCTAATGATTTAGATCGTTTTGACTTTATATTGAGGATGCTTGGTGTACAGCCTACAAAAGTAGCATCGGCTCAAAGACAAAAATTTGTCTTAAATAAACTTTCTAGGAAGATTATGCGTAGGCGTTCTATACTTTTAATAAAACACAATCTTAATTTGTTTAATAATAGAGGGTTAGTTGAAGAACAAGAGATCTTGGATGAAATAAGAGCCTACAACAGAAAATTCCCAGGCTATGAGATAGGGGCTGACGATTTATCCCGTTCTAAAAACGCTGTTGCAAAACGTTTAGAAGAATCTTTAAATACTAAAGGTTTAAAAAAAGAAACAATTCCTTTTATTAGAGCAAGACAAATTGGTGGAGAGCCTAAATAGATAAAAAAACCCCCAGTAGTAAATGGAGTGATACTAGCTGGGGGCAGTCAAAAAGGAAACATCGAGTACAGTATACTACTTAGTTCTCCAACAACGCAACCCCCTTAATTTATTCTCTATAACGGGCCTGCATACCATAGTATATTTATGTATCTTAGCTTCCTCTTTGATACTAGCTTCAGCTTCTTTTAATTGAGTGCACGGGACAAAGAAAGACCAACCCTTCTTAAACCTTTTCCAGTTTAATGAATATTTAATCTGCTGAACTATCATTCTCTAATTCACTAATATACCCACCTAAATCTATAAATCCATTTACAGTGCAATCAAACTCATAACAACACACAGCTGGGGTTACTGTATCTAACCCTCTGTCAATACGTTTAGTGGTGGACCCCCTAAAAGCACCAAGTTCTTTCAAAGAATCTAGTACGTCCCTTAAAGTTATTTGGTTTTCAGAGCAGTACTGTTTTAGGTATTTGCTAGTTACGTACATTAGTTTGGTGTCCGGCTCTATTCTTACACATATCTTGTTACTTCTAGGAATCACTATTGGTAAGTGTTCTGCCATAGAACGTCTATCTGTATCCCCGTTAACCACTAAGATACTGTTTCTGTTCTCGTTTATAAAATCGCCTATGGTAGCAGAGTGATCGTTAGATGGCGCTTGTATCTCCTCACGCATCTTTTTCATGCTATCGCAAACCCAATTAGTTATAGCCCCTATATCAAATTCCACTGGAAGTAATCCCATCTTTTTAGCTATGTTAGCCCCTGCTATATTACAAGCTATTATGGCTGACCAAAAACGTTCCCTAGAAGAAAAGCCAACCTTCTTATCTATAAATTTCTGTATCTTGTGTAGTTCCTCTATAACATCTTTCTGGTTTTTAATAAGATACTGAGCGTATAAAGGTCCTGCTAAACCATAGTTTTCTGCTACCTTTTCGTCAAATATTTTATTGGCTTCCTGTTTAGAGATGGGTGATTTTTGAGGCACATCAAACTCTATAAACCTCATTAATTCACCATCAGGAGTTTGCTTAGTGGCTCGTAATTTATCTACCATGGATGAATTTGAGGTCGTTACCCCAATTGTTGACCATTTAGTAGCGTTAAGTCGTACAGAGTTAGAACTCTTTTCCATACGTGCTTTTCCTCTACCCTGAGTTAATGAAAATACTATATCAGAGAAGGCTTCCCCTGTCATATTCGTAACTTCATCAATGGCTACAGGTAAACTGTTGAACACCCCAATAGTATGAATTTTTGCGTTTTGTGTGTCCTCCTTAATAAACAACAACTGTTTTGGGTTACCCCAAACACTTAAAGCCATTTTTAATGCTGTAGTTTTACCTGTGCCAGATTTGTTGTTTACTAAATTTATGATCGCCCCCTCGTAGTGTAAAAACTTTAACAAAGGTGAGCCAAACCCAGTCATAAATGCAAATGCTTGAGGGTGCATATTATACTTACCATACGTGCCTACTATTTTTTTCCACTCATCTAAACTACCCTTTGCTTTTACTGCACCTGCAAATTTTTCTACACTGCTAGATGGGGGGCAATACATAACGGTGTCTGCATTTATTTCTTTCTCTCCTAATATAAACCTTGTATCGTTGTCTGCCCAACCAAATTGCAACCTCATCTCAATCGCCTCCTGTATGTGTTGTAAGTTTTTAAACGAACTTATTATGTAATTTAATATCCTGTCCATCTGTTTTCTATTAGCCAATACACCATAGTGCGCTAGTATTTTTTTAGCTTCATCCCCTACTACTATCTCTTTAGCGGCTAATATAACGGCTTGCTCTCCGTCTTTGGGTAACACATGTCGCATCAAGACTACTTCCCCTTTTAACGGGTCTTTGTACCGTTGCAAAAGAAACAAGTCGTGTTCGTAAACTAAAACCGTTTCCTGTTCTTCTTCATCTTCACTTAGCTGCATGTGTATACCACCTGCATTGCCTAACTTAAATGGGTAGGGTAGTTCAGGAACTGGTAGGGTTTCTAATGTAGGAACTTGGTCGGCTACAACAACAGGAAGTGTTTTTTGTTTCTCTTTTATCTCAGCATTTAGTTGTTCAACTTTTTTCTCTACAAATACTTTACCCCCTAACTGTATAGGAGATGTAATCTTGCCCTTATGTTTACAGTCTTTACACCCATCAGGGTTTAACCCCTCAAACGTAATACATTTGTATGGGCCTTTTATACCCGCTACTAATTTTTCAGTTTCATGTCGTACATAATGTGGGTGATCTTTTGCTATGGTGTGGATGTAGTCTTTGTTATCTATGCAGTATTTAACTATAGATTCTGACGCTCTCCATAACGTGTAGTCAATCTGCGATTGGTTATCATAACAATACTTTAACTGCTTACACTCTGGTAGCACATTTTTAAACACGCTTTTAAAGTTGCTTTCTAACGCATACACATTTTCTTCTACAGTAGATGCGCTCTCTGGCCCTAGGTTTATAGCCCCTACAATGTCCTTAAACATAGAAAACTTTATTGGCTTAGAATAAAATATTACGTTGCACTCTACAGGAACATCCGTTTTTCTATTAAAATATCCCGGCATACGTAGTATTGCTGCATTGTTAGCAGTTACAGCACCATCCGCTTTTAGCTTATGTTTTTTACATAACTCTTTTAATGATTGTGCAGTAGCCAACCATTCCCTAGAAGGTATAGCTTCTTCCAATACCCAATAAACATGTAACCCGTTGCCGGAATTTACTAAGGTCGGCCTAGGAAGTTTTACCGTTGTTACAAACTCTCGCAAAGCCGCAGCCGCTTCAGACTGATTAGCATACGGTTTACTAGCACCGCAGTCTATATCAATATAAAATATTTTTTTGTCTTTTACTGTTTGTAAATTACGTTCTTCTTTTGTATACCTAGCACAACCAAAGTAAATGTTCCGTTCTTCGGAATCAAATTTATTTAATATTGCCTCAGCTTCATCAAAGGTTCGTACAAACTGTTGTTGTATGTCTTGACCTTTGAATCCGCAAACGCAAATATACCCCTCATCTGATAAAACCCTCCTTAGAAAGTCCATAGTTATCAGTCATCAGTCCAGTTATCCAAAACAGCAGTAAGCTCTTTTTTGTCTGGGGTAACTTTCTTAACCTTAGCAGCAACCTTCTTTACTGGCTCCTCAATAACAGCTTCTTCAACTGGCTCATCAAGTTTTTCTGGTTTTTTAGTGTTGGTGCCACCATGCTTGTCCATGACATAAGAATTTGTTGACTCTACCCACTGTAAGAAATTTGAAAATGTAGCGGTATCCTCATCATTTTCTATATTAATACCTTCTTTAACTATATCAAAACCGGGAGTATAAAATTTGTTACCGTTATTCATAGCACCCTCTACAGAAGACAACTTAACTGCAAACTCAGGAGGTAATTTTTCCTTTTCATTTATAGTACTTACAAGCGCCCCAACGGCTTTAAAACCTGTCTTAGATTCCACTTCGTATATAAATGGTATACCTTTAGCGCCAGAGCTATCTAACTCTTCACCTTTTTCGTCTACAGCATTATCAAACTTAATAGTGCCAAAAAGTACACGAGTCCTTCTTATGGATTTCCATAACTGCTTTTCTGTTTCTGACAAAGCATCAAAATCCTCTATGTATCCAGACTTACGTCCACAGTTAAAGCCGCCTTCAGTATCCGGCAAATCCCCATCTAAATTAAGATCCATAATACTTTTAACGTAATTTTTTAACTCAGGTACATACTTTTTGTACATAAATCTTTGCATGAACAACCGTATTGTTGGGTCGGCTTGATAAATTTTAGTGCCTCCTGGAAGCTCTAACTCAAATGTTCCAGCGTCTACAACTACAGTTTTGCCTTCTATCAATTGTTTTGATAAAAGTTTTAACCTAGCTAAAGTGCTAGTTTTCTTACCCGTTTTTGATTTATCTGAAGTTTCGCCTTGCATACCCATAGCAGTTGCTAACTCTGCAAAATTACCCTTCTTAAGAACTAAATCCGACATAAACATCTCCTTTAAAAAATTAAACTTCTATTATTCAGACATACCCATAAGTTTTTGCATGTCTGACATACTTTTGCCCTGCACTATTACAGAGCCTACTGCAAAATTTAAACATTCAATTACCTCATTAGACTTAGCTCTTTCTAATACACAGTCTAACTCTTCACGAGGTAAATGAGATTGAGGGCTAAAAGCAACACGAGGATAGCCATTATCGTCTATTAATTTTATCTTTGTTAACACACTGTTAATACTCAAGCCCTGAGTTTTTAACATATTTGTGTATTGCTTAAACCCCATATCAGAACCTTTACTAAACAAAGAGTAACTGGATATTATTAGTTGTTGTATGGGGCCGTGTTTTAAAGCAGAACCTTTGCAAACCGCTGTTTTCATATGGACTTTGCAGGCTTTAGATAGCCCTGCCCCAGACCCTTTTACGTTATGATCGCAAAGTGTACAAAACTTAGCCTGCTTGTTTTTTACTGTCATGTCCGGTGCTTTGGAATCACTAGACCAACAAGTTGGGGCCTTTGGTTTATTAGAGTTAAACGGGGTATCATAATACTGACGATGCAGTTTAGGTGCACAACCAATAAAAACAACTCTTCTTGGGTCCTCTAACTCCCCTATTTTTAATTTATTCATTTACGTCTTACAGTTACTGACTTTTTGCTCTCTACGTTTAACCCCTCTGGTATGTCGTCTGGGTTATCTTCAAGAAAAGATTTTATATTAGATTGGTGTATACGCCTCTCTAACAAATCAAACAAACCTCTATCTTCGATAAACTTATATAAGCTATCCCAGTTGTCTGTCCACACTTTTGATTTGGTAGTTGAATACACAGTGCCGTTAGGTGTTTTTACACTTGTAGCTCCTGCGGCTTTTAAACGCTCTCCTAATTCTTCTTCCAAAACTTGTAGGTCTGCATCTAAGTTACCTAACTTCTCACTAAATTCACGTTTAATATCATCTTTTTTATCGCGTATTTTAACGTAAATTTTCACTATTTCGTTAGTGTCCATTTGTTTCCTTTCGAGTGTATAGATTGTTGTTGTTCGTTAAACAAACTGCTACACAATTAGTCTAACTACTTTATGGCTCTAAATCAAGCTCTTTTTTATATAAATCAATTAACTTTTCATGCGTCTTAAATTTACCTTGAAGCATATCGTACAATCGTTGTTCTACAGAACTACCTGATATATGAACAATAGTCATAGGATTTTCTTGTCCTGTTCTATCTATTCTAGCGTTGGCTTGTAGATATGTTTCCAAAGAAGTCACTGGCGCATACCAAATAATAGTATCAGCCGCAGTCAAAGTTACTCCGTGTGAAGCGGCTTGGGGTTGGATAATTAATACAGTAGGATGGTCAGTTTCTTGAAACTCTTTAAATATTTGGGACCTTTTTTTAACAGACACATCCCCATTAATAACCTCGTTAGTTATTTTGTGCTTATCTAAATATTCTTTAAGTATTTCTATAGTGTGTTTAAAAGGCACAAAAACTAACACCTTATTACTTGTCTCTTCTACAACTTCTTTTACTACGTTTAACCTATTAGAAACATCAAACTCTATTACCTCTTTGTTGTCGGTGTATACTGCACCTCCTGATATTTGTAAAAGTTTATTTAAATTAACAGCTGCATTGACTGAGCTTATCTCTTCTCCCGCAGCAGTTATAAACATATGCTTTTTTAAATCTTTGTAGTACTTGTTCTGTTGGGGGGTAAGTTTAGCCTCCCTAAATACATGAGTAACTTCTGGCAAGTCTAAACATTCTTTCTTCGTAAAACGGATAGCTGGTTGCAGTATTCTAAACACAGTATCTCCTGCAGTGTCTCTAGGTATCCATTTAAACCTACCTACGTTTGACATAACCAAGTCTCTGAACCGACCAAAAAAATTGGGGCATCTATCAGGAACGCATAGTTTACCTAAACCAAACGCATCTACTGGTGACTGTGCAGCAGGAGTTCCGGTCATCATCCAAAGCCAAGTTTTTATACCTATTAATCGTTTCATAGCTTTCCATCTTTTAGTAGTCACGGACTTATATGCGTTTGCCTCATCTATAATTATTAGGTCAAAATTAGCGGCTTTTATTTCTTCTTCTACTATTTCAATCCCGTCATAGTTAATAATTACAAACTCTGCATCCGTACCTAGTATCTCTTGTCTTTTTCTACGAGAACCATAAGCTACATTTACTTTTCTATGTATTGCAAACTTAAACAAGTCGGCTTCCCACGCAGAAAACATAATGGACAAAGGGCACACTACAAGAATTTTTTTGATTATGCCCTTGTTTAGTAAATAGTCTGCTGCCCAAATAGCAGAAGCGGTTTTGCCCGTACCTTGTTCGTTAAAACAAAACCCTCTTTTTGTAATAGACAAGAATGAAGATGTGGTCTTTTGGTGGTCCATGGGTGTGTACTGTCCCGGCCAGTCGTAATCTCTTTCTATAGGGGAGGGCACATTTTTTATGTTAAGTTCGCTTAACTGTTTAGCCTCCTCAAAACCCCAACTAACAAGAACTTCTGCGGACTCGTTGTACCTTTGGACTATCTTACTTTTTGTTATGTTAGAAATAATTTTGTCTGGGTACTTAGTGCTAACCAATAAGGCTTTATTATCTATAATTTGCATTATGCAACTGACCTATCTCTTTTTCGTTTAAAGGATCTGTTCTTGTTTTTAGATACCACACGTAAGTTTTTGCGGTCGTTAGTTCCTCCTTTGGTAAGGGCTTTTATGTGGTCAACATCTTTACCCTTTCTGTCTATACCAAGTTTATCTATTTTACGTCTAGCGCGTTCCCTAGCATTACGAAGTGGTTGCTCTTTACGTTCCTTTTGCTGTTCGTACTCTTTTTTGTAGGGTCTAGGTTTATTTTTATAAGGCATAATTACCTCCTATGTTATTTCACAACTTCCGGCTACACATGCCAACTCCTGAGTGCCAGTCACGTTGTCGTTGTGTTCTATTAATTTATCCCAATCTATTTCTTTAGGCATTTTAAATGCCATTATTTCATACTCCTCTTTAGTACACTCTTCGTATGGGGCTTGTCGGTAAGTTCCACCATCATGTGGCAAGAAAGATATGCCTGATATGTCGTCAAAGTTTTTCCACACCCAAGCACCAACTTCTAACCACTCTTCTTCTTTGACTGATATAGTAACGCTTGGTTTATGTTCGCACCAATGCTGTTGATACATCAACCAAAGCTCAAGATGTTGTATTGCTGTGAGGTCTTCTCTAACTCTAGCACCATCTGGAGCTTTTATAGGGAAAGAGAACACTACTGTCGAATCTGGTTTCATAACACAGTCTTCCGTTGGAACCCCTGACTCTTTTAAGAACGCTGTAAGAGGGTCTTTTTTGTCTCCACGAACCCTACGTATGTAATAAGGGCTATGGCGAGTGTGAATACCAGAGGCAGAGTTAGCAAGCTGAGACACAGTACCACTAGGTTTGACGCAAGTAATAGCAGCAGACTGAGGAACTCCCATAATAGTTGAAAGCTCTTTGTTAACTTTGATTGAATGATCTCTAAGTTGCTCAAGTTTGTTTCTTGTGTCATCGCAAACCTCCCCCATCCATTTGTTGTCAAGGATACCCGTAAAGCTAACACCTAGCAACCGTTCTTCTTCTGTATTCTTCTTCCATATTTTACGTAAGTAAGGGAAATTTGTGAGTGTTGATTGCCATGTGCCTAGAATGGTAGCAACCTCTACCTTTTCTTTAAGGCTTTCTAACGTATCATTCTCACGTACCACAACCTCTGACAGGTTGCAAAAACCGTACGGTCTAAGCAAAATTTCTGAACAGGGATTTGTTCCCCACTCATAATTTGCATCTCTTCTTCCATTTTTAGCTACTTGGCGTTTAGCGGCATCCCTTGAGAACATTCCACGTTCACCCGATTTGCTTTCGTAAAGACTAGTCCACTCTTTTAAGAACTGACTCACATCAGGCTTTTGTTCATACACAGCAGAGTTATTAGCCAAAGCTCTATGTCCGTTACCATTCCACCACGCCCCAGACTTACAAGCTCTCATCTTATCGTCTTCAAGTTCAGATAAAGAAATCATTGCTGATCTACGAACACCGCCTACTACGACTACTTGGCCTATCATACACATGATGTCGTGACAATCTATAGATGACAGCTTCTTGCCTAGGCTTTGCTTAAACTTATATATAGTAAATTCAAACAACTGTTTTAATGGCTCTGGTCCAGATGCTCTACCGCCAAAAGTTTTTAATGGTGCGCCAGCAGGACGTATTTTTCTAAGGTCGTATTTTGGTACTTCGCCAGACCATAATAATGCAAGTAATTGTCTATAACCTTTAGCCCACCCTTCCTTAGAATCAGATACCACAATAGTAGTCTCCGACTCAAACAACTTCTCAGGGACTTCTGGTAACTTAGAAATGTATTTTTGCTCTACGGAAAAACCTACTCCCGTGCCACAAAGTAAAATATACATCGCCTCATCGAACGACTTCGGATCGTCAATCGGGAGGTAAGAACAATTGTACCCGGCTACATTGTCACGGGCTAACGCTTTGCCACTTGTCATAATTGCTCTCATGCTAGGAACAACTTCTAAGTTTTCTATCGCCCTTTGTACCTTGTTTTTTGTAACAGGGTCAACTATGTGGCCTACGTTAGACTCAAGATGGCCTACCATAAAATCCATATACCTTTGTACTGTTTCTTTCCAAGTCTCCCTTTTGTTTGCACTTTCAATGTACCTTGCGTATCTGCTTTTTGCTATAAATTGACTGTAACTGTCCATTCTTTTTCCTTATGTAAATTAATCTATACTTCCACCAAAAATATGTGTACCTATGTGGTTAAATTTTAACTTAGTATTCGCAAAAACTTTACCACCATGCTTTCTCCACAAAGCACAGAAATGATAATCCTCAGATAATAAACAGCCTGTCTCATCAATTCTTGTGTCAAAGAATTGTTTTACAAGGGGTCTAACAAACT
>Ga0070754_10001914_pt1 | contig 15874 bp, 11 predicted proteins | sample VirMetDEL_Sep_01_FD_75181 | JGI IMG/M metagenome (GOLD analysis project Ga0070754, IMG submission 75181) | Aqueous microbial communities from the Delaware River and Bay under freshwater to marine salinity gradient to study organic matter... | ecosystem: Environmental > Aquatic > Marine >... | reverse complement strand
AGTTGTAGAAGATTCTCATAAACAGTCTTGCTATAACCCCAAATCTTAGGACCATCAGCTTCCTCACCACGAACCAGAACAGTTGAGAAGAAGCGGCTCTTTGCTACAAGCTTACGAGCCATCTCGCGTGAATCATCATCACCATCATTGTAAAGCTTTGAAACAAAGTCACAAGCCGGACAATCATCGCCATGATTCTTTTTTGGACATAGAACACCAGCACCACCACCTAGATTGTAGTGAAAATGAAAGTGTTTGAATGGATCACCATCCGGTGAAGGCATAATACGAATTACATTCTCGCCCTCCGATGGCTTCCAAAACTTAGCGCCACCACCAGAACCACCCTTGTTATGTAGGTCAGATAGCTTTTGGCGCATCTTCTTAAGATCAATACCCATTTATTCCTCCGTGTTGATTTGGGTTTTTTGAATTATGTTTGTGAACGATTCAAAATAAACATGATTGGTTTCCCAATCAGATTCTATTATTTTAAATGAAGATTGTTCATTTCTTTGTTTAATTTGATTGTTTATTTTTTCTATAACTCCCGGTGTCCCAAGAGCCTCTCGATTCATGAAGAAATAGTAACAGGTTTCTCTCTGGCTGTCAAGAGGAAAGTAGAAGATTTCTTCTCCGTCCTCTGGATTAATCATTCCAAATGAAACAATTCTGTTCACTTCGGATGGTTCTTCTAGATTAGAAAAGACCCCATCAGTTTTATTTGCCCAATTAATCATGTGAAAAACCTGCGCGATTGTTCCTGATAGGTAATTTTTCTTTTCTAAGAAAGAAACTTCACTCAACTTTAATAAAATGTCTGAATCGAAAAGATTTATTCTTTGAAAGACTCCAGACCTAGCTAGTTCTTGTAAGATTCCGAATGTGGCTCTTTCTCTTAGCTTTTGCTTGCTAGATAAAAAGTTTTGTTCAGGTCTAACATAGTTTAGAGTTATCTCTCTGTCTTTAATCTTTTCTAGAATTTTTAAAGTTGCGCCTGTTGTTTTTCCTCCACCAAACAAGAAAACATGAACAGCATTATGACCTACTTTTGATGAGATGTCGAGGTCAATTAACTCTTCATAATCTTTGAATTCTTTTTGCTTGTCGATCTGAATGTGAGTTATTCCTTCTATTCCCTTATCCGGTTCAGAATCGATTGTCAAACAATCATAGACACCATAGCTAGAAAGGCTATGGATAATCTGACTACCACCTGTTCCTATCCCTATGACTATCATAGTTGTTTCATTTCTCCGTAATTGACACCAACAGAAACATTTACTTTAAACTCTCCGTAGTTAGTTTGCTTATAGGCTTGAACTAGTTCTTTCAGTAGATCTCTATCTTCTTCATTGTAATCGATTAAGACAGAATCGTGAATAACCGCAGTAATAAAACTTTTTCTTTTATCTAAAAGCTTGTCAATTTTGATTGCTCCTTCTAAACAAATGTCTGAAGCTGTTCCTTGAATTAGATAGTTTAGAGCATGATAATCATCAGCAGGAATCGACCTGCCAGAAGGAGTAGAAACTATTCCATCTTTATAGTAGCTTGACAAAATTTTATCTTTGTCGTAAAATCTAGACATTAGGTGATCTTCAGAATTGGGATTGTAGAGCCAAGCAAAAGCCCGTTTCTTTGCTTCTGCTCGGGTTCCTAGCCCTCTAAAAACATTCTTGATGTTCCAGTCATGGATGTCTTCTTTCGGCTGTTCTACGCCATTTAGAGCCTGTAGAACACGAAGTTCATTCGCATTGAAGTCTAGCTCTAGGAACCAGTGGTTATGGGGCTTTAGAATCTGCCGAAATTTCTTATCAAAGGCTAGAATCGGGAAGCTGTTCTTTTGAGTGGACAGTCTTCCCGTTTTGCTTTTGAAGATGTTGTAGCTGATTTTATTACTACAGTTTAAGAATCTCTGAACCGACAAAAGCTCTGCTCGATTGAACCCAGACTTATTTAGCTTTGGAGACTCAATAACAAGCTTTTGATTTGAAATCTTCATAAGCAAAAGATTTACCTCCTTCAAAAACTCATAGTTGGCTGGTTTCTCATAGTTATCAAAAACAAACTGAGTGATCTCGTTCTTGTTATCATAGAACTCAGTTAGAAACCTTTCTGGAACTAAATCATAAAAGCAATGTTCTTCTTGGTTTACTTGAGATTTATTCAAGCAATTAAGAAAAGCCTTCATTTTCTTTTTAGATAGTTCCCACCTGGAGTGGAGGTGGTCGGGTAGTGGTACCTCGTCTATGCTGTCTACCCCAGCATAGAGTTTGGCATAATCTACACCACTATTCAAGAAGTTGGGGCTAGCATCCCAAGTTCTAGTTAGTTTATTGTTTGGATCTTCTTTGATGATTTTATTATCGGCATAGTAGCCTACACACTCAATTTTGTTATCAAGAACCTGAAAAATCATTTAAGTAACTGCTGTCCTCGCCAGTCTCTTTTTCGAACTGACTTTGTGCGGACATCATAGCACCACCATTGAGTCGTGTCAAGTTGTTTTGTTCTAGTGGAACATCTCGGAAGGCAATGGTACCTAGATTAAATTGAATGTAATCTAGTGATTTTTTAAGAGCTTTTTCTGTTTTAAGAGCTTTTTCTGTGCCAATGTTGGCTTTCATTGTTTTATAGATTGACAAACAATTCTTAAGATGGTAACTTCTTCTCTCGTTACTTACTTTCAGACCAGCTTCAGCTACCCTGAAGTCGTAAAACAATTCTAAAAGCTTTTCATTGCTAAGGTTGTTTTCTAAGTAAGGAACTGGTCCTCTATTTTTATAAGAATAGAAGGCTTTCTTACACTGTCCATCGCTTAAATTGTCTTCTCTATAAAGGGGGTAAGCAGCAATAAAAGTAGCATAATAAATCTTAAGGTAGGTATAAAATTCCTGAAAGTAGTCAATAACATTTAGATCTTGGTAGAATGTTTCAAAGAAACTAGCTAAATTGAATGATTTTGCCCCTGATTGTTTATTGATGTAATCTGACGAATTGTTACTTACTATGTTAAAAATAATTCTCCAAGGATTATTTCTATCTATTCTAAAACCGTATCTCTTACAAAGCTCTTCAAAAACTCCAAAGTTGGGGTCATTAACTATAGCTATAGCTTTTTGGTCATCGCCATAAAAAGATTGTAAAACTTCTAACACTAAACCAGTGGTAAACAGACTGGCTTTATTGGATTCATGTAGACCTATTCTAGTAAAAGGTGTTTCCTTTTGTCTAATGTAGTCTAAGAACACTATTACAAAATCATCAAAGTTCTTAATTAAGTTTGATTCAGTTAAACCAAAAAGAGTAGTGGATAAAAAGTCTTCGTAGGTTTCTTGTTGATTATCTACATAAACTTGATTGGGACTTTGCCAGCCTTTCTTTGGTTCAAGTGTTCTGGTAAAATAAGAAGAACCAGGCTCTAAGTAACCATCTAAATAAAGTGTTTCATAGTGCTTTCTCATTTCCCTAAAAGCATCAGCAACAAAGTTTAGACATAATGCTTGGTCTTCGTCAGTTGTCTTAGAAACTACTTCTAAATAAAGTTCTTTTGGATAAACTACAGAGCCTTGTTCGTTTACTTTTCCATAATAAGGAATGTTATACCATGTGTCAAACTGGCTAGCATCTTCTCTGTAGTAGAAATCATAAAGAATCTTAGATTCATAATTCTTTTTAGGAGGTGTTTCGTTTTTAGCAAATGGAAGCTTAGGCATTAAACAGGCTCCTTGATGTCTTTATAATTGTCATTTTGACGTTCTAAATCATCTTTATTTTTTGGTAAAGGCTCAAACTTAGAATCTAAACCATTCTGTTTTAGAACATTTGAATCCAATCTGAAAAGATCTTCCAAATAAGTTAAAGAAGAAATGTTTAAATTATAAGGGAACTTGTTATCTTCGGCTAGAAGAGGGTCGTTTGTGCTGTAAGCAGACTTCTTCGCTAATGGATTGTAGATCCATGTTCCGTTAATAGAAGTTTCATAATTACCTATTGTAAGAGTGTCTGTAACATTATGAATAGAATAATAGCCAACTATCCCAGGATCATGAGTATCTGAGCTTATTCCTAAAGGATTGGCTGGAATGGCAAAATAGCCGCCTTGGAAGAAAACATTATTACCTATTGTAGTTACTGCTGCTGAGTAGCGGTATTTAAGTAGAGTTTCTTCGTTACTGGCTAATGATTCGGCCCATAAAGCAGTTCTTAGATAGGGAAGATCTTGGGCGCTAAAACTAATTGATTTTAATAGACCAGCATCAGCACCAATCTTAATGTGAGGTGAATTAAATTTAATGTCTGTTTCTTCATTAAAATTAGCTTTGCTCAAATTTCTTTGTAAATAAATTGAACCATGGACATTCGAAGGATTCTTCAAATTTGTATAAAAAACAACAGTAATTAAATCTCGATCTGTCTTTAGTTCGGCTGGGCTGTTAATTCTTTTAATCATCTCTTTGAGGCTGCTATCTGTACCATTTAGATAGAAGTTATCAAATAAGGCTTTGTCTTTTTTATCGCCCTTCATTTTTGTGACATAAGTTATTGGTCTTATTGTACCAATTCTATTATTGCCAAAGAGTTGTGTTGTTTCGTTTTCTAAGAGTTCAGGGACCAATTTGGTCATGATGTCATTTAAGAAATCACCAAAACTGTAAGAAATAATTCTTTTTGCTGTGTAGTTTCTATAATACCACTCTTGGAATTTATCAACACTGACAAGAATGTCACCAATGTTAACAGTGTAAGATCTGCCAAAAGCTTTTGTTTCAACATTTCCAAGACCAACAAACGGAACTCTCTTTTTATAATCGTCAGCCAAATCTGTATAAGCGGCAGTAATTAAAGCTCTGAGAGGAAAGAATAGAATGTCGCCAAAGGTTTGATTTCCTTTTCTAGTTGTTCCTTTTGGAACATTAAAAATTGTTCCTGTGATTTTGCCTAAATAGCTTTCTTTCTCTTGTTCGGTTCCGCTGATTCCCTGTTGATAAATAACATTATTCTTAAAAGAATCTAGATCTAGCTCGCTTGTGAAGGAGTGAATTTTAGTACTTACTGGTTTATTTTCTACAATCTCTTCCAAAAATAATTCACTCATAATAGCATAAAGTGGCAAAGTGTTTGCTCCGACTACATTAACTGAACCAGATTTGAAACTAATTTTAAACAACTCCCTATTTCTCATTATAGTTTCAACAAATTTTTGTTTTACATAAGGGGAAATCTGCTCTCTTAGAGAATTAAGGAATTTTTTTGTAGCAATAATCTCGTCCTTATTCTTTTTTCTTTTTCTTTGAATGTCGGTTAAAGAAGCATCTTTTTGGCTAATGTTTTTTACTACTATCTCTTCTTTTCTTTTGCCTTCTTGAGTTGTCAGTTCTCTGGCATATTCTTCTAGTTTATCTTTACGAATTAATAGTTCTCTATAATCCTTCATTAATAACTTTATGTCTTCAGGAACACCCAGAGAAGCTATCTGAACTTTATCTTTTGGAATGGCGACATCAGAGTCTTTATCAAATAAATCAACATCTTGTTGTGTTGTGTATGAGACTGATAGATTTATTGTTCCGTTTTGTTCAAAGTTAAAGTTATGACCCTTGTAGTTGATAATGAATCTTTTCTTTTCTCTCAACATTATTTGAGTTTGAATTCTTGGTGGAATAATGGTTGGGTCGGTAAATCTTGAAATTCCATAACCATACTCTACAACCAGTTGTTCTGTTTTTGGATTTAAGAAAGACATTGATTTCATGAATGTGAAGTCTTTTAATCCGTCTACTTCTTGTTTCTTGGTTAGAATGGTTAGATTTTGAAAGAAAAAGTTAATGTCGATTGTCGCACTTAGAATGTTACCAATTCCAGGAAATTGTCTGTTAAGAGTTAGGTTCTGAATGCCTGCTCCATCGCCTCTGCTGAATTCTAAGATTTCTTTTTTGTCACCGCCTCTTTTGACAATAAACTCATCATCGCTAGTAAATGACTTAAAAGGAAAAACAATTTCTTTCCAAGGGTCGTTCTTTTTGGCTCTATAGCGATAAATTAGTTTTATGTAAGGAGTCATCGCAGCTAAATGACTTGTATAAATGTTAGACATAAACCTGACATACTCTTCGTATTCTCTTTGTCTAACTGGATCTATTTCTTTAATTGCTCCATGTTGTTCTTCAAAGTTTCTATGAAGTTTGGGATGAGGACTAAATACTTTGTTTCTTTTGCCGTTGCCTCTTGAAGAGATAATTCTTTCGTAAACCTTTTGGTCTAGACCTTTTATAATTTTAAAATTGTCATCATAAATCAATTTAGCCAAAGCACTTCGACTGTTCTCGGTGTCGCCTCTTGGAATTTGAGGTAAAAGGACTTCAGTTAAAAACTGCTGTCTAGTAAGACCACCGGGGCTTACTGGAAAGAACAAATTAATTGAAGAGTTATTATCAGCCATTTTATAATCCAAAAGCAGTTAGAACTTCGTCCAAGTAAAGCGGAACTAGAATTGTTTCTCCAAGTTGAATGTGTTGTTCCGTTGGTTTCTTATTAAACCAAGCAATAATCCACCAGTATTCTGGATTATTGTAATAGGTTGTAGCTAATTTATAAAGTCTATCGCCAGTAGTCCAATTAACGGAGATGGTGTTAATTGAATCAAACTGCTCTTGAGTTGGATAGTTTAGAAAGTTGGTTGGCATTTGTCGAATGCCAATTTCACCATACCTTTTTCTAAAAGTCTTTTTATAACCCTCGGTAGCATTGATAAATGGATTTAAGTTCTTATAACGACTTATAGCCATTACTTACCTCCTAAAATTGAATTACTAGAAGCGGCAACTTTAGTTCCAGTCCCACCAAAGAAAGAACCAGCCAATCTAGAGACTGCGTTTGTTGCCGCCCCAAGTATTTGTGTTCCTTCGCTTTGCTCATTGCAAAAGTTAGCCGATGAATTATCTAGTTGATAAGGAAACTGTTCTGAACCAATAAAGTTTCCATTCTCGTCAAACCCAGGAGTGTCTTCGTGTAGGACAGTTAGGTTAAAAGCCATCTCATAAGTTTTAGCAAAGATAACTCCATCTCCACCATTTTCTATCAAGAACATACCGTTTGTGTCTATTCCGTGGCTTATGTTAACAGAGCCATTAACATAACCTAAAAGACCTCTAGATGGATTTGTGTAATCACAAATAAGGTTAGCAAATTTTACTCTAACAAGAGGTGGAGAGTTGATAATTCTAGTTCCGCTTTTTGTGTAAAGTTTTGGAACAACATAAGAAGGGTAAAGATTCTTTACAATAGTGTTGATGTCTCTAAGAATTTCCTTAGCATGGCTTTCATTGTAAGCTGGCATTGTTAAAGTAAAGTTAATTGATCTTTTTGTAGATTGATAAACTGGGATTGAGTCAACACGACCGAAGACATCAACCGCATTGAAAGAAGGATTAAAACTATCTTGTAAGCCCTTCATGTAAGCAGGAAAGCTGACAGAATAACCTGTTGTTGGAAAATCAATAAAAACATTTGAGAAGGGATACTTTAATCTAAGCTCTCTTTCTTCGTTGGAAGAGTAAGCTAGTTTAGGATCTTCTTCTAGAGTTTGTTTTAAAGATTTTATTTTTTGATCATTCATTTAATTGTAAATCCTGTTTATTTTTGATTACCCGCCCCGACCATTCAGATCCTTCGCGGCAGGCTTGGGCTTGCCCTTAATCTCGACACTACCACCGCCTGTGGCGCTATCTGCTTTTAATGCTATTTCACCTTTGAATGTTACATTTTGTAATTGGGCTACAAGTTCACCATGACTTTTGTCCAAAGCTGTCTTAAATTCTTTCGCGTTCTTCTCGGCGGCCCCCAAAGTGTCTTCTACTAATTTATTTAACCGACCGGATTTGCCAAGTAAATCTACAATTGTTCTATTAATAGACCTATTCAACTCTTGAACACTGTGTGCCGTTTTTTCTGCGGCAACTGTAACTTTCCCTATCAACATGTCATTTTCTTGTTTAAGCATGTCAGCTCTTGATGTCATGCTGCCAGCCAGCTTTTGAATGTCATCCTCCCTCATGGCTGATAAATCTGTTGTTCCCTGAAGAAACCTGCTAATGTCTGCTCCTTTATCTTTGTCTATTAAAGATCTAACCATCGCAACATCAACACCAAGAGTTTGAGCTAGTTGTTTTAAAACGGCTCTTTGGCCTAGATCGGACATTCCACGAATTTTATCGCCAACTTCAGCTACCTGATTAGCGATATATTCCATTCTTTCTGGTTGTTCCATTAGAGTTGCCTCTACGGCATTAAAAGAACCACCTAAATTTGAAAGAAGCATGTTTAAGTTACCACCAAACTCCATGCCACCTTCAATTGTATCAAACTTATCAGTTAAATCAGTAAGTGTAGAAATGTCTTTTCCTAGTCTACGAGCCATTTGTTGAAACACTGTAAACTTTTGAAGGGCTTTGTTTGGGTCCATTTCAACATTAAAAGCAGAAACACTTTGTGTAAATTTAGCAAAAATCTTATTAAACGGTTGACCAGTTTGTTTTGCGAAGTTTAATAACTTATTATTAAAATCCTCTGCGGAGTTAGAAGACATTTGGAACTGAGTGTCCATTATATTTAAAAAGTTCGTAGATGTTTGTATTCCTATACCAAATCTGTCATTTACAGCGGCTATTTTTATTAATTGTTTTTCCTGAGATGGAAATTGTTTGTCAACTAAACTAGCTAAATCAGAACGGAACTCACCAACAGTAATTGTTAAATTCTTCATGGTGATTCCATATTCTAACAATTGATCTTGTTGTTCTCTTAAACTTAAAAGAAATTTTCTTGACTCAATAACACCGGCTTTTTCAAGACCAATTCTATATTTTTCTATTTTAGTTATAGTGTTTGAAAGAACACTGGTTAATTTGTTGAGTGTTGTTACAAGAAAATTTCCAATTGTCTTGCCAACATCTTTTGAACCTTTATCTGTGTCCTTAAGATCTTCAACCATATCTCCAAAGGCTTTTGTTGTTCCTCCAATCGCGACTTGTAGTTCAGAATAACCGCCGATTAGTGTTCCAATATTGTCTATAGCGGCAGGCACAAAATCGTCAAAACTGGATGAAGATTCTTTAGCAGCCTTCTTGACATTAGATTTATTTTGTAGTAGAGTTAATAGTGCTCTTTTTTGATCTTCGGTTAAACTTCTATAATCCGGCCTGTTTTTTAGGATTCCAGTGTCTCTGATTTCACCCTTATTAATTCGAACAGCCAAATCTGAAACAACTTTGTTTTGTTGATCGGTTGCCATAAATAAAACTCCTCCCTATAATTAGAAGGTTTATTCATTTTGTAACTTGTTGATTTGAACGATTTTTTCAACAAACCATCTTCTTAGGGAGACTGGGAAACAATAAATCTCCGAGAAGGTCAAATTTGATTTCATTATCATTAAAAAAATCTGTTCATAAATTACATTAATGTAATCACTATTCAGCAGACCAAAAAAAGTTTGTCCCAATAGGGACACCTCCTTCATTCTTGTGATTACAGTGTTCACAAATATGAGTAAATGTAAAATCTATGTCTGGTCTAAATTCACCATATTTCTTTTTAAGGAATTTAGAATCCTTCAAAAGCATTTGTGAGATAAAGGAATTCATAAAATCCATGTTGTTGTTTCCGTTTATCCTCTGAATAAGCGATCTATGTAATTCAAAAGTTTCTGAAACTTCTAATCCGTGTTTCTTTTTGATTTCGATTTGATTATTTATTTTGTCCAAGTCGGCTTGAGTTAGGATTTTAAATTCCACCGTTGCTTTGTTCGTGGGTAATTCTACTATAACTGTACCATTCTCGGTAATAGAACCCCAATCAATCTCAACATTTTTTATTGTAGATAAATCAATTGTGTGTTCATAAGGTTCAACACAATTTGTACAAACTAAAGAAAAAGAATAGTCACTACCATAAGCATTCTTTCTGGCATTAATAAGGATAGCATTTCTATCTCCTGGTAAAACAGTAGAGGGATCAATTCTATCAACACAGATGCTTTGAATCAATCTATCCAAAAGAACACCAGCTTTAGCTAGAGCCTGAGACGATAGAATGTCTTCTTCTTTTGTGGTCATAAATCTGACTTCTACTCTTTGTTTATTATGCCAAGGATGACCAACAGGATAAAATCTACCCTCGGATGGTAAATCTACAAAGTCTGTAGGAACTTGATAACCTCCTTGCTGGACTGGTGGTGACATTACCGGTTGTTGAACCGCTTGACCAACAATCTTCTCCTCTTGTTGTTTCATAAATTGTTCTAGGAGTTCAGGAGGGATTTGTGTTCTGCCCTCGTTATTTCTCATTTTAACCTCTTATTATGTTGAGCCTAGTTGAAGTTTTGCCCAATCATAGTTTACCGTAACTGTAACATCTGTTAAGCCCTCTTCTGAATAAGAGTTGTTGCTGAACTTAACAGAGGTAATCATACCATTGTAAATTGTCCATGTCTCAAAAATAGAACCGTCTGGCTTCAGAGAGACAATCTTTAAAAGACCAAGGGCTCCATTTAGATTTTGTTTAGATAGATTCTTTGTACCAAAGGCGGCTTCTCTAGCATTATTTATTGGATTAATGAATGATGTTAGGACACCTAGATCTTGACTTGTACTAACATTATCTGGATAATAATAAGAATTAGCTAAAAGCTTTGCCATTAGATTAGAACCAACAGAACCAACTGTTTTACCACCATAGATCTCTTTAATTGTAAAAGAGATAGGATCCCATTTTATTCTTATAGGATATCGAACCACATGGTCTAAAAGAATGTGTTCTTGAGTATCTACTGTGTAAGAAGGTCTGTCTATTTGACTGATGTAAGCTGTTGGAATGTCATCTATTAGAGCTACAAATCTAAACTTTTGTTGAGCATTTAAAAATAAATCCTGATCAAATAATTGTGATTGGCCATTAAATAAGGAGTATTTTGTAACATTCCCTAAAGTAGTTGAACCAAATGATTTTAATTTCTCTGATAGATTCATAAAATAAATAGTTAAAAACTAAACTATTCAGCAGGACCAAACGACTCTAGTTCAGCCCAGTCATAAGTAACCGTTAAACCAAGTTCAACTAGACCTTCATCACTGTAGCTCATTTGGTTGTAGGTAACAGACTTAACCCAAGCATTATTTAGCTTCCAAGACTCAATAGTTTGACCTTTGGAGTTTAGAGTGTCGATAGTTACTTGACCAATTTGATCAATGAAGTTTGCTTTCCCAGGAGTCTTTCTAAGATAATTGGGATCTGAAGGAGATGGACTAAATTCACCAGGATAAACATAACCAGCATTTTTAACGAACTGAAGTAGCTTTCTAGAAACATCGGGATCAATTGGATCGACTAAAGCAATATTTATGTCATTCCAAGTTACACGACCAGGGAATTTGAAATCATCAACTAAGAATTCATGCTTCGTTTCTCCAATTGTTACCTGTGGTCTATCAGTTGTCTTAACAACATAAGCTGGGATGCCTGCGATATTAAGAATAAACTTATACTTTCTTTTTGGTTCGGTTATTGGATTTGCCCATACTGGAATTGCTGTATCCATTTATTTTTTATCTCCTAAACTTAAATAGTCTTTGTTGAAATTAGTCATCAAAAGAAGCTCCAGTATTTGTAATGATGAAGTCTAGAGCGATGTATTCGATTGCTCTGGCTGGCTTGATGAACAACTTAGCATAAAGAATGTTTTGATCGATTAGATCTGGAGTTGTTGTTGTTTCATCTAGAACCAGCTTGTAATCGGTTAGACCATAACGAGTCTTAACATCGGTTAAGAATGGAATGGCTTGTCTCTTGAAGTTATCCCAAGTGTCTGGAACATTTGGCTCAAACAGGATGCGATTAGAAATGATAGAAATGCCTCTCTTTAGGAAGATGAGCAATCTACGAACATTGATTCTATCTAGAGCCGATCTCTCTACTTGTAGAGTCTTTTGACCAAAGATCACAACACCCTCATTTGGGAATGTAGCGATTGGGTTAACGCCTACTTCGTAAAGATCATCTCTGTCATCCTTGAAGAGCTTGAGGGCTGTAGAGACGACTGGAAGTCCAGACACACCAGTAGATAGCCCACCACGATTAAAGCCAGCAGGAGCGAACCATGGGGCTTGTACGCGGTCTGTGTAGGACATTGCGCCTAGAGCAACAACGGATGGTGGAACCCAAACATCTTTAACATTAATGTTATCACGAATCTTAACCCATGGGTAGTAAGTTGCTGCGTAGCTTGAGTTGTACTTTTGTGTTTTTACAAATTTAACAGCTTCTACTACGTTACCATTGGATTCAGAATCACCACCATACTTGTATTCATGTGGAGGAACATAGCCTTTATCAATATCAAAAACTGCTAAGGCATCGGCTCTGTTTTCTGTGTTGGTGATAAGAGTGTTAACCAAGCTGGTGTTCTCTATACCTGGAATGCTAACAACATTGTAAGAAACCGCTTCTGGATTCTTTACTGTGTTAATAGCTCTCTCAAATGAATTGAACTCATAGCTAACCATTTCATTAGAACCAATGTGAACATTGGCTAGTGGGTCTGCTTTTGTGATATCAAACCCATCAGTACCACCAAAGAATAGAGTGGTTAAGTTGCCTGCTCCAGCATTTAGAACAACCTTGTAGCTTTGTTTATCATCATCTGGTCCAGCAGGAAATCCTGTTGGGAATGAACCAGTTGTGGTTAATGAATAACCACCCGCTCTAGCTGAAGTGTTAACTTCTAAATAAGAAGAACTACCAACAGCAACTGCACCAGTACCAGTTTGACCCTTGAAGGTTAGATCTTCTAAAGAAACAACATATTGATATTGTAAAAGATCTGAATTTAGGTCTGCATCATATTGGTTGGTAACACCTCTTGGCTTGCTTCTTACTAAGTCTCTAATGTCTGACTTGAAGTTGCTTCCACCGTCTGTTGTTGTGTAAACACCCCAAGATCCTTGTCTGTAATCAAGAAGTCCAGATGTGTCTGTTCTTGTTGGGGCAGATGGGAACTTAACCAAACATCCACCCAGTGCTGTTGCACCAGCTAAACTTACTGTACTAATTCCATTACCATAGGCATTTTTACCAACACCTCTTAACACACCACTATTGACTGTTCCATCGTTTGATTTATAGACTGTGTCAATAAACTTAGTTGGTCCAGTTATGCCGAATGGAACATAATCCGATGAGAATCCATCAGCGAATTCAGATGCGGCTTCTACTCTAACATATTTAGAGTTATTGGCAAATTCGCCCTTTTCAATGATCTTTTCTTGGGTGTAATCATACTCAAGGTATTTTGTTCCAACTCTCTTAAGCAAGTAGTTATCTGAATTTGGATTCAAATTACAACCATCAAAAGATTCAACAATCCTGGGATTATCATCACTATCTTGAATTTGTCTTAATTGAACTGTAAATGTAGCATAAGGATCTACATCTTCATTAATTGGGGCTCTAATGTTGGTTAAAGAAACTTTAATGTTGTTTTGTGTCCACTCACCAGCATCCAAGCCAACAAAACGGAATAGCTTCTTGAGTCTTCCAGAACTTAAATTGTTTGAAGTTGTAGAACTCCAGCTAGCAGTGTCATTGGAAAGGTCTTGGCTTAGGAACCAACCTGATTTTGAATAGCTTGTTGACTCTAAAGCGCCTTTTCTAACATCGTGTCCCTGGATATCAGCTGCAGCGGCGCCGTTATCATTAAAACCTCCTAATCCAACGATAGCTCCATAGTAGTTTAGGAAGTCACCATCGTTGTCGCCATTGGCTCCACCAATAAAATTACCAACTGTAAGACCAGTGCTATCATCGGTGTTGGTTTGATTACCAGCGGTACCGGTAGTTCCCTGAGTGACTGTTATTGTAGAGTTGGTTCTTGTAGCTGAATAATCTGCACCTGTTGTTGCATTAATTGCCAACTCTATAGCTTGAGCAACATTGATAGACGAAGATGCTGCTCCATAAAACACATCAAATGTAGCGCCTGCGGCACCACCGGGTTGAGTTAGATAATTACCAGATCCAGTAAGATGATAAGTAGTTGTTGTACCTGCGGCATTTGTTAATGTGAAGCCAGTAGATCCAGTATTTAACGATCCTGAAGCAACGGCAACAATTGTTGCTTCTGCACTAGTAGCTTGAAATGCTAAGTTTTCTAAATAAGTGTTTTCAAATGTTTCACCTAAGAAATAATTTATTTGTCCTTCGCCAGCACTTCTTCCTACTAGAGTTGGGTTTGTGTTAAAAACCTTTCTAATAAAGTTAGATTTACCCTTATCAAAAGAAACAGAAAACTTACCCGAGCCCACTCCTGTAATAGAACCGGAAAACTCTATGTTCAATTCTTTACTATTATTGGCAGCGATTAATGTTGAAGTCGCTTTAACTTGAGATCCAGCGGTGTTTGTTCCTGAAATGGCTGGCGCTCCGTCACCCATGTAGAAAATAGCAGCAACGGAGCCCGTAGGCTTAACCTCAGTGTCAACCGCAGAACTACTTGGAAAAATAACAAGAGCATAAGCACCACCATTAGATTCGGTTGCGGCGGCATTAAAATTTGCTGAACCGACTTTCCAGCCTGCTGCACCTGTGTCTGTTTCGCCAACTGCGCTGTTTTTAACACCTAGAGTTCTAACGAAAGTTAGGGCTTCGCCGTTTCTTAACCAAGACTGAGCAGCATAAGTAGCATACATTGGAGAAGTATAATTGCCTTCTCTCCAAACATCACCACCATTACCACCGGCTACTGGTTCACCGAAAGTTGAAACAAAATCTGAAAAGCTTCTTACCTCAACTGGGGTAAAAGCTGGTCCTCTTCTTGATCTACCAATTATGCAAGCGCCAATTGCTGGATCGTCTGCTGGGATCTGAGAACGGTCGATTTCTTCAATACGAATTCCTGGTGAAATAAATCTAAAGTTTTTAGCTGAAACTGCCATGTGTTAAAACTCCTTACACGAATGTCTATTGTAAATAGTTTTTCAAAAGGCAAAATGCTTATGATCTAAAGAAACCATCTTTATTATTTGGGTTCTTTTCTCCTAGCATAGATCTTTCTCTTGTGAATCTAACCTTGGCTGGTGATTCTCTGCTAACAACATAAGGAGTGTTTTGATTTATTCCATCTGAAGTTATGTAGCCCAAAACTTTGATCTTTATTTGAGCATCAAACTTCTTCTCTTCACCTCCCAAATTAGATGAATTACTTTCGATAGAGTAATCATCTTCGATGAAAGCTTCATAACGATGATTCTCATGATAAACTAAGAATTGATTGATTCCCCCAGTAAATCTTTGGAAGGGCAATAGAACTTCATTTAATTGTTGAATGTAGTCTGTTCTTATCTTGATAACATAGTTCATGTTTAAGAAGACAGGATAACCAGTGTAAAGAGTTTCATAGACCACCTCATTTGATTCAAATGGTAATTTGAATGTTTCTTGAGTTTGATTTGTAAATCTCTTTGCTAAAGCATTTTGAAAGTTTTGTGTTTTGTCTTTTACTATTCTTCTATAAAGAGGAAATGCTCCTCTTTTTCTATCCATCTGAGGAAAGATGTTTCCTGGGATTATTCTTTCATTCGCATTTGTTTTAGAGACTGAAGTTCTCTCTATTACCATCGCAGGATAGATAATAGATTGTGAGTCAATCTCTCTTAATTCTTTGTCGTTCTTTACTTGGAAAGCTCTTTCTGCTGTTATCCAAATAATAGGAACTTTTCTACGACCCTCGTTAGAATCTGTGTAGATGTCTAGAGTCTCATTCAACCAATTATAAAGAGCAAAATCAACTGTCTCTAAAGTCGATGGATTAAGGGCTTTT
>Ga0070754_10001912_pt1 | contig 15884 bp, 18 predicted proteins | sample VirMetDEL_Sep_01_FD_75181 | JGI IMG/M metagenome (GOLD analysis project Ga0070754, IMG submission 75181) | Aqueous microbial communities from the Delaware River and Bay under freshwater to marine salinity gradient to study organic matter... | ecosystem: Environmental > Aquatic > Marine >... | reverse complement strand
CGCGTAGTTCGCCCAAACTTGCACATACCCGAGAAGAGATGGAACGCCTGGAGAAGTAGCGATCTGGGTGCCCGCGGTCTGGACCGTGTTGACACGGTACGGCGCATTGAGCTGCGCCGCCGCCTGAGTGTCTTCAACGACCAGGAGCTCCCACCAGTTTCTGAACTGGAAGTTGATGCGCATCTCGTTGTACGGAAGAGCCGCTGTCGGAAGCGCAACGCCGGAATCCCGAGAGTAGAAGAAGGGAAGCGGCAGGTTGAGCCAGGTGCGGTCAGATTGAAGACTGCTTTGAAGCTCTTGTGCAGTAGCTCCGTTGGAGTTAGTCAGGCGAGCCGGTAAGTAATTGGCCGAACCACCCGTGAGAGCAGCCGTATTACCAATCATGTTGTCGTACGCAACCTGCTTGCTGGCCGGCACCGTGAATGCCGCCCAGAAGTCGAGGTGGTGGTTGTCGAAGCGCGCCGCAACCAGATCATTGAAGGTGATGCAGCAATCCTGGATAAGGTTGTGCATGAAATTACGTGTCCAGCGAATGTGGTATCGGGCATCCTGGCCGCCATTGAGTGCCCGCACCTCCGGCAGACCGACGCGAAGCCAGGTCTGAAGGAGATAATCACCGGCGCGGGAAATGCTAACGGACCAAGTTCGGCCGAATTCAGCCTGACCCGAGGCGTTCGAGAGAATCACCGGCACCTGCGTGAACCAGGTAGACTTGCACGTAGTGCGAACGAAGTACGCAACGGCGTCGCCGCAGCCATACATGTACTTCTCAAGCTCGTCATAGGTAGCGAGATCGATAAATCCAGAAGTGATGTTCGATGAACAGATAGTGTTGGACATACTTTTATATTCAGCAATATTTTTTTTTTAAGTTAAAATATTGCTGAATCTTTCTTCGTAAAAGTAAATCGAAGTCGAATGAAAAAAAATGAGTTCAATCACGAACTAACACGTAAAAAGAGAATTAAGAAAAAAAAGATAGGATCAAAAATAGATTTGTCTCACATAACTGCCAGGATAGACACCGGCCTAAGTAAAAGGACACCTATTCCAAAACGTCCTCCGTCCGGGCTTGTCGGAAAGAAAAAAAAAGTGTCGGCTCTGCCAGATTTGCGCACCCTTTCCGATCTGGTAGAGCTAGGAATCAAAATAGGAAAGGGAGAAAAATTTGCACGAATCAACAACATTGCTCTTGCAAGAGCTCACAAACATTTGGCGGAGCTCAACGAATTGGTTGGTTTGGACAAACTCAAACGCACTGTGTTTGATCAAGTCATTTACTTCCTGCAAGACCTAGACAAAATTACCAATGACGAGTATTTGCACACAATACTAACAGGTCCTCCGGGCGTCGGCAAAACGACCGTCGCAAGGATTCTGGGCAAAATCTACGCGACCATGGGCGTCATCGAAAATCCGAGAAGTGTGTTTAAAATCGCTCACCGTGAAGATCTGGTCGCGGCCTATCTAGGTCAAACCGCTACGAAAACACTTGATCTCCTGAAATCCTGCATTGGCGGCGTGCTCTTCATCGATGAAGTGTACTCGTTAGGATCGGGGGTATCAGGGAAAGATTCCTTTTCCAAAGAGGCAGTCGACACGCTTTGCGGATTTTTGTCTGAAAATGCCGGAAAGTTTATCTGCATCATCGCCGGATACGAAAAAGACGTAGATCGTTGTTTTTTCAAATTGAACAAAGGACTCAAATCGAGATTCCAATGGGTGCACAAACTGGAGCCGTACACCCCTGAACAAATCAGCGACATCTTTTTGTCCAAAGTCGAGGACATTGGTTGGAAGACGCGTTCGTCCGACAACAATAAAATTCGGGAACTTATCGCAGACAAAAAGGAGGTGTTTGAAAATGGACAAGGTCGCGCCGTGCAGAATCTGCTTTTTAAATGCAAGATTGCACATTCGAAACGACTCTTGTACGACGTTGATGAAAAGGCAGGCACCATAAATCATGACGATGTGCACAACGCGATCGATATTCTAGAATCGGACGATGCTGATGACCCGCACTCCTTTTCAGCCATGTTCATATAACGCCAACGCCGTGTTGTTCGAGCATAGATTTGTCGACATAATCTAGCGTTTTTTTGTGAGTTGCGCTTAGTTTTACGGGAGGAGCTTTTCCAGCTTCAAGAGCTTCTTTCCATCTCAATGCACACAAACACCAGTTGTCTCCCGCTTTCAACCCTGGAAAATACGATTTTTTCGTACTCAAATCATTGCCTTTACTTTTTGTGAATTCAAGAAATTCATCCGTGACCGTAGCACAAACGGTATGCGTTCCCTTGTCTTGTTCCCCTGTACGACAGTAACCGGTTCGGTAAAATCCGGTCATCGGCTGTTTGCCGCAAACTTCTAAATTATTATCATTAATATTCATTTATTAGTAGTAATAAATGAAGAATCCGGACTCTCAACTAATCATCGTGAATATTATCGTCATGGTATTATTGGCGCTTTCCATTGTAATAATAGGCTATAAAGTAACACAAAAATTGAATGAAAAAACAGTAGATACAGTTATCACTGATTTGAAATCACTCAATTGGAAAGATTTAAATAATACTGTGGGAGTATTAAGCAGCCAAGATTTCAAGCAAGCATTGAAAAACATTCAAGGCCTAGACGTTGGTAAAGTGAATACTGTGATAGGAGACGTACAAGACAGTTGGGGCGATATACAAAAGGGGTTGGACAAATTCGATTCCATCGATATCGATGGCATTAAGAAAACTGTCGAAGACGGAGTGACACAAGTTAAGTTAGTTGGAAATAAGATTCAAGGCCTAAACGTCGATCAAGTGAATAATGTGATAGGAGACGTACAAGACAGTTGGGGCGATATAAAAAAGGGGTTGGAAAAATTCGATTCCCTCAATGTCGATGACATAACGAAAACTATCAAACAGGGCATGCAAGAGTTCGAGTCGGTTGGAAGTAAGATTAAAGGCCTAGACGTTGGTAAATTGAATACTGTGATAGGAGACGTGCGAAACAGTTGGGTCGATATACAAAAGGGGTTGGAAACCGTGAATAGGATTTCAAATGATTTGGACGATAATACGATTACGTCTTTTAAAAATATAATAAATAGCCCGAGCGTGCAAACCATTTCTCAAAATCTATGCGATCCGATAAACATCCCCATAAAGGCGGGGATTTTGGGGAAATTTCCATGGCCGGTCGGACCGGTACCAAAAACTGCTAGTACTATTCCAATAAAACTTCCCGGGTGTTCGAGTAAAACGAATTTCGATTTTGAAGATGAATATGACTTTTATTAATCGGCTTTTCCGATCTCGTATGAATCGGCTCTTATGACCTGCTCGACATCGGCCGAACAGTCATCCTTTTCTTTTCCTACTTGGTTTGAAACGACTCGCGTAGTGCCTACGACAACATCCATGTTGTTGTGCGTGTGTCCAAACACCCACACCTTTGCTTTTTTGAATATGCGCGTACGTTCCAGATTTGTCGTGTACAGCGACGAGTATCTTTTTATAAAATGTGATTCTTTCAAACACGACTTTAGGGGTGCGTGATGCGTCACAACGACGAGTGGCTCATCTGTATTGAGCGACGATGCTACTCTGTCCAACCATCGCACATCCCGAGTATGAAGCGACTCGTACTTTCGAATGTCTATGTCTAGACGAACAAAGTCGGGAATGTCTTTTAATGGACGCGGATCTGTCCACAACGTCGTGCCTGCAAACATGACTCCGTTTATTCGGACGATACGTCTATCCAGTATTTCTACATTGTTCAATTCTTCATCAGCCGATACCTTTTTCTTGAATCGAAACAACAAGTCGTTCATATTGGCTTTCGGGACATTCGAATTCAACGGATAATAGTACTCGTGATTTCCCGGCACGTAAAGGACATGCTTGAATTTACGCGCGGCTATCCTCAAACATTCAAGAATTGATTCTGGATGATAAAATGAACCAATGTCGCCCGCTAACACAATAATATCAGTAGTTGGTTTAATTTCATTTATATCTTTAATCGAATATTCATTTCCTGTTTCTGCGTGAAGATCAGACAATATTTGAAAGGAGGTCATATTTGATTTTAACAGATGCATCTGTCAAAATCATTTTCGTCCAGGTCATCACTTAAAGTAAAACGACAGATAGAGAAATGACCGAGGATAAAGTAATAAAAGTGAACGAGTTAAACCTGGAACTCATTGCCCCTTCAACGAGTGGAAACCACGCGGGAGGGTTCAAGCTTGTTGTCGTAGGGAAGCCGGGTTGTTTCAAAGCGGGCACTCGTGTTATGAGATTCGACGGAACTTCCGTTCCTGTCGAGAGTGTAAAGGAAGGCGATTTACTTATGGGTGATGATAGCGCGCCGCGCACAGTGTTAGAACTGTGCCGCGGACATGAAGAGATGTACAAAATCACGCCCGTGAAAGGAGATGCCATTATCGTGAACAAAAACCATATTTTGAGTCTGAAATGCACGGGGTACAACGACATCAAGCACGGCGCTGTCGTAAACATCACCGTTGCTGATTATCTGAATAAAAGTAAAACGTGGAAAAGTCGATTCAAATGGTATCGCACAGGTGTTGATTTTCCACATCATGAAGTAAAAGTTGATCCATATCTGTTGGGCATTTGGTTGGGCGATGGAACGCTTGGCGATGCACGTTTCACAACAGCTGATCCAGAAGTTGTGTCTGAATTCAAACGCGTGCTAGAACCTCAAGGACTTGTCGTGCGCCAAATCGGGAACAGCAAGTATGGATATAGTATAAGCCAATCTAACGGTTCTAGAAAGTGGTACGGTAATCTATTTCGAGAAGGTCTTCGCGAGATTGGTGTTCTTGATCACAAGCATATACCCCAACAATATATTAGCAATTCTCGAGAAGTTCGACTGGAGCTACTGGCAGGTCTCCTGGATAGCGATGGACACTTAGATAAATCTAATACGTATGATTTCATCAACAAAAGCGAGGAATTGGTCGACGGCCTGCTTAGTCTTGTGCGTTCTCTCGGAATGTCTGCTTACAAAAAGAAATGTGAAAAAAAGTGTACGAATGGCTCGAACGGACCGGTCACAGGCACGTATTATAGATGTTGCATTTCTGGAAACCTTGAGGTAATTCCTAATAGGATTGAACGCAAAAGTGCCTCGCCGCGTCAGATAAATAAAGACGTGCTTATGACGGGTGTTAAATGCGTAGAGTCAGTTGGAGAAGACAATTACTATGGATTTACCCTAGATGGCAATCATCTCTTTTTATTGGATGACTACACCGTCGTGCACAATACGGGAAAAACCTCAATAATATCAAGCTTACTTTACGCAAAAAAACATTTAATCCCAGCGGGAATCGTTATGTCTGGCTCGGAAGATTCTAACGGATTCTACAGCAAGATGTTTCCAGCGTCGTTCGTGTTCAACGAGTACAACGAAGATCAGCTCAAACAATTTGTAAAAAGACAGAAGATTGCAAAACTCAAGATGAATAATCCGTGGGCGGTCGTCTTGTTGGACGATTGCACAGACAACAAGAAAATTTTCAATTCGAAAATACAACAAGGAATGTACAAACGTGGAAGACACTGGAATATGCTGTACATTTTGTCTTTACAGTACGCAATGGATATCAAACCATCGATTAGAACAAACGTTGACGGTGTTTTTATTCTGCGCGAACCCATTCTTAAAAACCGAAAGGCTCTGTACGAGAATTATGCAAGTGTTATAGGAGATTTCGACGTATTTTGTCAGCTAATGGATGCTCTCACTACAGACTATTGTTGCATGTACATACACAATGCAATACAGACAAATCGCTGGCAAGATTGCGTATTTTACTATAAGGCAGACATTCCTCCATCAAATTTTAGATTTGGTTGCAAAGAGTTTTGGAAACACCATCATGATAGATTCGATCCTAATTACATTAACAATATGGACGATTTCTAATATATTTAAAAATAACGCATTCCATCTAGTAAAATGGCATCTTCATATCGAAAATACAGTGACCTGGGCGTGACTCAGGCTGAAAAACAACAACAGCAACTGGCTCAAATTAGAGCAATGGAAGCTCAAAAAACTATTGAAGAGCAACAACAGCGTATTCAGGAACAAGAAGCACAAATTCAGAAAATGCAACAAGGAATGCAAAAAATTCAGCAGCAACAGCAGCAACAACAACGAATTCGACAGCAGCAACAACGAATTCTACAACAGCAAAACTCTTATAATGGTCCAGAGTGTCCCCAGTGTAAAACTTTGGACGAAAAGAAAAAACTTATATGGGGAAATAAGATCTGCGTGTTTAAAATATCCGCGCCGTGGTGTGGTCCTTGCAAAGAAATCGCACCAAAATACGACGCGTTGGCAAAACTTGTAAACTCTCCAGGAAAATGCGTACTTGCGGCAGAAGAATTAGACGATAAGCTGTCTTTAAACGTTGAAGGTGTGCCGGCTTTTGATTTTTACTACGATAGAAAGAGAGTTCACCGACTTTTGGGAGCAGATTTTAACAAATTCCAGCTAATTTTACGAAGTCTCATGAACACCGGTAAACTGCCAGAATCTCTAGAATCGCATCCGGCAAGCGGCATGCAACCATCACGTCCGGTTGAAAAACCAGCGACTAGACCCATTCCACCATCAGCCATTAAAATGTAATTTCTAGTTTTAACAAAAAAAATAGAAATAATAAATGTCTTCATCCGTTTGCCAGCAAATGTTTCATATTAAATACCAAATACCGAAACTAAAACGTCATACTAGACAAGTATATTCGTCAAAGTCCTGCGAAGATCCCTTCGTAAAAAACGGGTCCGATGTAGAATTTCTTTTTATCGAGGGATATAAAGAAGTAAAAAAGATAACACAAAATGATCGTGCTGTGTCAAAAACTAATGCCTAGAATACTGAGAATATACACAACGCCAGATTGGTCAAGCATCGGCGATTTCGAACTGCTAGATCATATTCTAGATCAATGTATATTGACAAATTCTAAAATTATCGTGTTGTTTTCCAACCCAAATCCAGACGAAAAGGAATATCCGTTTCCTCCAATCTCTTACATTATAACTATAGCTGCAAAACTTCTGATGCTTAGATCGAAAATTTCCGAAGCAGTTGATTACAATATTATTCATCTGCAGGACGACGAAGCAAGATCTAACGTAAACAACTTTTTACAGTACTATACACCTGTTAATCCTACCCACGTTGTAGAAACTAAAGAAGAAATAGTAGCTATTCTTAACGGCGATTAAAATTTTAATTTTTCTTCGAAACAATAAGACACCGGATTCTTAGCTATCATCGTTTTTCCTAAAAACGTGTAGTCTATTTTGTCTATATCTTCTCTAAACTTATTTATATTCAGATAACCGCCAAAGCGATCCAGCAAACGCCAATCCGGCGCAGCCGACGGCAATTCACTATGGCTACTGTTTTTTATCTGGTTGTACATTTTTTTCAACAAAAATAAGCTATGCTCATACCCTGGTTCGTTTTCTTTGTGTTCTGCCCACGCTCTGCAACAATTTACGCTACAAAACACACCTTCTGTAATATATGTACACGTGTTGTTTTGCAACAACTGTTTCTCTCGAAGAGTGTAAAAGGTCTTTGAAATAGAAGATGTGTAGGAAGTGGTATTGATATGCGCCTGAATTTTTAAGGGACATCCCCACGCAGGTGTATCAAACGAATGCTTGCACCACCAACACCAATAATCCGTATTATCGAAGTCAATCTTCGACAGAGTGCAAGATCTCAACCGTTTTGATTGATCCAAGAAGCTCATTTTTTCAGGAGTTTGGTTTTTCATAGAGGATTCCCTCAAACTAGATAAATCCGTAGTGTTGTCTGGTTTTAGAGATGTCTCTATGTTGCATTGTGAATTTATTCCGTATTGTCTGCATACCTTGATAACGTCGATATTGTTTAACGTGAACACGTATTTGTTTCTTTTTGACATTTACCTTAGTATCATTGTGTACAAAATTAAGTCATTTTTAAAAAGCGCCGGGCTACAAAAATTAGTAAAATAACTACGATTAAAATCAACCAACCATTACTTTTAGTCTTAGCGACGACGCCGCCTACGTTATCGTCCAAATTTGTGTCGCGGCCATACACAGATAAAATGGTTTTTTTATCAACATCAGACAGAACCATGTTCTGTGATGTGCCCTTGTTGTTTAATGTTAGTTCGGGGGGATAAAAATAAAGCATAATCGATGTAGGATCGTAGGCTGAACCGTTTATTTGGCTCAGCTTGTATCGATCTATTATTTGCCTTTGGACTTCTTCTGGCGTCCATTGATTTGCCTCTGCCATGTAATCGTCTAATTTTTCAACGTTCCATTTTATTGTGTTTCCTTTTGGATTTTGGTGCTCGTGGATTAGTCCAATTACGTGACCAAACTCGTGAAGCACCGTGCCAACGTCGAACCATCCAAAATTCAGTGTTTGCTGGTCTTCTGGAACTTCCAATGCGGCAGTGCCTACTTTTGACCAACAACCCTGTGATTGGTCAAATTTTATTCTGATTTTGGCGGAAACATCCTTGTCGTTGACAAATTTTAGAGTCAACAAAGGAAGCAGTTGGGTATATCTTTCCAATATTATCTGTTTAACGGCAGCCTTGATATCTAATACGCCGTTTTTATCGTCTTTTTCAAACACCTTTTGCAAAGGATCTATTTTAACACCTTCAGGAGCCTTCGTAATTCTAAATACATTGCCTTCATCGGGATTATTCATAAAAGAAATCGTAAGGACACTTCCAAGCGGCCAAATACGAGCTGTTAAAAATGCGGCAAAATCTTTGTCAGTTTGTTGAACAGTGCGTGGTAAAAGTTTTTCTACACAGATCTTCATTGTTGTTTATTTAGAAAGAGGAAATGAGTTACAAATGGGCAATTGTTGTTGCACAGATACTAGTACCGACACTCGAAGACTCGAATGGGGAGAAGCAGAGTGCAAACATCCGACACATATCGACGCCCCGGCTGCCCAGCGATGGGACTTCGCCGCTGCTCCGATATATTGTCAAAGTTTACCGCCTCCGATGGAGTTTGTAGCATCGGATAATTTTAATTCTATTGACTCTGAAGATCCATTGAGTACCTATTACGAATATAGGCAACGGACGAAGACGTTATACACAATGGAAGAATTAGAATACTTACGAAATTATTCGCAATCTGCGAAAGAAGCGTCCAAAAAGGCAAAACAAATGGATTCTTTAATAGAATCGTCTGTTTGATTTTATACTATTATATGACTAAAGAACAAAGAGAAGAATATAATAATCGACAAGGTTATTATATAGCAACACAATCGGTTCATTCAATGTTAGAATGAACATTAACGTGCATTGTCATAAAATCATAGAGAATTCGTTTCAGCCTACGAGGCAGGCTATTAAAATTAAATTGTACTTTTCCAGAATCTACAAAGGAGCCGTTGAATGGCACTGCGGTGGCACCATCAGTAGGCGAGAAAGCAGCAATTAAGGCGTAAATTAGTTCTTGTGTTTTAAAATCAACTTTTTTCACAGACGAAACAAAAAACTCCTTTTGTTCTTTTGACAAGTCTGGGCAGTTACCTTTTTTATTGTTGTAGCTTTCACTCTTTATTAACAGATTATGATATAAAGGAAACGTAGATTCCATTTACATTTTGCCTGTAAATTCTTAGATAAATAAAATGCAAAACTTACAAGAAATTACAGAACTATGGACACGTGCATCTACGGCTTCTAAATTAGGTAATTGGGGAAATGCTATACGTCTGTGGCAAAGTGTCCGAAATTTTTACGAAAAAAATCCCTCAATTTCTCAACGCGACCTTTTTGTCAACGAATGCAACACACATATAAATCGTGCGCGACGATCCTTAAATTATAAAGCAGTTGAGAAGCCACACGACGGAGCGGCGGCGAAGCAGCCGCCTCGCGAAGAGGTTAAAATTATAGCGCCTAAGCCGAAAGAACAAATACCAGACGCCTTGATTGATAGAATTATGTCGTCTTGGTCATCCGTAGAATACACATACGATGAAATACAACATTCAGAAGCTATATCTCCGCCACCGCTACAAGAATCATTCTGCGTTGTCGCGGACGAAAAATCGACGGAAGACACTTTGAAGCATTTGCAATCTATAATAGACGTAAAAAATACACAGCTCTTAGAATTACAAAACAGAAATCGACAAACGTTTAATAATCTAAAAAGTGCTATGGAACAACTTACGAAGGAAAAATCGTTATTATTTGCTGAAAGCTTAGCCAACAGATATGCGTTTTTGCTTGAGTTTTATGAAAGCCACGCCGACAAAAGCCAAAATAGTGGTAAAACATAATATTTGCTGATTTCTGTCTATCCACAATCCAACTTTTGTTTTAGGCAATTCTCCAGCGACAAAAGTGGCAAAATTTGGTATATAGGTTCGAGGAAACGGTGCCTTTCTCCAACCAGGATTTTCAGAGAGTGCGTGTTCTGTAAAACCACTTATTTTGTCTATTGTTTGATCCGGATCAAAGTCGTCGCTTTTAATATATCCGTCAACCTGCCGTCTTAATTTCACTAATTTATTTAATTCTGGGTGTGGACTGTCTCTAATGCCTTCAAGTGTATAAAAAAAGTCTGGCACCAAACCAATACAATTGGAAGAGATTGAACCAAGTTTGTCTCCAGGCCTCATCAAATATCTAAAATATGGTAACTTTATCCAAGAATTTTTAATAATCCAGTGATCGCCTTCACTGCCTTTGCCCCATCCTATAATACATACTGAGTGGTGTCCTTTAATGACATGGTCGGTTTCCCAATTTGGTACAAATACTTGGTCTGGTCCAGGACTGCTATTGGACCAATCCAAAAATTCTTGAGTCATCTCCATGCTTGATACAACGGTTCCCCATCTAAAAATATCGAACTTTACAGCATCCTTTCCAGATAATGTGTAAAAAGCAGAACATCTCCAATGTCTTGCGTGTTTTGTGCTAGGAGAATGCGTGTGTGTTCCTTTGTTTTTAGGAGAATATCGGGATTTATCGTTATTATCACATTGATCTCCGAAAGGTCCTACAACGCTCAAACAGCTGATTCCTATACGAGGATTTTTGTACAGTGCTGGATAAAAATATCTGTCTCCGTCTTTCAATAGCGGTGATTCTACGTCGTCGTCGTCGGCGGTGGCTTGTAGTTGCTTAATTTCCTCGGGGGTTGCAAAATTAACATATAAATCACGCGTCGCTGGCAGACAACTATTTTCAAATGCTCCGAACAAAAATAAGAAGGTGCATGCCTCAATTAAGGATGAACCATGATTGCAACCTGCCATCACAGCGGCTTTGCATACTTTTAAAAAAGGATCAGTTTCCATGTCTTCTTTACTACATTTTCCGTCTGCGCAAATAATCAGTCTGGTTGGTGCTAATTGTAGATGCAACTTTCCAACAGTTTGTATGTTAAATCTATCGCTCAGCGCAGATGTTGTAGCATAGGCCCAACATGCGCCGCATTGTCCTTGATCTATAGGATTTATCAAAAGATTGGGCCAAGCCTTTCGCCCGTCAAATTCGTCAGGAATTTGTATTTTCCTTTTTTCTTCTTCGCTTTCTGTTTTCAAAAATTTTATCCATAACTGTTGTTGTGCCGGAGATACGTTTTTACTTAATGTGTTAAAGGCCATTTTATTACAAGAACGAAATCATTTAAAACGCGTCTTTCTTAACCACAAACAATGACAAAGTCAAAGCTTAAAATAGTAAAAATTCCAATGGATAAATCAGAAAAAATTGACAAACCAGCAGTTTTTCCACCAATGTCGAATTTATTTTTAGAGTATTTTGAAAATAAAAATAAGCTCAGAAAAGATTATGTCAACAAGGGATACAAGAAAAACGATATAGAAAAATCTACAAGTGTAAAACAGAAACCAATACACAAAAAATCAGCAAAACGGAATCCTGTTTCCACCCGAGACGCCGCCCTTCGGGAAGAAACTAAACAACGCGCTGCTCCGTCGGGCGGCTTCGCCGATGAACCCGAATCACAAAGCGTTCACACTAGTGTAGAATCATCAAAACCTAAACCGGCGTTATCGACCGTTGCATCCAGCGAACCAGACACTGGACGTTTTTTTGGCACTCCTAAAATAGACAAAAATTTAACTCAAATTATTAAAAATGTTGAATATGGCTACCACGGCGACGATGAGGATGGCGAGAACGAATTTGACAATGAAGACATCATTGATATAAATGCTCTTAGAAATAGACTAAGCGAAATTGAAACTCATAGAGAGGAACAAATGTCTCAAGCATCAGACGCTTCTGACACTGACAGTGATATTTCCGAGGCGTCGGACTTGTTTTCAGACATGTCGGATGATAAAAGTATCGAAAAACCTCACAATAATCGTGACGATGATGCAAAATCCATAAGCGACGCTAGTTCGATAAGTAAATATGCAACTCCTAGAGATAAAAGAGGCTATGTTAACACTGAAGACAAAGAGACTAAACCTAAATTAAATTACGATGGAATGAAAGAAGAAGAAGAAAAACGCGAATTATTGTTTAAATTTGATATGCTTCGTCGAAGCTATCCTCAGGGAAATGTACATCACAATTTCGACATAAAAAGCAATTTGGACACAATGAAAGCTGCGTACGAAATGCACGTCAGACGATTAAGTATGGATACAACGGTGGAAAAGTATAAGTCTTATTTGATGGCTGCATTTATGGCAGTAGAATATGCTTGTGGACATTTTTTAGGGTTAGATATGCAAGGATACACACAACAACAAATTCTTCAAATGAGTTCTTACGAAAAGCTCCTCGTAGAATTGGGAGAAAAGAGTTATGTTCCTAAAGGAATTTCTAAATTTCCTGTTGAAGTAAGACTTCTATTTATGGTTCTTATGAATGCTGCAATCTTTATAGGTTCTAAAATGTTAATGGCGAAAACCGGTGCTAATTTGCTTAATATGATGAACTCTATGAATGCGTTTAAACGGCAGGCACAAAGACCTCCGCCTCGCGCTTCTGCTCCTATGGGACAACCTGGAATGAATAGACGTCCAATGCCGATGCCGATGCCGATGCCGATGCCGATGCCTCAAAGAGGTCAAGCTAATCGGGGCGGTGTGCCATTTGGAAAAAGAAAAATGAGAGGTCCAAACATAAACGTTGGAGATTTATAAAAAAAAATCCTAGAATAAAATGACGAATTCAAACCTTGTAGTTTCTGTACTTGTTGAAGATTTCACGCTTCCCAGAAAATGGCAGGCGTGGAAATCTCCATCAGGAAAACTATTTTACTGGAATCCTATTTATAAAAGATTTACTTGGGAGAAGCCAAAGGTTGTTTAAATTCGTTATATTTGAAAAAATAATACAACTTTAAGGAATACTTGTATTATTAAAAAATGACAAAGATTACTCTTAATAATAGTTTAAATGGCTCAACTAAAAATCCACCGGGATATAATGTTTGGGTTGGTGGAAAAATACGGGGCGACTCTGAAAACGGTGCAGTAAAAGTTTTAAAGGGTGAAAATGCAACGCTAACCATCCGACCTAGCGTATTGTGCGAAGGAAAACTACTAACTTGGTATTTCAATTATGGATGGTATTCTGGAATTTCTATAGAAGGACCTTTCAGTGACGGACAAACTGTGTATATTCCAACGATTGTGGGAAAACAAGACACAGGAGAAGAGTCTGCGAGCGACGATAATACATTTCACTTAGAAGGTTCTATTGAACCTCCTCCCGCAAAAAAACAGTGTCTTCGATGATAAATAGTGAATGTGCCACCACGGCAAAGACACTTCTTAAACCGGAAACATTGACTTGAAAGTGTTAAATGATTTTCACCGCTTTTCGACGAGTTTCTATTTTCAAACTTAATAAGTCTGAAAATTACATATACATAGTAGGAACTAGTGCCGTACTTACTTCCGAGGTTTTTAAAAGTGAATCTATGTTTTCAGAGGTTAAGGTTAAAGGAAATTTTAACGGCGCTGGCAGTGAACACTGAATCACTTTTTTAAGTTTTGATTCACTTCTTTTTCCAACTATTTTTAAGACGTTCAATTTTCCTATAATAGCGTACAATTTTCGGCGCAATTCACGCACGCCTTGTTCTTTAGTGTATTTGTCGATTACGTGCCTCAACGATGAATCGGGTATTTTTAGGTGCTTTGGATTGAAATTAAACTCTTTGTATAATTCTGGAATAAGATAATTATTGGCGATCTTAATCTTGTCGGATCGAGAAAACCCCTTCATATTTACTACATTCATTCTGTCTCTCAAAATTGGATCTACTTTTTCAATGTCGTTGAAGCTCATAACAAAAATAGCTTTGCTCAAATCTAAATCTATACCGGAAAAATACCGATCGTGAAACAAAGAATTTTGAACCGGATCCAAAAGATGGCACAACAAATTGGAAATTTCTTTTCCAGCTGCAGTTTCGCTCAATTTGTCTACCTCGTCGAAAAAGATTACTGGATTCATACATTCGCTGTCGCGAAGTACTTCTACAATTCTGCCTGGTTTGCTTCCTTCGAAGGTGTAGTCGTGTCCTTGAAGAAATGCCGAATCTTTTGCCCCGCCCAATGCAATTAATGCAAAGGGTCGATCAATTACTTTACTCAAACCATTTTTTACCAATGTAGTTTTTCCATTTCCTGGCGGTCCCCTCAATGCAAGCACTTGTCCGTGACCTTCAGAGTTTGAAATCCAACTTGATAAGAGCTGAACAATTTCATCCTTAACGTGTTCATGTCCGTAAACAGCTGTATCAAGCGTTTTACGCGATTTAGCTAGAAAATTGTAAATTTCCTTGGTACTATTTTTGTCTTTAGAAACACCGAAATTTTTGAATTTATCGAGCGGCAATTTCTCGAAATTAGAAAACCAAGCATGTAGTTTGTGATATTCGTTTTCCGTCGGTTCCATTGTTTGAAACGTATTTAAGCGGTTCATTAAAAATCCTTTTGATGAGACGGAAACGTGTTTTAGATTCAATATCCGAAATTTTAAAGGAACTGTTGTGATATTTAACAAACGCAATGATTCGTATTCCTCGTCAAGTTCTCTCTTATTTTTTTTACTTAACTTCTTGAAGTATTTTTCTTCGACAGGAGTTAAAGATTCTCTCAAATCTAAATCCTCGTCCAATTCATTCCACGTTGAATCGCTATCATCATCATCGCTAGAGTCGCTAGTTTCGTTTTCATCAAAACTTTTTTTACGTTTTCTTTTAGGGCGACGTTTTTTCCCCAATCTTTCTACCTGATTACACAACTGTGAAAGCATCAACATTTTGCCAAATGTGTCATCCAATGCCATTGGATGTTGAGGCGAAGGTAAAACGTCAATTTCGATAAATTCGGTTTCGCGCAATGGAGTTTTTTTACGTTTTACAAGTTGTCTTTTGTTTCGCGATCCAATACGTTTTGACGCCAAGCGATTACTTCGACGAACTGCGACAGGAAATTCGTCATCTGTCATATCATAATCAATTAGACCTTTTATATTTCCGTGTTCGTCGACGTCGGATTCCTCTTCCTCTTCCTCTTCCTCGGTATCGCTAGAAATTAGAAATCGTTTTTTTGCTCTTTTAGCCTTGGGTTTTGGCTTGGGTTTAGATTTTGTACGCGTATTCTTTTTTAAAGCATCGAAGGCTTTACGTTTAGTTTTGACATTCTTGTCTTTCACAGAAGTTATCTTTTTTTCCTGAGACTTTTTGCCTCGAGATTTTTTACTACGTGGCTTTGTTTTGTCATCGTTATCCTTATCGCTCATTTATTGGTTAAAATTTTATCTTTAGAAAGAATTT
>Ga0070754_10001910_pt1 | contig 15889 bp, 26 predicted proteins | sample VirMetDEL_Sep_01_FD_75181 | JGI IMG/M metagenome (GOLD analysis project Ga0070754, IMG submission 75181) | Aqueous microbial communities from the Delaware River and Bay under freshwater to marine salinity gradient to study organic matter... | ecosystem: Environmental > Aquatic > Marine >... | reverse complement strand
GTTATTGGTACAGGAACAACTACTGGTTTGGGTCAAACTCAACTTGCACTTTATACAATACCAGCTGGAAAAACTGGTTATCTCACTACTTGGAACATCGGTGTATCACCAATGAATAATGCTGTTACAGTGACTTTACTAGCAAGAGAACTAGATGGTGGTGCACCATTTAGAACAAAGGATATTGTTGATATCGTAGGTGGATATACTACTCAGAATTATTCAATTCCCTTGCGTTTTCCGGAAAAAACTGATATTGAAGTGAGAGGAACTGGTGATACTGGTTCAGTTATTTCATCTTCTTTTGATGTTATACTAGTAGATAATCCTGCATAAATAATATAAAGGAATTAGCTTAATGGTGAGTTAATTATAATATGAAAGGTGATAGTACATGCCTATAAAATTAAGACCAAGCCAGGTGGTTAGAGACAGAAATACTGGCAAAATAAATACACAACATTTTTATATCAAACAAACTCCTAAAGGTGAATTGTTTGAATATATCAATAATAAATCTGGTAAACCAAAAATCAAACAGAAATGTTTAAACGAATTAGCTAGACGAAAAATCAAAGTTGAATGGGTTAAACCAGAATAGCAAATCAAATTTTATTATGAAAATCAATGACTTTAAAGATTGACAAACACAATAAAATATTATATAATATACTTTTATCATAGGAGAGTTATGAGATGGGACGAATACAAGACCGAGGTCACGACGGTGGAAACATTTGGCGATGGCAAACAATTGAAAAATATGTTCGAAAGAACGGGTGGACAAAGGGAGCTGAACTTGGAGTTTGGCTTGGTGAAACATTTAAGCATTTGGTTAAAACTTGCCACAATCTGCACCTTATTGGTGTTGATTTATACGAAGCTCAACCAGGTTACGACGGACCCGAGCAATGGACTCGAGGGGAAAATGGCCATGCCTGGGACCACGAGACTTACTATCAAGACCTATTAAGATTCTGCCAAGCATATCCAGGCCGTGCAGAAATAATTAAAGATTACACGACTGAAGCAGCAAAACAAGTAGAAGATGAAAGCTTAGACTTTGTCTTTATTGATGCTGACCACAGTTATAATGGTGTTATAAGAGACGTAGAAGCTTGGGCACCAAAAGTAAGAAAGGGTGGTATGATTATCGGCCACGACATTCATTTTCCAACAGTAAAACAAGCTGTGGAAGAGTTATACGGAGAAGGTAATTATATTGTAGAAGATGATTTTTTATGGTTAGTTGAGAAAACTTAATGAAAAGAACAACAGTGATTAATTTTTATGGGGGACCATGCTCTGGTAAATCCACAGCAGCGGCCGGTTTGTTTTACAAGATGAAGCTATTAGGTTACAGTGTAGAACTCACAGATGAGTTTGCAAAAGAATGTGTATGGGAAGAAAACATTCCAATGTTGAAAGACCAACTATGGATTCTTGCACATCAACATCGAAAAATTCTAAGATTAGCAGAAAAAGTAGATTATGTTATTACAGATTCTCCTGTATTACTCAGTCCAATTTATCGTACTAAATATGGTGACCCAATGTATACTGATTTGATTGACAAGATGGCATTAGAGTGTTATAATATGTACGAGAATGTTAACTTCATGTTAAGTCGTCCTCGAGAAAATTTCCAAGTCGATGGTAGAGCACAAGACGAAGTTCAAAGTGTTCAGATTGATTTAGATATTTTATCACAGTTTCAGCGACTTGATATTCCATTTACCCAATTAGAAAGCGACGATAACGCAGAAGCAGCTTATCGCTATATGGTAAGACAACATGCACATTGAAATCGATAAAATTTATCAAAAAGAATTACAAAGACAGCAAGGAACTATTGAGTTAATTGCTTCAGAAAACTTCGCATCAGATTCAGTAATGAAACTGTGTGGTTCAGAATTTACAAACAAATATGCTGAAGGTTATCCTGGTCGTAGATATTATAATGGTTGCGAACACATGGATGAGATTGAATCTCTTGCTATTCAAAAACTTAAAGACATTTATGATTGTGAATATGCAAACGTGCAACCTCACAGTGGAGCTAATGCAAACCTAGCTGTATTCCAAGCATTCCTAGAGCCTGGTTCTCGTATACTTGGAATGGACCTAGCAAGTGGTGGTCATTTATCTCATGGTGCACCAGTTAATATTTCAGGTAAAAACTATGTTAATGCTCACTATGGAGTTGACAGTAATGGATATATTGATTATGAAGAAGTTCGCAGAATAGCTTTAGACTTTAGACCTTCAATGATTATTGCTGGAGCATCTGCTTACCCTCGACAAATTAATTGGAAAAAGTTTAGAGAGATTGCAGATGAGTGTAGAGCATTATTAATGGTAGATATGGCTCACTATTCAGGCCTGATCGCTGGAGGTGCTTACGATAGCCCAATACCTTATGCTGATGTTGTAACGTCAACAACACATAAAACATTACGAGGACCTCGTGGTGGAATTATATTATGGAATAACCCTAAATATACTAAATTGATTAATTCAGCTGTGTTCCCTGGCACTCAAGGTGGACCATTGATGAATATTATTGCAGCTAAAGCTCAGTCATTTATTGAAGCAGATACAAAAGAATTTTATGATTATGCAGAACAAGTAATATTAAATGCACAAACAATGTGTAGAGTATTTGAAGAAAATGGTTTTCCTGTACAAACAGGTGGAACAGACTCTCATATCATATTAATGGATTTAAGTAAGAGTAAGTTTAGTGGTAGACAAGCAGCAGATTTATTAGAAGAGAATGGTATTACTGTAAATAAAAACGGTATACCAAACGACCCTCGACCATTTATGGAAACATCAGGTATTCGTATAGGTACTGCAGCAGAAACAACGAGAGGCCATGATGAAGCATGGTTTGCAAGATTAGCACTTAGAATAGTGGAGTTATTACGATAATGGAAATCACACCTATTAGCCCAATGTGGCCACAGCAGTTTAGTAATCGTGTTGAGTATGATACGAGAACAGTTAAAGTTACCACGAAAGTTAACGATGACTATCAACAAGAAACAGTTTATACTTACGATAAATATGGTAGACTAATAAATTCAGTAGTAAGAAAAGACACAATAGCAGAAATATGAATGTAAACATTCCAAAAAAGATGTCCCATATTTGGATTGGACCAAAACCTGCTCCACTCAAGTGGATGTATACTTGGCGAGATAAACATCCAGACTGGGAATATAAAATATTCACAGACCAAATGTTAAGAAATCGCGCGTGGAGAAACCAAGCATTAATTGAAACATACTATAATGCAAAAGCTTGGTGTGGTGTATCTGATTTAATTCGATATGAGCTATTGTATGAACGTGGTGGATTTATTTGTGAAGCTGATATGATTTGTTTAGAAAATACAGATGAATTATGGAATTCACCAGCTGACCATGCTTATACATGTTATGAAAACGAAAAGGGTAGACCTAATTATGTTCAACCAATTTTTGGATGTAATCCAGAAAATCCTTTTGTTAAATTTATATTAGATGAGCTGAAAAAACTTAGACCTCAAGATTTACATAGACAACCACATAATTCTACTGGTAACGCTTTCTTAGCAAAACATGTTCCAAATTGGAAAGATAAATTAACTATTTGGCCATCTCATTACTTTATACCGCAATTTTATATTAATGGTTCACAAAGATACGATGGACCAGATAAAGTTTACGCAGACCATAAGTGGGGCTCAACTGGTATGGGCTTTAATTGCGTAGACTATTCTCAAGGAGTATTATAGTGTACTTATCACATAAACACAAATTCTTATTTTTACGTACGCCGAAAACTGCAAGTAGTAGTTTATCGGATTTCTTTATTCGTAATATACAAGACGATGAAGCAATTTATACTGAAGTAGAAGATAGCAATCTACCAGGAACATTAGATGAAGCAATAATAAGTAAATATCGACCTTATGCTTTTTATCATTTTACATTAAACCAATTAATTGACGAAGGTGTATTAACAAAAGAACAAGCATTAGAATATGATATATTTGCTTTATTGAGAAATCCTGTTGACAGAGCTAAGAGCTTTTATTATTTTTATCGTAAATGGAAAGCACACGGTACAGACCCTTCTGTAGAACAATATCGTGATTGGACAGTTAACGGAGTATTTAAAGGCGAACCAAATAGTGGTATTGTTCAAAGTAGCTTATTAAAACTTGGTAATAAGCGCGTTGGTCGTTTTTGGTTATATGAAAATTTAGAAAAAGAATTAAGTAATTTTATGTTTAATCGTAGGTTACGTATTGACCATGCATTACCAAGACATAAAACAGATTCAAGAGCAACAAAAATAAATGAGATTGAATTTGAGCAAAAAGACATTAACGAAATGAAAATTACTTTTGCTGAAGATTTTAAATTATACGAAGAGTTAACAAAGTGAAAGCTTATATTCTCAGGATAGATACACCTATATCACATAAGTATGCAAAAATGTGTGCAGAAACATGTGATGTTATTGATTTAGATTGGGAATACTTTGATGGCTGGTCAGATATTACTGGTCGTGCAGCTTGGTGCCAAACTGGTATTAAGATGAAATTTTACGAACCACCTTTAATTGTTGATAATATGACACCAGCTCAAAAAGCAAATGCGTGTTCAGCTGGACATGGAGCAATATGGAAAAAAATTGCAGAAGGTGACGATGAAGTTGGTATTGTATTAGAGCACGATGCTTTAATGTATTATAAACCAGATATTAAAGTACCAGATAACTATATTATTGTATTAGGTTATAAATTAGCTAACTATCATGATTATAGATTTTTAGATGCTAAGAATGAACCTAGAGAATTAATTAATATTGATGGTCACGAAGGTGCTCATGCATATATGATGACTAAACGAACTGCACAAAATCTTATACATGAGATTGAAGAAAAGGGTATTTTAGGCGCTGTTGACAATGCATATTTTATACGAGGACAACGTAAAACAAAAATTCCGTTGTGTATTATGTCACCAACACCAGCAATAGGTTATTTAAGAGAAAGTACAATATGGAATAAATCTGCGCATGTAAATTATCAATTTATTCCGTCATTTGCAAAATATTATAAATAAAACAGAGTAGATATACATTTTTTAATTTAGGGCTTATTTTTATGGGCAAAACATTCCAAGAATACTTAGCTATAAAAGCGAAAGAGAAAGAACTTCAAGAAGTCGAAACTGATTCCGATGGTAACATCGTTAACAAAGATGGCAAAATCTTGAAGAAAGCTCGTGGCAAGAAAAAACCTGAGCCTGAAGCTGATGGCAAAGAAACTGAAGTTGATACAAAACCAGAGACAGATGATGAAGAGTCACCTGAGCCAGAACTTAAGCCAAAGAAAAAAGTTAAGTCAGATGACGAAGTTGAAGTCGACGACACCAAAGATGACCCGAAAGCTTCAAGTAAAGACAGCGATAAAGCGGGTACTGAAATCGACGATAAAGAAGATGACGATAAAGAAACCGGCCAAAACATAGTTAAAAAGACAGCCGATAAAAACTCATCAGATGAAAAACAAAACAAGAAAAGATTTAATCCAACGAGATTCGTGAACGTTAAACCAGAAATAACAGAAGCAATGAATGACACAGTCGTTATTACTTTTGGACGCATGAATCCTGTCACAGTCGGTCACGAGAAACTCATTAATAAAGTTCTCGCAACCGCAAAAAGTAAAAGGGCCACACCGTTTGTATATCTATCTCACACTACAGACTCTAAAAAGAACCCTTTACCCTACGACCAAAAACTCATGTTCGCTCAGGCAGCCTTTGGTAGTAGACTCGTTGTAAAATCTAGAGCAAAGACAATTATTCAAATTGCTCAAGAATTACAAAAAACATTTAAAACTCTAATCCTAGTGGTCGGCTCAGACCGCGTCAAGGAATTTGAAACTCTACTCAACAAATATAATGGTAAAGAGTTTAAATTTGATAATATCGAAGTTATTTCAGCGGGTGAACGTGACCCAGATGCAGATGGAGTGGCAGGAATGTCCGCTTCTAAAATGAGAAAAGCTGCTGAAGACGGAGATTTAAATACCTTTAAGAAAGGATTACCTCGTAAATTACAAAGTAAAGCCAAATCGGTATATGGTGCAGTAAGAGCAGGTATGGGCATTAAAGAAGGTATTGAAGAAATTGAACAAGACTATTTAGAAGAAGCATTGACTCGTCAACAAAGACTTAGACGTAAAATGGTTATGCGTCGTATGAAGTCTAAGATTATGATGGGTCGACGTAGAGCATTGAAAAAGAGAGCTACTCTTGAAGTATTAAAGAATAGGTCTCGTAGGTTAGTATATCGTATGTTGAAGAAGAGATTTTCAAAAGGACGATATGCTGATATGCCTTATTCAGCAAGACAAAGAGTCGATGACAGAATTAAAAAGATTTCTAAAAATAGAATTGATACGTTAATGAGAAGATTCTTACCTAAAGTTAAAGCAGTTCAAAAAGCTCGATTAGCTAATAAAATTAAGAAAAAGAATTCTACAAGTACACCTAAACCAAAGTCAGTTAAAATTGCAAAACCAGCTATTGAGAGTTACGACTCTCTATGGGAAGCCTTTCAAGCTGAAAGAGTTGTTAAAGGTAAACTAGACCCAAACAGCCCAATGGGAAAAACGAAACTGACCGGCAGAGAAGTCTCACAATACTACCGAGATAATCCAGCTGCTAAACGTGCTGCAAGAGATAAAAATATTAAACTTGCTATTGAATTGGCCCTGGATTTAGGTGGTAATATGAATTATGCGATTAAAGAAATTGAAAAATTAAAGCGCAATTTATCTAAACATCCTGAAGTTCAAAAAGCATTGCGTAGTGCTAATGAAAACTTTGACTACGAAAGCTATGCAGAATATACTCTTGAAGCTCGAATGAAGAGTCCACAAGATAAAGATGTTAAAGATTTAAAAGGTACACAACCAAGCAAATATTATAAAGGCGTCAAGAAAGATACTAAAGACGACCGCGATGCTCATTTTAAGCGTAAAGCTAAAATGGACGATGATAATCCAAAAGCATATACACCCGCACCTGGAGATAAAGACCCTAAAACAGGCGAACTAAAGAAAACAAAACCATCACAGCATACTAATAAATTTAAGAAAATGTTTGGAACAGAACAGAAAATGTTAAAAAGACCTCACATGCTTATTGCAAGAAATGGTAAACCAGTTGTAGATAAAAGATTTAAACACTTCCGTAATGGACCAGAGCAACTTGAAGCTGAACGTCAAAGAAAGATGGCAACTTTATTACAAGTAGCTGAAGATGTAGAATTTATTTTTGAGAGTAACCCAAAAGCTGCTCTTAAGAAAAAGGCAGAAAAAACTGGTATGCCTTATGGAATATTAAAGAAAGTATTTGATAGAGGAGTAGCTGCATGGAGAACAGGTCACAGACCTGGTACAACTCCAACACAATGGGGATTAGCTCGTGTTAATAGTTTTGCTACTAAATCATCAGGAACATGGGGTAAGGCTGATAGCGACCTCGCTAAAAAAGTAAGGGATAGCAAATAATGAAAGATTTAAAAGGTAGTATTAACGAAGCAATTGCACAAGTTGCTAACTATAATAAAAAACAAAGACCTGTTGTTGAAGCAGAAACTTTAGATGAAAGGTTAACAGATAAATATGGTAATCCAAAACTAAGTGATACCGATAAAGATAAGATTGGTAAATTAAGAGAAAAAATTAAAGAGCATGAAGCAGAAGCTGACAAATTAAGAAAACAAGTTGCTCAAATTAAACAAAGCGCGGGAGTTGTCTAGTAAAATGAGACGAGTAAGAGACTTAATTAACGAAAGCGGTGCTGGACTGTGGGGGACGGATAAAGCACGTGAGCGCTTACAGAAAGACACGCCTGGGCAAGAGATTAAATCGCTCGTTAAAAAGTCTCAGAAAGTTTCTGAAGCAGCAGACCCAAAAGGTACTATTAAAGTTGTCAAGCAAGATAAAGTTCGTTATATTACAAAAGACGAATTAAATACTTACAGACAAATGGGTTGGAAACAAGTTGAAAAGCGCCCTCAAGGCGACGATAAAATCAGAGCTGCTAAAAAAGCTTATGCTGCTGGAACATGGGATGGTAATGTAAATAAAGACGGTAAGCCTATTGTACATATTGATGGTAAACCTGTCGTTGTTGAAGATGTAAAAAATCCTTATAAAGCATACGATTCACAAAAGCTTCAACGATTAAAGAAAAACATGAGAGATAATGTTGCTAACTTAACTCAGCGTATACGTAAAAGAGCTGGTAATGCATCTCAAAGTTTAAAAGACGAATTAAAAGATTTAGAGCGTAAATCTAAGTTAATTGACATAGCGTTAAGAGATAGCGCAAAACAAGTTGATGCTAAAAGAACTGGTGTAGGCTCAGACAGAGAAACATTTAGAGATAGACAAAATCGTTTAGGGCAGCCTCAAACAGAACAAGTTTCTGAAGAACAAGATACACTCAAGATGGTTAATAAGAATGGCACTGTTGTTTATGCTACTCGTGACAAAGTCAAACACTATATGGATTTAGGTTATAAATCAGCTGCTTATGTGGATGCTCGTAAAAAGACAGATGCACGAACTAATATTCCAATGGATAAAGCGTATAAAGATGTACAAAGAATTGCTAGAGATTTAAAGAATAAAAAGCCAGGTGATACACCTCCAAGATATAACGAATCAGTTGAACAACTCGATGAACTTAAAGTATCATTTAAATTTGATAAATTAGCAGACGCTGCAAAAGCTGAACGTAAAGCTAATCAGATGAAAAAATTAGATGTTAAATCTGAAAAGATTCAAGGTAAATTGATGTGGCTACTTCATGTTACTGGTAGTTTTACTGATATTATGAAGTACCTTAGAAGAAATGACCTTGAAAATAAAGTACACGAATCTGCTAGTATAGACGAAGGAATGCTTGATACTTTAAAACAAAGAGTTCAACAAGCTCAAGACGCTTTAAAAAAATTCCGTGATTCAGAAACTGCAAAAAGAGTTAGAGACGACCAGCGAGCTCGTATTGAAAAAGGTAAAAAAGTATTAGATGCACCTAATTTAAGAAAAAAATTCAATAGAGAATCTATCGAAGAAGGTTCTGAATCTTGGGAAGATGGATATAAACGTAGAGTTGTAAAGACAACTAAGCCAGAGCATAAAGAAAAAGGTTATAATTGGAGAATTAAGGGTAAAGATAAAGCTCATCTCACAATCAAATTATACAAAGACAAACCTTCACAAGAAGAATTTAACAAACAAATGAAACGTGTAGCAGGACACGAGTTCGGAGGATAAAAATAAAATGAAACGTTTTAAGAGCTTATATAGAGAAGAATCTAAAGAAATGAGTTTAGATGATATTAAAAAGAGATATGCTAAAGAGATAATTGCATTCCAAGATGGTGGAAAGGATTTATCAAGTGGCGCTAAGATGGCTCTATATGGTTATATCGGTTCAGACGGTTTAAAAACAGATGACGCTGATGAGTTTGATGATTTCGTTATGGGTTTACAAATGGGTAAATACAAAAAAGAGTCATTAGATATAGAAGTTGATGATATTTCTGTTGGTAAAAAGAAAAAGAAACCGGCTGGAGTTAAAGCAGATGAGCCTCTAAAGGGTTATGCTTATAACGAGAAAATGAAATTTAGATTTAAGGGAAAAAATCCTCATAAATTAAAACTTGAAGAATTAGAAGAAAACCGTGCTGACTGTATTAAAGGATTGGAAAGATTAGTTAAAACCGGTGGAATTGATAAAAAAGATTTTCAAAAAGGACACGACTTATATAAAGCTGGTAAAGTAAAAGATCTTAAAAAACATATCCAAGAATTAGATACAGACCCTCTTGAAGCAATTGTTGCAACTATTGCTAGATGCGATAGTAAAACATTTAATAGTATGTATCCAAGAGCAAAGGCTAATGATTATTTAAGCAGTATTGTTTATCAGCATCGTGAAAGCGTTGAAAACACATTTGATTCTATCGTTGAAAATACGATGGTTGAAATTGAATTAGATGAAGCACTATCTCCTAAAGAGAAAGAAAAGCGTCTACTCATGATTAAGAAAGCTGTTGAAAAACTCAATAGAGCAAATATTGATAAGATTAAAAAACAAGCTATGAGAGACATGAAAGCATCTGGTATGTTTGACGATGTTATCGACGAAAGTATTAAGGGCGGTGCTGACTCTTATTATGCTTTACAACAAGCAAAAAAGAAAGCTGCAAAAATGGGTAAAGTTTGGAGTAAAATGGGTGAGCCTGAAAAAGAAAAATTAATTGATGTGGAAATGAAAGCAGTCGGTTACTAGAAAAAACCTGGTAATCAAATGTATACAAAAATACCAACTGATAGCGAAAGAAAATTTGCCGATAAAGTAAGAGCAAAAGACAAAGAAATTTCTAAAATGTCAGACGACGATAAGGTAGATTATTTTAGTAAAAATCCTACTGCATCTTCGGGCGGTCATAATATTTCTGATGAAGGGAAGGTTAAGATTCAAATAGCAAGATATCAATCTCAAATAGATGCTTTAGAGAAACGAGCTATTGAAGCCCAAAGAAAAGCTTATGACGCTGAAGAAAAAGGCGATGATTTGGCATTTGAAAAATATCAAGATGAAGAAGAATATTTTTTAGATAGAATTCGTGAAGTAGAAACTCATTTGCAAAATTTTAAAGACAAACATAATATATCATAATATATGAAAAGATTCAATAAATTTTGTGAAGATGCTGAATTGAATGCTCGCCAAGCAGCAGAAAAAGAGCGAATGATGGACCAACACAAAAGAGAAAAAGAATCTTTAAAGCGTAGACATGACAATCAAGATGCTCAAGCAAAAAGAGAACGAGAGCAAAGACAATGAGAAGATTTAAGGACAGCTTTGGTATATACGAGGGAGTTACAGTACCTCTCGAGCAACCTATGATTGAGTTTGAGGAAGACAAAGACCCAGAAATTAATGAACCAAAGCGATCGGGCGGTCCTACAAAATATGTAGTATATGTTAAAGACCCTAAAACTGGTAATATTAAAAAGATAAACTTTGGCGATGTTAAGGGTGGACTGACTTCTAAAATAAACGACAGAGAAGCAGCCAATTCTTTTTCAGCAAGACATAACTGTGACACAAAAACAGATAAAACTAAAGCTGGTTATTGGGCATGTCGTTTACCTAAATATGCAAAAAGCTTAGGTTTAAAAGGTGGAGGAAATTACTTTTGGTAAAAAATATTTTAATAGGTGCTTTGTTAATAGTAACAGCAGGCTGTTCAAGTCTTGGTAAATACTTACCAAGTGATTTTGATAATGTTGAGTATGGTAAGTTAGTAGAACTTAACGTTATAGCTAATATGCCACAAGATGATTGGTGCAAAAAATCAACAATCAGCCAAATGAATTACAGAGCTTTATATTTACATACATATGCTGAAAATCGCTTAAACGATAATATAACAGAAATATATAAAGGATTGCATGGGCTTACAGAAGAATTAGTAAATAAAGAAGAACCTAGCCAAGCATATTGTAGAATTAAGAGAACAAACATACACGATATTACAACTAATGTATTAAGTGCATTTGGAGATAGAAAGTGAGTATTGATACTTGGAAAGCAGAAACAGAACAAAGAGCAAAAGAATATAAAAGTCTGTTAGATGACGGACATTTAAAACAAGACGAATTTGAAGAATTAATAGAAGACCTTATTGATGAGTCAAAGATTAACGCTGATTTAGAATTAGAAGAAAATAAAATTTTAGTTCAAAAAGCAATAGATGGAATTAAAGTAATAGCTGGTTTAATTAGCTAAATGAATCCATATATTGATGATGGTGGTATTCGTACCTTTGATATAAATGCGCTAGATGAAGAATTTGTTTGGCATAGAGATAACGAAGACAGAACTATAGAGATACTTGAAGGTGATGGTTGGCAATTTCAAGCTGAAAATGCTTTACCATTTCTTTTAAAACCGGGCTTAAAGTTTGAAATTAAGGCTGGAGAATACCATAGAATCATTAAAGGAATTAATGATTTAAAAATTAGAATAAATAGAAACATATAACAAATTTTAAGGGAGACTAAAATGTCATTTAGAGATTTAATTGAAAATAAAATCGATGAAGCGATCGATGATTTTTTCGCTGAGGACATTGATGCTGAATTGTTAGAGCGTATTGCAGAAATGACTGATGACGAATTTGAGTCTTTCTGTGAGTTCTGCGTTGAAGCACAACTTGACGAATTATCACCAGAAACACTTTCAAATTACAGAAGGAAAGCGTTTAAATCATATAAAAAATCGGGCGACGCACTTGGAAGAACTGCTAATTTTTCAAGAAGAGTTAGGTCTGATAAGGCTATTGCTAAACACACCAAAATTGCTGATAAAAGACACAGAGGAATTGGTTCAGTAGATAAAAGAGCTAGAGCTAGGTCCGGTAACGACGCTGTTGGTCGTTGGGATTTAGACACAGATGCTGGATATCATACTTTATCTAAGAAAACAAGCAAACAAATGCAAAAAATTAAAGGGTATGGTAAAGACCAATCCGGTAAAAACAAAATAGTTAGTCCAAACGGTAAAATAGCATATGTATCTAGTTCTGAAATTAAAGACTACATCGACCGTGGCTGGAAAAGGAGTAAGTAATGACTTTAAATGAAAAATTAGAATACGCTCTGAATGCCTTTTTCGAAGCTAAAGCAGGAGATGAATGCTCTTGCTGTGGTAATAAAATTGATGAAGAAGGTAAATGTGGATGTGGCCCGGAATGCAAGCACTGTGGCGGACAACACGACATTTCAGAAGCTAAAAAGAAAGAAGAAGAAAAGCTTGACCCAGTCGATAAAGCAGATGCAGACATCGATAATGACGGTGATGTAGATGACACTGATGATTATTTAAAGAATCGTCGTAAAAAGATTGGTAAAGCAATTGACTCTAAAAAATTAAAAGAGATGGCAAAAGCCTCTAAGAATTAATATATAATTAATATGAATGAAAAATATATCTTATGGAGGATATTATGAGAAAACTAATTGAATGGCTAAAAAGCTTATTCGGAACTGGCGTAAAACCAGTTGACCCAGTACAAGAGCCTTTAAAGGCTGCAGTTGCAAAAGGTCCTAAAAAGACAGTAACTGCCAAAGCAGTTTCAAAACCTGCTAAAACAACTAAAGCTCAGTTAAATAAATTAACAAAAGCTCAGTTGGAAGAAAAGGGTCGCGAAATCGGGCTAGAGCTTGATAAGCGTAAGAAAAAAGCTGATTTAGTAAACGAAGTTTTTACAGCACTTAAGTAAGTTTCTAACGAAACATTGAATGCGATTTTTGTTATAACTTAACGTTAAAATATAACAGGAGAATAACAATGGCACTATGGGGAAAAACAGACACAGCGGCTGACGCGCCGAAGTGGTTATCCGACGATGCTAATAACACTAATAAGTCTAATGATAAAGACAACGCAGTATTCGTTGACTTGACAGAAGCAGGTGTTACAGCTAACCGTGCGAAAGGTCTAGGTACACCTGGCTGGAATCTCTATAACACTTACACAACAGCAGATGGTCGTACAAGACACATTGCTGAGCCTCTATGCGTAATGAAAGTTACTCAAGGTGATGCTGGTGACGCAGGTGTTACAGGAAATACAGCGGTTGAAGACACAATCGTAGCTGACAGCTAATAAATAGTTTTTAACACAATAAATAATTTTTTGTAATATGAAGTTAACAGAATCAACCTTTCTGCTCTATGCGATGAAACACTATGACAATCCTCAATGTACGGATATGTCAGAGTTTGAAGAAGACATGAAAAGATTTCAGTATCTTCGAAAGCTCTTCAGTCGCTATAAGCAAGACAATGACTTAAAAGAAAGGTTGATATTAAATCACTTAATTGTGATATACAATGTGTTTGGAGTAGATGCAACTAACATGCTCTTTTTAAAATTGCATGAGTTTCATAGCTATCTTAAACCGTTTGTGGAATATTTAAATTATATGCCACAAGTATTGCAATACGACGAAGTTATTATTAATAAAGAAAGCATCGTCGGCGACATATTTATTGAAGAGAAACTAAAGGAAATTTAAATGGTAGTAGACTTATTTTTAGTATTTCAGTTTATTAAGAAGCTAGTCATGCCTTTTAATAAATGGCCTGCTTATAAATTAGGAATTATCGATGCGAAGGGTAATATTATTATTCGTCGTAAAGATTTTACTAAAAGAGAGCAGGGAAAAGCTTTTGGTGTATTTGACCAATTAGTTGGAAATGTTAAAAAACTACTTGCTAAATTACCTGGCGGTTCTACAAGACTAGCTTCTTATGCAGCTGCATTATGGTTAGTTAAAGAACAAGCTGCGCTTGAAAATAATACCATGCTAAATGAAGAGTTTCTAATTGAGGAATATCTTTCTCAAGCTGAAAACAGATTCATTAATGAATGGGCTGATATCATTGAAGCTTCGGAAAAAGAAGAAATGACTGGTGTTGGTAGTGGAGCGATCGCAGGATTAGGAGTTGGAGCACAAGGTGAACCTGGTGTTTCTAAAAAGGCTCAAAAGAAATATAAACGTAAAAATTTTAAAGATTTTGCGAAGGAAAAATAATGAAACAAGAAAATAGAGATAATGTTTTTGAACAACTAAAAATCGACGAAGGCGTTGTATATGAAATATATAAAGACCATCTCGGTTATCCTACTTTTGGTGTAGGTCATTTAGTATTAGATTCAGACCCAGAGTTTGGTGCTGAAGTTGGTACACCAGTTGACGAAGACAGAGTAAAAGATTGTTTTGATAAGGATTTAGAAATTGCTATCAGTGAGTGTCATTCTCTTTATACTGAAGAATCATTTAATGATTTTCCTGGCGAAGTTCAAGAGATTCTTGTTAATATGATGTTCAATATGGGACGTACTCGTTTGAGTAAGTTCAAAAAATTCAATGCTGCATTACACGAAGGCAACTGGGCAGAAGCTGCAGTTGAAGGACGTGATAGTAGATGGCATAAACAAGTGACCAACAGAGCAGAGCGCTTAATGGTCAGGATGGAACAAGTTTAATAAATATAATTAAGATTTAAACCTTAAAGGAGAAATAGAGATGTCTATTGAAAAAATCATAGCTGAAGCGATTGACAACAACCCGCTAAAGCTTAAAGAAGCATTCGAAGATGAAATGAATGCGCGTATTCGTACTGCTCTCGAAGAAAAGTACAAAGAAATGACTTCTGATTCTGAAGAAGAAGAAGTTGTTGCTGAGGAAACTGAAGAGCTTGTTGAAGAAGACGAAGACGAGTCTGACGAGTCTGATGAAGAAGAATCTGATGACGATGAAGATGAAGATGAGGATTTTGACGAAGGTGCTTGTGTGCGTGAAATGAAAAAGATGCACAAAGATGGCGAGTCAAAAGCTAAAATCATCAAAGCTGTAAAAGAAAAGTACGGTTGTTCTGAGTCTAAGTGTAACGAATTATACGCTTCTAACTGCGGTTAATACCGCACCATGTGGTCATGGATAAAAGCTTGGTGGTTTGGTAAGTCTTATACTATTACAGTATCTTATGACACCAAGTTTGGAAATGTTGATGATAAGCAATATCTAGGTGTACGGAAGATTAAAAAATCTACTTGGAAAGAGCTTATCTTTATAACTGCGGACAAAAAGCTGGTCTCCGTACGGTCAGCTAGTGGTCTGTTTTATAGAATTGAGGAAGAATAAATGTATCAAATACTAATAGGAGTTATATTAATCCTTGGTGGTGCATCTTATTACTTATTCGACCAAAATCAAACTCTAATAG
>Ga0070754_10001907_pt1 | contig 15895 bp, 5 predicted proteins | sample VirMetDEL_Sep_01_FD_75181 | JGI IMG/M metagenome (GOLD analysis project Ga0070754, IMG submission 75181) | Aqueous microbial communities from the Delaware River and Bay under freshwater to marine salinity gradient to study organic matter... | ecosystem: Environmental > Aquatic > Marine > Coastal... | reverse complement strand
GTTAAGGGATAGCAACCCCTCTAAAAGTTCTGATTTTAACGAATCAGGAGCTAAAATGGGAAATCATCACCAGGTTGATAAGGGAGAACTGTTCATTGAACAAGGAATGACCCTTATTACAGAAGTAGAAAGTGAAAAATATCTTAGAAAAGCATCAAAACAGAGAAAAATTACTCAAAATGAGGAACTCTATCCAATTCCAGACGATCGTTTAGAGCGTCAATGTGGTGGTGCTCATGGTTTTGATGATTTTGTTGAAAGATGGCATGAGTAAATATAAATAAAATCAAGAAAACTCTATACTAATGGCAGAACAAAGGGTATCCAGATCATTTAAAGACATCAGTTTATCCTTTGTTCCACATCCAGTGACAAAGGATCTTCAAATATTAAAAAATGAGAACGCGATTCGTAGATCCGTAAGAAATATTGTTGAGACCATCCCCACTGAAAGATTTTTCAACTCATTGTTAGGATCTGATGTAAGGGATAGTCTGTTTGAATTTGTGGATTTTGGTACTGCATCTGTTATACAGAGTCAGATTTTGGTTGCAATAGAAAACTTTGAACCAAGAGTTGATAATGTAGTTGTTGAAGTGGATCCTCAACCAGACCAAAATTCATTTAATGTGACTGTTATTTTTGACATTATTGGGCAAGAGTTTCCGACACAAGAGTATACGTTCCTATTAGAGGCAGCAAGATAAGATGCCCTTTACAAAATTTACGAATTTAGATTTTGATCAGATAAAGACTTCAATCAAAGATTATCTTCGCGCTAATTCAACATTTAGCGACTTTGATTTTGAAGGATCAAATTTTTCTGTCTTAATTGATACGTTAGCATATAATACTTATATTACGGCATTTAACTCGAACATGATTGTTAATGAGTCCTTCTTGGATTCGGCAACTCTTCGAGAAAATGTTGTTTCTCTTGCAAGAAATATAGGATATGTACCACGCTCAAGAACGGCAGCAAGGGCAACGATATCCTTTACAGTATCAACTACCGAAGATACTCCTACACTAACCTTACAGAGGGGTCTGGTGTGTGTAGGGACCGCAAATGATACGACATATACTTTCTCAATACCAGAAAACATCACTGCCACCGTTGTTAATGGCGTGGCATCCTTCGATAATATTTCTGTCTATCAAGGAACATATCTGACAAAGAGATTTGATTATGATGGATCTCTTGATCAGAGATTTATTCTTAATAATTCTTATATCGATACTTCTACATTATCAGTTTATGTTAGAAAAACTTCGGAGAGTGGATTAGGAATTGAGTACGGTGCGATTGATAATATTTTAGGAACAACATCAGATTCTAGAATTTACATTCTACAGGAAGTCCAAGATGAGAAATATGAAATAAAGTTTGGTGATGGAATTATTGGAAAGAAACTTGGAGATTATGTTGGTGGAGATGGAACCGTAGTTACTGCCAACTATATTATTACAGATGGAGAAGAAGGTAATGGTGCCAGTGTTTTCTCCTTCTCTGGAAGTATTGTTACTGCCTCCAATATATTAATTGATTCAGGAAACGTTACTATAACGACCAACCAGGCATCTCAAAACGGATCTAGTATAGAACCAATAGATTCAATCAAATACTATGCTCCAAGAGTCTATTCGGCGCAGAATAGAGCAGTTACATCTAGAGATTATGAGGCAATTATAAAAAGAATATATCCAGAAACAGAATCTGTTGCCGTTGTTGGCGGAGAAGAATTGGATCCACCAGAATATGGAAATGTCATATTGAGCATCAAACCAAAAAATGGAAGTTTTGTTTCTGATTTTAATAAGTCAAGAATTTTAAGTCAGTTAAAACAATATACAGTTTCTGGAATTAATCCAAAGATCATTGATCTCAAATCTCTTTATGTTGAAATTGATTCATCGGTATACTACAACAGCACTCAAGTTTCTAGTGCAGACTCTCTGAAGACTAATGTATTGAATAGTATAACCAAATATTCTAAATCACTAGATCTGAATAAGTTTGGAGGTAGATTTAAGTACAGTAAAGTCCTGCAGGTAATTGATACCACAGATTCTGCAATTACTTCTAATATTACTAAAGTCAGAATTAGAAGAGATTTGAAGGCATCTTTAAATCAATTTGCACAGTATGAATTGTGTTTTGGTAATAAGTTCCATGTGAACCCATCAGGACTTAATATCAAGTCTACTGGATTTAAAATTTCTGGAGAGTCTTCTACAGTATACTTGAAAGATACTCCTACCATTACTACTGGTAACAGTGCTATTACAAGTGCCACTGCTGCCAGCCAAGTTTTTCTTACTAGACCAAGACAAATCTCCGCAAAGACAGGTGTTCTTTCGATAGTTAAAATCGATTCTAGTGGCAATAGTATCGTTGTTGCCAAAGACGTTGGAAAAGTTGACTACGTTAAAGGAGAGATTACTATAGGAACAATAAACATTACAGAAACATCTATTTCTGGTGGCATTATAGAAATTCAAGCATTCCCAGAATCCAATGATGTCATTGGATTGAAAGACTTATATTTGTCCTTTGATATTTCTAAAAGTACAATAAATATGGTAAGGGATGTAATCGCTTCTGGTGATGAAATAACAGGAAATGTGTTTACTAGAGATTACTATACATCAAGTTACTCAAACGGGAATTTAGCAAGAAACTAATATGATACAGACTGGTTTTGAATCTAGAGTTAAGGTTCAGCAGATTATTGAGAGCCAACTTCCAAGTTTTATATTGGATGAAAATCCAAATGCCTCCGAGTTTTTAAAGCAATATTACATATCTCAAGAATATCAAGGTGGTCCGATAGACATTGCGGAAAACCTTGATCAATACTTAAAGTTAGAAAATCTTGTACCAGAAGTAGTTGTTGATAGCACTACGCTGTCTTCCAACATTAGTTCAAGTGCAACTAGCATTTCTGTATCAAGTGTCAAAGGTTTCCCAAATAAGTATGGTCTTTTGAAAATTGGTGATGAAATTATCACCTATACTGGAATATCTGGAACAACATTTACAGGGTGTGTTCGTGGATTTAGTGGTATTACCGATTACCATCAAGATTTAAATCAGGAAGAACTTACATTTTCCACCTCCTCTGCGGCAGAACACTCTTCTGGTGCTAGTGTACAGAATTTAAGTTCTCTGTTTTTAAAAGAATTTTATCAAAAATTAAAATATACTATTGCACCAGGTTTAGAAAAGACTGATTTTACAACAAGTCTGGATGTTGGAAATTTTCTAAGCGAAGCAAATTGTTTCTACAAAGCAAAAGGAACGGACGAATCGTTCAGAATTCTATTTAATGTTCTTTATAATGAAACTCCAAAAATTATAAATTTAGAACAATATCTGATTAAACCATCTTCTGCAGAATATGTAAGCAAGAAGTAGTAATTGCAGAGTCGATTTCTGGGGATAATCCTCTCAATCTTGTAGGTCAGACTATAAAAAAATCCACAGATGAATCTACTAGTGCATCTGTATCTTCAATAGAAACTTTTAATAGAAACTCTCAACAGTATTATAAAATTTCTTTGTTTGTTGGAAATGATGAATTTCCTGCGATTGAGGGTAATTTTACAATTACTCCAAATACAAAAACAACTAATACGGCATCTACATCTTCATCAGTAATTACCGTCGATTCTACCATAGGATTCCCTGATAGTGGAACTTTTGTATGTGGAAATAACACCGTTACTTATACCAGTAAGTCAATCAATCAATTCTTGGGATGCTCTGGTATCAGTGAAAGCATAGGGAAGAACGCACTGATCAGAAATAATGAAATATATTTTGGATATGAAAATGGTGATATCACTAAAAAAGTAGAATTTAGAATTCTTGGAGTATTATCAAGTTTTGTACCAACTTCAGAAGACATCAATGTTTCTGAAAACGATATTATAACCATCAAAAATGTTGGCGATTTAATTAAGAATCCACAACAAAATAAAACATACAAACAAACATTTGCAAATTCTTGGATTTATAATACTGCTGCAAGATATCAGGTATCAGAAATTGGTTCTAACTATGTCTTGTCTAGCAATATTGATAGATCTAGTTTAAAAGTTGGCGATAGAGTTGAGCTATTAGAAAGAGATACTGAGATTTTAGCAACAGAAAGTGATAATCCACATATTGCAGAAATTATTTCTAGTAATACGATAAGATTAGAAGGTTCTTTTACAGTAGATTCTAGTAAAGAATATGATATAAGAAGAAAGATTAATACTGCAAGTAGTTCTGCTGTTCCAATTGAATATGGAAATGATTTAATTACTTCAGATGTACAGAATCTTTATAGCGACAAAGATGACTTTGCATATGTTGCATCAAATTCATTACCATCCTCCGCAATTTCTGGATTTACTCACACGTACAGATATAATGTAACGAGTAATATTAAAAGTGCTACTCTATCTTCACAAAATGATCTCTTTTATTCCGATTCTGATGGAAATTATGGAACCATAGGTTTTTCTAATAACGCTCCATTTTTAACTGGCGATAGAATATATTATCAACCAAATTCAACACCACTGGTTGGTCTAGAAACTGGTAGTTACTACGTTGAGGTACTTCCATCTAATAATAAAAGAATAAGACTTTATTCTTCAAGATCTTTTATCGATGGTTCTAGTTTCTTAAAATTCAGCGTACCAGAATCTGGATTTGATACTCAGACTTTTACTTTATATTCGCATAGATCTGGAGAAATTGGAGTACAAAAGGTACTTAAAAAGTTTCCTCTTCAAGCAAAGATAGAAAGTCCAGGAGAAGAGACAATTTCTGGAACAACTGGAATGTTAATCAATGGAGTTGAAATTAGTAACTATAAGTCTCTGGATAAAATTTACTATGGACCATTACAATCTATTGATGTATTGAATGGCGGAGAAGATTATGATGTAATTAACCTTCCCACACTGACAATTTCTTCGGGTTCCTCAAATGCTTTGGCACAACCTGCTATTGGTGGATCAATTAAAGAAGTTTACATAGATTCTCAAGATTATGATATTGAAAAAGTTGTTTCTGTTGACATTGTAGGTGGAAATGGATCTGGTGCTGTACTAGAACCTGTTGTTAGCAAAAGAGTTAGAGATATACTATTTGATGGTAGAACTGCAGCAAATGGTGGTGGAATAAGCACAACTGGAAACAGAATTTCGTTCTTAACTGATCACAATTTAAATAATGGAGATCAAGTAGTATACAATTCAAATGGAAATTCTCAAGTTGTAATTGGATCTGGTTCTTCGACTCTTATTACTAACACATCATACTTTGTAAAAATTGAGAACAATACTACAGTCAGTTTGTTTAAGTCTTTATTAGACTACACAAACAATACAAATGTAATAGGATTTTCAACTGGAACTCAAGGAGTACATAAGTTTAGTACAATTGTACCGAAAAATACTATTTCTGAAATTAAAGTAATAGATGGTGGAAGTGGTTATACTAATAGAAAACTCATTGTAAAAGGTTCTGGAATATCAACAGTTAGCGATTCTGTCAATTTTACCAATCATGGATTTAATACTGGCGAATTAGTTACATATGACTTCCAAACCAGTGCTATTTCCGGTCTTTCAACATCTAATCAGTATTACATCTTAAAGATCAATGATGATTCTTTCAGATTATGTAATGCTGGTATTGCCGGAACAGATACCTCAGAATTTGATAGAAAAGATTATGTCAAATTCTCAAATACTGGATCTGGATATCAATATTTTGCGTATCCATCTATTTCAGTTTCAGTAAAATATAATCCAGTTGGTTTTAGTACTGGAACTCAATCCTATCAAGAGATCGTAGCAACTCCAGTCGTAAGAGGAACTATTCAAGATGTATATCTTTATGAGCAAGGAACTGGATATGGTTCTACAGTATTAAATTATCAAAACAATCCTACTATAACAATTAAAAATGGAAAGAATGCTTCCATAATTCCAAATATATCAAATGGTCAGATTATTTCTGTAAATATTCAATATAGTGGGGACGAATATTATTCATCTCCAGATTTGATTGTCACAGATTCTTCTGGTTCTGGATCTGGAGCAAAACTTAGACCAGTAATTTCTGGTGGCAAAATAACTGATGTTAAAATTATAAACGCTGGAATTGGTTATTCAAGCACATCTACATCTATTTCTGTAAGATCTGCAGGTATCAATGCTCTTCTGAGTCCAAAAATTAGAGAGTTGACAGTAAATAATAATATTAAATTTGGAAATGAAGTTTTACTAGAGTCAGACAATAAGATAAAGTATACTGTTTCTGCATATTTTGAAGATCTAAGAGACTCCTTTGGAGAAAATAGTGGAAATATATCAGGAATAATTGGATGGGCTTATGATGGAAATCCAATTTATGGACCTTTTGGATATTCTGATCCTAAAAATTCATCATCATCAATAACTCGAATGTCATCGGGATATGTTTTAGATACTTCTTACACCGATAGACCTTCTGGATTCTCTTCTGGTTTCTTTGTAGAAGACTACAAATTTACAAATTCTGGTACTTTAGACAGATACAACGGTAGATTCTGCAAAACTCCAGAATTTCCAAACGGTGTTTATGCGTACTTTGCATCTATAAATTCATCGGGAGATCCATCATTCCCATACTTTATTGGCAATGATTACAGATCTAAACCACTAGATGAAAATACAACATTAAATCAGTCTTTCGATTTTTCAAATTCAAATCTACTTCGCAACACTTTGCCATATAAGGTAGCAGATAAGAATGCTAAGTATGACTTCATCTCCGAAATAGATGATATTACTCAACAGCAAATAATTATTGAATCTGTTACTCGTGGAGGAGTAGAAAGATTTGACATTAAAAACTCTGGATCAAATTACAAGGTCAATGATATTTTAGATTTCAACAATAATGGAACTAGTGGTGGTGGAGCATATGCTACTGTCTCTTTTGTTGAAGGTAAAAATATTACTGAAGTAAACACGACAGTAACCGCTTATGAAAATTCTATATTTACGTGGGACAATGGCAAAAAAGTAAAAGTATCAATTTTGCCAAATCATGATCTAAATGATGGTGATTATGTAACTATTTCTGGTTTTTCAACCAACCTCTCCACTCTTAATGGGACACACAAGATAAAAGTTGATACTAAAAATTCAGTTGCTATTTCTACTATTCCTTCAACTGCAAGTATTGGTGGAACTGAGATTTATGTTTCCAGAATTCCCGAAAATATTTCTGTTGGAAGTAGCGTTGGAGTAGGAACAGAAACCCTGAGAGTTTTAGAACTCTTCAGAAACCAAAATATCATTAGAGTAGAAAGAGGTGTAACTGGAACATCACATGATGCTAATTCTGCACTGTCGTTTACACCAGATTCATTTACTATTGACAGCACTGTTGACTTTTTTGATTCTAAGGTAAATGATAAAATTTTCTTCAATCCAACAGAATCTGTAGGATTTGGAACAACTCCAGGCAACTCTTACTTGGCAACATTTGATTTTGGAGACAAGATTGGCGTACAAAGAAGTATACCTACCAAGTCAATTTACATTGAAAATCACCCATTTAATAATAATCAACAAGTTACATACACTGCTAATGGAACAAATGTTTCTATTTCTACAGATGGCGTAAATGTCAGCACTCTACCATCCACACTCTTCATTATTAACAAAGGTTCAAATCTGATTGGTCTAAAAACTAGTTTAAATTCTGAAGAGTTATTCTACCATAGTGGTGGATCTAACAGCGACTTGTATTCCTTTGAATCATCATATACACAAGTACTTGGAAAAGTTGAAAAGATAAAGACTACTGTATCTGTATCTACTTCTCATCAGATGTCTGTAAATGATACAGTAGAATTGGTAGTAAAACCAAATCTTTCTGTAGGAATCGGAACATCTACAGCAGTAAGAATTGCAAGAAACACAACAACAGGAAACTTATTAATCAACCCCATAGGTTTCAATTCCACAGGAATTAATACAAACAACAATTCAATTACTCTCAATAATCATGAATTAAACACTGGAGATAAAATTTATTATTCTTCCGATAGTGTTGCATCTGGATTAAGCACTGGTCATTACTATGTTTTCAAGGTTGATTCTAATACTATCAAACTCTCAGAGACATACACAGATTCTCTAACCATTCCACCAACAGTGGTAAGTATTGCGGGAACAGGTGGCATTTCTCAGACAATATCCCCAATCAATCCAAAATTAGAACCTGTAAAGAATAACAACTTAGTATTTGATTTAAGCGATTCTTCTTTATCTGGATATAAATTCAAAATTTACAGAGATAATCAGTTTAAGGATGAATTTGTTTCTACTGGATCAACATCCACATTTAATATAAGTGGTGTTGGAACTATTGGTGTATCGACTGATGCATCCTTAACGATCAATCACAGTGTTAACATACCAGAAAAACTATACTACAATTTGGAAAAATCTGGATATATTAGCACCGCAGACACGGATGTAAAAGACTATTCGGAAATATCTTTCATCGATAGTGTATATAATAGAAAATATAGTGTTGTTGGAGTGGCAACAACATCATTTGATTTAGTTCTCAATAAAGTTCCTGAAGATACATCATATGCTCAAAGTGATTGCGATGAGTTGAAATATACAACATCATCTACGACTGCAAGTGGTGGAATTAGTAAACTCAAAATCGTTTCTAATGGATATGGATATAAAAATCTTCCAGTTGTAGATGATATTACTACAAAAAATGGTAAAGATGCTTATATACTTGCCAAATCCAATCAAATTGGCAATGTAAAACAATCAAGAATCAAAAATGAAGAGTTTGAGTACTCCTTTGATCCTACTCTAAATCCAACTGCTTACATATCTCCAAATATTGTTACAAAGAATTCAAATACTTTAGAATCTGTATCAGTCAATAATCGCGGAAGAGGATATACTCAAGCACCAGACATTATAATTGTAAATCCAGATACCAATGAAAAAATTGAATCTGGACTTTTAACGGCAAATTTAATCGGAGAATCAATTCAGTCGGTAACAATAGAAGAAAATCCAAAAGGTCTTCCAGAAGATTCTGTTAGATTATTGACCATCAACAATACAAATGGAATTAGTATTCAAAGAGTAGAGTCCAGTTCTACTGGTATATTCACTTGTGCAATAACCGTACCCACATCAGGGTTTACAACTTTCCCGTTTGCCTCTGGAGATGCGGTATTCGTTGAAGGTATACAGAAGTTTAGTTCCACTGGTTCTGGATTTAATTCTGAAGATTATGGATATAAATTGTTTATTGTCGATAGTTACATTGAAGCATCTCCATATCATAAAGTTGTATTTGACTTATCTGATGTTTCTAATGGTGGACTGACCACTAACACTGGTATTGCCAAAACAATACAAGATGGTTATGGTTCTTTGATCCATGAAGATGATTATCAAACTTTTGAAGTTACACAAACTAGACTTCAATTCAATATTGGAGAGCAACTTGTTTCAGATAACACCGCAAGAGATTTGTTTGTCTCTGACTATGAAGGTACAATATTGAAAGTTTCTGGAACATATGAATTAAGTCTAAATGAAGTTATAACCGGAAGAAATTCTGGAACTGTAGCAACTATTAATGAAATAGAAGTTAATTCTGGAGTCTTTAGAGTATCCTATTCTATTTCAAAAAATATAGGATGGTCTGATGAGATTGGTAAACTAAATTCTGATACTCAGGTTGTTCCTGATAATGATTACTATCAAAATCTTTCATATTCTATAAAGAGTAGCAAAGAATATAAGGAAGTAGAGTCAAAAATCAAACCAATTTTACACACTAGCGGTTTGAAAGATTTTGCTGATACTGGAATTACTTCCACTTCTGATGCATACGCATCAGAAACATTTAACGGAATCGATGGAAGCACTGTTATCAGAGACTTTGTAGATGATCTTAGAGTTGATACAATTTATGATTTTGATTTCGCTCAAGACATTGATATCAACCCAACCACAGGAAATTCCAAGTATCTAAAATTACTGAATACCAAGTTAACAGACTATACAAAAAATATTGGAAATGATGTCTTACCAATAGACGATATTAGTAGTCAGTTTTCATATTTTGAAGATGATCCTAGCACATATTTAAATCTTATTAAATTAGATCCTTCAATTACCTATGATAATTTCTTAATTAGAATTACAAATAGCGATAATAGCGAAATTCAATTTACCGAAGTCGTTTTACTAAATGATGGAAGTAATAATTATTTGGTAGAGAAAGGAAGTTTAGTCAACGTTGGTGTTGTTACTGCACATGAAATTGGCGAACAATATGGAAGTGTTTCTATAGTAGTTGATGCATTTAATGACAGTTATTTGAGATTTATTCCTGTTGATGCATATGATACAGACTATGATCTGAAAATCGTAAGAAACACATTTACATCTTCTGCAGCAGGAGTAGGAACAACTTCTATTGGATTTACAAATCTTGTAAGTTCTACTGGAGTTACAACTTCTGGAGTGACTACCAGCATAGCATCGTTTAGCGTAAGCGAATTTGAATCTCTATATGCAAATGTTGAGATAATCAATGATACTACAAACGATATAAACTTTGTAGAGTTGTATGTAGGAACTGATGGCACTAATACCTATCTTTCAGAATATTACTTTGACTCAGAAAGCGATACACCTCTCTCTAATAATTTTATAGGTACGTTTGGAGCAGATCTTTCTTCGGGTGTTGTTTCTCTGAACTACACAAACACATCATCATATAATAATACATATAGAGCAAAGGTTGTTGGTTTTGGCACAACGTCAACTGGTGTTGGAACCCCCTATAGATTTAAGTTAAGCAGACAACCTGCAGGTTCTGAAAGAACCGTACTGTATCAATCTGACTTTACTGTCGGTGTTGGAACAACTAGTATTGTATCGATAGACAAAACATTATTCAACTCCGTAAAATCTTTGGTAGAAGTAAGTATTGGTTCTACTAAGGCTCTTCATCAGGTAATGATGATACAAGATAGTAGCGATGTTTATGTTCAGCAATCAGCATTACTGAGTATAAGTGGTGATTCTCCTTCTGATAGTGCCTTAGGTATAGGAACATTTGGTGGAAACAATTCTGGATCTAACTTAGAATTGGAATTCTATCCAGATTCGGATTATTCTACAGATAATATTGTCTTATCTGCATTTAGTCAATGCTTCTACAACGATTTAGACGTTGCAAATGTACCTCCAGACCTCGAATATGGAAAGGTTGAGGAATCTGTTGATTTAAAATTCTACAATTCAATAAATGGAGATAGAATTAATAGGACCAATTTTACATTAACATCCGAAGGAACACCAATCTTTGTTAAGGTATTTGATCCAGAGAATACTGATGCATTAATTGCAACCACTGGCAAATTTACTATTAGAAATCACTTCTTTAAAGATGGAGAGGAGTTAATCTATACTCCAAAATCATCAATTGTTGGAATTGCAACTACTGCTATGACATACAGTAATGTATCCAGTGGCGTCTCTGATCTTTTACCATCCACAGTTTTTGCTGTTGTTAGCGATCTAAATTATGATGAGTTTTTCATATCGACAACAAGAAGTGGAACTGCAGTAACATTTACTGATCTTGGTGGTGGTAATGTTCATCAATTTGAAATGTCCAAGAAGAATGAAAAATCAATCATCGTAATTGATGATCTTATTCAGCATCCTTTGATTTTCACCAGCGTATCACATACGCTTTCGGGATCAATTGGAACTACAACTACAACTTTAAGTCTTAGCGGTATTTCTTCTATTAATCCATCAGACATTCTGAAGATTGATGATGAATATATGCGAGTTAATAATGTTGGTTTAGGAACTACTAGTGTTGGACCAATTACAAATAGTGGATCGTTTAATTTAGTAGATGCTGAAAGAGGATTTGTAGGGACGATAGCAACTTCACATAGTTCTTCAACACAAATTGATGTTTACAGAGGAGCATTTAATATTGTAGAAAATGAAATACATTTTGCAGATGCTCCTAGAGGAAATCCACAGATCGATAAAACTAAGTTCAATCTTGACTATGAGACATCAGAGTTTAATGGTAGAGTGTTCTTGAGATCTGACTATACCTCAAATAAGGTATATGATGATCTGTCAGAAGAGTTTAATGGTATAGGTAGAACCTTTACATTGAAGGTTGGCGGAGCAGATACAACTGGAATTGGAACAATAGGTGCCAGTGGAATAGTTCTTATAAATGGAATATTCCAACAACCAACTACTACAAACAATCCAAGAGGAAACTTTGAAATACTCGAAGACACTAGTGCAGGAATTAGTACAATTATATTCTCTGGAATTACAAAACCAGATACTGATCCATTAGAGTATGTAATATCAGATTATGATGTAAATCAAAATGAAACTCCTAGGGGTGGAATTGTAGTTTCACTAGGATCAACAACTGGTCTTGGTTTTGCACCTCTTGTAGGCGCTTCTGTTACTGCCGTAACAGGTGCAGGAGGATCTATTACGGGTATTACCACAGGAATTCCTGGAGGATCTTTTGGATCTGGATACAATGGATTAACTTCAATCGGAGTTACAGTTTATGATTCCACTCAAGATGCTGGTGGAGATCCTGCAAGTATTACTGCAATTGTTGGTGCTGGTGGTTCCCTTTCCTTTAGTATTGGAGCTGGTGGAACTGGATATAATAATCCACAAATATACGTATCATCGCCAACTTATGAAAATCTTTCAGTAACAGGTGTTTCTAGACTTGGTATCGGAGTTACAACACAAACAGGTATTGGTTTATCAATTAGTTTAAAAGTAGGAAATGTTGGAGCAACTGGAATAGGATCAACACATTTTGGAGTTACTGAGTTTGATATTACTAGAAATGGTTATAGTTTACGAAGAGGAGATGTATTAAAACCAGTCGGACTGGTTACGGATGCAAGATTAGCATCTCCAATATCAGAATTTGAACTAACTGTTCTTGAGACTTATTCTGATAAGTTTGCATCATGGGAATTTGGTCAACTTGATTTCATTGACTCTATTAAAGATTATCAAGATGGATCAAGACGAACATTCCCATTATTCTACAATGGAGATCTGATTAGTTTTGAACAAGATCGTGACTCCAGAACAACTCTGCAAAATTGTCTTTTGATTTTCATCAATGGTGTGCTTCAGGAACCTGGAGTTGCTTATGAATTTGGTGGAGGAACATCCTTCATATTCACAACGGCACCAAAAATAGAAGATAGCATTTCAATTTATTTCTACAAAGGAACACCAGCAGACATTCAGATTGTTACTAACGTTTCAGAAACAATCAAGAAAGGAGATACTGTCCAGGTATTGAAATATAATTCAAAACCCAATATTTCTGGTCAAGATAAGAGAACTGTAACAGATTTATCTTACTCAGATAAATTTGAAACAGACTTGTATTCTGGTCAAGGCATCAGCACAACTTTCAGACCATTAAGTTGGACTAAGCAAAAGTCTGATAAGAAAATAAATGGAGAGATTGTTTCAAAATCAAGGGATTCCATCGAATCTTTAATATTCCCAACTGCAAATGTTATAGGAGACTTGTCAACTACAGATACTGAAGTATTCATTGATAGTGTTGAACTGTTTAAGTACGAAGATCCAGACCTAGCTTCTTTTGATTGTTTGGTAATTGGTGGAATATCAACTGCTGCTATATCCACTGTTACTGGAAATGACTCTATTGAACTTATATCTAATTTCACAACAATTCAAGGAGACTCTGGTGCCATTGTTGGTATTGCAACAACAAGTACTCCAAACCTTGCAATAGAATTTACTTTAGATTCTTTGGTTACTTCCAATTTACAAGTTGGTTATCCAATTTACATTTTTGACACGCTGGTTGGAAATGGAGTTACATCCATTATCTCTTCAGATTCCGAAGTTGTTGGAATAGGAACTACTCGTGTTGATAATATCTACAGTGTAACTGCATTAGATAACGCAAGTGGTGTTATAACCTGTAGAGTCCACTCTGCTTCTGATATAGTTGGAATTAACACTACAGGATCTACTGATTATCCTGTTGGAAGATATTCCTGGGGAAGAATATCCAATACTTCTGGTTTGGTTAGATCTGGAAATCCAATTTCGATTGGGGTAACAGGAAATATCGTATCTGGATTGGCAACATATCCAGTGGTCCAAAGAAGAAACGTTGGTATAAGGTCTACTGGCGCTCTTCCTAAACTGTTATAAATATCTAAAAAACTATGTTAATATGGCTGCTGTCGTAACAGATCAATTTAGAATACTGAATGCTAATAATTTTGTCGATTCCGTTCTAGATAATAATAATTCATATTATGTGTTTTTAGGTTTGCCGAACTCATCGGTTACTGGATTTGGCAGAACGTCTACTTGGAGTACCGCATCCAGTGGTCCTCCAAGTCCTACTGATAATTTACAATACTTGTCTCATTATAGAGACACTGGATTGTTTGGAAAAAGAATTACAAGCACTAATATTAGAAGAGTAATAAGAAAAGTTCAGTGGACGACAAATACTGCCTATGACATGTATAGGCATGATTATAGTTCTTCTAATCTTACACCAAATTCTGGAACAAGTAGATTATACGATTCAAATTACTATGTAATTAATAGTGATTTTAGAGTCTATATTTGTATTGATAATGGTTCTTCTGGAACTAATGTAAAAGGAGAAAGATCTAAATTTGAACCAACATCCACAGATTTGCAACCATTTTCTGCAGGATCTGACGGATATTTGTGGAAATATTTGTTCTCCATTTCACCAAGTGATGTAATTAAGTTTGACTCCACAGAATATATTGTGGTTCCAAACGATTGGGACATTTCAACAGACACACAAATTCAATCTGTTAGAGAAGCAGGAGATTCTGATACAAATAACAATCAGATTAAAAAAGTTTATATTGAAAGTGGTGGAACTGGATATTCTAATGGAACATATGATATTTTAGGTGATGGAAGTGGCGGCAGAGTTTCTATTACAGTTGACAGTAATGGAACTATTACTTCTACTAGTGTTGTTACTGGAGGAAAAGGATATACTTTTGGAATCGTTGATTTGGAAAGAACCGGAACCATTTCAAGCGCAGCAAATCTTATTCCAATCATTCCACCATCTAAAGGACATGGTTATGATATTTACAGTGAACTTGGAACTGATAGAGTTTTAGTTTATTCTAGATTTGATGATTCAACTAAAGATTTCCCCGTCGATACAAAGTTTGCTCAAGTTGGAATTGTAAAAAATCCTAAGGAATATGCTGGTGTTTCCACGTTTACAGGATCAACTTATTCTGGATTGTATGCATTAAAACTTGATGCTGGATATACTGGTACACCTACAGTTGGAGAAACTGTGTCGCAAACACAATCTTCGACAGATATTGCAAAGGGATATGTAGCTTCATATGACAGCACTACAAAAGTTTTGAAATATTTCAAAGATAGATCTTTATTCCTTACAAATGGTGTAAATCAAGAGGATAGAACAACCATTGGCGTAAACTCCAAAGTTGTTGAATTTAATAATAGCGATAGTATAACCTTCACCACAGCATCTAGCACCACTGTATCTGCAGGATTTACTGGAAGTTCAGTAAATGGAACAAATTTGGGAATTACTTTCACAGGTGGTCTTGCCAATCCAGAGATAAATAAAAAGACGGGGGACATTATCTACATTGATAACAGACCCGAGGTTGAAAGAAATCTTAGGCAAAAAGAAGACGTTAAAATCATTCTGGAATTCTAAAAAAGATGGCAC
>Ga0070754_10001904_pt1 | contig 15904 bp, 13 predicted proteins | sample VirMetDEL_Sep_01_FD_75181 | JGI IMG/M metagenome (GOLD analysis project Ga0070754, IMG submission 75181) | Aqueous microbial communities from the Delaware River and Bay under freshwater to marine salinity gradient to study organic matter... | ecosystem: Environmental > Aquatic > Marine >... | reverse complement strand
CCTGGAATCGGCGCAGTCGTTCGTCACAGACGGCCATCGCATCCTGCAGATGCACGTGCAGCGCAATCCGGACAAGCTCGCCCGCATCGCAGCCGCACTCGGTCGCGAGCTGTCTGTCACAAAGCCATCGGCCTGACCGTCTTGAGAGGTGTATCCCAACCACCTCAACGAGACGACACATGAAATCCCCAAGACTTCCCTGGACCGATATCTCTCCCAAGCCCTTCCAGGCCATGGCCGCCGTGGGCGCCACCACGGCCACATCCTCGCTCGGTCACCTGCTCATGGAGCTGGTGAAGACGCGCGTATCGCAGCTCAATGGTTGCGCCTTCTGCGTCGACATGCACGTGCGCGACCTTCGAAAGCAGGGCGAAACCTGGCAGCGCATCAACAGCCTCGTCACCTGGCAGGAGGCCGATCTGTACAGCGATCGGGAGCGCGCAGCCCTCGCCTGGGCCGAATCCCTGACACGCCTGGTCGAACATCACGGCAACCGGGACGTCGAATATTCCGCGCTGCAGGGCCAGTTCAGCGATCAGGAAATCGTCGAACTGAGCTGGACGATCGCGCAAATCAACACCTGGAACCGGATGTGCGTGGGCATGCGCGCGCCCGTGCCACAGAAGGACCTGGTCTGAGACGCTCAAGGACTCACCATGAACATCGTGATCATCGGAGGCACAGGCCTCATAGGAAAACAGCTTGCCACCCTGTTGGCGCAGGCAGGGCATTCGGTCAAACCGGCGTCGCCGTCGAGCGGCGTTGACGCCGTCACAGGCCAGGGTCTGGATGAAGCGCTCGCTGGCGCGCAAGTGGTGGTGGACGTGACCAACTCGCCCTCGTTCGAGGACGAGGCCGTGATGCATTTCTTTCGTTCTTCCACCGCCCATCTGCTGGAGACCAGCGCTCGCGCCGGCGTTCGGCATTACGTCGCGCTGTCGGTGGTGGGCTCGGAGCGCTTGCCTGACAGCGGCTACTTCCGCGCCAAGATGGTGCAGGAAGGGTTGATCCGGGCGGGAAGCATCCCCTTCACCATCCTGCGCGCCACCCAGTTCTTCGAGTTCCTCATGGCCATTGCCCAGGTGAACACCGAAGGCCAGACCGTGCGCCTGCCTGCCGCTCCCCTGCAACCCATCGCGGCCGCCGATGTGGCGGCGGCGTTGGCGGACGTGGCCGAACAGCCTCCGGTGAACGGCATGCGCGAAGTGGGCGGCCCGCAGGCCGTGCCGCTCGACATCCTCATGCGCCACGTCTTCAACGCACGGCAGGACCCCGCGAGGTGGTCACCGACGACAACGCGCGCTACTTCGGATCCCGCATCGGCGCAGAGACACTGATACCGGCCCCGGGCGCACAGCAGGGGCGTATCACGCTGGCGCAATGGCTGGGCTGACGCGACAATGCGTGTCATGCGCACTCACCGCCACCTGCTTTCTGTCCTCGCCGCATGTCTGTTGGCCATCCCGGCATGGTCCCAGTCCACGCTCGATGGGCGATGGCGCGTGACCTTTTCGACCGAAGGCGCACAAGACCGGGAGGCGGCGGTGGAACTCCAGGGCGCAACGGGCACCTGGACCACCTACGCCCGCAGCGACAAGGACAAGAAGGACGCGTGCGTCGGGCGACCATTGCCGCTGACCCTCACCGAGAACGCGACTGCAGGCAAGCTCGACCTGAAACTGGACGCCTCGAGCGCCGTCGCTGGCTGCCGCGACCGCAAGGCCACGTTGCAGCGAATCGACGAGAAGACGCTCGAAGGCACCTTCGACAATGGGCGTGCGATCAGGCTGGTGCGGCCTTAGGGCGGTCCTCAGTAATGCGGCGGCAGTTCGTCGCGCGGGTCACGCGCAGCGATGCCGGAATCTGCTTCGCCTCGCTGGCGCAAGCGGCTCACTTCCCGCAACAGCAATTCGATCTGATCCTGCTGGCGCGCGACCTGCTGGTTGAGCGTATCGAGCAGATCGTCCGCGTAGCTGGCCTTGATTTCCAGGTCGGTGAGTCGCTGTTCGATGTCGTGGACAGGTCCGGTGGGGGGTGTTGGGGTGGTCATGGGGCCTATTGGACTTCATGTCTGCTACCGCACAGACCAGGGAACGGGGGAGGTTCAAGCTGGATGGTGAGCGGCATCGTGGATGCCATTTCGCCTTGCAGGAGCAGCAGCATGCCAGCCATTTCCATGCACAACAGTTTCGAGTCTTCTCCCTTCAACGACGACAGCGGCGTCGCCTTGCAGGTGCCCGGCGCTGCGCACGACGAACATTGGTCGGCCACGGCCCGGGCATTTGCCGAAACGGGCGGCCTGGTCAGTGGCGACGAACTGGCCGAGCGCTTGCGGCAAAACGCCAACAGCAGCGAGAAGATCTCGCCGGTGGACCCTGTCTCGCTGGTGGCGCGCTGGATTGTGACGCAGGCGGTGGTCACCCTGGAGAGCCCTTGGGGAACCATGTTGCCGCTCTTTCAGTTCGACCTGTCCAATGCCACCGTACACCCCAACCTACGTCCCGTGCTGTCCGAGTTGCGGGGCGCCTTTGACGACGCCGAACTCGCGCTGTGGTTCGTGACGCCCAACGACTGGCTGGCAGGGGCCGCTCCTGCGCAGATGATGCACACCGATCTGCAGGCCGTGAGGCAGGCCGCCCGCAGCGACCGCTTCGTGGCCGTAGGGTTCTGAACACCCTCTTGAAACCCAACGCCTAGCGCGCGAGGTATCCGCCATCCACCGGGTGGTAGGACCCTGTCACGAAAGAGGCCCGGTCCGAGGCCAGCCACGCCACCAGTACGGCCACGGCCGCGGCTTCCCCCAGTGTGCCGATCGGGTGCGCGGCGACGAGCATCGCAAGCGTGGCGGCATCTCCTTCGAGCGACTCGATCATGGGGGTGCGAATGAAGCCCGGGCCCACCGCATTCACGCGCACGCCCTGCGCGCTGTATTCGAGCGCGGCAGAGTGCGTGAGGCCCACCACGCCATGTTTGGCGGCGGCATAGGCCGGCGCCGTGGCAAAGCCCACCGCGCCCAGAATGGAGGCGACGTTCACGATCGATCCGCGGGCACCGCTGGGGCGCGGACTGTTGCGCAGCATCGCCTCGATCTGGTATTTCATCCCGTAGAAGACGCCGCTGAGATTGACCCGGATCACGCGCGCCCATTCCTCGATCGGGTAGTCCGCCGTCGGCAGGTTGGGGCCGGAGATGCCGGCGTTGTTGCAGGCCACGTCCAGGCGTCCAAAGTGCGCGCAGCAGCGGTCTACCAGGTTCTTGCAGTCGCTCGCCCGGCCCACATCCGCCGTGACAGCAAGCACCTCGGTGCCCAGTTCACGCACCATCGCCGCCGTGGCCTTGGCGCTGGCGGCGTCAATGTCGCTGACCAGCACGGCAGCACCCTCGCGGGCGCACACCAGTGCCACTGCCCGGCCAATGCCGGAACCTGCGCCGGTGACCAGCACCACTTTTTTCTTCAGCATGTCAACTCCACGGCGCCACAGCGCAGACACAAAAAAATCCACACCGGCGCGGGGCAAGCCCCACGACAGGTGTGGAAAGGGGGGGGATGGAGATCGTTGGTGTTCAGATGCGTGGCTCGCCGTTGCCGTTCACCAGGATGGTGCGTCCCGGCGGATCGGTCATCTGCACGTAGTGCGTCGTTCCGCGGAAGTTGTAGGTCACTTCCCAGTATTCGGTCGCGGCGCTGGTGTCGGTGGTGCAGCGTTGCACCTCCTGCGTCTGCGGGCTGTTGTTGCGGCCCACGTTGGAACCCACGGCCGCGCCGGCGACGGCGCCGCCCACGGTGGCAATGTCGCGGCCAGTACCGCGGCCGATCTGGTGCCCCAGGATGCCGCCGATGAGGCCGCCAGCAATGGCGCCCGGTATGTTGCGCCGCGGTTGGGCGACGGGCTCGCGCTCGATCCAGCAACGTTGGGGCCCCGGTGCGACCACGGCGCGCATCGAGGTCACGTTGGCTTCGTACAGGGTTTCGTTGGGGCGGCGGCGGTAGTCGGGCTGCGCCATGGGCTGGCTGGGCTGTGCCTGAGCGTCGGGGTACGGGTAGTTGGGGGGTGCCGTTTCGTAGGCCGGGGCTGCGCAACCCGCCAGCCCGATGGCAACGAGCGTTGCCAGCAGCGCGCCCCGCTGGCGCAGGGTGAGGAGATGTTCGAAGTGGTGCATGAGAGTCCTTCTTGCCGGCAAAACCGATGCGCCGAATGTGAGCGACTCGCGCGCTGGAGTCTGTGCGCTACCGCGCATTTCATCCTGCAGGGCAGCACATGAAGATCGTGGCCGTGCGTGCGTCAACGAACAGACGCTTTTCGCCCCACGGACTACAACCCTCCAACGCTGCCATTCACCAGCCCCTTCCACCCGTCATCAGGAGCTGTCCATGTCCAAGTCTGCCTCTCTCCAGCCCAGCTGGGACACCTCGTCCTACGGCGAGCCGGCGGAGAATTCCGCCTTCAACCGGGCTGCCCTCAGCGAGCACCTCACCCTGTGTGGCGCCCTGCGAAGCCCGGCGCAGGCGGTGGCTGGCGAGGTCGCCTGGCTGCTGGGCTGGATGTCTCAGCGAACCGTCACGGCCGCCCTGCTGATCAGCGCTCTGGCAGGTGCCGCCTGGTTCCTGTTCTGAGGCGATGCCGCTGAAGGCGTTGAAGCGCCTGGGACCGGCGCCGGAGCCGATCCGTTCGGAAATATTTGGCAGTGCCCGGTTCGAGCGACACGGGCGCAGTCTGGGTGAATCGCATCGCGCAGGCCGCGCCACCCTGCGCCAGTCCACTTTCTATCCGCGCCTTCAGGACAACATCGGCAGCCTGCGTGCTTCCTGGCAGCGCCTGAATTCGCTCACGCTTGACGAGCGCGATGTCAGCCCTGCCGCAGAGTGGCTCTTCGACAACTTTCACCTGATCGAAGACCAGTTGCGGGAAATCCGGGAAGGGTTGCCGGCGCAGTACTACCGCTCGCTGCCCGTGCTGCTGGACGCGCCACTGGCGGGCCTGCCCCGCATTTACGGCATCGCATGGGACTTTGTCGCGCACACCGACGGCGCCTTCGACGAGGCCTTGCTGGAGCACTTTCTCAATGCCTACCAGGAGGCGCGCGAACTGACGCATGGGGAACTGTGGGCGCTGCCCACCACCTTGCGTGTGGTGCTGGTGGAAAACCTGCGCCGCCTGGTGGACCGCATTGCCGCCCAGAAAATGGCGCGCGAGATGGCGGCCCAGTGTGCCAGCCGCATCGAGCAGTTGACGATTGAGGAGGTGCAGGCGCTTTACGCGGTGGTTGAGCAGCGCGGGGTGCGGGGCGTTTTCCTGGTCCATCTGAACCAGAGCCTGGCAGGGACGCGCGCTGCGCGCGCGGGATCCGCGCTGCCACGGGTGCGCGAATGGCTGCACGGCATTGCGCCCGACCTGGCCGCCTTGCAGACCCAGCACCACGCCGACCAGGCGGCCGACCATCTGAGCATGGGCAACGCCGTGACCTCGCTGCGGCTGATCGGCGCGGCCGACTGGTCCGGGATCGTCGCCCACACCAGCCGGGTCATGCGGGTCATGCTGGCGTCGCCCATCTTTGCGGCCGAGGACGACGCCACGCGCAACGCCACGCTGCACGGCATCGAACGCCTGTCGGCACGCGGGACGCGGGCCGAATCGGAGGTGGCCGAAGTCTTGCTGCAGGCCATGACGACCGGTACCGGCGCCGCTGCGCTGGCGGCCTACTGGCTCGATGGCGGCGGGCATGCGGAACTGGAGCAGCAGGTGGGCGTGCGCCGATTGCTGCCGGCGAGTTGGCGGGGCGGTCTTCGGCTCGCCCGCGTGCCGCTGTACTTCAGTGGCCTGCTGGCCGGTACGCTTTGGCTGGTGATGTGGCTGCTGTTGCGCTCGGGGAGTGCCACCGGGAGCTGGGTCGACCAGTCCGTGGCGGCGCTGGCCCTGCTGCTCATGTTGTTTCCGGCATCGGAGACCGTCATTGCGCTGATGAACCGTTTGATCAGCGAATCGGCCAAGCCGGTGCACCTTCCCCGCTTCCTCCTGGCCGAAGGCCTGCCCGAATCGGCACGCACGCTGGTCGTCATTCCTGCGCTCCTCACCAGCCGCGATGGCATCACTTCACTCGTGCACCGCCTGCACCTGCACCACCTGGCCAATCCCGAAGCGGCCGCGCAGTTCGCGTTGCTCAGCGACTGGGCCGATGCCGACACCCCGGAGCGACCCGACGATGCGGCCCTGTTGCGCCAGGCCAGGGGACTGATCGAGGCGCTCAATGCCCGGCATCCCGTGCCGGCCGGCGAGACGCCACGATTCCTGCTGCTGCACCGTGGGCGCAGCCTCAGTGCGACCCAGGGCCGCTGGCTGGGCTGGGAGCGCAAGCGCGGCAAGATCGAACAACTGGTCGATGCGCTCGCCACCGGCACTCCCGGCCCGTTTCTCGACCTCGGTGAGGTCTCGCGGATGGCTCCGCTCACCCGGTATGTGCTCACGCTCGACAGCGACACGCAGTTGCCCCCGGGCCGGTTGCGTGCGCTGGTCGGTGTGGCCGAGCACCCGCAGAACCGGCCCCTGCTCGACGCCAGCGGTCAGCACGTGTTGCATGGCTACGGCATCCTGCAGCCCCGCGTGGTGGCACCTCTGCGCAACGACGACGCGCCCACGCCGCACCAGTGGCTGCACGACGGCCAGCGCGGACTTGACCCCTACAGTGCGATGTCCTCCGACGTTTACCAGGACCTGTTCGGCGAAGGCAGCTTCACCGGCAAGGGCTTGCTGCACGTGGCCACGGTGCACGCCGTGCTCGGCCAGCGCCTGCCCGCCGAGCGGGTACTCAGCCACGATCTGCTCGAAGGCGCCATCGCGCGCTGCGCGGTGGTGAGCGATGTCACCCTGATCGAAGACGAACCCGTTCACGCCGATGTGGCGGCCGCGCGACTGCATCGCTGGATGCGGGGCGACTGGCAGTTGTTGCCGTTCCTGTTGCACTGGCCGCTCTCGGGCATCAACCGCTGGAAGCTGGCCGACAACCTGCGCCGCTCGCTGGTGGCGCCCGCGTCGCTCGGTCTGATCGTGCTGGCGCTGTTCGGCCATGGTCTTTCGCTGCCGCTGGCGCTGCTGCTCAGTGCGGCGGCGCAGGCCGTTGCGCCGTTGCTGGGCGCTTTCGCGGGCAGCGTGCCGCGCCGGTTCAACCAGGTCGGCGAACGCTTCCTGCGCGCCGCGCTCACCGATCTGGTGCGGGCGCTGGCGGGCGGCCTTTGGCACCTGGTCCTGTTGCCGCAGCACGCCCTGCTGGCCCTGGACGCCGCCTGTCGAACGCTGTACCGGATGGCGGTCAGCAGGCGCCACCTGCTCGAATGGACCACCGCCGATGCGGCGCGCGCCGCGCACGACCGGCGCTGGTTTGCTGCCGTTCGCCGGCATGGCCTGGCCAGTGCGCTGGCGGCGTTGCTGCTGGGCGCCTTGCTGGCGCTTCGATCGCAGCCGGATCCGCTGGCGCTGGTGGTGCTCGGCGTGTGGGTCGCCGGCCCGTTGTTTTCCTGGTGGGCCAACCGGCCGTGGTCGCCCCCTCGGCTGCAATCCATGGCGCGGGAAGACCGGGACCTGCTCGAAGGGGTGGCGCGCGACACCTGGCGCCTGTTCGAGCGATGCGTGGACGCGCAGAACAACCACCTGCCTCCGGACAACCTGCAGACCCGCCCCTTCGACGCGGTCGCCCACCGGACCTCGCCCACCAACATCGGCCTGTACCTGCTCAGCGTGGCCTGCGCGCGCCAGTTCGGATGGATCGGCACGCAGGACCTGCTGGCCCGCCTGGAAGTGACCCTGGCCAGCCTGCAGCGCATGGAGCGGCACCGGGGGCACTTTCTCAACTGGTACGACACCCAGACCCTGCAGCCCTTGCTGCCGCGCTACGTCTCCACGGTGGACAGCGGCAACCTCTGCGCCGAGTTGCTCGCGCTGGCGCAGGCCTGCACCGAACTCTCGCGCGATCCGCACGATGCGCAGGCAACGCAGCGCGCCCTGGATCGATCGGGCCAACGCATCGAACCCCACCTGGAGCTGGTCCAGACGTTGCTGCACCGGCCGGTGAAACACACCGCCATCGGCCAGTTGCTTCGCCTCCCGCTGCCCGACGCGCACGACACCGCCGCCTTCGCGCGGTTCCTGACGCTGATGCACGAAGCCAGCGCCGAACTGCACGGCATGGCCCCGGCCCTGGCCAGCGTGCGGCAGCCGGTGTCGGAGCGCGAGGAGATGCCCTGGCTGCTGGCCGATCACCTGGCCACGCTGCGTTCGGGCGGCCTGGACCGCGCTGCGGCCGCCGAAGGCACGGGTGAGCGCGCGAGGCAGCGGCTGCTGTCGCTGGCTGCCGAATTCGAGCGCATGGCCTGGGAGGCGGAGTTCGGCTTTCTCTACAACAACCGGCGCCACCTGCTGCACATCGGCTACCGCCTGGACGAGCAACTGCTGGACAAGTCCTACTACGACCTGCTCGCCTCCGAATCGCGCACCACAAGCCTGCTCGCCATTGCCAAGGGCGATCTGCCGGTGCGGCACTGGTCGGCGCTCGGCCGCCCGTTTTTTGCCACCGGCCCGCGCGCGCTGCTGCGCTCTTGGTCGGGCTCGATGTTCGAGTACCTCATGCCCACGCTGCTCACCGCCGAACCCCGGGGCAGCCTGCTGCAGGAGGCGGCGTGCACCGCCCTGCACGAACACGTGGCCTTCGTGCAGGGCCAGAACATGCCCTGGGGCATTTCCGAAAGCGCCTACGCGGGCCGCGACCACACGCTGGCCTACCAGTACGCGCCGCAAGGTGTGCCGCGCCTCTCGTTGCGCCGCACCCCCCCGCAGGAGCGCGTGATCGCGCCCTATGCCACCGTCATGGCCGCGCAGCTCGACGTGGCGCTGGCCTGCCGCAACCTGCGCGCGCTCACCGGGCTCGGTGCGCGCGGGCGTTATGGTTTCTTCGAGGCGCTGGATTTCACGCCTTCGCGCCAGACCGAGGGCGGGCGCTACACGCTGGTGAGCACCTGCATGGCGCACCACCAGGGCATGAGCATCGTGGCGCTGGCCAATGTGCTGCACGACGGTGTGGCCCGGCGCTGGGGCATGACGCACCCGCGCCTGGAAGCGGTGGCATCGCTGCTGCAAGAGGCGTCGCCGCGCGACCTGCCGCGCTTGCCCGACGTCGCGCCCCCCAGCCTGCCGCTTCATGCGCTGCAGCGCCGCGCGCCCGACCACGTGCGCCCGGTCTCGCCCGATGCCCAGTCGCTGGCGCCCACGCACCTCATGTCCAACGGGCGCTACAGCGTCACGCTGCGGCCACACGGTGGCGGCTGGAGCCGCTGGGATGGCACAGGCATCACGCGCTGGCGCGACGACGCCCTGCGCGATGCCTGCGGCAGTTTCATCTACCTGCGGCTGGGACGGCAGGACGCGCCGGTGTCGATCACCAGCCATCCCGCCCCCGATCCCAACGCGCAGTACCAGTGCACTTACCACACCGACCGCGTGTGCTTCAAGGCGCTTTGGCCCGAGCTGCGCGCCAGCGCCACGGTGTGGGTGAGCCCTGAAGACGATGTGGAACTTCGCAAGGTGGTGCTGGTGAACCGCAGCGAACAGGTGGTCGAGCTCGAACTGATCTCGGCCTTTGAAGTGACGCTGGCCAGCCCGGCGGCCGATGAGGCTCACCCGGCATTTTCCAACCTCTTCATCTCTGCGAACTGGCTGGCCGACCAGCAGGCGCTGCATTTCGAACGTCGCCCTCGCCTGCACACCGAACGCACGCTGCAGGCCGCGCACTTCGTGGCCGCCACCGAAGGCGTGGTGTCGGGCTGGCGCTGCCAGACCGACCGGCAGCACTGGCTGGGGCGCAACCACACGGCCGCGCAGCCGCTGGCCACTTTGCTCGATGTGCCGGGACAGTCCGGCCCGCTGGACACCGGACTCGATCCGGTGGCGGTGCTGGGCGTGACCGTGCGACTGGCACCGGGTGCGCAGGCCAGCGTCACCTTCGCCACGGCGGCGAATGACGATGCCGCCACCCTGCGATCGATCGTGGACAAATACCGCCAGCCGACCACCGTGGAGCGCGCCTCGATGATGTCGTCCACGCTGGCCGGTGTGCAGGCGGTGTCGCACCGGCCGCAGCCCGAATACCTGCCCGCGCTTCAGGCCCTCACCACGGCGCTGGTGCTCACCGTGCCCCGCGACCCCTTGCCCGCTCATGAAGGCATGGCCTTGCCCCGCGAGTGCGACCGGCGCTCGCTCTGGCCGCTGGGCATCTCGGGCGACCGCCCGCTGCTGCTGGTGACGGCGGGATCTGCGCAAGGCATGGGGCTGCTGCGCATCCTGGCCCAGGCGCTTCGCGAGTGGTCGCGCTGTGGTGTGCCCTGCGATCTGGTGGTGCTCAGCAGCGAGGTGCACTCCTACGAGATGCCGCTGCAGCGCGAACTCACCCTGCTGATGGAGCAGCAGGGCGGTACCGATGCGAATGCGCGCGGGTCGGTGACGGGGCTGCACGTGCTGCGGCCTGATGCACTGTCGGCCATGCAGTTCGCCACGCTGGAATCGCTCGCGCGCATCCAACTGCTGGCGGATGGACCGCCCTGGGTGCAGCAGGTGCGTGCCTGGGCGCAGCGGCAGGGCACGCTGGCGGGCCGGAGCGATCGCTCTGGCCGCATCGAGCCGGTGCCCACGCACGTGCCTGAACGGCGGCCAGCGGCCTCGGTGGGGGCCTTCGACGGCGCTTCGGGCAATTTCGCGTTCGAGGTTGGCGTGGGGCGGCGGCCCCGGCGGCCATGGACCAATGTGCTGGCCAACCCGCACTTCGGCACCATGATCTCTGAAAGTGGCGCCGGTCACAGCTGGGCGATCAACAGCCGCATGAACCAGCTCACCGCCTGGTCCAACGACCCGGTGGCGGACACGCCTTCGCAATGGTTCCTGCTGCAGGACCGCCGCACCCGGGAGGTGTGGAGCGTGGCGCCGTCGGCGTGGGGTGCCAGCGATGTGCAGTACCGCGTGGAGCACGGCCAGGGCCACACCACCATCGAGCACGAGCGCGGTCCGCTTGCCGTATCGGTGTGCTGGTGCGTCGACCCCGATACCTCCGTGCAGCAGGTGCGCATCCGCCTGAGCAACCGGGGCAGCAGCAAGGCCCACCTGCGCGCGGTCGGCCTGGTGGAGTGGATGCTGGGCGAGAAGCGCAGCGACCGGGCCACGCTCAACACCGAGGCCACCTCGTCCGGCGTGGCGGGCGGCGGCCTGGTGGGCCTGATGTGCACGCGCACCGACGCTGCAGGCGGGTTCGGTGGCGGCACCGCTTTCCTGGCTGAAGCGCAGGTGGGGGTGCAGAACTCCGAAGGCCTGGACTGGACCTGTGACCGCCGCGAGTTCTTCGATCCGCGCGGCCAGTTGGTGCTGCCCGAGCACCTGGGCCGGCACAGCGGCTTCGGGCTGGACCCCTGCGCGGCGCTTTCGCGCCCCATCACGCTGCGGCCGGGCACCAGCCTGGAGCAGGTGTTCCTGATCGGATACGCCGAGAGTCCCGGGGCCGCAAGGGCGCTGGCGCAGCGCGCAGTCGGCAGTGCGCCGGTGGCGCGTGAAAAGGCCAGCCGCACGCGCTGGGATTCCCTGCTCGGCGCCAGCGAGGTTCACACGCCCGATCCCCTGTTCGACGTGCTCGTGAACCGCTGGCTGCTGTACCAGACCGTGTCTTCCCGTCTGTGGGCCAAGGCCGGCTTCTACCAGGCGGGCGGGGCCACGGGCTACCGCGACCAGTTGCAGGACACGATGGCACTGGTGTGGGCCAGGCCGGCGCTGCTGCGCGAACAGATCGTGTTGTGCGCCTCGCGACAGTTCGCCGAGGGCGATGTGCAGCACTGGTGGCATGCGCCGGGCGGCGCCGGCGTGCGCACCCGGTTCTCGGACGACCTGCTCTGGCTGCCGTTTGCCTGCTCGCACTACCTGCGCGCCACAGGCGATGTGGGTGTGCTGGAGGTCAAGGCGCCGTTCCTCGAAGGCGAGCCCCTGGCGGAGGGCGCCGAAGACCACTACGACACGCCGCGCGTGAGTGCGGCGCAGGCCACGGTGTACGAACACGCCGCACGCGCCATCGACCACAGCCTGTCGGTGGGTGAGCACGGGCTGCCGCTGATGGGCGGAGGCGACTGGAACGACGGCATGAACCGTGTGGGCATCGAAGGCCGGGGCGAATCGGTCTGGCTCGCGTGGTTCCTGTGCGCCATCGTCGTCGACTGGCTGCCGCTGGCCCGCGAGCGCAGCGATAACGCCCGGGTGCAGCGCTGGGAGAACGCGCTGCAGGGCTGGCAGCACGCCCTGCAGGACGAGGCATGGGACGGCGAGTGGTACAAGCGCGCGTTTTTCGACGACGGCAGCCCGCTGGGTTCGCATGAACAGCCCGAAGCGCGCATCGACCTCATTGCCCAGGCCTGGTCGGTGTTGTCGGGCCAGGCGCCCGACGCCCGGCAGCGCCAGGCCATGGAGGCGGTGGAAGCCTGCCTGGTCGACACCGAAGCAGGGCTGCTGCAGCTGCTCACGCCGCCGCTGGCCCATGCCATGCCGAGCGCCGGCTACATCCAGGCCTATCCGCCCGGGGTGCGGGAGAACGGCGGGCAGTACTCGCACGCCGGCGTCTGGGCCCTGATGGCCGCGGCCGCCCTGGCGGTGAACGAGGACGCGAACACCGAAGCCCGCGACGCGCCTTACCGGTACTTCACTTACCTGAGCCCCGCGCACCGCGCGGCGCATCCGCAGCGGGGTGCCGTCTACGGTGTGGAGCCCTACGCCATGGCGGCCGACGTCTACAGCCAGCCACCCTGGGTGGGACGCGGCGGCTGGAGCTGGTACACCGGCGCCGCAGGCTGGCTGCACCGCGCCGCGCTGGAATCCATCCTCGGGCTGCGTCTGGACGCGAACGAGCTGTGTTTCGTGCCCTGCCTGCCATCCCACTGGCCGCAGGCGGAGATCACCCTCAACCGCGACGGGCGTTCCATGCGTTTCGTGCTGGTGCGCGCGGAGCCAGCCGAGGCGCTGCAGCGGTGCACAGGTGAAGGGGTGCGCATGCTCCCGGTGGGGGAGCGCCTGCGCTGGCGCGAACTGCCTGCAAGAAGCTGTTTTGTGATCCCCCTGCCCACTGGCCATTGAACCGGCTGTCGGTCCGGGACCGGGACGCGCAGGGCAAAACACCCCGTGCCCCTCCGTCTTGTGTACGCTAACGTACATACAGGGAAGGGTCGAGCCGCCATCATGAAGCTCGTTTGCGAGGGTGGGTCGACGCCTTTCTGAGAACTACAACATGACTCCAGGGGATCCCATGAGCAAACCGATCGATCCCAAGCAGAACCACCTGCTCGCCGCCTTGCCCGAGCCGGAATGGCTGCGCTGGGAACACCAGCTCGAACTCGTCGACCTGCCACTGGGCAAGGTGCTGTACGAATCCGGCGGCGCCATGCCCTACGTGTATTTCCCCACCACGGCCATCGTCTCGTTGCTGTACGTGCTGGAGAGCGGCGCGTCGGCCGAGATTGCGGTGGTGGGCTACGAAGGTGTGGTGGGCGTGTCCATCTTCATGGGGGGCGGTTCCACCCCGAGCCGGGCGGTGGTGCAAAGCGCCGGCACGGGTTACCGCCTTCGGGCAGACGCCGTCAAGGCCGAGTTCGGCCGCGCCGGCCCGGTGATGCACCTCATGCTGCGCTACACGCTCGCGCTCATCACCCAGATGAGTCAGACGGCCGTGTGCAACCGCCACCACTCGCTGGATGAGCAGCTCTGCCGCTGGCTGCTGCTCAGCCTGGACCGGCTGCGCGGCAGCGAACTCGCCATGACGCAGGAGCTGATCGCCAACATGCTGGGCGTGCGCCGCGAAGGCGTGACCGAAGCCGCCACGAAGCTGCAGCGTGCGGGGCTCATCAGCTATTCGCGCGGGCGCATCACCGTGCTGGACCGCCCCGGGCTGGAGATGCGGACCTGTGAATGTTATGGCGTGGTCAAACGCGAATACGACCGCCTGCTGCCGGAGCGGCAGGCGGCCTGAAGTCACCCTTTTCCGCCCGGGCTATGTGCGCTACCGAACGGAAAGGAGCGCAGGTGGCGTCTACAAAGCAGTGATGAAAGATCGAACATCATGATGCGAATCCGCGCGTTTGGACGGGCGCGTGACGCGCTGGACCAGTTGCGGCTGGACCACGACCTCATCCGGCGGCTGCTGCGAGAGTTCGACCGGCTGCGCATGGCGGGCGTGGGCGGCCCCGAGGGCAAGGCCGAGATCGTGGATTGCCTGTGCGACACCCTGAGCCTTCACGCGCATCTGGAAGAAGAGATTTTCTACCCCTTGATCCGCTCGGTGGCGGGCTCCGGCTCTCCCGCGTTGAACGCTTTCTGCGACCACGCGCGTCTGCTCGATCTCATCGCGCTGCTCGACGAGATGGAGCCCGGCGATCCCGACTACGACGCCACCGTGGGGGATATTGCCGACTGTGTGGTGCCGAGCATGGACAGCGAACAGGCCGTGCTGTTCCGCATGGTGCGCGAGGCGGGCATCGACACCCACGCGCTGGGCGAGAAGATGTCGCGTGTGCGCAAGGCCCACCAGCGCGACTTCACCCACGTCGAGCCGGCGCGGCAACGCGCCTGAGGCCAATGGCCGGCGCCTAAGTGCGCTGGCAGACAGAGCAATCAACACAGGGCCTCCACACTGGTCTGGCCTCGTCGGCGGCGCCCGCTGCCCGGGGCCACCTGTGAAGCGAGCCATGTCCCTACCCGAAAACCGCCTGGTCCAGCAATTGCCCACGGCGGTGCGCAAACAATTCCTGGCGAGGTGCGAGCCCTTCGAACTGGTTCTCTCGGCTGAACTCAGCGAGAGCAACCGGGTACTGAGCCACGCCTATTTCCCGAGAGAAGGTTTCATCTCACTCGTGATCGACGTGGACAGCCATCCGGCGCTGGAGGTGGGCATGGTCGGGCGCGAGGCCATGCTCGGCTCGGAACTCATCCTGGGCCTGGCCAAGACGCCGTGGCGCGCGCTGGTGCAGGGCGCCGGCATGAGCTGGCGCATCGGCGCGGATGCGTTGAGGGAAGCCAGCGACGCCTTGCCGGAGCTGCGCGCCGTGGTGCAGAAAACCTTGATGGTGCGACTGCACCAGGCGGCCCTGGCGGCGGCGTGCGAGCGGTTTCACATGATCGGGCCACGTCTGGCGCGCTGGCTGCTCATGAGCCAGGACCGGGCCCAGAGCCCGAGCTTTCATGTGACGCAGGAGTTCATGGCGCTGATGCTGGGCGTGCGCCGGGTGGGTGTGACGCAGGCGGCCGGTGACTTTCAGCAAAACGGCCTGATCGAGTACCGCCGGGGCGAGCTCACCGTGCTCGATCGTGCAGGCCTCGAAACCGAGGCCTGCAGTTGCTACGTGGCCGACCGGGAGCTCTACACCGAGCTCATGGGTCAGAAGGCGTAGCGCCTCGGGCTCAGTCGCGACGGGTTCTGGTCTCGGCGTCGAGCCAGGTGTCGTCGGCGCTTTTCTCCCAGGCACTGACCTGTTTGTCCGCTTCGTCCTTGGCGATGCCGTAACGTTCCTGGATCTTGCCCGACAACATGTCGCGGTGACCCTCCACCACCTGCAGGTCGTCGTCGGTCAACTTGCCCCACTGCTGCTTGGCGCGGCCGGTGAGTTGTTTCCAGTTGCCTTGAATGGTGTCCCAGTTCATGTGATGTCCTTTGCATTGCGGCGGACGCCAATCGGCCCGCCAGAGGACTTTTTACGGCGTGGTACTGCCGGGGTCTGTGCGCCACGTCACCAAGTCGGGTCTCAGCTCAGGCGCCGTTGATGGCCGCATTCCAGGTCGCCACCGCCGCGTGCAGATCGGACTCGGCCATAAGCGCGCGCACCACGCCCACCGAGCCCACGCCGCTG
>Ga0070754_10001902_pt1 | contig 15909 bp, 16 predicted proteins | sample VirMetDEL_Sep_01_FD_75181 | JGI IMG/M metagenome (GOLD analysis project Ga0070754, IMG submission 75181) | Aqueous microbial communities from the Delaware River and Bay under freshwater to marine salinity gradient to study organic matter... | ecosystem: Environmental > Aquatic > Marine >... | reverse complement strand
TAAATTAAAACAAATAACATTATTTCAAACTATTATGTTTTTAGCAGTATTTTTAATAAGTTTTGCAGCTGTAATTTATTTATTAGTATATGTGTATCCAGATAAATCAAATATAGCAGAATCATATACTAGATGGCGTCCAGACCATAGATTAATAGATTTTACAGATGCAGACCCTAATATTCATCCAACACCTTTGCCACAACCGGCAGTTACCTGTAGTGGAACTGGATTTAAAATTAATATAAATTCTAATATATCTGTAGTTCCTCAATCTAAAACATATACCCATAGTAATGCGGGTGCATGTGAAGTAGAATGTAGTATTAATAGAACATGTTTTGGAATTAATTATGACTCAAAAGACCAATATGATAAAATGAAAAAATGCACTCTATATAGTGGTAGTACATCAAATGCGCCTGGCAGTATTAAAGCAAATACAATTTGTTCTAGAACACCTCCTACTTGTACTATTCCATCCACTCGAAAATATCCTGCCAATTATTTATTAAAAAATATTACACCTACAGGTTTGAATCACACTAATGAGCGTGCATGTGCTGTTGAATGTACTAATAGAAATAATTGTGAGGGTTATTTATATGATACTACCTCAAAAGAAAACGCAAAGCCATGTTACATTTTTGGCAAGGCAGATGCTGGGGCAACTATTGGATTTCCAGCTGCTGGTGTTTATCCAAAACCAGATGCACCAAAACCAGCACCAAAACCATTGGCTCCACTTAGCCCTACGAAATTTGGAACTTGGTTTACGGATGGTTGGGGTGCGAAGACTGGAAAGAATCCACCCTACTTGGAAAAAAAATTAATGTACGACCAGTGCCGTTCGGGATGCGCTGCCGACCCCAAGTGTAAAACTATGACTGGATTTAAAGCAAATGGTCCAAATAATGCAAGACCCTGTGCATACTATGATACAATAATTCCCAAGGCAAACATCAAGACAATTGGAACTGGGGAGCTAGGTTCTTGGCAAGGTTCTATCAGCTATCGGATGGAGTGATGGTTCTAGTCGAGCTAATATTATTTTGCTAGAGTTTTAATAAATTCATCTATTTGAGATTTCAGTTCAATATTTGGTTCAAGATGCATATTAACTAGATGAAGTCCAGTTAGTGGAGATGTATCATTATGTTGAAACCATCGTTCAATTTGAGCTCTATCATATGTATGCCCATCAACTGTTTTCACTGGGTCTGTCATAATATTTTGTGAAATACAACAACAGAATTGGTGTGGAATAGTTCCGTATGGAACATCTTCCAATAGTTTATCAATATCTATTTCTTGAATCTTAATCTTATCGAACATTTCCTGTAACTTTGAACTAAGTACGACTACACGTCGTACTGCACGCATTTTGTGTCTTACCTCATCGCATTGTCTAGCAAACATATTATCAGGATCTATCCTAATAACACGTTCGCCATTTTCTCCTGGTAATGTAATATTGACACTATTTAACCCATTACAATATGCTTCTTCAATAATTTGATTATTATTAAGCATATATGGGCACCACCAATTGTCACCAAGACTTAAAACATTTCCTTCATTTTCTGGAACTCCTCGACACCATTGCCATACACAAACATAAGTATCATTATCTTCATTTGATAAATCCTCTTCAGTCCATGGTTTAACTTTGGGTAATTCTTCTTGAGTATTATTCATGGTTATTAAACAATTCTCGGGGACTTGTTTAACGAAAGTCATTTTAGCTTCAGACTCCAACTCAGTAATTCGCCATTCACCATATACTTGTTTACCAAAGATTGTAATAGTTGGATTTTCACATTCTTCGGGAAAAGTAAATCGTTGAACACTACGATAACCAGGTTGTTTATGACCCATCCTTCCCATATTAAATCCTATTGTCGTTTGATAACAAGTACCATTGGGATGAAAGTGAACTGTTGCATTAAAGAAATCTGAGCCTAACACACATGAAGAGCGACCTCGTATATTTCTTTCATTATATGCTGTTTCTATCTTACACGCAATTGGGCCAGGATAAATATCGACCTTACGACGCACTGGATCAACAGAAGCCCAGCAAACAGACATATTTTTGTAATACTAGGTACAAAATTTTATTTTTTTCAATTTTAAAAATATTAAAATTAAAGGAATATACTTAAGTATTAAACAGTTAATTATATTGTATGACTATAAGTCACGTTGAATTTATTGGTTTATTAGGTTCATCTATTATAAGTATAGCATTTATTCCACAAACTTATGTAACAGTTAAAAGTGGTAATACTAAAGATATATCATTAATTTTTGTGAGTCTTAATTTATTAGCATCATCACTTATGTTATATTTTGGAATATCTACTTTAATAATTCCTATTATTATATCTAATACATCAGTATTTACAAACAATTCAATAATAGCACTAGTTACATTACGAAATAGATGGAGAGAATGGAGAGAGAAAAAATCAACTGTAGATGATATTTGTTGAGAATGAAATAAAGAATTTAAGTATTATTCATATAATATAGCATATGAATAATAAAAAAGCAAAGAAAGATAAGAAAGATAAGGAGACAAAAACTCCAGTTTTACGAAATAAGGCAGAGAGACAAGCAGAAGCTTATAAAATAATAAGCAAATTAACAGAATTAGAATTAAATGTAACATATGAACCAGTTAAGGAATTATTTAAAATACTTCAATACTATGTTAATAATGGAGGAAAAATTAAAATAAATATTCCGTTTCCTATGATAAATAAAAGAATTTGTGGACTTTTACCTGATACAGTTAATGAACAATGTTGTATTGCATTAATTCGCGAAGATTTTAGTTAATTTAAAAATATATTCATCTGTTGAATACTTTTATTATAAGGTAGTTTATATTTTATACACCATTGAATACATTTTTGAATATTAGTTCTTTTTAATGTATCTAATTTATCCTGTTTATTATTATCTAATAAATGTAAAGTATTTAATATATTTTCTAATTGTTGTTGTCCAATAATTGCATTAATATCTTCTAATTTATTTGTATAAATATACGCTATAGGTATATTAAGAAATCTAGATATAGAAGCGCCAGAATTTATAATTGGAAAAAATGTACTTAATTTTAATAAAATGTCATAACTATCAGATAGACGATAATTTTTGCATACAATGTATCTCTCTGCATTGGCAGCTCTACTAGTATGTGGTTTAACAATATATGTTTTATTATATAACGAAGATAGTATATAAACTAAATCTATAGTCGCTGATGCAAAAATATCAAAAACTTTTAATACAAAAGTACCACCTTGTTTTTGCATTGCAATAGCATAACATATCTGACAAAATATTAAATTATGTGAAAGACTTTCTTGTTGATTAAAATCTACAGAAAAATCAAATCCACCATCACCAGTTATTAAATCCATAGTATTTTTATAATTTTCATGACAATACCACAAATTACATACATTTAATAAATTACCTGTATTGTCACCTCCAGTTATAATTTTAATATTTGGATGTTTTGACAAAAAATATTTACTCTTTTTCCACCCAGGCACATTTTCATCATCATCAATAAGTGTCATTCCATAATACATATCATTATTGTTATCGCGTAATGTTTGAATTGCCTCGATAAATCCACCTGGACCTTCAGCTAAATGAAATGTAGAGATTTTCTCCTCTGAAAATTCTAGATTTAATAGATGATATATTTCAATTAATTTATAAAATGACCGCGATAAAGGTTTCAATTTACATACAGACTGTTTTGTATAAGGAACAACCGTATGTATATATTCATACGCATTTGTTAGTTTTTTATAACAGTCCCATTGTTGAGAATAATTACAAATCTGTGTTTTCATAGAGGTAAGATAGGTACTTAATGATTTACTAATTTTTATTTCATATTTTCCTAATATAATTTCTAAATCTTTAGATGATATTATATTACTTACATGTGGTAATAAAAAATAACTCATTTTGTCGCTATTATATATCTAGTTATCTATTTATGTGGTTTAACAATGATTATCTTCTTTTCTAATTTAATTTTCCAATTTCGGGTCAGATTGTGATGATTTCTTAATTGAAATTTTTGGTTTTGCTGATTTAGATTTACTAGCAGCTTTGGATGCAACTTTACTACTTTCACTAGAAGCAACCACTTGTTGTGCTTTAATAGATTCTCTAACCTCATGCATTTCTTCTTGAGGAGTTTTATGGATTAAACCTATTTTAATATCTTTTATATCTACAGAACGAACTTTTTTATAGATAAAGTAATTATTAAGAAACGAAATATCTTGTTCCTGGCGTGTCATTTTATATGCGGTTCCTATTTCATTTCTATCTAAAGAACCATTTTTAATATTCGTTTGCATTAATTTATATAGTTGTTCAAATGAACCAACACTATCAGTTAAATTAATTGCTTTAGCTTCATCACTTGTTAATGGAACAAATCCATATGCTTCTAATAATATAGTTAAATAATCATAATTAACAAGATATTCCCTGAAACTTTTGTTAATAGATGCCTGAAATACATCTATTCCATATCCAATACAATTAATATTATCACTAAATTCGCTTGTATCATATTGTTTAGTAATTTCTAAATAATTTATTACTTTCATCTCTATCATAGAATGTGTATGCTTCATTTGTTTTAAGTTCTTCTAATAGTTTAAATATTTTTTTACCATTAAAACTAGTACCAATAAAGTATCCACCTAATTTTGTACATTCTGCTATATTTGTTAAAAAGTTATGCAAAATATCTGGACTTTCAAACATATAGTGTATAGCAAATTGAATAGAACTTATATTAAATCCTTCAACACCTTTTCCATATGACTTTATTACTCCTTTACCTAAAAATTTTTCGTCTTTAGGTCCCTCTCCAAAAATAGCTTTGATTATTTGTTTTCCTACTTCACTGAATGCAGCCGATTGGTCCTTAATATTTTTAGCACTATCTCCAAATATAAATAATCCATTTGGTACAGAATCAAATCGCATTTTATAATTTAAATATCTGGCACAGACTCCATCAACCATATTTCTAATATTGTCCCGTGATCTATCTATACCAAATACAAATGATAGTTCTGAATGAATCCATTTAGGTAGGTCACCACCTTTACCAACTGCATAATCTATTAATGTATCTCCAGCATTTGTTGTTGAACGAATCAACTTATTTTTAACAAATAAATTATGAAAATCTCGTAATGCTTTTGTTACTTTTGGTCCTTTAATTTGATTATAATATATATCATCATTTTCCAATTCATTAGGAATTCCTTCTCCTGAAGTCATCATTTCAATTGTAATGGGATTATGAATGCTGTGCCAATTATTTTGAGCTACATGATATGCATTTCCGAAATTTTTATATCCTGCACGAAATTCAGCCGTTTTATCATATCTAATTCTTAATGGCACCCACCTCCATCCTTTTAGTCTATCCATATCATAACGAAATTCAACGATTGTATTATCTTCTATTACTTCATTCTCTTCTGTAAACATTTGTTTTTCATTCATATTATCTAAACGCAATTCAATATTTGTAAGTCCAGCATCTGGATCATAAGGATTAGATGGTACAAATTGAACTGGCTTAAATCCTTCTTCACTATCAACATCTGATTTTAATGGAATTTCATCATCAATTATAGTTTGACATGGGTTTGCATAACCATGTTTCCTAACATCATAACCAACATGTAAAATTATAGTTTTATATTGAACTAATTGGTCTAAAGCAGCTGTATCTAATCCACCTTCAAATTTATTACCAACAAAGTCTGTTCCAGTTTGAGTCTTTTTGGTTCTAATAAGGAAATCAATAGTATTATACTTTGCTGGTTTCCATTTTAGTGAATAATCCCATGTATGTTTATACGATTTTGGTCGCTGTCCAGGCTTAGTCATACCTACACCAAGATTTTTTGGGGTAAAGATAAATCCATCAGTTTCATACTCATATTGATTAGCTAATATGTTTGTATTTATCAGTTTACACGCAGCAAATATAGATTGACTAGCAGAGTCTTCATAAAATCGTTTTTTATCTATTCTAATTGGTGGTAACCCACCTGTATTTACTTGTACAGCATTAAGATTTTTAATAGTTGAGTCTAGTAAATTCCATCTATAATTATTAGGTAAAGCACCTTTTGTTGTTGCAGTAAACTCTAATGTTCTTTTATCTTCACCATTTACAAAATATATGTCGAATGCTGCATACAAATTAATAAATACTCCTAGTTTGTTATGTTTAATATGTTCTCCATCAAGAAGTGTATTAAATAGTTTGGAATTTTTCGTTTCAGCACCAGTAAATTCTACGCTTAACTGAGTAGTAATTAAATATATTTTTCCAGTATTTGTAATATAAAGCATTTTTCTCTCACCATCTGCTTTATCTGTAACTGTATAATCTTTTCTAATATTTACAATATTAGAATCTTTATTAATAGGTGCAATATTTGCACTCTGTAATGTAACTGAAGAAGGACCAATAAAATTTGATGGAGCAGGTTTCTCATCTTCAGTTGTCATTTTTTGATTTATCAATAACAAATATGCATTTGTCACATCTTTTAATTCTGTATAAGAAACTGGATAATTTGTTGATTGTAAACCACTTAATACATATTTACTAGTTTTTTTTAACAATACATCAAGGTCTTTTGTTGAAATTGAACCTAATTTTTCGTTTAATACCTCAATTTCTATTTCATATTTTGGAGCTAGTTTGAAAATATTGGTATCTTTAAAAGATTTACCTTTATCGGCACTCTCTCTTACAATGCTAAGATCAATACGAATAGGATAATCTTGATGAACCATTGAAAATCGATTAATTAGACGGTAAAATTTTTTAGTAGAACTCCATATTTTAATTAATTCTTGCACTTCTGGCGAAGTAGGTGATAAATTTTTCTCAACTGCGTATGTTATTCTAAAATTAAATTTATCAAAATTTACGCGAGCTGCTTGATGAGGCATATCTGGAATTGGAAAACTGGTTTTTTCATTGAAACTATATGCAGTTGGTAATAATTCACTAGGTAATACACTTGTTTTACAATAATCTTGTATATTAATAATATTATGAATTTCTGTTCGAATATCTTCAGCTTTAATACTTAAATAATATTTATTATTTTCAGCAAATGTGAAATTATTTGCCAAGAGAAACTGGATAACATTATCAAAATTATTTTTTGTTATTTTTTGAATATTTCGCGTGCCAAATTTAATTTCTAATTCAGCAGTTTCAGCTTCACGCAATTTATCTTTGGTTTCTAAATATATTTTTAATAAAGTCTCTAATGACATTTGTTCACTAGACATACTGGTAGACATATATATACATGTCTAGATATTTATAAATCAATTTTCATATTATAAGAAATAATATGAAAAAAATTGAAAATATTACAACTATAATATTTTACATTATAGATGTCTGACACTCATTCTCCAGCAGCAGAACGACCTATTAATATTAATATTACTAGAGGAAATGGTAAACAAATATCTGAAAAATACAATGCTTTTAAAGAATTTATTATTATTAATAACATTGAACTACAGAGTGAAGTTGCTGCTTTAAAAGATCGTATTTGTGAATTATGTGCTGAAGTACATGAAAAAGAGTTGGAAGAAGATAAAACTGATACACGAATCAGATATTTGCGAGGATTAGTTAACAATTTAAATGAATTGAAAAAAGGTTATGTTAAAATTGGTAAATATAGAGAAACCTTAGTAAAAGATACAGCAAATATTTGGAATAATATCTATAAACTTAGTGAAAACTATCATGCAACTCTACTAGCTTATAATATTATTTTTGAAGTTCAAAATATTATTTGTGTATTCTTATCACATACTCGCTTAAGATTAATGTTAAATATCTCTATTAATATTATCATTATGTATACAATTGGAAGAACATATTTTGAATACCATAATCAGGTTAAAAATTATAAAAATAATATTAAAATGTTAAAGGATACAACTAATCAACAAATTAAGGATGCAGAAAAAGAATTACTTGAATTAGAAGACTCTACATTATCTCTGGATAATTGGATTTATGAGGTGTAAATTTATTTTGAATTGTTACTATAATTTGTTTAATAATCTTTTACATTTTTTGTAGAATTTCTTGATAAAGAATATTTTTAGTAGTTTTTGGATTAATATTTTTAATTTCTAATTTTTGTGTCATTATTAGAAGTTCTTCTTTTGAGTATCCACTTGCAGCCCTAATTGGTTTATCAATATTTTCTATTTGTAAAAAATTTTCCTTATAGTATTTAATATTAGTAGCATCGGTATTGTATGATACTGGCTCATTATCATTATTATTGATTATATATATATTATCCTCCTCAGAACAAATAAATTCAAAACATTTTCTATTCCAAACATATAATATATTTTTTTTAAATAGTAATGCTAGACCTAATAAAGCTTGAATATTAATTCTTTTACTATTTAGTAGTTGGTCTTCTATTATATTTAATTTAAGTTTAAATGTTTTAAGATTAGATTTTATTTTTCTTAGGTCTTCAATACATTTTATTTTGAATTTTTTTTCTGTTTGAAAGTTATGATTTATTTCATATTCTTGGTCACCATACAATATACTATAAAATGCCCAAAATAATGTATCACTATTATCTGCAATAATGGGTTTTTTAATTTTATTTTTTTCCTCACTCTTAGTTGTTTGTATTTTATTGGAATACCATTGATTTATATTTTCTGTTGTTAACATATATTTTTTGCTGTCATCTAAACTAATCATTGACCACTATATTATTAGTAGGTTTTGTCTTTATCTTTCTTTTGCTGTTATCATCGAAGTATTCTTTTTTAATACTATCTTTCTCTTGTTCCATACATAATAATTGATTTTGTTGTGTCTTTACAAATGTAATATAATTTTCTAATTCAGTTAAAATATGTTCAGGTAATTCTGTAAGATTAATAAATGATCCATTATTATTTTCACTCATATTAGCCGATTTACTAATTAATAGTCTTAGTACTTCTATTTGTTGTTGTTTATTAAATTGTTCAATTATATCTTTAATATTTTGTAATCGTTCAATATCAGTCATTATATTGATATTGAATAAAAAGACTTTAAGTTCATACTAGATTCATTATTATCTATTTAAATATTTATTTACTAGTTGAAGGACTAATTGATGCAGCTAAATCTGGTTGTTGCATAGATGACGCAGCTACACTTGGAACAGCCGCTATACTAGGCGATGCAGCTACACTTGGTGCCGCAGCTACACTTGGTGCCGCAGCTACACTTGGTGCCGCAGCTACACTTGGAACAGCTGCTACACTTGGAACAGCCGCTATACTAGGCGATGCAGTTACACTTGGTGCCGCAGCTACACTTGAAACAGCCGCTATACTAGGCGATGCAGTTACATCGGGTTCACCTTCTTGTAAAGGAGTAACAGAAACAGGAATTTCAGATATGGTTTCACTTACTTTAATTTTAGGTTTGGACCAAGTTTTAGGTTCAACCAGTTCAGCAATTACAGAGACATATAAATCATTTAATTCAAATCGCTGTCCAATAACTCTTACTGTAATTTCTTGATTTTCTTCTACACTTGAAAAGTATTTTGAAGTATAACTATGATCACGAGCTACAAATATAACTAGGGGATTATTTTCATCTGATAATTCTGCTCTAATTCCTGCTTTTGTAACATTCTTAACTATACAGGTAAATTGTTGACCTTCAACGGGACAACAAACTAAACATTCTATAACAACTTCAAATTCAACATTAGCTCCATCAATTACACCAGTTGAATAAGTCATAATATTTATACTATTAGGTTTAATATATCCTTCAGATATACATTTTCCTGAAATTTCATGAGTAATAACCGTTAGAAGAGTATTTTTAATACCAACTCCAATATTTACCATTGGAATTTTTACTCTACGAGTAAGAACTGCTGGTGAATATAAATCAGATTCCTTTTTTTTTCTACGTGTTAAAGACCGAATTTTTTTTGGTTCGGCTGAACTAGACATCTCCATAATATATATTAGTTATATTTAATATATTTTTTCAATTTTGTAATAGAAATTATATTCATGTAATAATATATTTATTTAAACAAAATGCAAATGGTAATTGTATACCAAAAACATGTATTAATTGATTAGATTTCGATGATTTTGGAAAATAATTTTTATTTAATATAAATATTAATGCAGAAACCATACTCATATTAAGAGTATAGGGTCGCCATAAAGTATAATAATTACAATATATTATAAAATATATATTACATAATGTATCATATAGTTCTAATGATAATCCATGTTGTGTATTAAATAGTGAATGACATAAAATACCATTGACATATACTATTAGTGCTATATAATTATAATGGTATATAAAAATAGGTAAAAACGCATGTATACCAATCATATTAATTTTATTCATTAATTAATATAATTAATATCATTTATATTTTCTTTATATTAATTTTTTTTCTCATCTTTGGTGTTAACAATAATAGCTTCTGTAGGGGTTAAAAACCAATAATTACCATTTTTGGTTCTCTCGTTATAATTTTTAATTCGAAGTAAATATTCTTGTAAAATACATAATTGTACTGCAGGTATTTTTTTTAATTCATCTTCGCTATATTTTTTTGTTCCTACTATATAATTTAATCTTTCAGCTGTAGTTTTTCCTCCTTGGTCGCATCTAGCTCCTAGATGTCCTGGTTTATTTTCTTTAATCTTGAAAACCATCAATTGATTCTTAAAATTAGATATAAATCCAAAAACTGGATTTAATTTATCCTTGGGAATTACTTTTTCTTTAATACTTGGTAATAAATCTACATAATCCATTTTTTGTGCAGGATTCCAAGTTTTATCATTTAATATAACTAGTTTTTGAATTGGTTTTTTTGTTGCAGTATCCCAATCATGTAATAATAAACCAGTAATTCCTTTATTTTTTAATAAATGATAGTCGAAATAATTTTTGATTTTTGTTTCAAATAGAGTTAAAGATTCGTGTGAATACAAATAATTAAGTATATTCATTAAATCTTTATAAAGTTTAGTTTCAACTATGTGACTAATAAGTAATTCATCAAGAATTTCTTTTGGTTCTCCACTTTTTTCTAATTTATCTAATACAATAGAACTATATTTGTACCAAACATCTTTTTAGCCACGAACAATAACTTGTTTAGATGTTGATGTATTATAGTCAGTATTCATAGAATTTAATAATGATTTTCCTGGGTCTATTTTTGGAATAATTTCAGCGGGAACTGCAACCGATTTATCACTTTTACTAGATTCTTCAAGAGTTTCTTCTAATTCTTCTACAAGAGGTGGTAAATCTTTATCAGCTATTTCAGCTTCAATATCTTCAGCAGTTTTTTCAGTTGATAGAGCTTTAACATCTGGTTCACTTAATTCTCCATGAATGCTGAAAGGAATTTTTGTTCTTTTAAATGGTATAGGAACACTTCTCTCATAAATTGATATTTGTTCATCAGTTAGTTCAGATGGTTGAAAAAAATAGTAATCACCTATATTAACTAATTGTCCTAATCTATTATATTTATCTACAATATATTCATTTTTATCAGATACTAAATGATTTAATGCAGCATATATTTGAATTAAAGGATATTTACGTACAATATTAATTTGTTTAATAAGATCTCTTTTTTCATAAAAATATTTTTCTTTCATTAGTTGTTTAATACGTCCAGCAATTTTGTCTGTATTCATTTCAATAAATGCTTCTGAATATGTTAGAGTATTTGTAGGTCCAATTGTATCAACTGGTTTACATTTATACATACAAGTATCCATATAATCACATTGAGCTGTATATGGTTTATCACCAATCGAATATTTTATAACTTTGCCATTAGAAAGCTTTTGGTCTACAGTTAATTTTAATTTTTCTGCACTGAAATTACTTTGTTCACTATTTAATAAACAATCAACAGCAACTTCTTTTAACACACGAGTTACTTCACCAATTTAAACAGCTTTAGCTTCTGCTAATCTATATACATATAAATCGGCGGCTTCTTGTTCTTCATCAATTAATAAACTTGTATAGAGGAATATTTCTACATTACGTTGTTGAAATGGTAAATCTTTATGGCTACAATTTCTAACAGCTCTTCCAATAATTTGTTCTATTCTACTTAGATTATACCAAGGTTCTATAATATGAACTTGTCTTAAAAATTTAAAATCCATCCCTTCAGAGCCAGCCTTAGTAATTAGGATAACTTTAACGATATCACCATTATTATTTTTTTTCTGTGTAGCTGCAGCAAAATCTGCTTCAGTATTTGGTGATAATTTTGGATCACCTGTTATCATAATATATTTTGCTGGTATAGAGTCTCTACTATTTGTATTGGTATAAGTTTTAAGATCTAAATTTTGTACAGGTGGTTCTTCAAATAAAGATTTAACTGAACCATAACGAGTTATTCCCATTTCTTCTAATGCTAATGCTATAGGAACAACACCTCCATCAAGATATTCAGAATAAATAAGAATGACACCTTCTGAGTTCATTATATTATCACAAACAGATTTGATTTTGCTACTATACATTCCAATATTTTCTGGTGCAAAAATTCTTCCGTATGATTCAATAATATCAGGTTTATATTTAAATCCAGTTTTTGATGGTGGTGCTGTAGTATTTTTATATGTCATTGTATTATCTAAACCACCTTTTCCTACCAAATCTTTAGAGTCTATATTTGCATCAAAACCTTCTTCAAATAATGCGGCATTTGGATATATCATATTTAAAGCTTCTAATGGTTTCTGTAATTGAACATAACCTAAATGGTCTGATGTTTCAATGGCTATTTTATCATCAGTAGATAATTTTTGAACAATATAATTATATCCAGAATCTTGATATGGACTTAGATTAGTTGTATATACGGAAAGAAATTTAATAGGTTCAGTAATTGTAGTACCATTAAGCTGAACATTAGGATATATTCTTTCTTTTAATGTTTTTTCAGGTGCAAATTCACTTGGCCATATACGAAATGGAAAAGTATATGGATTATCTCCACGAACAAAAGATATATAACCAGTTGCTTTTCGTTCTAAAAGTTGTTTACCTACTTCTACTCCATCTACAACTTTAAAATTACCATCACTATCAAACACATCTTTTATATCTATTTCACTTCTGCCATCATTTAAATTCATAAGGTTGATTAATGATATAATCTCTTTATAGGTATTATAAAGTGGAGTTGCAGAGAGAAATAGTAATCTTAAATTATCAGCATTTTTAACTAATTTTTTAAATTCTGTAGCAGTACGTTTTCTTTTATTATCATCAGTACTTCTAATGTTATGAACTTCATCAATAATAATAAGTCTATTATCAAAATTCTGTTTAAGTCGTTGTTTAATAGCCGCTTCTTTATCTTTAATTAAATCGGATGATACATTACTGATTTTTTCTATTCTATTAGCAAATTCAGTATATCCTAAAAATAAATAAGCACTATTAATAAGATGTTTTATTTGACTGATTACTTTCTCTCTGGGCACCCCACGCATATTTAATGGATTTATTTCCTTTAATAATTTATTACCTATACAACTTTTCATTGTCCATAAATCATCTTCTAATTTTAATTTTGTTTCATCAAATAATTGTAATCTAAAATTAGCCTGAACATTTGGAGAAGCAACTATAATAATTCTTTGACTAATTCCCATTTGTTTTATATAATCTCGCATTTCTTCAGCAATACCAATCGCTGAGCAAGTTTTTCCAGAACCAAGTCCATGATAAAGTAGTAAACTGTTATATGGAGTTTGGAATGATAAATAATTTCTAACAAATTGTTGATGAGGCGATAATTCAAATTCAGCATGACATAATTTTTCAGCCTGTTCATCTATGGGATATATTTTTCCATCATATCTTGTATCATTAAATTCCTTTTTTTGGGCAATTTTAACATTAAATAATGGGTCATTAAGACTAGGATATAAATATGGAATAGCATCTTCATCTTTTTCCCATTCTTTTCTCTCGTCGATTTCTTTAGTATTAAGTAACTGATTAAGTTCTAATTTTTCTTTACTCTTTTCATCTAGAGCTGAGGCTATAGATTTTTTTGAAATTTTTTCAGATTTAATAGGTTCATCTTGACTAGCCATTTATATATAGTTAGAATGTATATTTTATCTTTTTGTAAAAATATACATTAAAAAAATTTATAATTAGTTAAAATATGATTAACTCGCTTTAAAGTATCAATTCTCTCTAAATTATATGGTCTAATATAGTTAAAACATTGTTCAAAAGATAACCATTCAACTTTACTAACTTCACTCTTTTGAAAATTAGTAAATGGAATTTCATCTTTATCCATATAAGCAATATAATATTTATGTTTATAAGATTTATAATTAGAACCTGTAAATAATTCTTCAATTGGAAGAACATTTTGAATAAGTTTGAGAGTATTTTTACTACAACCTGTCTCTTCTTCAAATTCCCTTAGAGCACAAGTTAAATCTTTTTCTTGATAATTTCTTCGTCCCTTAGGAAATCCCCATTCAGGTTCTTCCCAATTAAATTCACATTGTTGTATTAAAGATTCTAAATTATATTCATCATTGGTTAGAGTTATTCCTATTTTAAGAGAATTAAATTTTTCTTTAGATATCTTTTCTTCTCCTCTATATTGAATTCCTACAAAATCTCCCCATAATTCTTTCCATAATACATCAAACTCCGATGTTAATAATTTATTTTTTTCTGTTTCAGTCATTTCACTAATTATATTAAGAAGATAACGTTTATTAAAAAGTGGATATTTTCCTCTCATAAAATCTACATAACCTAAACTATCTTTTCGACGAATCATGAGATAATTTAAATTGTCACTATTATTAAATACTATAATTCCTATACTAGTAATTGGATTTTTGCATTGATGAAATAAATGTCCATGTTTTCCACAATTGTTACAAAAATTATATTCTTTCATGTCGCTATATGTTATTTGCGTTGTCTTTTTATATCTATTTATTGTAATGGCATTAAATCCTAAAGTTTGGGGACCACATTATTGGTTTGTTTTACATACAATAGCATTAACATACCCCCTACATCCTAATGAAACTATAAAAAAGAAATATTATGATTTTATTAATAACTTACCAATTTTTATTCCAATAAGTAATATGGGTAATTCATTTAGTAAATTACTTGATTTATATCCAATTACGCCATATTTAGATTCAAGAGAATCGCTTATAAAGTGGATGTATTTTATTCATAATAAGATTAATGTCAGTTTAAATTTGCCAGAAAAAACATTAGCTGAAAGTTTACAAGATTACCATAAATTATATGAACCTAAGGAAACTACTATTAATCTAAAAAATTTAAAAAAAGAACGATATATCTTTGGCTTAATATTATCTATACTTGTCATAATAGGCATTAATCTCTATCGTAAATCATAAAATATTTCTATAATATATATAATGCACCAAAAGAAATATACAAGAAAAAGAAAAGGAGGAAAAGCAATTGGAAGTGGGGGATTTGGATGTATATTTAGACCTGCATTAAATTGTACATCTCATAAATATAAAAAACAATCCAGAAAAAAGGTAAGTAAATTAGGTTTAAAATATAGTGTAGAGAGAGAAATGCACCAATTATTATTAGTTAAAAAATATATTAAAAAAATTTCTAATTATAAAAAATATTTTTTGCTCAACAATATAGATACGTGTCGACCTGCTCCATTAACTAAAAAAGATGAAATT
>Ga0070754_10001900_pt1 | contig 15917 bp, 18 predicted proteins | sample VirMetDEL_Sep_01_FD_75181 | JGI IMG/M metagenome (GOLD analysis project Ga0070754, IMG submission 75181) | Aqueous microbial communities from the Delaware River and Bay under freshwater to marine salinity gradient to study organic matter... | ecosystem: Environmental > Aquatic > Marine >... | reverse complement strand
TCCATTAATGGAACATATGACATCGTTGTTGACGGTGCTGTTGATGACATTAAATCAGCGTCTAATTGGTCCTATACTAACAAGTTTGAATCGTATGATACACTAGCTAAAGGAGATAGCTTTGGGTATGTAGGGCAGCTTGCTGGTTATGCTAAAGCCTCTGGTAAGAAAGTTGGTGGCTGGTGGGTAGTTAATAAAGCTAACGGTGCATTTAAATATGTACCTGCTAGTGGTCTTGACTTGGATACTGAAATAGCTAAGATACAAACAACAACTGATACAGTTAATAACAATAAGTTTGAAAGATGTTTTGAACCTGTACCAGAAACATTTAGAGGAAAGGAAACAGGAAACAGCGTACTTAACAATGGCTGTAAGTTCTGTTCTTATCGCTTTGACTGCTGGGATAATCTAACGGAGCGTCCTGCAGTAATGTCTAAGGCTAAAGTGCCACCGACAACAGCTTACATAGGAGATGTAGTTGTACCATAAGGCGACTAGGGAAGCTAAGAAGTATGGGTATCGTAGTGGGTTAGAGCATAAACTTTCACTTTATCTTGATGAACGTAACATAATCTATGGATACGAAAACATTAAGATTGAGTGGGAAGACCTAGCCTACCGTACCTATACTCCTGACTTTGTATTAGATAACGGTATTATAATTGAGACAAAGGGCCGCTTCATGGCAGCAGACAGGCGCAAGCATATTGCAATAAAGAAGCAACACCCTAAGTTAGATATTAGATTTGTCTTTACTAATAGTAGAAGTAAGACTAGTAAAGGTGCTAAAGGTTCTTATGCAGATTGGTGTATAAAGTATGGTTTTAGATACTATGACCGCATCATTCCAGAGGACTGGTTAAAAGAAAAGGGAAAGAATAAACACAGTTCTTTCATAGAGTTTACTGGCAAGAAAGTAAAAAGGAGATAACATGGATAAGCAAAAGATTATAGACAGCCTAGAAGAAGAAGACTTTGTGATAAGAGTACGCCCCTTTGCAGGAGATGATGGTTCATGGAATGGGGAGATTGATATATCTATTATGGCGTTTGCCGATAACCCTATGGATGATGATGATTATGACCAAGTAATGCACTTCACTAAGATGATGTGTGCTATTGTACCTATTATGGAACAAGAAGAAAGTATTAGAGATTTAGCACACGAATATGTACTAACTATGATTGACAACAAGACTACTATTGATGTAGAACTAGAGGAAGAATGCGGTGTTACAAAAACGTATGACGATAACGTAGTACATCTTAGTTTCAACACAAAGACAAAAGGGAGTGCATAATGAATCAGCTAAGACACGAAGAGTACATGAAGCAAATGTCGATGCAAGAGGATGCATTTGAACAGGCGGGTAAAGAAGCATATGGTAATGTGGACATGGTTAATAGTCCACCACACTACAATGCATCAGGTGTAGAGTGTATTGATGCTATCGCCGCAGCAACAGGTGAAGGCTTTGAATATTCACTACAAGCCAATATTATTAAATATGTGTGGCGTTACAGATACAAAAATGGTACACAGGACTTAGAGAAAGCTAAGTGGTATCTGGATAAGTTAATTACAGAAGTAGAAGGTCTATACGATGGTAAGAGTTAAAGTTTTTATAACACTGGATATAGATGAAGAAGAATACCCCATACCTGCTGATGGGCAGGTTGGGGAAGAGATTGAGGATGGCATACGAGAATACTTCTATGATGTAGACGGTGCTGTAATAAAAACCATTAGAACAATAACGGAGTGATATAGACATGTTAAGTAACCATTTACCAACAGACTACCAGAACTTCATAGCGTTATCACGTTATGCAAGATGGAAAGAAGACGACCAGAGACGTGAGACATGGGGTGAGACAGTCACACGATACTTTGATTATATGACTAAACACCTCAAGAAAAACCACAGCTATAAGCTGGAAACTAAGTTGCGTAACGAACTAGAAGAAGCTGTGCTGAACCAAGACATCATGCCTAGCATGAGAGCCTTGATGACATCTGGCCCTGCACTAGACCGTTGCCACGTAGGGGCATTCAACTGTTCATACCTAGCAGTAGATACACCACGTGCATTTGATGAGACTATGTACATCCTAATGTGTGGTACTGGCGTTGGCTTCAGCGTAGAGCGTCATAGCATTGAGAAGCTACCCATTGTTAATGAAGCAATGCATGAGACAGATACAGTAATCAAGGTAGGTGATAGCAGACCCGGATGGGCTGGTGCCTTACGTGAGTTAATCTCTCTGTTGTATGCTGGTCAGATACCTAAGTGGGATGTGTCTGCTGTACGCCCTGCTGGTGAACGACTGAAGACTTTTGGTGGACGTGCCTCTGGCCCAGCACCATTAGAAGAGTTGTTTCAGTTTGTCATACAGAAGTTTAAGGGTGCGGCAGGACGTAGGCTATATCCTATTGAGTGTCACGACATCATGTGTAAGATTGGTGAAGTTGTAGTTGTCGGTGGTGTACGCCGTAGCGCATTGATTTCATTGTCTAATCTTAATGATGACCAGATGGCACATGCTAAGTCAGGTATGTGGTGGGAGAATGAAGGTCAACGTGCATTAGCTAATAACTCTGTAGCGTACAAGACTAAGCCTGAGATGGGTACATTCATGCGTGAATGGGTGTCACTATACGAGAGTAAGTCTGGTGAGCGTGGTATCTTCAACCGTGAATCTGCTAAGAAGCAAGCGGCTAAGAATGGTAGACGTGATACAGAACATGACTTCGGTTGCAACCCTTGTAGTGAAATCATCTTACGTCCTTACCAGTTCTGTAACTTGTCAGAGGTAGTAGCACGTGCAGGTGATACAGAACAGTCACTAGCTAACAAGGTACGCTTGGCTACAATCTTGGGTACATTCCAATCTACTCTGACAGACTTCAAGTACCTACGTAAGGTATGGCAGAAGAACACAGAGGAAGAACGGTTGTTAGGTGTATCACTAACAGGCATCATGGATAATGAAATGTTGTCAGGTAACAGTGCTACACTAGGCATGAACATTGGTGCTACCCTGTCCTTACTACGGGATGAAGCAGTTAAGACTAATGAAGTATTAGCCAAGAAGCTAGGTATCCCACAGTCTACAGCAATCACATGCGTCAAGCCTAGTGGTACTGTTAGTCAATTAGTTGACAGTGCATCAGGTATCCATGCTAGGCATAACCCACACTATATTCGTACTGTTCGTGGCGATAACAAAGACCCACTTACACAGTTCTTGATTAGTGAAGGTATCCCGGCAGAGCCTGACGTAATGAAGCCTGATAGTACTACAGTGTTTAGCTTCCCAATGAAGTCACCCAATGCTGCGGTAACACGTACTGAGATGACAGCCATTGAACAGCTTGACTTGTGGCTACTATATCAGCGTCACTGGTGTGAACACAAACCCTCAGTCACTATCTCTGTCAAGGAGAATGAGTGGATGTCAGTAGGGTCATGGGTGTATGAACACTTTGATGAGGTGTCAGGCATCAGCTTCCTACCATTCAGTGACCACACCTATGCACAGGCACCCTATCAGGACTGCTCTAAAGATGAGTATGAAGAGATGTTCTCTAAGATGCCGAAGGCAGTGAACTGGAACAAGCTGAGTGACTTTGAGAAGGAAGATACTACATCAGGTGGACGTGAGTTAGCCTGTACTGCAGGAGTCTGTGAAGTTGTGGACTTAACAGCGGCATGATAGAGTGTAGTGGATTAGACTTACTGTGGTGGCAATGGTGGATACTTGTTGCCATCACTACAAACACACTTCTCAATGTAGTAGTGTTCTTTAAACATAGGTTCAAGAGAAAGGAGCAAACATGAACGTAGACTTAGTTGACCACATGGGTACTGACCTTACGGTAGTCAATGCAGCGAGGGTGTCCTTTGACAAGACATCCTCAACGCTTGACGAGAAAGATGTTAAGCTAATTAACTATCTAGCTAGACACAATCACTGGTCGCCTTTCAGCCATTGCTTCTTGCAGTTCCGTGTTAAGGCACCTATCTTTATTGCAAGGCAGTTAGCCAAGCATCAGGTAGGCTTGTCATGGAATGAGGTATCACGTAGGTATGTAGATAGTGAGCCTGAGTTTTATGAACCTGATACATGGAGAGGTAAGCCTGAGAATGTGAAGCAGGGTAGTGATGGAGAAGCTAAGTCGCAATACTTTCCTAACTTATATGTAGGAGATGTAACACAATTAGCCTTGACTAATTACAATAAAATGATTATGCAAGGTGTAGCACCAGAGATGGCGCGAATGATACTGCCTCAGAATATGTACACTGAGTGGTATTGGTCAGGTAGTTTGTATGCTTTCTCAAGAGTATGCCAACTAAGACTTGACAAAACCTCACAACTTGAGGTACAAGAAGTAGCTAGGCAAATTTCTGCCTATTGTTCAACCAAGTTCCCACGTAGTTGGGACGCACTAATGAAGGAGATTTAACATGACAAAGTTAAAAGATAAAGTAAACCTAGAGAACTACACTGAAAAAAGCTGGCTAGAAGATGGAGAGTACTGGTACAGACAGCCCGGAGATGGTGGTAGACGTAGAGTTGAAAGCCAAGTCAAAAAGAATAAGGGAAGGATGTTTGTTAACGGTAAGTACGTACCTAAGTCTCACCCGCTACATAAACCCGGAAACTTTAAATCTCTGGATAGTGTTTGGTCGCACGAAGAAATAGAGAAAACTTCAGAAGGAGATGTTTACGCAATAACTAATCCTGCTTGGCCTCAATGGATTAAGGTGGGTAAGGCAAGCATGACATCAGATAGATGCAATGGCTACCAGACATCCTCACCATTTCGTGATTACTCAGTAATTGCTACAATTTCTTCTGACGATAGGCATGAACTTGAAAGGGAAATGCATAGAGTGTTTGACCACTTCTCAGAAGAAAGACTTAATGAGTGGTTTAAAATAGACAGAGTTACAGCAATTAAAATCTTTAACATGAAAGTACAGGAGAATTTAAATGAGGCGTAATGGCTTAACTAAGTACGATGCCCCACTCAAAATACAATACCAGTGGGGCTACGATGCCTTTATCAAAGGCCAAACAAGTGGAAAGAAGGGGAAACTTTTTGCACGGGATAGCAACATGGATACTAACACCATGCAGCATCGTGAATGGGAGCGTGGTTACAATGATGCCTACTACGCTAATCTGAAACAGGTACAGCACAATGAGCAAGCTAGAAAACGAAGTTAAGCAGTGGATGGAAGAAAGGTACAAAGACATGAATGTTAATGACTACCAAGATAAAGCTGTAGCCACAGCCATCTATCCTGAGACACACAAGATTACATATCCTGCATTGGGTATGGCAGGTGAGGCAGGAGAGGTTGCTAATAAGGTTAAGAAGATTATCAGGGATGGCAAGAAGAGCCTACCAGATGATTGGCAACAGCAACTAGCCTCTGAGATTGGAGATGTACTCTGGTACTGTGCTGCACTAGCACGAGACTTAGATATGTCACTAGCAACAATCATGGCGGCTAACCTTGACAAACTAAAAACCCGACAAGAGCAGGGTAAACTTGGCGGGTCAGGAGATAAACGATAAAAGAAAGGGGCTTAATTGCCCCTTTTTTATTTACTTTCTAATAGAGCCTAATGACTCATACTGTTTTGCTAAAGATGTAAGTCTTTCAAAGTCGTAAGGATTATCTTCCGTAACCTCACCATATAATTCAACATATCTTTTCATTGCTTTCTGTTGATACACTTCATTAATTTTATTGAAGGCTACACGCTGGAATGGGTCAAATCCATATCTCTCATCACCATACATTTTAGAGTTTAACTTAGCCAATTCTACTAAGTCACCACGGTAATCATCAATTACAGATTTAAGAAACAAAGCCTGTTCTGCACTAGGCATTTCCTTATATTCTTTATTAGCTAATATAACAGGCACAATGTATTCATCAGCGTATTCACCTAGTAAAGCGTTTACCAACTGGTCTGCTTCTGGTACACCTGTTCTTTGCGTTAATTTACGAGATGATATTTTAAGACGTGCCATTTCTTTCTCTAGTATATTCTTGCGTTGCTTAACAAGTATACCTTGAGTTTGACGAGTTATTGGTGTTATTCTTCTAAGTTTGTCACCACGGGTAGCGGTCTCATAAGGCTCTGGTGCTTTTACACCGTACTTTTCCTCAATAAGTTCTTGCATTCTAAAGTTACCGGGCAATCTAGCCATAGATTTATTTACAATCAACTCAGTCAAATTAGTAGATTTAGTTTGTCTTACTATTCTCTCGTCGTCTGGTGCTAAGAAAGTGTTATACAAATCTTGTCCAGCAGTAAGAGGTATAGTATAGGTGCTAACAATATTAGCTAAAAATTCGCCACCTATTTTTTCTGCTTTTTCATCTATGCTTCCTTCACTAAATACATCGTTTAGTGCTGAGTCTAGTGCATAGATACCAAAACCTGCACGGAATTGTGTTCCCGATAGGGCTTGAATAGCATCTACTACAAAACTTCTGTCTCCTATTACAGGGTCTCCTTCATTCGCTCTACGAACCATATCTGCTATAAACAAAAACGGTGCGGCGGGAAAGAAAGGACGCATATCATAAGTAGAACCGTCATCCTTCTTATATTCCCACCAATTCTCACCTGCATTTTCACTGCCCCTGAAGGCATAGGCAGCTGCATACAAACCAGTTCCTACAACAGCTTTAGATACTTGTTCATAGTTATCTTCATTGCCTTTACCAACTAATTGTGTAAGCACTCTTTTGTTAGTAAAATACAAAGGTGAATATTCATAGGTAAATCGCATAGCGTTTGCGACAAATCTAGGGAAGGGTATTAATGATGTAGTAAGAAAAGGTGCTTTGTGTATGCCTTGCACTAAAGCTCTACCAAAAGCACTGTCAGGTGACTTCTGGTAAGTAAATGACAAGGCTTCATCTACAGCTTTATCAAGCATCTTCTGACCATCTTTAGTGCCAAAGACTTGTTTGAATCTACCTTCTTTAATAATAGTAGTCAGTATAAACTCATTAGCATCTATAGCACCTTCTTTACCTAATTTTTGTAGGACTTCATTTGTTTGCTGTGTAAAACTTTCATTCAGCTGCCTTTTAAGTGAACCAATAAATGCAGCACGTTTAAATACATTATCAGATGCAGTGTTTAAAGCATTTAGTTCCGTACTATACTGACGCAGTTTAGATAACTTAGTACCTTCTTGTGTAGCTTTTATACCGTCATCTAAGTCCTGTAACTGTCTATATAGCTGTGTAGCTTTGTTATGAAAGCCTAAATCAAACATGGTGCGAACTGCTTCGGCTTCTTTCTTATTAATTACACCATAAAGAACACCAAATATGTCTTCGTTTGGTGCGCCTTTAAGACCAACCTTACCTTTACCTGCTCCAACAGTTTGTAAAGCAGATGCGAAACCTCTATCAAAACCTTTTACTAATATATCAATTCCTACTCTACCTGCACCTGATACAGTATTACGTAATGTAGTAGCTGTCTGAGATGTCATAGAGGCAAGACGAACTTGGTCTAATGCACGAGGTAGTTGACCAAATCTTTTTAGTAGACTATCTGCTTGTGCATCCTCTAAGCCTCCAACGTCTTCTAATACTTTTCTTCCATCACCTGCTTCAATACGTTTATTTACTTTATTTACTTTTTCTATCTGTGTCTTAGATAGATTAAATATGTCAAGTCCTGCCACACCTTCTAGTCTTTGAAGAGCTTTACTAGCTTTACCTGCTTCAGCTAAAGACCTAGCTTGGGCATTAAACTCTGCCATAAACAGATTAGCAAAGTCATCACGAGTTAAATTATATTTTTTCATTATGTCATCAATGAAGTCTGAGTCTCTTATAACTCTAGCTACACCTTCAACAACACGTTCACCCGGTTTAAGTGTAACACCACCTTCTACCATTGCTTCTGTTACACCAGCAAGAATACGCTTAGTATGTTCAGGTGTCATAGCTACCATCTGAGAAGGTAGTATATCAATTCCTTCTTCTGTAACCTCTCTTACTGTTTCACCAGCAGCTACCATCTCAGGGTCTAAGGCTCTAAGGTTTTGTTTAATTGTTTTAACAAGCTCAGTATTTTTTTCTAATACTTTGTCTGCTTTTTTACCAGCCTCTACAATTATTTTAGATTCCGCATCAAGACCTTCTTCAACAAGTTCACCAGTATTTCTTTCAATAATCTTACTACTCTTACCTTTAAGTAATCCACCAGCTAGTGCAACAGGAGTAACCCCACTAATCCCAAAGGCTAGTGCGGTTTGTGCTAAACTTCTTTCATCTCGTAAGTCAGCAGCTATCTCTGTTCCCTGTGCGGCAACATCCTGCAAAGCACCTGCAGCACCTTCTACAGCAATAGTTGTGCGTATAGGTCTAGCCATAGCACCTGCTATAGTAGTACTAACTAATTTATTTTTTAACGGGCTTCTTAGTATCTGACCAATACCTAGTTTAGCCGCTTGTGTTGCCGCAACACCAGTACCTTTACCTATACCGGGAAGCAATAAGCCTACATAAGTGGACGGTGCAGTAAGTAAACCAGCGCCATAGTCTCCAACAGTACTAAGAAATCCGTCTTCAAAAGCTGGCATCTCTTGAAAGTTCTGATATAATGCACGATAGTCTTCTAGCTTTTGCTGTACAGAAACATTAACTTCACCATTTCGCATTGGTTCATCTGCGTCAGTAGCTAGACCTGACACATAGTTATAGTCACCACCAGCAGTAATCTCATTTACATTGAAAGAGCGAAAGTGTGCAATGTACTCTTCCATTGCTTCTTCATCAGTAACATTATCCATGCCTAAACGGTCTTTAACAAAGCGTTTAGCAGTAGCCATAATGTCAGGGTCTTGATTGGTACGTTTTATAGCGTTGACAGCTACAGTTTCTTCTGTGTCATTTTCATTTAATGCTTTAGAAATATTTTCATCGTCATCAAAAATGCTAACTGGCGTAGTTTTCGTAGGTTTAGTAGCTTCAGAAGTAGTTTTAACAGGCTCACTAGATAGCAGGTTTTGTACTTCTTCATCGTCATCAAATATACTCATATCTAATTCCTAGCCATCAAGCCACCTTTGGCTCGTCCACTACGTCCACGGTCGCCACGTTTTTGTACTACTACGTCAGGAGATAGTCTAACAGCAGATTCTGTCATTAGTTTGCTAACTAACTCTTTATTTTCAGGAGTGTTTTCTAAACCTAAACTTTCTCGTATTAAACGATTTACTTTAGACTTTTGACCTATTATTGTTTTTGAGAAAGTAGGATTGTGAAATCTATCTACAATAGCATCTACTTTAGAATTACGTTCTGTAGCTTCTGCTGAAACAATACCATCCTGTGACATATCTGTTTCTGCATCTGCTGCAGTAAAATCAATACCTCCTTCAGATAAAGATTTTAATTTATCTTTAAACGCTGGTCCATATACGGCATTTACCTCTGGGTCTTTTAGTAAATCTGCTGCAGTAAATCCTTTACTTATTTTATTAGCTACTAATTTTTCAGCACCTGATTCTGTGTCTGGGTAAGCTGATAGCATAGCATTTCGTTTATTATCAGAAACTACTACAGGTTCTTGTGAAGCTAGTGCAGCATCTGTTTGAGTTGTAGCTGATGTTGCTTCAGAGGTGTCAGTTGAAGTAGTAGGCGTAGCACTAACCGCCTCTGCGTCATCTAACATTCCAGAAAACCCTAAATTATTAGCAGCAATCCATGCTTCTGGATATTGACTAAATCCACCCGTGTCAGAAAGTCCAGATAAAACACGTTGAACAGCAACCTTACGTGTGGTTTGTGTAAGTGCTATACCATCATCATATATTTTTCTTTGTTCCGGTGTAAATGATTCATTATACATAGATGGAGTTTTTTTCAACAGTGCAGATAATTCATAGAACTGTTTAAATTCTGCAGGTGGCATTGATTTTGCTAAATCTGATTTAATAGCAGTATCCATTTGATTCATAAAATTAGTAACAGAACTAGGATTAATTTTTCCATCAGTAGGTATTAAACTAGCAATGCGTCTATTTTCCTTCAACGCAGTAAGCCTAGAAGCATACTCATCTGTACCTTCTGTCAGTCTACCAAACTTTACGTCATTAGCAAACTCATCTTCTTCCCTAGACACTATTGTTGAAAAAGTAGGCTCACTTTTAATATCTGCAATTTCTTGGATTATAGACCTGTAAGTTGCTAAATCTGGTTCTGGTTTATCCTTAGTTACCTTATTATATGCATCTGCAAGAGCAACAGAGGATTCCGCTTCCAATATAGCCATTCTATCGCCACTTGCGGTAGCTTCATTTAAAGCCTTGGTTCTATTAAGACCTGCAATTTTTTTGGAAGTTTGCTCTGCTATATCACCTGTTTGTTTTGCTAATTGTGTTTTTAGTACTGTAATTTGGTCATCAATACCACCATTCTTTAAAATAGCACTTTCAATGCCTGTAATCTTACCCTTATAAAATTCTACATTATCTGCATTTTTAGGGTCTACTAACTTATCATTGTAGAATTTAAGCTTCTGCTGTGTATCCATGCCATCTGCAGCAAATGATTCACTATCAAATGTATAAGATGGGATAATATTAACAGGTACAACTGTATCTGTATCTAACAATCCTCTAGCAGCCAAGTCTTGTTGTACTGTATCTTTAATACGCTTGGACATATCTACGTTAAAGCCTAGAGAACTTATAAGATTACCAGCACCAGCACTTGCTGCGTCAGCAGGTAGGTCATATGGCTTAGTCGCTTTTGGTTTGCCCAAGAAGTCAGCAGCAAATTGTTCTCTAGTAGGAACAACCTTCTTAGTATCTGTTGCTGTTGGTGGAGTAATCTCACCAGTAGAAGTCATGTAACTTCTAAAGTCAGACTCACCTGTGGTAAGAGACCTATTCTTCATAGTCTGTATCATAGAACGATAGGAGTTAATGCTACCCTGCTGTTTTAAAAGAGCAGCGGCATATTGTGTAGCCTCTGGACCAGTACCAAAAAGACCTTCACCTTCAGCAATAGCATCTTCAATATCTTCTAATTCATCTTTTCTTTTATCCTGTTCTTTGATAGATTTCTGTACTTGAAAGTCTGCTACTTTCTCCACACGAGTATTAATACGTTTAATATCGTCTTTAAGGGCTTCATTTGCTTCTGTAGCAAACCCCTTTACAAAACCTTCACCGAATGAACCTAAACCAAACAGACTCATTATGCACTCCTAGACATAAGACCAGAACTAGATGATGCCGTAACTTGCAGAGGTTCATCCTCTACTTCAGCTATCGGTAAATCTTCTTCTTTATTTTTTTCATCGTTGAACTTACTAACCGCTAAGTCTACTAAAGACCCACGAATTTTTTTATCTTTCTCAAGACCAGATGTGTACTCTACCTTTGCGCTATCAGCAATCAACATAATCAACTCAACCAACACAGGTAAGATAAGCATACCAACATCAACACTGTGCTTACCTTCCATTACACTACCTAGTTGCATTGTATTAGCAACAGTAGTAACAGGAATACCCATCTCTAGTACATCAAGAAGTTGTGATGTTACTTCTTCAGACTCAAGACGGGGAATATAATAATCTAGTGCATCCTCTACAGTAGTATACTGTGCAGGTTGTTGCCACGGACGTGAGCCAAGTTCAGCAGTTAAAGAATGTCCGGGAATAGGAGCATCAAGTTTTGGTGTACTAGGTTCAAGCATTCTTTATTTCCTCACGTTTAGCACGTATAGTATCTAGGTAAGATGCAATACGCCTTGAAGGTTGTAGTATATCATTATCTTTAGCTTTTGTCATCTGTTTTTTAGGTGGCCCCATCAAAGTATTAGAGGTTACTTCTTTTTCTTCTGGTCTATTTTTCATAGCCATAGATAAATTTTGATGCATGATTGCTGAAGGGTTAGTTAACATAGTTATTATCCAAACTGTATAAAGGCACTACCAAGTGTACCTATCAAACCGCCCAATGCACTACCTGCCGCAGAACTACCTGCTGCTTTACTAGCTGCAGCTTGGGCATCTGAACTAAGCTCTGCAACAGCAAGATTATTCATTCTATCTAGTTCGTTGTCTGCGGCATCCCAAGCGTACTCCATGCTGTCAGCGTAGTACTGCCACAGATTATCATATGCACTTTTACTAATATCAAGAACAGCACTAGCATTAAGTTCGTTAGCACGATTAACTGCGGCAGTATCTGCTGTAGCAATCTGCCTACGCCACTGTGCATTGGACTGTGCAATTACAATTTGATTCTGTGCATTGAACTGGTCACGCTGGTTGTTCATCTCAGCATTAAATCGTTCTACTGTGTTAGCTTGACCTGCGTTAAACTGTGCCTGTGCATTTGATTGTGATGCATTAAACTGAGAAGTCTGTTGAGATAAGTTAGCAAAGAACTGGTCAACTTGATTTTGACTAGTAGCATTAAACTGACGTGAGGCATTAGTAGCGGCTTGGTCAGTGAATAAGGATTGTGTACGTTGTTGTGCTTTAAACAATTCAGTCTGTTGCTGGTTAGATAAGTTAGCCATATCCATTTGTAAAAAGGATTGAGCATTATTTACAGACGCTTGCTGACGATTATTAAGATTAGATGCATCCATTTGCGCTACAGCAGACGCTTCAGCCATAACCATTGCCTGTGAGTTAGACAAGTTATTTAAATTCATAGTGTTAGTAGCACGAGAGTTTTCTAACTGTACCTGCTGTTCTGCAGTAAAGTTCATATTAGCTACATCACTAATCTTAGAAGCATTCTGTACACGTGCTTGAAAGGCTTGGTCAAACTCCATGCCCATAAACTGCGCTCTTTGTTGTGCGGCAAGCATAGCACGTTGTTGTCTATTAGATAAGTTCTGTGTTTCAAACTGTGCAGTTATCTGTGCATCTGCCTGTGCTATAGGTAATGCAGATTCCATAGTAGCTTGTACTATAGCCTGACCAGCAATACTGCTTGCACCTAAACCACGAGCAGCCATCTGTGCTGTGGCAGTACGCATAGCACCTGCAGCCCAAGCAGGAGGATTAGCGGCATCAAAATTACTAGTAAGAGATGCAAGCTGTCCTTGTACTGTAGCTTGTGTTGAAGGTGTAGCTTCTGCCGCTTGTATCTGTTCATTGAATGTAGCAGCAGTCTGTGCGTTTGCAACACCTGTAATCAACTCACCTTCTTGTATATTACGTTGTACAGGATTATCAATTAAAGTAGCATTACCTTGTGCCGCTGATAAATCACCAACGCTACTAGCTGTCTGTTGAGCAGCTACTACTTCAGAACGTGGGTCAACTGTACCTTGTGCTGCCTGTGTAGCAGACATAGCAGTATCAATAGCAGGTGCGGCAGTACTAGCTTCCATTACGTTTGCTTGTAGGTCTGCTTGAGAAGTTGATTGTGACGTTGTAGCCATAGCAGTAGGCACTGCAACTGCACCTGTCAATTCACCAGTTTCCTGTGCTACATCTTGAGTGCCACCTGTTGGAGTCATAGCTGCAGTTGTAACACCGCCTACAGGAACAGCAGGATTATACATACGTTGAGTTGACACATCACCAATGGCTACATTTTTAACAGCATTGTCCTGTGTAGTTTCTACAGGAGTACCACCTTCAGCCATCTTCTTAACTACACCACCACGTGCCATCTGCATTGCAGCATTGTTGTATTTCTGCATCTGCTGTTGACGCATTGGGTCTTGTTCAATATAGTTCTGGAACTGGTTCATGTCACCAGTGTAGCCCATTGCCCCTGCAATCTTATTCATTGCCTGTGGTTTAAACGCTTTGAACTGCATCATATTACTTCATTCCCATAAATACTGTAACCACCATAGCTACCATCGCAAGTGTACTACACATTATCATGGCCTCTAGTCGCCACATTCTTTTATCTAAACCATCAAGTTTACCGTGTACAAGTTCACGAAACATTGCACATTCTTTTTCATGTGCGTCTAGTTCCATTTGTACTTTAAGTGCTGGTTCAATAGTCTGTTCCATCTTCATCAGTCGGCATCCGCAATGGTCAACGTGCCAGCCGCTACCTGACGCATGATTTCTGCGTAGTCTGCATTTGCTAGGTTGATAGGTACTACTTTAGAAATTCCATCAATATCACATAGTACATCCATGCCATACTCACCATATTGTGCGTTTTCAATTATCATTTTATAACTCCGCCGATATTTGCATGGATACATCTTTGTAAACAAACGCAACACCGCCTGTAGCAGTAGCTGTAAAGGTCAGTTGAATACTAGCAGAGTGGTTGTCTAAACTCCACGAACTACTTAATCCATTAACCGTTCTGTCTAGTCCAGAGTTGTTTGTTGTACTTCCTCCACTCAGATATGTAAGTGTTGGTGCGCTCCTTAGAATAACAGGAAAAGTTAAAGTCGCTCTTCCATTTGCGCCACCACCATATACACCAGTACCGTTTGCCCCACCTTCAGGTTGCCAATAATACCGCTGGCATTTCTGCAAAGTTTCCGCATAGCTTTCGTGTTCAAACGGCGTGGCTACATCGCCTACTTCTAATTGAAGGCCTGTGATTTGCCAGTAGTTATCTGTGCTAGAAACTAACCCAAAGCTGGTTGCGTTTCTGTCTGCGGCAGACAATGCTTCCCAATTTGCAGGAGTTGCCCCGCTACTATAAGTGGTTCCACTATCAAGAAAAAACTCTAAAGACAGACCTTTTGTATTGTCGTTTGTAATAACCCCTGTGGTATCACCGTCAAAAGTTAATGTAACATATTGCCAAGTGTCAGCGGAAGATACCGTATAGGTTTTACTTATAAGTCTCGTGTTATCGTGGTCACGCACATTTACTTGACCCGAAGCAGTTTTATTAGATTTTAGCCAAAATGACAGAGTAAGGCTTTCTGCGTCAGAAGTGCCCTTTTTAATACGCTGTAAATCTTGACCTTCTATATTGTACTCAATGAACAAATAATGACCGGCTGTCAAAGTGTCTGTAACATCACAGGAAACTTTCAAGCTATTTGAAAAGCCAGAGCCAGTTGGTGCTTCAGCAACTTGTTGAAGGTCAAACTGTGCAGTACCACCCAAACTTAGATAAAACTTAAATCTGTCGCAAGCAAATGTTCCACCGCTTGCAGACGTAATATTTAAGTTATTTGCGCCGTACTGTGCCACCTGCATCGCACCATTAATAATCAGGTTCTTATCACCCTGCGCCTGACCTGAACCAATCAGTGCGGCTAGTTCTGCTGCTTTACTCATTATGCTAGGTCTCCATGTACAATAACTTCATCTCTGTTTCCATCATAGGCACCGTCATTCAAATAGTTTACTTCTATTGAAATAACGGTAGTGCTATCCGTTTGTGTTATTGTAGTTGTTGAATCAATTAATACTCCTGATGTACCCCCTGTATTTACAGCAAACCCTGCTCTGCAATAATTTACATTTGCAAAAGCACTTGTTGTGTTTATAGAAAAGTTACCAGTGCCATTATCTGTAACAGATGCTGTGTTAAAACTATTATTTACTGTGGCTGAACCAGCCCAGTTACACCAAAGTTTTGCACTACCACCTGCCACAAAGCTAGTAGCAATGCTGTTGTTCCCAGCGGCATCCTTTAGGGTGTTTACTCTAAGTTCGCTTGCCATTATGCTAGGTCTCCATGTGCTACAAAACCAACGTACGCAGTATCGTTATCACCTCCACTAACATTTCTGTTATTTGTGGTAAAATTTGCCGTTGTCATTTGCTCACCGTTATCAGTACGTCTTCCAACCAATCCAAAAGTAGTGCTATTACAACCGTCAGTTTCCGCCCCACCAGATGTGCTATCGCTTGCGTTGCTCATAGTGTTAGAAACTGAAATTTTT
>Ga0070754_10001899_pt1 | contig 15920 bp, 34 predicted proteins | sample VirMetDEL_Sep_01_FD_75181 | JGI IMG/M metagenome (GOLD analysis project Ga0070754, IMG submission 75181) | Aqueous microbial communities from the Delaware River and Bay under freshwater to marine salinity gradient to study organic matter... | ecosystem: Environmental > Aquatic > Marine >... | reverse complement strand
GCCAGCAGCAGGCTGGGGTCGTAGTTGGCCTTGAGGGTTTCGATGAAGTCCGGCGGCAGGTGCGGATTGTCGTAAGTGCGCATCCTGATCAGATGCCGATCATCACGCGCTAGGGCTTCTTCAGTGCCAAAGTTTTGGTAGAGCCAGCTGTAGCCCTCTGGTGTGGAGGCAGCAGCGAACTGGCGGGTGTTACCAGAGCGAAGACGGCCAAGGATCTTGGTGAAGGCCTTTTGCGCCAGCGTCTTATTCACGGTGTCCACCTCGTCAGCGAGACACCAGGCAAGGTTGAGACCGATGAGGCGTGTCCAGTTCTCGAAGGAACGGCACAGGATCTTGGTGTCACCGCCTGGGAGGTGAAGGATGTATTCCGGGAGCGGTGAGGCCCGGAAGGTGTAGGGGATGTCGTAGGCCTCTAGGAAGTCGTCGAAGTCGTTTTGCCAGATGTCGCGGATCAGGGGACCGGTTGGCTCCATGACGCACCCGATGAAGCCCTGATTAGCGATGGCGAGGTTGACGGCCTTGGCCGCTAGGGCACGTGTTTTACCTGAACCGTAACCAGCGCAGAGGGCAACGATCTTGTGATCGGTGTCGTCGATGAAGGCCTGCTGCTTGGGGTGCAGGTCGGAATAGATGCGAGCGAGGAGTGTGGCGTTGTCTTGCTCGGTGGCTTGCGCCATGAAGCTGAGCAGGGGCTCAGGCTCACAGATGCCGGTGAGCAGGCTCACGCCGGGCGGTTGATGATGGTGCGGACGGTGCCATCAGGCTTGACGGCAATCACTTTGTGCTGACGGGGGATGCCAGGCTTGGCCTTGAGCAGGCGGCCCACAGCGGTCACTTCAGGTTTGGTCATTTGCGTTTCTTGTAATAAGCCAAAGCGCGTTCCTGTGTCTTTTTGGAATTTTCCCATTGTCTGAGAGTACCAGTAATTTTCATTTCACGCTCCTTTAGAATTTTTTTGGCCCTGCTGACACGCATTGACTCAGGAGTTCTAGTGCGCTTAGGCTTTGCCGCTGCTGCATCTCGCTTGGCCTGAGCAGCAGCAGCGCGCTCAGCTTTAACCTGAGCCTTAGGCTTCATCAATGCAGCCGTCTGGGCTGCTTTGACTTGTTTTACAGCGCGATCAAGGCCTGCGTCATAGCGCTTACCGGCTTGACCCGAAAACCTGCCCTTAATGTTTACCTGTGCCAGGTCAGGGCCTTTGCCGATCTTTTCGTTGATAGAACGCTGACGGTTAATAGCAACACCAATCCGCAGGGAACGCGACGACTGAGGCTTTAATCCCTTTGGCTTTGCAACTGTGCTTCCACCAGCTCCACCTCTTATCCGTGCGGTCTGCGTCTCCCGCTTGTTACCGCTAGCAGTTGCCAAACGCCCACCACGAGCCGTCGCACCAACGCTGGCGAAACGTCCACGGTTATCACGGGTGTAGCGACGAGCCATGACCTAGGCCTTTTGCCTAGGTTTCCGGTTAGCTCATTTCAAAGCGGAGCAGCTTTGCCTGGTCTTCGAGGGCCTTGAGGGCAACACCAAGCTGATTGGATTCCGAGGCGCGGCGTTCGTAGTCGTAGAGGCGAGCGACGGCGGCAGCAAGCCATTGAGGGCGTTCGAGTTCGGCATCCAGTTGCATTAACTGGCGTGCGCGTTGGATATAGGTTTCGGCTGTACGTTCGGCCACGCCCCATTCATCCGCCGCGTATCGCAGGATTTGGGTACGGCTGTAGGCACGAAGAAGCAGGTCGTAAACGGCGTTGACCCGTTCGTCTATCTGTACGTTAGTTGCCTTTTTAGCCATGGCCGGAGTTTAACCGGGGGAGGGCATGAAGAGGGTGCCATCTGAGGCTAGGACTTCAAGGCGCAGTTCAGCGTCTTGTGCATCAAAGGCCCAGATGGTGCCCATGCGAGGGAGGGTTTCGGGTGAAACGGTGAAGATAAAGAGGTAGTTACCTTCGGGGTTGTCTTGAGCGGCGGTAGGGAGGTAGAGGCCTGTGAGGCGATAGGTGGCGAGAAGTTGGCGAGCGATGTATTCAGCTTCAGCCATGGTGGAGTCGTCATTGAAGACGAGACCGAAGGGTTCGCCGGTGTAGGGGTATTCAGCTACGACGGACCACGGCTCCATGGCGCCAAGGTTGGCTAGGTTAGTTTGCCGCCAATGGGATGATGGTGATGAGGGCACCTGGGCGTTCTTGTTGGGTGGTGTAGCGCTTGTGGGCGGATAGTTGAACCACTTGAGAATCGTCGTGAAGAAGAGTGCCAGTGAGGGCATCAAGCACGGCACGGGAGAGCTTGTCGATGTCGCCTTTCTGTTTAGAGGTTAGGTGGAGTGGAGCTTTAGGAGATAGACCGGATTTGAGGTAGTGACCTTTGGGTCTGAGGAAGCGAAAGGTGATGGAGATGGAGACGGGTGCTGCGGTGAGGGGGTGATTGGTGGCGAGTGCTGCGTTAGCGACGGTGGAACGCCAGGCGGGGAGGCGGGCATTGGTTTCGCGCATGATGCCGTTGCCAACGTGGCGCTTCGAGCCTTGTGTGGCGGGGTCCATGCCGATCACATCGAAGGTGATGGCACTAGGCGCGGAGGATGATGGTGGCGGTGTTGATGCGTTGCTGCTGTCGTTCGATGTACCAGCGCTCTGCGGTGAGGGCGCGGGCAGGGTCTGCGGAGAAGGTGCCATTAACGGTGAGGTATTGACCGCAGAGGGAGACGAGGCGACAGGGTTGGTATTCAGGCCGCTTTGTCGTCATGGTCTGGTTTGCCGATGGCGGTGATGGCAGCAGCGACGATGGCTTCAAGTTGAGCGCGGGGGATGCCGGAAACGGTGCGAGCGGCGGCATCGATGGCGCGTTGATAGGCGGTGAGGGTGACGGGGAGGGAGGAGGCTTTGAGCTTGGTCTTCATGCGGTGCGGACTTCCCAGAAGTGTTTGATGGTTACCGAGGCTTCGCCCAAGGCGAGTGAAAGTCGTTCGGATGCCTTGAGCTGCTCGCGTTGCTCAAGGATGTGTTGCGGGTAGGTGTAGGACTTGCGGCTACGGCGAGTGATTTTGCAGTCGTTCCACGTGAGTTGATCGTCTGCCTGACCCGCTTCCACCAGTTGATCCAGTGCGTCAAGAAGCTCTTGGCGTCGAGCTTGGAGTGCTTTCTCACTAGCAGCTAAGGAGGTGAGTTCTTCTAGCAGCGCATCAAGAGAAGGCTGTGTAGACGAGAGCAGCGATGAGGATGCAGGACCAGATGAAGCAGATGAGATCGCCATGACGCTCAAGGAATGATTGGGGCTTGGAAGGCTTGCGGTGTGGACGGGCAGGCACTGAGCTGAGGTGTGCGGTGCGGGTGTAGGTGCGGCGAGTGCTGCGGGTGATGAAGGGAGGCAGGGATGGGGAAGTCATTGGGGTCTCCAGCCGTTGCGGTAAGCGAGGGTGATGAGGGTTTGACGGTTGTGGGTGAAGAAGGGGATGCCGTGGTCTTCGAGGAACTCGGTGGCGTCTTCTTCGTGGATGTCGTTGGTGATGGCCTGCTCCAGCAGGAAAGCGAGCTGAGGCTCGTTAGCGCTAGCCATCAGAGGAAAGAGAAGGAGTTGCGGGACTCGATGGAGCGGGGTTCATCGCTCCAGTCGTAGCTGTCGTCGGCGCGGACAGCGGGCGGGACGTATTGAACGGTGTAGGGGATGCCTGCCGCGAGGAAAGTGGCGTGCAGGTCGTCAAGATCGTGCTCGTGACACCACTCGGAGAGGATGGCGCTGTTGAAGAGGTAGCGCTCAGCCCAGCCGGATGGTGCGGCGTCAGGGAGAACCGTACAGAGCGGGTTCATGGTTAAAGGATGCGGTGGGGTCGCCCCCGTGAACAGAACAATAGGCTAGCCAAGGCTAGGCGTCAAGGGATGGCTAGGGATTGGGTGCCGGGATTCCGATGGTGCCGCATGCACCTGCCCTGATTTCCCTTGCGGGTGTTGTATTCGGGCCATCCCGGCGGATCAAGAGTGCCACGGGATGGGGCTCTGGTGGACTAGCGGCGGCTGATTAGCGGCCTAGAAGGGGCGAAAGCGTGCGGCGTATTCCTCGCAGACATCGAGCCAGGCCTGCAGGCATTCGTCGGCGGTGTGGGTCTGGATCACTAGGCTGCCGGGGCGTGACCAGAGCGTGAGGCAGCGGGAGATCAGGAGCTTGTAGTGGTCGCCGATCATTTCGACGCCGGCGCCAAGTTGCGGGCGGGTGTCGTAGGGGGTGGAGCGCTCAGAGCTTTGGGTCTTGAGATCAGCGATGCCGTAGGTGCCATCGGGGAAACGGATCACCAGATCGGCGGTGCCAGCGACGTTGCGGCGCAGGCTGTAGGCCATCACCTCAGCGCCGATAACGCTGATGGAGTCCCACAGCTCGTCGGACAGCAAGGGTTCGATCCAGGCGCCGTAGTCACCATGGGGCGCTGGAGATAGGTTCGGCGGTGGTTTGGGGTTGAAGCGCTGATGCGCCATCACCTCCAGGGCTTTGTGGATCGTGTTGCCCCGTGGTTCCCAGATGTGACGGCTGGCCATGATCGCCTCCATCTGCTGAGGTGTCTTGGTCACCGCTGAGATCAGGCTCGTGACTGACACGGGGAACTGGTGGCCATTGGAGAGGCGGTAGGTCCACGTTTCTTGGTCCCTCGTTAGCCCTAGTGGCTGCAGCCACGTCGAAGTCGCGTGGGCTGATGGGTTGGACGGCAACGCCTGTGTTGGGGGATCGGAGCGGGTTGGCATAGGGCGTGGGTGGTTCGTAGGTGTCGGAGAAGTATTTGGAACGGCGGGCATCTAGCAGCTGCCGTTCGTAGTCGGGGGAGGGGAAGTCGAGCTGTTCAAGCGTCCAATGGCCGGCATTGATGCCGCGCTGCAGCAGGGCTTGGACGCTGCTGAGATCAAACGCTGGCCGCATCAGCGGACCCTCCAGATCGGTTGGCGGCGGGCATGGCTGCGGACGCTGGTGCTTTTGCCGAGGCGGCCTGTGTCGATCAGGATCCCGGCTTTGACTAGCTGATTGGTCAGGCTGCCCCAAGCGTTGTGGTGATGGGGCCTGATGCCGGCGTCTTCGCAGACGCGGCGGAACTCCTCGGCGAGGCATTCGGTGCCGGACAGGCGCTGCTGGATGACGGCCTTGGCCTGCTCCATGAACTCGGTGCCGGCATTGCTGCCGACCGTGGCGATGGCGTGATCCTTGGCAGCCTCGCTAGCGCTAGCAGAGAAGTCAAACAAAGGGCCGAGGCTCATAGCTCACCCCTCTGCAGTTTCCGATCTTTTGCTGCGTCAAAGCGCTCCTGCTCTTTGTCTTTGCCCCGCTGCCAAGCCTCAACCGACTGGCCTGGTTTTGGGCCATTGGCCTTCAGCTTGATGGTTTTGAAGGTGGTGGCTGGCACCCAGTCCTGCTTGCGCTTCACCATGCGGCCTCCTGCAGCAAAGGGTTGGTCACGGGTGGCTCGGGTGGCAGCATCACCTGGCCGGGCACCGGCTGTGGGTTGAACACATGCGGGCGCTGCATGCGCTCGGGCAGATCGGCCTTTAGGCCCTACTCCACGTTGGCGCGGCCGTTCTCGTTGCGGAACACGTAGTTCAGCAGCTGCAGGTCCAAGGGCACGTCCTCCTGTGGATCTGGATCAAGGCGGCGCTGGCCGGCGGCATACAGCCACACCTCACGGGTCAGGTCTTGCTTGGCCTTCTCGGGGAATGTCATCCAGGCAAGGGCCATGGCCGTCGAATCCCATGGCTTGAAACGGGGCAGCGTGCGGCTCAGGGCCTGCAGCACGTCCGCGAACTCCTGCTCGGTGATCATGCGGCCTCCTGATTGGTGGAGAAAATGGCGAGGAACTTGTCGCGCTCAATGCGGTCGCGGGTGATCGAATCGACGTAGCCGCTTGGCTGCCCTGAGTTAGCCCTAGCTGCAGGTGGCTCGAAAACATCGCCCCAGCCGCTCGCTATGGCCCGCTCAAGGGCCTCGCGCCGTTGCTCAGGGGTCCACCCACGCAACTTGCCGCAGACGCGCTTCCAGACGCCTTCTGAGCGCACCCCCTTCTTGACCGCCCACCACTCCGGCAGCAGCTGCTGGCAATCGAGCAGGTCAGCAGGCACCAGATCAGCGCTGATCGCCTTGGTCTTGTACGGGTCCGCCTCGCGCACGCGCACGCGCGTCTTGGTTTTATTAGGTATAGAAGTTAATTCTTCTTCTTTAGAAGAAGAATAAGAAGAAGTAGAGGGAGACCCGGCTGCGCTCGTGTCTCCCAGAGTAATGGGCTTGTCAAGTGTTTCAGAGGCCGACTGCTCGATCAGCAAACTGCAGAACGCAGGCACTGACAGGGCTTTGGGCTTGTGTTTCAGGATGTAGTCGTACAGCTCAGGCTGCACTGTGAGGTTGATCCGGGGCATCGCCAGCTGGCACCGATTTGAACTGATCTGAACCGATCTGCACCGATTTGCACGGATTTGAACGGATCGGTGCAAAAGCTAGCCAGCCCTAGCCGCAGTGACAAGGCCTATCAGCGCTAGTCGATTAGTCCCTTGCGACCCGCTGCAGGACTGCTGCACACCGCCACGAAAAAGGCCCCTTGCGGGGCCGTCTGCTCAGTCTTGGCCGGGCCAGCGTTTCTTGATCGGTGGGCCGCTGTCCGGGTCTGTCAGCGCTCGCTCCAGCAGGTAGGCGGCGAGGTTGCTCATGGATCGGCCTTGGTCGTTGCTCTGTTCAATCAGGTGTGTGGCCACCGCATGGGAGACGGTGATCGTGAGGCGCTGGGGACGCCGCGAGAGATAGGAGAGGTTTGCGGGCATGATCGGGATGCAGTGGCTAGCGGTCGCAAGGCGGGACTAGCGCGTATCAACACCATAGACTGCGCTAGCGCGAAGCAATCGTGCTGAGGCGCATTTGCGGTCTACTGCTGCAGCAAAAAGCCCTAGAGGAAATCCCCTAGGGCCAGTGGTCATTCAGCTGGGCACTGCCAGTTAGATCAGCTCGCGGGCTTGCTCCAGCGCCGCGAAGGCCTGATCGAGGTGCCAGCGGAAGCGGTCCAAGGGCTCCTGCAGCACTGCGGGCAGGTCATAGAAGCTCCGGGCGTCTTGCAGGCAGACGCAGGCCTCCCTGAGGCCGGCTCCGAGGTTTTCATGAGCTTGGCCGCTGCTGCTGAGCAGCTCCTGCAGAGTGCTGCGCGTGATCGGCTGAGCGGTCAGGTCTGAGAACGCAGTGTTCATGCGGCTTTTCGGGTGTGGTGTCAGACCAAGTAGCTCTGGCGCGACTAGGCCTGTAACCACAGAATAGCCTGGAGCGAATTGAACGATGACGACGGCGATCTACGCCCGCGTCAGCACCGAAAGCGACGACCAGGCCCACGCCCTAGAGCAGCAGCTGAGCCGCCTACGCGAGCACGCTGCCCAGCTCGGCGAGCCCGTGGTGGAGTTTGTGGATGTGGCCTCTGGCACCCGCGACGACCGCCCGCAACTGAAGCGTCTGCTGGAGTGCTGCGCTGATGGACTGCTGAGCACGGTGCTCTGCACCCGCATGGATCGGATGAGCCGCTCCACGGTGCATGGCGGAAAGCTGCTGCGCCTGTTCAACCAAGACAGCTGGCCGAACCTGATCTGCCTAGATCAATCCATTGATCTCTCCACGGCGATGGGGCGCTTCTACGCCAACTTGCTGATGGGCATGGCCCAGATGGAATCGGAGTTGATCGGCGAGCGCGTGCATCACGGCCAGATGTATGCCCGCCGGCAGATGAAGCCTCAGGCAGGCAAACCACCGTTTGGCTATCGCTACAGCGAGGGGAAGCTCAACTACGAACTGGACCCCGAGACGGCACCGGTGGCGCGGCAGATCGTGGAGCGCTTTTTGCAGAGCTGCAGCCTGCGCGATGCCTTCGACTATCAGTACAAGGAATGCGGATCGGCCTTTCGCAGCCTGGAGGGCCTGCGGCGTTGGCTGCTGAACCCTGCGATTGCTGGCTGCCGCGTTTATGGGACATTTCGCTGGAAGGTGGACAGTGACGGCAACAAGAGCCGGCAGATCAACAAGCCAGGCGAGGTGGAGGAGATCCACCCGCACGCCCACCCGGCGCTGATCACGCACGAGGAGCAGATTGAGATTGCGCAGGTGATGCAGTCGCTGCGGACGCGGGCCATAACGCCAATTCGCAAGCGCCGCAGCCGAGTGTTGACCGGCTTGGTGTTTTGCGGCCATTGCGGCGGCCTAATGCACTACCACCAGCCGCGCCATGACGGGCCGATCTATCTGCGCTGCACCCATGAGGTGTGCCCTGTGCGGCCGCATAAGGCGATCAAAGAGGAGGCGGTGCTGGAGGCCGTGCTGCAGCGGTTGTGGGAGAAGCGGGAGCTGCTGGCCTACGGCAGCGTGGTGGATGAACTGCGGCTCAAGCAGCGGCTGAGCCCTGAGATTAAGCAGCTACAGGGGCAGATCAGCGACCTGCGCCTACTGGAGGATGCGGACCTGGCGGAGGTGATTCACCGCAAAGAAGAAAGGTTGAACACGCTGCTGCAGGACTGCGTGAGCGATGGCGGCAGCCGCTTCACGTTGTGCGATGCGCTGGAAGCGCTGGATCAACCGGAGGTGTGGGCGGAGATGACCAAGACACCGGAGCGGATGCGGCGGCTGGTGTCGCAGTGGGTGGATCGGGTGGTGGTGAGCGATGGAGTGGTGCAGGAAGTGCGGCTAAGGGCCGGGGAGGCGGCTGTCCATCCTTAGGGTTAGGCTAGCCGCTAGCGAAGCCTGTCTCTTGGATCACGACCGCTACACCCACCCGCCGCTAGCTGCGCGTCAACGCTTTGGCCGCACCTTGACCGTGTGGTGCAACCGCAACGGCTGGATCCACAGCACCCTGCATGAGTGGGGTGAGCAGGCGGGCTTCCCGGCGGTGCGTGATTCCAGCTTCAACAAGCTGCAGAACGCCAAGACCGATCAGCCGCAGCCGCTCACCTTCATTCAGCTGGCGCTGGCCAATGCCCGCGTCGCCGAAGGGGACTACAGCGGCGTGAGTGACCGGCGGCTGAAGGATCGGCTTAAGGAGTCGCAGCCGATTACCGACGCCAAGGGCACACCGTGGCGGGCCACCGAGTTCTTCTCCCATTTCATCGGCGAGCTGGAGGCGCCGGAGTGGCTGCAGCAACCGGAGCCCTTGTCAGAGGAGGCGGCCAAGGCGTTGAGCGCCGAGCATCAGGGCCGTTTTGAGGCGATTGCCAAAGAGAAGATGCTCAGCCCAGCGGTGGCGTGGAAGGAGCTGGAGCAGCACTGCCAGGGCCTAAGCAATGCCCAGCGCGATCTGCTGCGCAACGTCTTAAGCGGCTGGCATCAATGGACGCCGAGCGAGTGGGAGGCAATCACGAGCAACGGCTCCGACCCGGTAACCGAGGCGCTAGCGAAGATGGGAGAATCGCTTGACCGCTAGCGTTGGCTAGCCTAGGATGCAGTGGTGCTGCAGCGACGCGGCACCCGATACCACCGCATCCATGACCGATTTCCCGCAACTTGGTGGGGTCATCTCTCCTGATGACATCTCCACCAAGGGCAGCGGCTCCTATGCCGCTGACTATGTGAACTGGGCCAAGATCGCCCACCTGTTCCATGTTCATGCCCCTGGCTGGCAGTTCACGCTGAGCGCTGCCCCAGATGGTGGCCATGTGTGGAAGGCACCCGATGGCTCCGGCTATGTCGTTGGCTATTTCGCCAATGGTGAGCAGGTGACGCCGGACTTCCCGCAGGCCTGCATGGACAACCGCAACAACCCGATCCCGTTCGAGCGGATCACGGCGCGGACCCTGACCGACACGCACCGCCGCTGCCTTTGCACGGCTGCGGCCTTTGCCTTTGGCTTGGGCTATGAGCTGTGGGCACGGGTGGAGGTAGAGAACCCGATGCGCGAGGAAACCGCTCCGACTGCACCAGCAGTGACTAGCGCTAGCAAGCCACCAGCCAAGCGGGCCAGCTCGCCCAACCCAGAGAAGCTGAGCGCCGCTGAGGTGCAGGAGTTGGTGCAGGCCGTGCTCAAGGTGAGCGAAGAGCGCCGCGCTCAGATCGTGCTGGCGTTCCAAGAGCGCTTCAGCCTGCCGCCGGATAAGAAGGCCGCCGACTACATCAAGACCGCCGCGCACCGCGACTTCCTGATGGAGCAGCTCCATGCCGCAGTCGCCTGATGAGCACATCCGACTTGCTCACGCGCATGTATGCGATGCCATCCGAGGCGTTGAAGCAACAGCAGCAGACGCTTATGCAGAAGCTGCATACAACGCTCGGCTCACCAACTTCGGCAACCACTGCGCCAAGCGGGCATTGCTCCAGCGCATCCGCGCCGATCTCCAGCTCCTGCAGCGATCCGTATCTGCAGCGGGTGTTTTGGCTGCTGACGAACAGTAAAGGTTTTTACTTTGCTGGCGTATGCAATAACGCCATAACTTGGGCCGATTCCGCTAACGCGGTGCCGGAGCAACTTCGCTTTCTCACGCATCAGCGCGTCAAGGAGATCTGGCTGCAACTTAGAGAGCTGGCATTGGTGCAAGATGAGCAGTTGACTGTTTCACCTGTCACCTTTTACGCCCATTGTTCGACACCAATGATTTGGTGTGCCTTAGATGACTAGCACTAGCGAGGGCAAGCCCGTTCGCATCACGCGGCGGTATGCCCGCAGCACCAAGAGCGTGGCGGTCTGCGCCCACCTCTGGCCGGACGTGATGGATCTCATCCGCCAGCACGCCCATGAGCATCAGCTCACCCCTAGCGGCGCGGTGCATGACGCCTTGCGCCGTTATTTCAAGCTCCCCACCATCAACTGATGCCTGATTTCGCACCCGACGCCTTCACCCTTTGGTTCAACTGCAACCAAGATCAGAAAACACAAGGCGCCTACTGGGCATCCTCGGATGTACCGGTCGAAGAGATTGAAAAGCTCTACAACTGGGCGCTGACGCAGAACCCTGTCGCCAACGACAAAGGCCAACCCTGCGTGCAGATCCGCGCCAACCTTCGCCCCAAGGTCAGCAAGGCCGGCAATGACTACCTGCTGCTGGCGATCAGCGATCAAAAGCCCAAAGCAGAGTCCACCGCTGCAATGCCGTTCTGATGAACCCCGACTGCAACCCGATTGAGCAGCAGGCACGGCAAGACCGTCTAGACGCTGCTTACGAAGCCAGCGGCCGCGCCCATCTTCCCAACGGCGACCCGCTCAAATCCACCTACACCGGCCTCCTCACTCAAACCAATGACGACGACAACGCCGACGCTTGAAGACCTGCTGGCTGAGTGGTGGCGTGACAGCTACCCGCATGCCGCACCAATCAACAATCAGACCGCCAGCTTGATCGTGGCGTTTGCCGCTTGGGTGTTGGCCAAGAAAGCACGCGGGGAGCAGCTGTGATTAAAGCTGACCACTGGATCCGTGTCCGCGCTGATGCGGGCATGATCCAGCCCTTTGAGCCCAATCTGATCCGTCAGCTCGGCAGCAACAAAGTGCTTAGCTACGGCTGCAGCTCCTACGGCTACGACATCCGCCTAAGCCCTGCTGATTTCCGCGTGTTTCAGCATGTGCCTGGCACGATCATGGACCCCAAGGCCTTCAACCCTGACAATCTGCGCAATGTGGATTTGCAGGGTGACGAGCGGGGCCGCTACTTCGTGCTGCCGGCCCACAGCTACGGCCTTGGCGTTGCCCTCGAAAAACTGAGCGTGCCGCCCAACGTCACGGTGATCTGCTTGGGTAAGTCCACCTATGCCCGCATGGGTGTGATAGCCAACATGACACCTGCCGAAGCCGGCTGGCGCGGTCACCTCACCCTGGAGTTCAGCAACTCCTCAGGTGCTGACTGCAAGCTCTACGCCAACGAGGGCACCTGTCAGCTGCTGTTCTTTGAAGGTGACCCTTGCTCGGTCAGCTATCAAGACCGCGCTGGCAAGTACCAGGATCAAGAACACACCGTGACCTTGGCCACGGTCTGAACAGAAGAGGGTGGCCGGTGGCTGGTCCTCCCGAGGTGCCAGCCTCACCGCAGCCGGCCGCTACGGACGCTTCGTCAACTTTGAAAAGACGAAGCCACACCCTAGCCACTTTTCTCCCTTATTGCTGCCGATGGCATCGCCTGGCACCTCCGTTGATTGGATCATTAAGCAGTCGCATCGCTACCCACTGCTGACACCAGCCGAAGAAATCACCCTTGCACGACACGTGCAGGAGTGGCAGGCACTCTTGAATGTCAAACGCCCAGGCCGTAGGCAGAAAGCAGTGATCGCCCGTGGCAAGCGGGCACGAGAGCGCTTTTTTCTGTCCAACATTCGTCTTGCCGTTAACGTCGCTGGCAAGTACCACCGCTATAGCGGCACTCTCGCTCTGGATGATCTCATCCAAGAGGGTCTTGTTGGCTTAGACACGGCCATCATCAAGTTTGACCCAGGCCTTGGCTACAAGTTTTCGACCTATAGCTACTGGTGGATCCGGCAAGGCATCACACGAGCGATCAATCGCCACAGCCGCATCATTCACTTGCCGATGCAGGCAAACGACACGATCCGCAAGGCCATGGACTACATGCAAGAACACATGCGGGACAGTGGCAAGCTTCCTCCATTAGAGGATGTTGCTAAGCACTGCAAGGTGGCCAAGCGCACGCTGGTGGGCTATCTCAATCACAACGCATCCGTTCTGAGCTTGGATCAGCGAATGGGCAGCAACGACACCCACAACGACTTCATCGAAGTGGTGGCTGACCCTAAAAGCCTGCAAGACACAACCGATGAGCTGACCCCATTTACCGAGGCGTTGTATGAAGCCATTTCGGAACTGACGCCAACGCATCAGCAGGTGATCAAGCAGCGCTACTTAAGTGGCCAAGACCAACCCAAGCCCTTCATCCAAATCGGCCAGGAACTCAAGAGCAGTCGTCAGGCCACGCAGCAAATGCACGACCGCGCCTTGATCAGCCTGCGGCTTCGCCTTGGTGGTCTGCAAGGGCAAGAGTGCATTCAAGCTCTGCGATCCGTCGCGTAGCGCCGCGAATGATCAGGTCTTGGTGCATGGAGAGCTGACACATGCGCAACAGCATTGCCTTGGCTTGCGGCAACGTGTAGGCATCAACGGCACGCCTTTGCTGCTCCAGCGTGAGCAGGTGCTCCGGCCCTGGCTGGGGAACCATCCACTCTCCCCATGCCATAGCGGGAACCTAGTAGGTTGAGCTAAGTATTCCTGTGAGTGAACCTGTCATCAATCAGGTCACGACAAAAGATGGAATCAAGTGGCGGGTCTGTGGTTTGGGTTATTGCACTGAACACCGTCAACGCTGGCAAGCCGAGGTGATGTTTGAGTGCATGATGGTCGCCAAAGGCTTAAGGGATCATAAACAGGCAAACTAAAGAGAATGTTCAGGCAGGCCTCCAGTTAGCCGGAGGCTTTTTTATGCCGCATCAAGAGGCTCGGGATCATCAAGCTCACGGCTGAGCCAAAGGCGCGTTTGCTCTTCGTGGTAGCTGAGATAGGTGATGCCATTGGCCATCGCCATCCAAACCACCACGCCGGTGTCTTTGCGGTGAACTTTCCATAGGCCCGGTTGAATGCGCTGGCTGATGTTCACGTTGTTCATGGTTCCGCGATGATGCACCAACCGGAGCGTGGACCTTCAACTAACCAGCGAGGCCCCCAGTTTTTACGGCTGTATGCCAGGCCAGCTCCTTTGCTATTCAGATAGGTGCCCCGCACCACATCCATTTCCCCGAAGGGATCATTCACCAGCACATGGCCTGAGGTCAGACCAATCACCGTTAGCCAATGCCCTCCACCCGAGGGGGCGCTGCTGCTGCCGTGATGCAGGAAGCCACAGGGCACCGGCACAGATCGGCTCAGCTGTTGTTGCAGGTCATCCCAGCCGGCGTCCTGCTTGAAGCGGGCCTTGATGCCGTAGTGCTCTAAGGCCTTGAGCTGGGCATTCACGTCGGTGGTATCGCCAAAGCGCAACACCGTTTTCAGGTATTGATCGTCAGCGGCTGCACCAGTGATCACACCAGGCCGCAAGAACGACACGAGCATGGCGCAACTGCTGGAGAAGCACATGCGCTGCGCTTGACCGGCCACCGTGGAATCACGCTGGCTGTAATAGGGCACCTTCAGTGGTGTGTTGGGTTTTTGTTGTGCTGGGATCTGCAGCCGCTGCTCACCGCAGAAGAGAGCTACCTCTGCGGCCCGGCGGCGCTCCAGACCCGCCAACACGGCTTCACCTGCATGCACCCAGCGCGGCAGCTCCTGCTTGACCACAGTGCAGGGATCTTCACCGGCCAACAGCCGCTTGCGCAGCGTCGAGTCTTCCAAGGCACCGAGGCCAAGGTTGTAGGCAAAGCTGATCACCGATGCCACCTGATTGGCTTTCCACTGCTTGGCCATCGGCAGCAGATGCAACACACCAGGGCCGAAGAGGTTTTCGACTTCGTTTTGCAGGAGCTCATCGGCCAAGGCCTGGCTGATCTTGTCTCCCATGCGCACTTGTGCATCCATCAACCGTGTGGTGCCCCAACCGATGGTGGGTACACCTGCAGGGCAGCGATAGGCCTCTAGATGGCAGCCTTCAAACTCGCGGATGATCTTCAGGCTTGGCGCTAGCCAGCTCGGCGGCAGTGGCTGCTTGGCCAGCGGATCAGCCCGGTAAAGGTCTGCAAACTCCTTCAGCGTGTCGGCACTGAGCTGCTCCTGCAGCCAATCCCAGGCCGCCAGCTGATGGGGCAGTTGCTTGTGATGCTTAGCCGCATCGCGCAGCTGAATGAGACCCATTACTCAGGGATCCAAGGGGCACGGACACGCAGCTCACCACCCAACAGTTGCTGCGCTTTGCTGCCATCTGAGGCAGCCTCTGTGAGGACAGGCTGTGGCGCCTTGGGTTGCTCTTGATCCCAGAGCTGATGTAGCTCCACGATCTGCTGCTCTACTTCCCGCATGGCCAACTTGGTCTTCCATTCGACCCAATCCGGCCTGGTGTGATCCAGTAGGGCTTTGAACCACCAGCGTTGACGCAGGCTGGGGCGTTCTTCGCACACCAGCCGCATCAGCTCATGCAGCAGCGCAGCCCAAAGGCGATACGCCTTAGCGGTCACTTTTTAGCGCTGTAGGGAAAGACCTTACGCAGCACTTCAACAACCTCTTGCACGATTCCGTTGCCCTTGAGTGGTGTGTAGGGCAGGATCTCGCTGATGATCAGCAGTACAAGGGCCAAGATGGCGGTGGTCTCCATGAGGAGCCTGCGATTGCTCTAAATTGCCCCGTCAGCGGCGTTGCATTTCAAGAGAACGCACACGACGGTCTATGTCGTTTAGGCGTTCTTTGGAGTCGTTCTTCAGTTCCCGCACGTCTTCTAAGACGGTGCCAAGGCCCGCTTCAATCTTGGTGACCTGAAGGAAGAGACCGCAAAGGCCAACGACAGCAGCCACAAGCAGGGCCGGCACTGCTTGAGAAACCCAAGTGCTTTGCTCCGCGGCGGCTGGGGCGTTGTACTCCTCGTCAGTCACCGCAGGGCGGGTAGGGCGCTTGGCCTAAGTTGCCGGTGGCCGTGAGCATACAGGTTTAGATCACTGGCATCTCGTACTCCGCAGTGGTAGCTGCGTAGTGCTTCCAGATCACCTCGGAGGTGTTGCCAGCCCAGTTGGCGGCTTGCGTCACAGGGATGCCAGCCTCCAGCCAGCGACTGATCGCAACGTGCCGTAGGTCATAGGGCCGGTAGCGTTTCTTGATCAGGCCAGCGCTGTGGAGTTGAGCCATGCGCTTGATGAAGAAGCTCTGAAAAGCCAAGCGGTTCCACGGGAACACATAGTCGCTATCTCGTGGCAGGGCAGCCAAGATCTCCTGCGCCCGCGCATTGAGTGGCACCCAGCGCTTTTTGTTTGTCTTGGTGCTGTTTTTGTGACCATGCGTCAGTGTGAAGTTGCTGTGGATCAGCACCCGCTCG
>Ga0070754_10001897_pt1 | contig 15951 bp, 33 predicted proteins | sample VirMetDEL_Sep_01_FD_75181 | JGI IMG/M metagenome (GOLD analysis project Ga0070754, IMG submission 75181) | Aqueous microbial communities from the Delaware River and Bay under freshwater to marine salinity gradient to study organic matter... | ecosystem: Environmental > Aquatic > Marine >... | reverse complement strand
TTTTCGTTAATCAACCGTGCCATTGGTCGTGCACCCATACTAGCAGTAAATCCATTTTCTGTTAGCCAAGCAATTACAGTAATTGAATAACTCAGGTTAATACCACGTGGAGTTAGCATATCACGTACTTCATGCAAGAACTTCTTGGTAATATTTTTCATTAACTTCTTATCAAGTTTTGTAAACTGTACAACAGCGTCAAGTCTATTACGGAATTCTGGGCTAAAGAATCTTTTTACTGCTTCTTCGCTAGCACTGTTATTGTCATTGTCTCCAAAGCCAATAGTATTACGTTCTGCATCACGTGCACCTAAGTTTGATGTTAGGATAAGAATAGCATTACGTGCACTTACACTTTTACCTTCGCTGTTTGTGATCATACCATTGTCCATAAGTTGTAACAGTACGTTACTAACATCTGGATGTGCTTTTTCAATTTCATCCAGCAGTAGGATACAGTTTGGATTTTCCTCAAGTTTGTTGACAAGTAGTCCACTTCCTTGACCACCTTCACCATATCCTACATACCCTGGGGGAGCACCGATAAGTTTAGCAACTGTATGACGTTCTTGGTATTCACTCATATCAAAACGTACAAGTGGCATACTCATTGCTTCACTTAATTGTTTTGCAGTTTCAGTTTTACCAACACCAGTAGGCCCAGTAAACAAATAACAACCAACTGGCTTACTAGGATCTTTTAATCCTGCTTTAGCAATATAGATACTATCTGCTAACCGGGTAATTGCTTCATCCTGACCAAATACTTTCTTTTTAAGAACTTTTTCAATGTCTACTGGTTTTTCAGTTTTGTATTCACTGTCTTTTGTTAGTACTAATTGGTCTACTGGAATACGAGTTAATTTAGCAACTTCAAAGCGAATGTCGTCAAGTTCCAGTACACTTTTACGTAATTCTACTGGCACTAGTTTTTGTCTTGCTGCCGCTGCGTCTAATACATCAAATGCTTTATCTGGCAACTGTCTATTATGCCAATACTGATGTGTTAAGTCAACTGCACCTTCCAGTGCTTGTTTCTCGTATGCAATTTCATGGTATAATTCATATGCAGGTATTGATGCTTGTACAATACGTTTTGCATCCGCAACACTTGGTTCTGGAATATCCACTTTGTAGAATCGTCGATTGAGTGCTTTGTCTTTTTCAAAGTTTTCACGATACTCATCATATGTTGTTGAACCAATACAACGTAACTTACCTTTTTGCAGTGCTGGCTTTAGTAAGTTAGCAACATCCATATTACCTTGTCCTGCATTGCCTGCACCCATAATCATATGGATCTCGTCAATAAAAAGTATTGCATCGTCACGGCGTTCCAATACATCCAAAACTTCTTTAAGACGTTCTTCAAAATCACCACGGAATTTTGTACCTGCAAGTAGTGCACCAATATCTAAACTATAGACAGTGTTGTCTTTAATCACATCTGGTACAGAATCTTCATTGATAAGATGTGCAAGCCCTTCAACAATTGCTGTTTTACCAACTCCTGATTCACCTACCAATATAACATTGTTCTTTTTGCGACGAGCAATTGTTTGTACAAGCTGCTCAAGCTCTTGCTCACGGCCAATCATTGGATCAATGATACCTTCAGCAGCCTGTTCATTTAAGTTATCACAGAATTTACGTAAAATGCGTTCTTGCTTTAAAGGCTTTTCTCTAGAATTTTCTTCTACTTCTTCAGTAGCGTTATTACTCAGGTATCCAACAAGAGTGTCTCTAGTAATATTATTTTGGTTTAAAAGATAAACTGCTGGCGATTGTTCTTCAGTGAGAATACTAATCAAAAGATCACGTGGGTCTAGTTTGTTTCGTCCGTTAAACAATGCTTGTGTAAACGCACGATTGAATACCCGTTCTAGCATAACTGTTTTTTTGGGTTGAAATTCTTCATCAACTAATAAACTATCTACTTCATTTTCCAAGTAATTAATTATTGTGTCACGAATAAATTTTGGATCTTTTTCAATATCATAAAGGATATCTTCTACTTCAGTTGTTTCCAAAAGCACAGCTAATAGATGCTCAAGTGTTACATATTCATGCTTGTATCCACGAGTAAGTGCAAACAGTCGTTCTACTAGTGCTTCAATTTTTGGATCATTTTGTGACATTATGTTTCCTCTGTTTATTTTTATTATAATAGTATGACAACAGTAAGTTGTCAATTTAAAATTTGGTTGAGTGGCTGGTCCAAATCTTCTTTTGATAGTTTTGGAATTTGAACATTTAGTTCAACATATAAGTTGCCATTGGATAAGTTGCGTCTCGGCAATCCGCCTTCGGGTATACGCAATCGTGATTTAGATTGTGTTCCTGGTTTAATATTTAATTTTAAGCTACGTCCGTCTAGAGTGTTTATTATCTTTTCCGTTCCTATCATTGCTTCCTTCACACTAATATTTAACCTTTTTACTAAATCATAATCTTCTACTATAAACTCTGGGTGTTTTTTTAAACGATACGTTACAAATAAACTACCTGGCTGCCCAGGATAGATATCAGAACCATATCCTGCATAACGTACTTCGTCGCCATCAGTAACTCCTACTGGTATTCTAACAGTTACTTGTTTTTTAATTTTTTGATAATGAACATCAATGTCTATTGGTCTATTGTTAAACAAATCTTCTAATGTTATATATACTGTAACTTTAATCGACGCATTTCTTGGTTGTTGATTTTGTCGATGTTGTGTAAATGGATTTTGACCACCAAAATGATGTGAAAACATATCATCAAAATTTGCCCAAGGATCTGGCTGTGGTTGTTCTTGTGGTGGATTTTTTATATAATCATATGCTTCGTTAATAGCTTTGAATTTATCCTCATCTCCCCCACGGTCAGGGTGATGCTCTTTAGCTAATTTACGATATGCTTGTTTGATTTCGTCGTCAGATGCCGTTCTACTAACACCTAAGACACTGTGTGGATCATTCATTTACAGACTGGTTATGTTCTTCTATTGCTTCTTCCGCTTGTTTATAGTAATTTTCATATGCAGCAATTATTGCTTGTTGCTGTTGTACTAATGCACGGATATCACTAAAGTTAAGACCTAAGTTACCATACCCCTCGCCAGTAAGTGCATACACTGCAAATGCACCGTCACGGGCTTTTAGTTGTTCAATAACTGCTTCAACATTATCTTCATTGATAACAACCCATTTAACTTCACGCATGTTGAGCTCGTCAACTGGAGGCAATGTTAAGTCTGGTTTTTGAATTGGTTCTGCTTTAATAATTACAGGCGGCTCAATTTGCGGCTGGTTGTTCCCCAGACACCCCGCCAGCAGGAGGACCAGGCCAAAGCCAAGGGCACTCTTTATTAAAAGCGTTTTCGTTCTCTGCATTTAATTCTTCCTCAGTTAATGGTGACCCACTCAATATTTCAAAAGATCTACCAGCATTTTCAGTACCTCTATTTACTGCACGTTCAATGCCTGCTGCATTTGCAATGGCGGCTGCTTCTAAATCAATTCGTTCTAGCTTTTCTGCTAGTCTAGTATTTTGTCTACGTATTGCAGTATACGCTTCTTGTAGTGCAACATTTTCTGCTGCCGCTCGCTCATAGTCTGCTTGCAATGCTGCCATTGTTTCTTGTTGTGTAGCAATTGCTTGCTCTAAATTTAGCTGATTGGCTTTCAGTGTAGCATTATTTTCTTGTAGTATTTTCATACGCTCTTGTGAGTCGTTATAATACCAATAACCTACACTGCCCATCATAAGAATAACAACTATTAATATTTTGCTCATCACTTGTGCCTATAAATTATTCGACCTCGGTTTAAATCATATGGGGTCATTTCAACATCTACATTGTCATCTTGCAATATGTTAATATTAAATTTTCTTATCTTTCCACTAATGGTAGCTGTAATTTGATGTCCGTTTTCTAGTTCTACTTTAAAAAGTGCATTGGGTAGACAACTAACGACCTTACCAGAAAATACAAGTACGTCTTCTTTTGCCATTACAAACCAGCCAGTTTTCTCATTCTTTCCAGTGACTCATTTGTTTCTTCAGCATCTATATAACGTAACACATATTCAGCTGAATTGTCAAGAACTGTTTCGCCTAAATTTTCTAGTGTAAGTTCTTTTGATTCTTCGCCTTTATAGTAACTGTATTTCCATTCAGTAATGCCTGTTACTTGGCTTGCTATTTTCATAATACTCATAATTTTTTCAAAGAGTTGATTATTTCTTTCAAACTCTAAAAATACCATGTATTTTCCGTCACTGTTAGGACCTTCGCTTACGTCAACATCTAGATGGTCAGTTACGTCAGTTTCAATAAGGTTACTTAAATCTTTGGCAGGCTGCTCAAACGCAACTTCAAATGCGACAACAACTGTTTCATTTGCTTCGCCAATTTTTGGTTTATATTGGTCTATACTAATAGTTGGAGTAACTAAATTCTCCATTTCACCATACTTTACTGTCATTCTAAATCGCCTACTAAGTTGTTTTTGTCTGGTGCAATATCATTATCATAATCACTATCGTAAGCACTATCAACATCACTCATATCAATGTCAATACCATTAATAGTAATCTTGCTACTTTCAAATTCGTCAACAAAATTACGTGGCATTTCGATAGTTACTATCCAAATTGGAGTTTTCTTTTTCTTAGGTTTTTGCTTGCCAGTTTTTGGATCTGGGTCGCCTAAGTCTTCTGGTTTTGTAATTTTAACTGGTTCAAGTAAAACGTCTTTTTTATAATATACTTTTGCACCATGCTTAATCAAACGCAATGCTGCATCTGGATCAGGCATTAAATTTCTTGGATACATAAGTGCCACTGTAATCCAATAACGGCTTACATCTGGCCCTGCAATGACTTCACCATATTCCCAGTTCTTATAACTGTACATATGTAGTCCATCCAAAACTTCTTCGAATTCGATTAGGACATTTAAGTCACTGCTCGAGTCAACTAAGTTATCAAGTGTTTGTTTTAATTGTTCTAAATCTGTACTCATCTTACTATTATTTAGCACCTTTCTAATAAATAACTTTGTAGGCAACGTTGGACTCACATAACCAATGGAGTTACTACATGGCTAGAAGAGCGAGAAAACAAAATAGCAAGAGTTCATTCAACGATATGGTAGTAGAATTAAAAAACTACCAGAAAAAGAAAATTACTATATTGCCACGCAATGTACATCAAGAAGATTACATTGAATTACTAAACGATCCACAAAAATCTATTGTATTTGCAACAGGCCCTGCGGGTACTGGTAAGACCATGCTGGCTGTGCAAATGGGCATTAGCAAATTTGAATCAGGCGAAGTTAGTAAAATCGTTGTAACACGACCTGCTGTTTCAGTAGACGAACAACACGGTTTCCTTCCAGGCGATCTTAAAGATAAGATGGCTCCTTGGACACGTCCAATCTTTGATGTATTGGAAGAACATTGGCAACCAAAACAAGTAGAGCGTATGATTGAAAATAAAGAAATTGAAATTGCTCCACTTGCTTATATGCGTGGTAGAACATTTAAGGAGTGCTGGATAGTTGCAGATGAAATGCAAAACGCTACACCAGAACAAATGAAAATGTTACTAACACGTATTGGTACCGGTTCTAGAATAATTGTGACAGGAGACTTAGCACAACATGACAGAGGGTTCCAAAATAATGGTCTTAAAGACTTTACACAGAGATTAAAAGAAAACCACAGCACTATTGGCTGTGTTCATTTTACAAAAAAGGATGTCGAAAGACACCCTGCAGTAGTTGATGTTTTGAGTATTTACGGCGAATAACTAAGACCGAATAATCATATTAGCAATTTGAGTCCAGTTGTCTACCTTAGTTACACCGTTATAGTCAAAGTACGCATTATGTTCATGCCGTATCAACACTGATTTAAGTCCAAGGTCGGCACCTAACTTGGCATTTTCAGGTTTGTCTTCAAGCCACCACATGTCACTACCTTTGTATGGCAGCAATGCTTCGTCTTTGTCTGCCCCAGTATCCAGGCAGGTCACAAAATCAAAAACATCACCAAAATGTTTCTTTAAGTTTTCTTCCCGTAATTTACCAGCATAAGGATCCAAGCTCAAGCTGGTAATGGCACCAAACCGGTAACCAGCATCAGTTAGCATTTTAACACCAGCAACTGCGTCACGCAGTGGTTGCAAGCAACACATCCAAGCACTATTGTTGTATTCACAAACTAGCTCTTTTACATGTTCTTTTCGTTGATTGTAAACAACATGCATATCGTAACTAGCAATAGCATTCCGAACAAAGCCTTTAGACTCCATCCAATCATGAAAGCCAGTTTCCCAATCAAGCAATACGCCGTCAACATCAGTAAGGATTAATTTAGTCATTTTTTTCTTTCTTCTTATTACATATATAATATAGTAAAAGATATTGGTGATGTCAAGTACTTTTTTGAATTATTTTACATTTGGCCACAAATAATTGTAAAAATATTCATTAGCGTTTTCTTCTCCAATATGTGCAGCTAGCATTTTACGAGTTTGTGGATTTTTACGTTGACCTTCAATATACTTTTGCTGCATATCACTATAGTCATTATCTGTTGTATCTGGTAACCAAGTTAGGTATTTTGTTAACACATCAACTGCTACTGCTACTTCTTCTATATTGTTTGGTTTACAACATACGAAGCTATCACTAAAAAACCCGCCCCAATCAGGTACAGGACGAGAAACACCAACTTGTGGTAAAGTCCACGACCTGCTGTCGACGGGAGTAAGATCCAAAAACATGCCAGTAAGAGTACCGCTAATATTAATAACATCAAATCCATAAATCGGTGCCTTTGAGTTTGTTTGTGGCATTACTACTAAGTGTACGATTTCTACTTTATCTGTGCGATAGTCTTCGTAGTGTGCCCACGCAAAATTACTGTTCTTATACTTGCGATGATCAAAACCAAAACTCTGTACGACTTGTGCATCGTCAGAGTTAAAGTGTGTTAATATGCCATCACGTATTGGTTGTAGTACGCTCATTTTCCATCATTTCCTTACATTGTAAGATAACTTTACGTTGAAAGGGTGTAAAATGTTCCCAACGTTTTGCAAACGGCGTATCCATTTCCGTTAGTTCCTCACCAAGATAACTTAGCAAGTTTGCTAACTCAAAATTGTCACCAGTCTTATAGGTGAGGTCCATCATATAACGGCCAAGTGCAGGTGCAGAAATATTCATGCTCGTAGTTCCACTTCTTTGTATGTTTTGTCAAACCGGTTAATTGTACCAACCAATGCATGGTGGTTATTTTCATCAATAGCATAAATCATTGCTGCACGAACACGATTAGGTTCATTTAGTACAACCTTGCCATACTCAACTGCCATTGGGAGATTATCAAAACTCATTCCCACACGGCTATTTTTTAGAGGTTCAAAAAGAACAACGTTATAATAACTAGGATTATCAATAATATTTTTTTCAAAAACGTCTTGTGGATTAGGAGGTCTAGCCATCAAATCTTTCCTCTACTGTTTTAATGTGTTTACATTTTTTAAAAGCAGGACAATCACAAGTAAATCCATTGTCCTTCATTTCAATATTGTATGTGCCACGACTACCTTCAGCATGCCATATTGTACCAACTGCCCAATGATTTCTGGTATTGATGATATCACTAGCATAAATGCGAGGCCCATACTTGCTCATTTACACTTCCATCTCCAACTGCACACCTGTTTCTGACATCTCTTTTAATGACTCTTCAAGATCGATGTCGAAGCAAATATCATCCCACGCTTCATAGTATGCAGCATCATCTTTAAAGAACTTGTTAACACCGCTCATATAGCAATCCGCATCAACAAAGTTCCAGTTGATAGTACCATCTGCATTGCGATTTTCGTCTTTTGCAACTGCTTCACGAACTTGAGCTTCTACTAGTGAATGAATCATTGTGTACCTCTTTATTGCTTACATATATAATATAGTAAGACGTCTTGGTGAAGTCAAGTGTTTTTTTGAAAAAATTCACTTTTTTTGTTTTTTTTTCATTTTGGCAGCATTTAAGTCAGGTATCCATTTGCCAGGAAAAGAATTATAAAGATGTTGTATCTCCCCAGTGTCAGATATTATTATAGTTTTCCAATTAGGGTTACGACTAATATCATTTACATAATCTGATAACAACTTGGCTAGTGATATGTGTTGCTGTGCTCCCAAATGCCCGTTTCTCTGCTTGTCGTATTCGTCACCAAATGCAACAAAATTGGGTCCCAATTTTGTCTTCATAAACCAAGAATTCTCCCAACATCTTCTTGCAATCCTTTATGTGGATTTTTACGAACAAAGTCTGCAACTTGCTCAAAGTAAAATGCAGCATCATCTTCACTAGCATCTCTGAGTTTAATAGTACAGCTTTCCATAAATGCAATTAGTTCTTTAAGTGTAATACGACCATCATTCATTGATTAAAGTACTCCATGTTTTAAGTTTTTCACGCTTTATTTGCGCTCTTTGATATATTTGATCTTCATCAAGTAATCCATGATCGATCATTAAGTCGATCATACAATAAACATCACCTACTTCTTCCAGCAATTTTTGTTTGTATTTTTCGTCAGTTTTCAACTGATCTATCTGATCATGTCTTCTGATAACCTTCATACACACTTGAGTAAGCTCTCCGCACTCCTCGGCTGTTATCGCCATCAATTGCTGTAGTGTGTTTATTGGTGAATTTTCCATCATAGAATTCCTTATCATCAATCATTTGAAATGCCTTATCGAATAACGGATGGTTATAGTTATTCAAAATTTCTGCAAGATCAGTTCCTAGTTCTTTAGTCTTCAAGGTCGCCTCCAAGTTTACGAATAATAAGCCGTTCTCTACGGCGTTCTAATAAATCTGCTTCTACAGTACCATATGTGCTGCAATCTTCTAACTTATCTTGAATATACCAATATAGTGAATACAAATCTTCTTTGCAACCCCAGTTAACATATCCGTCCATTCTTGGATCGGATTCAGCCCAAGCAATTTTGTCTACTTGGGCCTTAATCTCTTTTATTGACCAATCTTTAATCATGCAGCACGAGCATTGTCACCAATGCAAGCGCCAACCACATTACGAAAGTGTTTGCTATCACGTACTGCAGTTTTAAGATGCACTTTAAGTACGGCGATCAATATATCAGTATCATCTGCGTATTGTGAGCAATAGTGCTCTACCAGTGCATCAGCTTCATCATAAGTTAGCCCTGAGCTAAACTTGTAGTTTTTATTTTTAGTGTCCAAATTAAACATGGGAGTCTCCTTATACTGGAACATTTTCAAACATTTGTTCGAGGTCAGCCTCAAACATTTTTACTTCACGCTCTTTGCGCTCTATCATCCGACGAAGTTGTTCCCGTGCCATGCGCTTCTCATCCGAAGCACCTTCCTCCCATGCAATGAGAACGTCTTTAAGAGTTTCGATATCTGCAAAAACTTCTGTCATTTTAAAACCTCGTTGTTAGTGGATACAAATTATAGTAACATTTACTGGTTACTATGTCAATCATTAACTAGTGCATCAAACACATCATTTAATACATCTTCTAAATGATCTTTGTGCACAGTGGCAAACTTTTTACCACGAGTTTTAAGCATTTTTTTAAAATGCTGTTCAGCACTTGCTTCAACCAATTCCCATTGTAAAATTCCTTTGGGCTGATTTTTGCGCATACCAAGAGCACGATTTGTACAGTGTGCTGCCAAACTGCCGTGATATGCCCAACGCTTGTCATTGATCATATTTTTAACAGAACCTAAATTAACATCTACAACAGTTTGCATATTTCTCTCCTTATTTCAAGTAATGTGGACCAGTCCAGTTAATGCTGAAACCATCAAACACATTACCACGTGCAGCGTTTGTTGCAGGAGCATTCCATCCTGCTGATTTCAAAATGTCGCCTTTTTTAAACTTGGGACCATCTTCTTTAACAACAAATCCCCAAACACAGCCGTTATTCTCTTTGGTAATCTTGATGTATTTTTTACCAACAGTATAACCAATGCCATCTTCGAAACGTTCAACCATATCCTTTTGGACACTAGTATACTCATCGTCACGTAGCATCCAGTCACGATAGTCAGTTTTGATAGCTTCAACAAGTGTTTCAACAGCGGTTGTAATATCAGTGATTTGCATTTTGATCTCCGTTTTATCAACTTACATATATAATATAAGCAATGCGTCTTGGTTTGTCAACCCCTAAATGCATTTTTTTTGAAATTTATTTAGAGTACCACTTTTTTCCACGATTTAATGTACCTGAAGAAGGTTCGACTCCACTAAAACTACGACCTTTGTAAGTTTTTTTAGGCTGTTTAATCTGATGAATAATTTCTCCCTCACGCTGCCGCCGTTCTTTTTTCATCTCTTGTCGTCTTTTTTCAGACTCTAATATTCTTTTATTAGTCATTTTCTTTTCTTTGATGTTCTAGTAATTCGTCGAGCCCGCCTTTGACACGACTGGGATAGTCGCCAAGATAGGTTCCGGCTTGTAAGTCATCAACAGTAATAAGGTGCTTGTGAAAATGATCAATGTCATCCCATCTCTCCAACATAGTTTTACCCATAGCGTCAAAGAACGCATCACTGAGTATAGGTTCATCTTTTTTGTAGTAAGCATATGATGCCATAAGATACCATGGCACCATCATGTTTATATTTTCAGCAAATATTTCTGCTGCATAATCGTCTAGCATTTTACACCAATGTTTCGCAACATATTTTGTGCCATACTTACATCATCTTCTACAGGCTGCTCCATCATTGCTTCGAGTATCATTTCTTGCAATACTACAGCCATTTTAAAATCTGCCTCGTTGAGTGTATTCAACCATTCTAGCACATCGTCAGTTGTATCACAGGCCCACAACTTGTCTAGCATTTTGACTTGCTTGTCATTTAATCCATCAATACGTATCATTATTCTACCCATACATGAAAGAATCGGAAAGGAAGGTTATCACAATCAAAGTTGTGATTAGGCATATAGTTAATTACTTCAACACATTCTTTTGTGCTGTAACTGAAATGGACATCAGGTAACATAATGCCTTTATAGATTGCATGACCTAGTGCACCGATTACTGCACCAAACATCAGTATAGTGAGTATAAGTCCAACTCTCATATTATGACCCCATTGTTAGTTCAAAACCATTTTCATCTAGTTCGAAGTCTTCAATGTAAGTGTGCCAATCACCTTGTTGCTTTGCTTGTTGAAAGCAAGACTCTGCAGCACGCCAAAAGTCACGCACTGTACCACCAGCAGTAAAAGCACTAACTTCTACCCAAGCAGTGTCATTATAAATTTCTTCACTAGTAGCATCGCCACGAATGAAACGATAATAAACACGATGACTTTTTTCTTGGAAGATTGTTTGGTCAATGTTATCAGCTTCCCAAATGCTCCAAGTAGTTTCAAAACCTTCATCTTGTTGCATTTCGAACCAATACTGCATTGTTTCTACGGTGTTATCAACTGCTACTGTCATTTGGTGTCTCCGTTTAACTAACTTACATATATAATATAGTACATCAAGACGCATTGGTCAAGTAAAAAAGGCAAAAAAGTTTTCTGCCTTTTCAATGAGTTATAATTTTTTATACAAACAGAGACGACGGTCTATCTGGAATCACGTGTTCGAACAAACTGTGATAATTTTTCATATGACACAATTCACGTTCTATTGACCCTTCCTTAAATTTAGGAATATCTATGTTTAGCGGTCTAACACATTTGTTTTGAACATCCCAGTGAATGCGTTCTGCTTCTTTATAGTTAACAAAACTCTGTGCTACATCGTATGGCGCATTAGGAAAATCTTTAGTTATTTTATTGTACTGTGCAGTAAAATCAAATACTTCAATAAACATATCATCTTTGCTAGGAAGGTGATTTATTCTTTCTTGAAGTCTTGATCTAAACTCTTGTGCTGCCGTACCATAATATGTTTTCCCCCATCCAGAAGCACCTTCAATTTGTCTAGCAATACGATCATCACTTACGTGCCATGATCCTGCACTGCCCTTGCCCCATTTGAGATGTCTCAATACACTGTCTGGCATTTTACAATATAAACCATACACATATTTTTCAACATGGTTTTTGTCTAGTATACGAGCAATTTGTGCTGGATGATTTATTTGCGAACAATTGATGATTATTTTCTTAGGTGGTCCGTAGCTTTCAGCTAATTTCATCCAGTAACCTCTTCTTTAAACTGATTACTTGGTGACAATGTGTCTCCATTAATTACAGTTTTAATGCTGTGACACCGGCTGCACAATGTTTGTAAGTTCTCAGGTGCATTATTTTGATGGTTGCCATCAATATGGTCTACATGCAATACATAGCGAATAATTTGATTACGCATTTTAGGATCTTTTACTGATTGTATCATTTCATCACTATATGGTGTATAACCACAACTTGAACAATGTGTTTCACGACTGTGACTGTATACCTTTTTAGTAGTTGCCATACCGCCATATTCAGCTAAGTTTTTCTGATGATCACGACACAATGTATCACTACCTGGTCCTTGATATGCTGTTAAGAATTTATTGCATCCTTCAACTGTACAACGAGTTTTTCTTGCTTTACGGAGGGCAAGGCCCTCCTTTAGCAAATCCATTTTAGGATCACGTAATGCCATTTTTAAACTCCCAACTCTTTGTCATTAAAGTCGTATGCATACTTACCAATAAACACTGGTAGTTCGAATGGGAAGCCAGCAGCCTCTATTGCCTGACACAACCAAGTTGGAGCAACTTCTGTTTGGTTACAACGTGTATTGTAGTTCTCACGAATACGGTAATGTTGGCGCTTTAACCAACTCTGATAAGCATCCATAACCATTTTGTGCTTCTTGTTACGAGTCTGGTTATAGCCTTTTGCCCAAGTATTATTTGTTACAACACCCAAGTATTTTACAACAGCTTTAACATAATCATCATCAACTACGATGCCCTGTTGGTCACAAGCACGGAAGATGTGTGCCATATTGTCGATTTCTAGGGACTCAATTGGAGCGTCTGGATTGCTTAAATTGTGATATTGGAATACTCGGCGCAGTACACTACTTTTCCATTTGTTTACATCTCGTCCTGTAGGGAAAATTTCTGAAGGACGGCTAATAGCACCTGGCATATCAGTATTACCAAATTTGCTATGTGTAAAGAAGCAATCAAATTCTTCCATTGCAGTCTGAATCTCTTCAAAACGCATGGACCATGGATCAGTATCTCCGTTGTTGCGTACTGCCCACACATACTGCATATACAAATCAATTTTGTCTAGCGGCTTGGTCATTGTGTTATCGTGTACGCCAATGAACCGTTGGCGCAGTTTAGCAACACGTTTTCCTGGATAGATAGCAACTGGTACTTCAAGTTCCATTGCTTCGTCCCATGTCATGCCAAATGCATACATGGCTAAACAAATTAGTGTGTATGTTGTGTGTGCACCGTCCCAAATAAGATACTTGTCTTTTTCTTCACTAGGGTAGATACGAATGATGTTTACAAAGAACGGATCAAATTTACCCAAGATATCTACAATCCAGTCAATATCTGTTTCTCGTTGGATAGTAGCATTAATTAGTAATTGCCCAAGTTTAATACGGTCCTTTTTCTGAGGAGCCATTTGTACCATATCTGGGTACATGTCTGTAAACTTTTCATATTGGGGATAACGATCACGGAATTCTTGTAACATTCCTGTTAGCCATTCAGCTAAATCTGGATCTTTTGCCATTAGCGATTCAGTAAATCGTTTTTCTAATGTTAGGATTTCATCTCTGTCTGTGTTAAACTTTTCATTAACACTTGCAGCGTATGTCGCATTTTCTGTGCGAGTTTCTTGCATAAATTGCATTTTCATTTGCATTTCCTTTTACGGTTTATATTTTATAATGCTCTGGAATGAGCGGTTAGTGTAAACTTTATTGCTTACATATATCAATATAATGCATATATATTATATTGTCAACAATTATTAGAAGATTTTTTTAAACTTTTTTGCACCTTTTGACACATTTTCTTTCCATGCCTCGCCTGGATCCACATCTGAATCTGTGTCACTAATATACTTGTAACAGTAAAATGGTATACCATAAGATTTACAAACACTTGCAATAGCATATGCTTCCATATCTACAATATGGTAATCTGGTGGATTTGGTCTTGCAAAACTGTCACCAGTACCACAAACAATCTCGGTGTCACGATTTGATGTGTAAATGTAAGGTACTTGTGACTCTTTAGTAACATAAGGATTCAACCCCAATGGTGTAAGATCCATATCACGTTCAATAACAGCCCCAACTTCAAGTAACTCTCCAGAAACACTGTCATCTGATGCACCCGCTGTTCCATAGTTGTATACTTTTTCTACATGTGGATTAACTGTTAAGTATTTTGCTACAGTTATTGCTGCATTAATCTTTCCTATACCAGTATAGACAAGTTCAATACCCTTTGGCTTCATACTAAAAGGAAATTCTTCTTTTAATGCAACAAATATTACTTGATTCATAGCATTTGTAACTCAATAAGTGTGGCGCTTAGATTAATTTCAACATCAGCAACGCTCACGTGCTTAACTAACCCATTACGAATAACAATAACAGCCTCGTCTTGTTTTTCTTCTGTGTCAGCAATTAGCTCTAAGTTGTCATATAGCCAACGATAGATATCTTCATATTCGTCTGTACGAGCACTTGCTACAATCATCTTACGTGCTTCACTAATTTTGCCTTGTTTGAACAAATCAACCATTTTAACACGCCATGTTGTGTCTTCATCAGTTAACTCTGGTTCTGTTAAAATACCATCAATTGTAGCCGCCTGCAAGTTGTTAATAGTCTTACGCATGTCTGGATAAGTTGCTTTAACAAATGTGTCAAGCAAATCTAATTCAAACTGTACGTTTTCTGCAATCAAAATTTCTGCTAATCTTGCAGTAAACTCAACTTGATCCTGCTTTTGAATTTGTAATATTTGACACCGACTTTGCAATGCAGGAATAATCTTGTTACCATAGTTACATGTAAGAATAAAACGTACACTAGTATGGTATTGTTCCATAACACCACGCAATGCAGCCTGTGCATCTGGAGACAAGTAGTCAGCTTCGTCTAGTAGAATAACTTTAAAGTCGCCCCATGCCATAGTCTCACTAAAATTAGTAATTTTGCGGCGTACATGTTCGATACCATTATCTCGACTTGCGTTAATAAACAATAAATCAGCGTCTTGTACTCCAAGTTCATTTATAAGAACTCTTGCCAATGTTGTTTTTCCTGTGCCAGCACTGCCACTAAACAACAAATGTGGAATGCCACCATCAGCAACCCATCCTTGTATCATACGCTTTTGTGCAGCGTTTTTAAATACATATTCATTTACTTGTTTAGGACGATACTTTTCTACCCAGATGTCTTTCATTTAAAATACTTTCCATTTGTATAGTGAGTTTTGCTGTTGCTCCAGGCCCAGCATAAACAGTTGAATTTATTGTAACGTGCATACCAAGCTAAGTCAACCTGATTACCACCGTAGATTCGAACACCTTCCTGTCTTAAGTGTCGATACCATGCTATGAAATTTTTAAGTCGTTTCATTGATTATAACATCAATAATAATACATGTTGGAAATATACTTTTTATTTTTTTTTCAGCAGCATGTTTTGTAGTTGCTTTTAAGGTGGCAGTGCCGTGTTCACCATCAATTTGAATAGCGACTTCGTCACTGCCACGCTTGATCATATGTATTATTTTTTCATCAGGCAAATTAAATAATACATTGAATGTTCTTGGTTTAAATGTAACTATATTACTCATAAATTCATTAGATGTTCTTTTGGACCATCATATATGCCTAAGATATCTTTTGGATCTAATGCGTA
>Ga0070754_10001896_pt1 | contig 15967 bp, 5 predicted proteins | sample VirMetDEL_Sep_01_FD_75181 | JGI IMG/M metagenome (GOLD analysis project Ga0070754, IMG submission 75181) | Aqueous microbial communities from the Delaware River and Bay under freshwater to marine salinity gradient to study organic matter... | ecosystem: Environmental > Aquatic > Marine > Coastal... | reverse complement strand
TATATAGTTGGATCTGCATCAACGGTTGTAAAAGGGTGGCAAACGGAAACAGGGTTTTTAGATAATCAGTTCCAAAGAATTCATGATAATGATTATTATCAGTATTTTTCTTATGCGATTAAATCTCCAGTTTCCGTTGAAGTTTGGGACGATGCTATATCTAATCTCAATCACACTGCAGGATTCAAGAGATTTAGTGGTTTGGTAGTAGAGTCATCTCCTACCGTATCAGGAATCAACACAGAACAGAATCTGGGAGATGTTTCTGGAATCGCTGATCTTTCTCGTTCAATAGATCTTAATTGTGTTTACGATTTTGATTTAGTTACAGAAAATAATTTTATAGTTGATGGAAGTGTACGATCCGATGAAATAATATTTGGATCTCGTGTTCTTCAAGATTATATTGAATCTGTAGGAAACAGAGTTCTTTTAATTGACGATATAAGTGATAAATTTAATAATAATCCAAGGCCAACACAATTTAGTGTTGTTGATACTTTTAGATTAGATTCCAGATCTGTTAAGTTCTTAACATTTGTCAAGGATAGAAGATTTACCTCCCAAAGACAAGTATCTTTAGTTTCTTTGGTTCATGATGGATCAACTGCATATATTAACCAGTATGGTGGAGTTGATAGTTATTATGATATGGGATCTTTTGATTTTAACATTAGTGGGATAGAAGGAAATCTTCTTTTCTATCCAACAAGATCAAAGATTAATGATTATGATGTAAGTATTATTTCTTTTGATATAAGGGATTCTATTATTTCTATAGGTTCTACGGACTTAGGAGACACTATTTTTGTTGGATCAGCAACTACTAGTATTTCATCAGGAACTTCGTCGGCAACAACTATCGTTGGTATTGCATCCACTTATAGATCATCTAAGGTTTTAGTTCAAATTGGAGCTACTGATTCTTCTTATCATGAATTTGACGAACTTACAATTTTACATAATGGAACTGATATTATCTTACAAGAATATGGTCAGTTAAATACCGCAAATAATGGTTCATATTCCTCTTTGGGTTTTGGAACATATCACGCATATTATTCCGGATCTAATATTAATATTGATCTTATTCCTTACACATCCACACCAGTTCAATTTGATGTAAATTCTGTAAGAGTATCAATATCAAGCACAATTTCTATAGGTATTGGAACTGAGATATTTAATGATGCTAGAATTGAATCTAGTTATGTTGCAATTTCATCAACGCCAACGCCAGGAATTACGACAATAGCAAGTTACAGTTCAACATATGAAGGTTCCTACTATATTGTCAGTGTTGAAGATTTGACCAATAATCAGTATCAAGTTTCTGAAGTTGTTTTAGTTGATGATGATATTGATGCTTATTTTGTTGAGTTTGGTATTATTCAAACCAATTCTTCTATAGGATCAATTGGAGCAACTGTAAAATCATCTGGTGATGTTAATCTTACATTTACTGCAAATGCAAATACTGATGTAGAAGTAAGAGTATATCAGAATCCAATAGGGTTGGTTGATTTAAATATTGCAAATAGAACGATTGATTTTACTAATACATTCATAAGAACTGGATATGGATTCTACACTGGATCTGAAACGGATGTTAAGAGAGCATTTGGATTAACTCATAAAGAAAAACCAATTTTTGAAAGATATTTTGATGGCAGTGATTCAAATATTGTTGATGTAACTAACAATACTATCATAATTCCAGAAAACTTCTTTGTTACTGGAGAAAAAGTTATATATTCCTATACTGGAGAAGGAACAACTCAAGCAATAGGTATTGCAACAACTACAATTAGTGGAGTTGGAACTACCGATAAACTTCCATCATCTCTCTACATCGTAAAAGATAATGATTTGAGAGTCAGAGTGGCAGCATCAGCATCAGATGCTCTTCGCAATTCCCCAAGTATTTTGGATATAACTACTGTGGGAATTGGAACATCTCATAGATTTGTTTCCACAAATCAGAACGCAAGAGTTTTGATTGGAATTGACAACCTCATTCAATCGCCAGTAGTTGCAACATCAGTAACCACTACTGCATTTAAAGAAGTTAATATTGTTGATGAAAGAGTAACCTTCTCTGGTATTACATCTTTCTTTGGCGGAGATTTGATTAAGATTGATGATGAAATTATGAGAGTTAACTCTGTTGGATTTGGATCAACTAATGTTGTTTTGGTTCAGAGAGCATGGATGGGTACTGGTATCGCAACTCATGCAATTAACTCTGTAATCACTAAAGTTAATGGTGATTTCAATATTGTAGATAATACAATTAATTTCGTAACAGCACCATATGGTTTAACCCCTATCGGATCAACTACAAATTCTCCAGATAGTAAAGATTTTGTTGGAATAGAAACTCACTCTACGTTTAGTGGAAGATCGTTTATCAGATCCGGAATAATGAATGGAGATTCTGAACCATATTCATACAATTATATCTTTGATGATATCTCCGCAGGATTTAATGGAACTAACACAACGTTTACATTAAAATCAAATGGATCCAATATTGCAGGATTTTCGACAAGTAACGCAATTGTTCTGATTAATGACATTTTCCAAGGGCCAGCAAGAGTCGGATCTATTCAAAATGTTGGTGATTATGATCTTTTCGAAAATACTGGAATTACTTCTATAACATTTACTGGATCAATATCTTCTACTTCATATGATATCAATACAAGTAATGTTCCCCTTGGTGGAGTAATTGTTTCTGTAGGATCTACTGCTGGTCTAGGATATCAACCTCTAGTTTCAGCTGGAGGAACTGCAACTGTTTCTATTGCAGGAACTATTTCTCAAATTAGTATTGGAAATAGTGGATCTGGATATAGATCTGGAATTCAAAGTGTCAACGTAGGAGTTGCTACTTCAAGTACAGGAATCTTAAACATCACTTATGTTGGTACTGCAACAGTTGTGGATGGACACGTTACTGGAGTTGCAATCATAAATCCAGGAACTGGTTATACATCAACAAATCCACCAATCGTTATTTTTGATGATCCACTTTCATATTCAAATATTCCTCTCGTTTATAGTTCCACTTCAAGTGGACTTGGAACTGCTGCAGTAGCAGATATTGTAGTCGGTCAGGGATCAAGTGTAATTTCCTTCGAGATTAGAAATACTGGATATGGTTATGGTCAGGGAGAAGTTCTTACTGTTGCGATTGGAGGAACTGCAGGAATTCCTACAGATACTTCAATTCAATTCCAGGAATTCCAAATTACTGTTGATGAAACTTTCAGTGATGAGTTTACTGGATGGACGATTGGAGATCTTCAGGTTATTGATCCTATAGATTCCTTATTTGATGGCGAAAAAACTAATTTCCCAATCAAAATTAATGGAGAACAAACAACTATTAGATCCAAAAAGGGATCTAATATTGAAGTTAAGGCAAACCTGTTAATTTTCATTAATGATATTCTTCAGGTTCCTGATGTTTCATATATCTTTAATGGTGGTAGTATTATTACATTCAAAGAATCTCCAAAGGTAGGAGATACTTCTAAGATTCTCTTCTACAGAGGAACTGGTGATGTTGATACTCTTAACGTAAATGTTTTGGAAACTATTAAGGAAGGTGATACTTTAAGAATTGATAGTGATATTGTAAGATTTAAAGAAGATACTAGATTAGTTACTGATGTTGTATCAACTGATGTTGTTGAAACTAATGTTTATCCAGGTCCAGGATTAACTCAAGATGAAACTTTTGCAAGACCTGTTGTGTGGTGTAGACAAACTGAAGATAAGATTATTAATGGTCAGGAAGTTGGTAAAGATAGAATTTTTTATGAACCACTTATTACTCCAACATCAAATATTATTCAAAGTGTAGGGATTGGATCAACTCAAATTTTTGTAGAGAGTGTTAAAACTTTCTTCGATAGTGCTGATGAGTATTTGCAAGATGGAACAAGTGAAGAACCTCAAAGAAAAATTATTATTACTTCTCAAGATCAATTAGTTGCAGCTGCTGCTACTGCTATTGTCTCCGTTGCTGGAACCATTTCATCTATAGTTATTTCTGATGGTGGAGTTGGTTATTCTACAAATCCCGTTGTAATTATCGAAAATCCTGTTGGTCTCGGAACAACACAAAGAGCTTCTGCTCAATCAACAATATCAATCGGAGGAACTATTTCCACAATAACTGTAATTAATCCTGGTACTGGATATACAACAACAAATCCACCAGTTGTACTTGTATCTACCCCAGATATTAATAGAGAAGTTATTGATAATGTTTCTTATGATGGTGATTTTGGTATTATTACTGGTATCAATACGACTTCTATTGGAGTTGCATCTACTGGAATTGTATTTGATCTGTTTATTCCTGAAAATTCATTCTTAAGAGATACTGCAATTAATAATGTTGGATTAGCAACTACAGGAGTCAGTGGAATACAAACTGGATACTATTTTGTTGTCCTCAATTCAAATGTCGGTAATGGACTGACTTCAATTTATCAAGATGGTTCGACTTTAGGTATTGGATCAACATTTATAGACAACATTTATGAAGTAGCATCAGTTTCTATTGGGCAAACTGATGCCTTGGGGATTGGTTTAACTTATGTTGCAAAAGTAACGGTAAGTGTTAAAGATTATAATGGATTATCTGGTCTTGGTTATAGTTCTTTCTATGGGGAATACAGTTGGGGGAGAATACACAATTTAGTAAGAAATGATGATAAACAGTTCATTTCTTACAATAATGGATTAGTTGGAGTATCTACTTCGCCAACTGTCCAAAGATACAATCCTCTAAAATACCGTAATTACGTTTCATAAATAGATAAAAAACTCATAAAATGTCCGCAATTATAACTGATCAATTAAGAATACTGAATGCTAAGAGTTTTGTTTCTGCAGCAACCTCTTCTTCAAATTCTTATTATGCTTTTGTAGGTCTTCCTAATGCGACTGATTATTCATCTACTTGGGATGTAACTCCTCCAGCACCAAAGGATAACTTTGATCAGGAGAATGATTATTGGGATACGATAATTGCTCTCAAGAAAATTGGAGAAGATGATGTAAAGCAAGTTGTTCGTAAAGTCACCTGGCAGTCAGGAACAACTTATGATATGTATCGTCATGATATTAGTAGAACCAATACTTCTAAGCCCTCTGGAGCAACGAGTTTATATTCCGCAAATTATTACGTCATAAACAGCGATTATAGAGTGTATATCTGTTTGCAGAATGGCACTTCTCCAGAAAATCCAGAGGGAAGACCATCACTTGACGAACCAACCTTCGTTGACTTGGAACCAAGATCTGCGGGAACAAGTGGAGATGGATATCTCTGGAAGTATCTTTATACAATTAAACCAAGTGATATTATTAAGTTCGATTCTATTAATTTTATTCCTGTTCCTAAAAATTGGGAAACAAGCACTGTAAATGCTTCAGTTAGAAATAACGCAGCAACTAGTGGCCAGTTAAAGATTGTTACGATTACAAATCGCGGTGTAGGTCTCGGAACTGCTAATAGAACTTATACTAGAGTTCCTATTAAAGGTGATGGTAGTGGGGCTGAGTGTACTGTTACTGTCAATAATGATTCTAAAGTAGAATCAGTTGTAATTTCTAAAGGTGGTTCTGGATATACTTATGGCACTGTAGATATTGCTGCAGGTAATGTTCCTTCAGGTACTACATCTCCAGTTTTTAATGTTATTATCCCACCTCAGGGAGGTCACGGAGCAGACATTTATAGAGAACTGGGGGCATATAATGTAATTGTTTATTCTAGAATTGAAAATGACTTAGAAAATCCAGATTTTATTACAGGAAATCAGATTGCTAGAGTGGGTCTTGTAGAAAATCCAGAGGCATATGATTCAACTTCAATTTTAACTTTAGATAAAGCAAGTGCTGTCGGAGCTATAAAATTAACTGGTATTGGGTATAGTAGTGCATCTTTCCCTGCAGATAGTAGAATTATACAAACCATTGGTGTTGGATCTACTGCAGTTGGAAGAGTAATTTCTTATGATCAAAATACTGGAGTTTTAAAATACTGGCAAGACAGATCTTTTGCTGGTTTTAATACTGATGGAACTGCAAATATAACACCAACTTATGGATTTAATCTGAATAGATTTTCATCAATAGTAAGTACTGGAGGAACAACAAGTATTGTTGGTACAGTAAATTCTTTGAATATTGATACAACTTTTACAGGTATATCTACCGTAATAAATAATAGAACATACTACTTGGGTCAATCTTTCTCATCGGGTGTATCTAATCCAGAAGTTAAGAAATACTCTGGGAATATCATTTATGTCGATAACAGACCTTCGATAACTAGATCAACAAATCAAAAAGAAGATATCAAAGTCATTTTGCAATTCTAAAGAATTATGCCACAGGAAACTAACCTCAACGTCTCTCCATACTTTGACGATTTTGATCCAGCAAAAAATTATTATAAGGTTTTATTTAAACCAGGATATCCTGTTCAAGCCCGAGAATTAACAGGATTGCAATCAACACTTCAAAATCAAATTGAACAGTTTGGTAATCATATTTTTCGAGAAGGATCTGTTGTAATTCCGGGGGGAATAAATTATCTTAAACAAGTTCCTGCAGTTATTTTAGAAAACACATTTAATAATGCAAATGTAGATGGATATATTGATAATCTTCTCAATAAAGTTATAATAGGTCAAGATTCTGGTGTTAAAGCAAAAGTAATTTATATCTTAAAACAAAACGATCCTAATAATTATAATACAAACACCGTTTTATATTTAAATTATTTAAACACAAGCACTACTGGTAATACCACTTTCAGTGATGCGGAAAATCTTTTAGTGGAAGAAACTGTATCTCCAGGATTTACAGAAATAACTTCAATAAAAGCAAATCAAGCATTTGCAACTACAATAAACACCCAAGCATCTATTTCAGGATCAATGGTAATCCTGTCTGAAGGTGTTTATTTTTTAAGAGGAACATTTGTTAATGTAAACTCTCAAACTTTAGTATTAGATTATAATTACAGTTATTCCAATTATAAAATTGGACTTAAGGTGTTTGAAGAAGTTGTAAATTCTGATATTGACGATTCTTTAGTAGATAATGCAAAAGGATTTTCAAATTACGCTGCACCTGGGGCAGATAGATTAAAAATTACAACTAAGTTAGAAAAATTAACTCTTGATGATACTAATGTTGATAATTTTATAGAACTTTTAAGGATAGAATTTGGAGAAATATTCAGGAAAAATACAAATACTCAGTATAATGAATTATCCGATGAATTAGCAAGAAGAACATATGATGAATCTGGAGACTACTATGTAAAACCATTAAAAGTTGAAGTTAAAAATTCTCTTAATAATAAAAAAGGAAATGATGGAATTTTTAATGAAAATCAACTAACTTATCAAAATAGTGTTCCTTCAGACAATCTTGGTTGTTATAAAATATCACCAGGAAAAGCTTACGTTAAAGGTTATGAAGTAGAATTATTTTCTTCAACCATATCAGATTTTGAAAAACCAAGAACTACAAAGACTCTTAATACTCAAAGTATTGTATACTCCACTGGAGCAACATATTCTCTCAATAGAGTATATGGATCTCCATCGATTGGAATTTCCACTTATGTAGTTAGTTTGAGAGACTCTAGAGTTGGTTCTAGTCAGTTCTCACCATCAGGAAAAGAAATTGGAGTTGCTAGAGTATATGATTTTGCTCTAGAGTCTGGTTCTTATGATTCTGTTTTACCTGAAATAAATCAGTGGGAAATTTCTCTTTATGATATTCAAACTTATACAGAAATTTCTTTAAATGAACCAATCACATTAACAACTCCAACTTTTATCAAAGGGAAAGCAACTGGGGCAACTGGATTTTTGAGGTACGACGTAAATAACTCAGGAATACTTACTGCTTATAATACTAAAGGAACTTTTGCAAAGGGCGAAAAATTTATATTTGATGGAATAGATAATAATAGAGTTGCAACTGCAATTACATCTTATGGAACCGGAGATATAAAATCTTTGTATGGAATTGTTGGTACGGCATCAACATTTACTGCAGATACAAAACAATATCCATCAGTAAATGTTGGTCTTGTTAATATTACAGCCTCTTCATCGGGAATTTCTACAGTAACATCTTCAGATTTTACCTTTGTTGGAATTGCAACAGTAGGGAATCTAGTTTCATTTTCCAATGTTGGATTAACAACATTAGTTTTTGCTAAGATTGTTTCTGTATCAGAGAAAAGTGTTACTATTTCTGGAGTTACAACAGTGACGGGGATTTGTGAGGGTGCTTTACCGTCTACAAGTATTAACCCATCAGATTTTACCATCTTAAAGTCAAAATTTTTAAATTCCAGCGATAACACTTTATACACTCCACTAGGGAAAAAATATATTTCTTCAGTTAATCTTTTGGATTCGCAACTTGTCATCAGAAAACAATTTGATATTACTATCTCATCAAATTCACTGACTGTATCACCAACAGAAATTTTATCTAATGAAGTATTCCTTCCTTTTGATGAAGAAAGATATGTCTTGATTGGAAATGATGGTAGTACTGAACCATTAAGTTCTGATCAATTTGTATTTACTTCTGGAGGAAGGGAACTTACAATTAATGGCCTACAGTCTGATGGAACTGCAAGGTTAATTGCAACCCTACAAAAAGTAAACATCAAAGCAAGAGTAAAGAATAAAAATAGAGTTAACTCAACTATTATTAATAAGTCAATTTATAGTTATTCCGGAACTAATACTGGTGTAGGAAACACAACTAACAATGATGGTTTAGTGTATGGAAACTATCCATATGGAACTCGCGTACAGGATGAAGAATTGTGCTTGAATGTTCCAGAAATAACAAAAATATATGCTGTATATGAATCTTCAGGAATACAAGACCCCACTCCACCAGCAATAATTTTACAAAATATTTCTTCAATTTCATCCACAACGGATGAAATAATTATTGGTGAGGAAATAATTGGGGAAGAAAGTGGAAATGTTGCAATTTGTTTGGAAAAACCAACATCACTTTCTATCAACTATGTTAGTTTAAATGGATTACTATTTACTGAAGGTGAGAGTATAACATTCAAAGAATCTGGAGTCACAGCAATAATTAATACAATTACTGCTGGATCTAACGATATTAAAAATAATTATATTATAGATAGTGGTCAGAGAAGCACTATTTTGGATTATTCTAGATTAATTAGAAAAGCAAATTTTTCTTCTCCAAGTAAAAAATTAAAAATATATTTTGAATCGGCTTATATTCCATCTTCAGATAATGGAGATATTACTGTTGTAGATTCATATAATCAGTTTGATTATTGTGATTTGCAATCAGTTGATTCAAATAAAACATCCGATATAATTGATACTAGACCAATAGTTGATCAATTTGACCCAAATTCTGCTAGTAGGTCTCCTTTTGAATTTTATGGAAGATCTTTTAGTAATGATCAAAATTCTTCATTAAACATTTTAGCTTCTGATGAGGTTATAGTATGTAATTATTCGTTTTATCTCGGAAGAATTGATAGGATATATTTGAGTTCCCAATCAAATAATTCAAAATTATCGGATAGTAGTTTTAAAATACCTTTAATTTTAGTAAAACAAGGGTCTCCTGCAGAGAATCCACAACTTCCTGATGAAATTTCGGAAGGAATTGAAATTGCAAGAGTCACACTTCCACCATATCTTTGTAATACTAAAAATGCATCAATTTCACTAGTTGATCATAAAAGATATAGAATGAGAGATATTTCTAGTCTTGAGACTAGGATTAAAAATCTAGAATTCTATACTTCACTTTCATTGCTGGAAAATAATGCAAAAAATCTTCAAATAAAAGATTCTTCGGGATTGGATAGATTTAAATCTGGAATTTTTGTTGATAATTTTACAACAACTTCTTTTCAAAATAAAAATGGTCCAATAAAAAATAGTATTGATTCAAATAATTCTGAATTAAGACCATCCCCATACACAACTGAAGTAGACTTACTTCTTGGAAGTAAAACATCTACGCTTGAATTTGTTGACGAAGAAGTCCCAAATAGTAATATTATTGGAAATAATATTAGACGTGGTGGAATAGGTAAAGGAACAGTAGGAAAGGGAATACTAACATTAGATTATAGAGAGATTGAAGAAATAGTTCAACCTTTTGCTACAAGAATAGAAAATGTTACTCCTTATTTGGTAACTTCATATAAAGGATCTATTGAATTAAACCCATCTTCAGACATGTGGGTAGATTCTGTAAAAATAGAACCATTAACGGTTGAGGGTATTGAAGGTCAAACTACAACAACAAATGTTCAATTAGATGAATCTAATTTTGACTCACAAGCAGGATGGAATCCAGTTTCTTGGGGATCATGGGAAAATAATTGGACTGGTTCAACAACGACAAGCACTATAAATGGGTTTGAGGAAACTATTACTACTATCAGAAATGGAACTTCAAATAGAACAGGAACCACTTCAAAAATTTCATATTCGAACAATAATATTTCTTTAGGAAATAGAGTTGTCAGTGTTGATGTATCTCCTTTTATGAGATCTAGAAATATAGAATTTAATGCGAAAAGATTGAGACCATTTTCTAGAGTACATGCTTTCTTTGATGGAGAGGATGTCAATCGTTATATAACACCAAAACTGATTGAAATTGAAATGCTGGAAGGATCATTCAGTGCCGGTGAAAAAATAACGGGATTATTGGGTCCTGGTGATATATCAAAACCAATAGATTTATTTACCGCAAGATGTGCTTCTCCTAATCACAGATACGGTCCTATCACAAATCCAAGTGATATTTTTGATTACAATCCATACAATCAAACTCAAATAATTGAATCTAAATATTCCACATCATCAACAATTTTAAATATAGATACTGATTCTCTATCAAATCTATCTGAAGGAAATTATGGAGGAAACATTGCTGTAGGAATGATTTTGAATGGGGCATCTAGTGGAGCAAGAGCATCGGTAAAGAATATAAGATTAATTACTGATATTACAGGTGTCGTTATTGGATCATTCTTGATTCCAAATCCAAACATTCCTACAAACATAAGTTTTGCAACAGGGACAAAAACATTAAGACTAACAAGTGATAGTTTAAATTCACCAATACCAGGTGAATTAATTTCCTTTGCGGAAACTAATTTCTTCTCCGATGGACTAATTACACAAAATCAGGAAACTATCCTTAGTGTAAGAAATACTTTAATTGAAAATGCTACTATTTCCGTATCAAGATCAATAACTGATACAGATACTACAATTATCGATAGAACACCGCCTCCACTTCCAGAACGACCCAGCGGCGCCGCCGCCAGGGTTGCTTTTGCGTTGGCCAACCCACAGACACAGACCTTGGGACGGCCGGCCGATCCACTGGCACAAACATTCACTATAGGAAGTGACTCCGACAGTATTGGAAGATATATTACAAGTATTGATCTTTATTTCCAATCTAAAGATAATGTATTGCCTATAGAAGTCCAACTTCGATCAGTTTCTTTAGGGACACCGACATCTGAAATTTATCCATTTAGTAAAGTCGTAGTTTATCCCAAAGATATTAATATTTCTAATGATGCTTCAGTATCAACGAAAATTAATTTTCAGGCCCCAGTTTATTTGCCCGGAAATAAAGAACATGCCATTGTTATAATCTCAAATTCTAACGAATATAACGTTTGGATTTCTAGATTAGGTGAGGTTGATGTAACGACTTTAAGTGGCCCAGAGTCTGCCCAAAGATTTGTATCATCTCAAACTATATTGGGATCTTTATTCAAATCACAAAATGCATCAACATGGACTCCCAGCCAATATGAAGATCTTAAATTTACTCTTTATTCTGCAGAATTTAATCAACAAGGATCTGTAACTTTCTTTAATCCAGAATTAAATAAAAACAATAAACAGATTGCTATTTTACCAAAAGATTCTATTCAAACTAATTCTAGAAAAATTAGAGTTGGTCTTGGAGTAACTTTAACTGACTCAAACTTAACGGTAGGCAATCAAATATCACAGTTTGGTTCGAATGCAACAGGAACTTATGTTGGTGCAGCAGGATCTGCTACAGGAACTCTGCAGATTATTAATGCGGGTATTGGATACACCCCATCTAGTGGATCTCTCACATATAACAATGTTTCTCTTACTTCAGTAACGGGAAATGGTAGAGATGCTAAAGCAAATATTACCATTCAAAATGGAGTGGCTTTAGCGGCAACAGTTTCTGTTGGAGGAACTGGTTATTCTGTAGGAGATGTTCTAACTATTTCTTCTATTGGAATCAATTCCCTTGGAAGAAATCTAAGACTTTCTCTTGGAAGTATTGCGTCAACTAATGAGATAATATTAGATAATGTTCAGGGAGATTTTGTTGTTGGCGTTGGAAATACTTTAAATTATTCTAGTTTTACCGGAGCAGGAATAACTGCAATTAATGGTGGTGGAGTATTTGTTTCCTCTACACCAATAGTAGAATCTGATGGTTTGCATATTAAAGTTAATCATCGTAATCATGGAATGCACTCTTTGACCAACACTTCAGTTATTTCTAATGTAGCATCAGATATAGATCCTGCAAAACTTGCACTAGAGTACTCTTCAACATCTTCAGATCTCATATCAATCTCCGCAGGATTTAGTACAACTTTCTCAACATTCGAAAATGTTGGTATTAGTACAACCAATCCTGGTTATATTTTAATCAATAGTGAAATAATTTCGTATACTGGAGTTGTTGGTGATACTTTAACCGGTATTACAAGAGGTATAGATTCTACTTCTATAAAAACACATTCTATTAATTCTTTTGTTTATAAGTATGAACTTGATGGTGTTTCTCTAAGAAGAATCAATACAACTCATCAACTTCAAGACTCAACAATTAGCAACCCTATTGGACTAGATTATTATTATATTAAAGTTGGTATGAATACAAATGGTATCGATAGGACAGTAGGAACAAGTCTTCCAAAACTTTACTTAAATTCTACAAAATCAACTGGAGGGGTAAATATTAACGCTACCCAAAATATTCCTTTTGAGGTTGCAAGACCAATAGTTCAAACTGTAGTTCATCCTGAAACTCAATTGAATGCCGAAATTAGAACCACTAGTGGGAGTAGTATTTCTGGATCTGAAATTTCATTTGAAAATGAAGAATTTGTTCCATTGTCTTTAGATCAAGATAATTATTTCTCTACACCAAGAATAGTTGCATCTTATATTAATGAAAGTACTAAATTGACAACTAATCTTCAGAATAAATCGATGGAAGTTAGATTTAATTTAGCAACTACAGACTCTAGATTATCTCCGGTTATTGATCTTGATCGTGTAGGAATGATTTTAGTTTCAAATAGAGTTAATAATGTGATAACAGATTATGCTACAGACTCTAGAGTATCTACCATAAAAGATGATCCATCTGCTTTCATTTATGCTACAAATAATATTCAATTAGAAATTCCAGCAACTTCTATAAGAGTGATTGTATCTGCTTATATTAATCCATATGCAGATCTAAGAGCTCTTTACTCTATTACAACCAATCCAAGTGAAGATCCAATTTACTATCCATTTCCAGGATATTCTAATAGAATAGAGTCTGGTGAAGTGATTGATCCAGCAGATAATGACGGAACATCAGATACTTTTGTCCCTAAAAATGATACTCTAGGATTTGGTAGTAATGAAATTACATTTAAAGATTATGAATTTACCGTTGATAATTTAGAATCATTTAGATACTTTAGTATTAAACTTATTGGTACTTCTACTAATCAATCATATCCACCAAGATTGAGAGATTTAAGAGTTATTGCAGTTGCTTAATATGAAAAGAGTGAAAGTAAAAGATGAAATTAATTTATTTCGTGATGTATCTACAAATGCAATAGTTAATACTGATATGCAAGCATATAACAACTACATTAACTCAAAAAAAATCAAAGAACAAGAGTCTAAGAGAATTGAAAATATAGAAAATGAACTTGTTGATGTAAAAAGTGATTTGAATGAAATTAAAAACCTATTGAGGAAATTGGCAAATGAATCCTGATCAAATACAACTAGAGAATGTTACTAAAATGTTTGAGTATGAGAAACTCTCTAGGGATATAGATAGTGTAGATGACATTGAAGTTCTTAAGAACTACGCAAAATCTTATATTAAATTATACCTTAAACAGCAAGAAGTTGTATCTAAATTCTAATGGCACAACCATCAACTAGACAGCAATTAATTGATTATTGCAAAAGAAAACTGGGGGCTCCAGTATTAGAAATTAACGTCGCTGATGAGCAAATTGATGATTTAGTTGATGATGCCATTCAGTTTTTTCAAGAAAGACATTTTGATGGTGTTTATCCAACTTTTTTAAAGTATCAAATTACTCAAGATGATATTAATAGGGGTAGATCACAACCAACTTCTGGGGTTGGTATTAGTACAATATCAGTAAATCATAATGTAGGTTTAACGACTCAATTTAATTTTTATGAAGGCGGAAACTACCTTCAGATTCCACCTTCTGTTATTGGTGTAAATAAAATATTTCACTTTGATGGAACAAATACCATAACAAATAATATGTTTAGTGTGAAGTATCAGTTATTTTTGAATGATATTTATTATTGGGGATCAACTGAACTCTTAACTTATGCGATGGTAAAAACTTATCTTGAAGATATTGACTTTTTACTTACAACACAAAAGCAAATTAGATTCAATAAAAGACAAGATCGTTTATATTTGGATATTGATTGGGGATCTGTGACTGCAGGGACTTATCTAATCATCGATTGTTATAGAACTCTAGATCCAAATGATTACTCTAAAGTTTGGAATGATTCTTTCTTAAAGATGTATTTAACATCTCTTATCAAAAAACAGTGGGGTCAAAATCTTATTAAATTCCAAGGAGTAAAACTTCCTGGTGGTATTGAACTAAATGGAAGACAAATCTACGACGATGCTCAAAAAGAATTGGAAGATATTATTGAAAAAATGTCAAATACCTATGAACTTCCACCACTAGATATGATTGGATGATATGTTAAATCCATTTTTTCTTCAAGGTTCTGCAACAGAACAAGGATTAATACAAGATTTGATCAACGAACAACTCCGAATGTATGGGGTTGATGTTTATTATCTTCCCCGAAAATATGTTACTGAGAAAACGATTATAAAAGAAGTTATCGAATCTAAATTTGATAGTGCATATCCTATAGAAGCTTATGTTGATACTTATGACGGATATGAAGGACAAGGATCCTTATTATCAAAATTTGGAGTTCAACCATTAAATGATCTAAATTTGATTATTTCAAAAGAAAGATTTGAAAATTATATTGTACCTCTAACTAAAAATCTACCAGATATAAAATTATCATCTAGACCTAAAGAAGGAGATTTAATTTGGTTTCCTCTTGGCGATAGATTATTTGAAATTAAATTTGTTGAGCATGAAAAACCATTTTATCAACTTCAAAAAACTTATGTTTATGAACTAAGATGTGAACTCTTTAGATATGAAGATGAGATTGTTGATACTAGTATTGATGAGATTGATGATAATATTGTAGAGGAAGGTTTTATTCAATCACTAAACATGGTTGGTGTTGGTGCTACAGCAACTGCAATAACTGGAATAGTTAATGGTGGAGTCAGATTTATAACAGTAACTAATAGGGGTAATGGATATACTTCCCCACCTAGAGTTGCTATTTCTTCAGCACCTTCGGGTGGACTTACTGCTGTAGGAATTGCAACTCTTATTGGTGGATTAGTTGACTGCAATGGAAATACTGAGAATTATAAAGTCCAGGGAGTTGAAGTTGTAAATCCTGGTTATGGATATACTATT
>Ga0070754_10001893_pt1 | contig 16021 bp, 12 predicted proteins | sample VirMetDEL_Sep_01_FD_75181 | JGI IMG/M metagenome (GOLD analysis project Ga0070754, IMG submission 75181) | Aqueous microbial communities from the Delaware River and Bay under freshwater to marine salinity gradient to study organic matter... | ecosystem: Environmental > Aquatic > Marine >... | reverse complement strand
GGGTTTTTTTTATAATCGATGGGGTTGTATAAACCATATTCAACCGCATTTTCAAGAATAAATTTAAACGTATTCCAATATTCAGGTGTGTGTCCTATACTCACTGTTGCTATGTGCGATAGTTCATGAAGTGCAACAAACATTAATGTATTTAAATCAATTAGTTTATTCGGGTTACCATTTTTGGTTTTAGTTAAGCAAAATGCCACCTTTTCTCCCTTATTTTCACTGTATGCTGTATGACTGCTAGTTGGTAATGTTTCACGAATTTTTTGAGGATTATATCCCTCTATAAGACGCTTTGTGATGGGATTATTTGGTTTTTTTGTCTTCATAAGATAAACAAGTTTCGTACACTTATTGGTGGTTTTTGCTAAAAGGTCTGCTGCCTCATTCACCTTTGTTCGGTCCCGCACACAGTACTCATTACCATCCACTCCTGAAATTACACATCTTAATTGAAACATTTCAGAGTCATGATACATCTTTAAAGACAATAAAAGTGTAAATGCTATTAAAACTACAGTGAACAATGTAGTTTTCATAAATTTATATTAGTGAGAGAAAAATTAAACCTATAATAAAATATTTACTTATTTACTTATTTACTTATTTACTGAGGACCACAACCAATCTCAAGTGGAACACGCATCAAATCAGGAGCAATGGTGGTATTATTCCATGGTCCCACGTTTAATTGCGGGTTTGCAGGTTCTGAGCGAACTTGGAGATTCGCATTGCGAAGCGTATTACCAATGGTATCAATGCCGATGTGGTATCCTGCCTTAAGGAGATTCACGTTTTCTAAACTTCCGTTTCCAGAAGGATTGAGGCGTGCCCACTCACTATTTTCGTCTTTGGGGAGGAGCGAAGCAGGGTCTTGCATAGCTTGCTTAGAGCAGTTGGTGAGACCGGCATCACGTGATTTCATGCCCTTAACCATTGCTGGTCCCTCATTTTCACCAAGGGGTGCCGAAGGCTTAACGCCCGAATCACTCTGAACTGCGTCGTGAACCTTCTCTGCTTCCTTTTCTTTATTTTGGGTGGACATCATATCCATCATTTTCGATTTTTGATTGGAATAAATGACTAGGGCCAGAATAGCAACAGATATTCCTAAAAGTAAAAGATGGTGGGCCTTAATTGATTTCTGGAGGTTTTGTAAAAACTTCATCATTCTTATATACTCTCCAACGATAAAAATTTTTTTATTTATGCTAAATTACTCATTTCATATTCTTCTTCTTCGTCCGAATCGGTATCGATTCCATCCAACATATAATTTTCCTTAATTTGTTTAGCTTCTAAATAAGCAGCTAACGCTTCCTTTTTGGCAAGTCTAGCTTTTTGGCGTGCTGTTTTCCACATTTCATAATAAACTTCATTTGGATCTTTCAATACCATGGGTTCGCTCATATCGGAACCCATTGTTGGAATAGAGAGAGTCACTTCCTCAAGTTTATTTTCTTTCTCATTTAGAGAGAGTATTGCTTCTTGTGAACTATCCTCATTATTATTCTCGGGTTCTGGTGCCACTACAGTCTCGGGTTCTGGTGCCACTACATTCTCGGGTTCTGGTGCCACTACATTCTCGGGTTCTGGTGCCACTACAGTCTCGGGTTCTGGCGTCACTACAGTCTCGGGTTCTGGTGCCACTACAGTCTCGGGTTCTGGTGCCACTACAGTCTCGGGTTCTTGCGCCACTACAGTCTCGGGTTCTGGCGCCACTACAGTCTCGGGTTCTGGTGCCACTACAGTCTCGGGTTCTTGCGCCACTGAAACTGGGTTTCTTGAATTCATTTTTATTAGACATTCCTTAAATACATTTTTCTTTTTCAAAATCATTACTTGTCTCATTCCAATTTCAAGCTGGAAGTTTTTAGAAGAAAACTTGATACCTTGTATTTCTAATAAAGGAATAATTTCGGTATCCTGATTATTCATTTCCTCAATTGATACAGGTTGCTCATGTTCGTTATAACAACTTATTGTTTCGGCACTAATAATTTTTGGCAGAGAACATCGCACTAAATTGTATCTTCCGCTTTTATAACTACGTATCGGACTGGTAAATGCGTTTTCTATATCACTAAACTCAATATCGTCATGAAACCAAATATTTTTTTTTGAAAACATCATCTCTTGTGCTTTCTTTTCTATTTCTTCAAACCATGATATTACATCTGTTGTGTCACTAGAAAACATCAAATCCACGTACTTCTTTTTTTCAGTAACCACCATACCTTGTTTTGTAATACATTTTGGAGTCTGGAGATAGAGTGCTTCGTTATTCATTAAAATTTTTGTAAAGTAAGAACCTCCTTGAAGACTATTTACTGATCCCAAGGAGAGTTTTTCAAAATCAAAATCTTTAGTTGGTTCATGTAGCATTCTTTTATTATTTATTCTAAATTACTATTTTTAAGTATAAAATCATACGTATTTATATTACCTACATACTAATGAAGACAAATATTTTCAATTACTGTGTAGAATTTATGAAAACAGATGAATTCAAAAAATGTATGCGACCTCTAATTCAAATGCTACTTCAAGAAATTTACCCTTATATTTATATTTCTATTCTTTTTGTTTTTGTGGCCTTTTTTTTATTATTAGCAATATTCGTATTATTAATACGAGAAAAATCATTTAGGTAATATAAGCAGTAATTTCATTCATATGCTATTTACTATCAATAAAAAAGACTATTCATCACTATTTTCCATCGATAAAAAAGATACTCTTAAAAATATAATAACCGAATATAATGATATAAATGGTAAATTAAAAAAAAAAATTACAGCATCTACATTCACTTTAAAAATAAATAATTTTAAAAGTTTAGTTTCTATGCGATATAGCACCACATCTAATAAGAAAATTGATGTTACAAATAAAATATTAAATTTTTATTTTTTTAAAAATAATAAGGAGTTAATTACGCTTAAAATATTAACAAAAGAATTTAATAAATTTTTACATCTTTATATTTCATATTTTTGTGGACGTTGTGAAGGTAAGGGTCATCATAAGGGAATTATAAATGGTTATTTAAAATCAGTATTACATTATAACGAAAAGACTATTAATAATTTTTTTAATGATGTAGAACATGGATTTTTTCATGGATTGATGACATCTTTTATTTGTTATATGATAAATATTGATGGTCTATTAGTAAATAAAGTAGAACATTTAGAAAAAATTTTTATCTCGGCAACATTACATGATTTTTTAAAAGCAAATGGTATTGAACAAAAATCTCACGATAAAGAGTTAAGAAGAGTTTATCCAAATCTTGAAGAAGCAACATATGTTCATTCGGACCCTCCAGAAACCTACTGGAAACATCATCTTATTGTTGCTGATCGTCTTGAACTGCGACGATATTCGGATTATAAATCTTGGGTTGACCAACGATTTCATGAGTTATATAAAAAAATGAAACCTGAAACAAAAGATATGCTTGACTTATTTTATACGAATCTTCGTCCAGCTATGGAATATATTTATACTCATCGTAAAGATACGTTTATACGTCATGGAACCGAGGTTAAACAAGATATTATAGAAGATAATTTTCCACCTTCAAAAACAACATATTATTCAAATAAAAATATAGATAGTAAATCATATCCAGTGGAAATTGATATGGTTCCTTTTTGTTCAATAATAAATAATACATTATTTGAAGGTAATAAATGGTACAAAGATAACCAATATGGGTATTGTTCTAACCACGATGGTATTTCTCAATGGAATATTATTAAAGGTTATATAAGCATAAAAGATTTTATAAAAAACGGAAAAATTTTTCATACTAAAGAAAGAGATCATTTATTTGCTCACTCTACTTTAAAAACAAATGAATGGGTATTTTTGTATCAAAATTTGGATAAATCATTGGATTTGAATAATGTCACTGGCGATGTTAACTATTTAGAATCACGGAAAGGTATAAATCCATACGAATACTTGTCAAACATGATAAAAAACAATAATAAAGTGATTTCACAGGAAACTGTATTTCTTCTATTTCAATTTATACGAATGTTTAATTGTCGAATCGTTGTCTTGCAATAATAAAAACAACTCTATATACTATAATTTCTGGATTGTAATAAATGCCATTATACACACTCAGTATACCTAAAAAAGATATTCATGATCCATTTTATATTGTTTATAAAAATGGAACACATTCTGCTGAAAAAACCTTTCATATTAAAAAAAACGAAGATGTTTTTATTGATGACATTAAACAATTGATAAAATCAAAAGATGAAACTGGTAAAGATTTAACGAAAATAATAAATAAAAAACTTTATATTTATGATCCCTATACCGAGTATATAACATTACTGAAAACTATTATGGATTGGTTAAAAAGTAATCCATATTATGTAGGTCTTCATGATTTTAGAAAAACATTGTTTAACAAACATCAATATCAGCTCTTTAATAATTTATTTTTACCAAGTATTCATGCTTTTTTAAAAGAGAAAGATAGTGTTTTTATACGCCATGGTATGGAAATTCCTGATAAAAAAAATTACGATAAAGATGTATGTTTTCCTATAAAAAACGCAATTTGTTGGAATGATGGATTATTATGGATAAATTATGAATCTGGAAAAACATTTTGGAGCAAAAAAAAGAAAACTATTAATGATAAGTGTTCTCCATGTTACCCCATAGAAATAGATATGTTTCCTTTTTGTTCATCTCTGGATGCTTATAAAAATAGAAAGTGGCCATCTGACAAACAATATGGTTTTTGTTCTAATCATGATGCACTCTTTTCATGGAACAAACTCAAAGGTTATATCCCATATAGTTCATTTATTGAGAAAGGAGGAAAAGTAGTTTCTTCTAATAAGCGCGACCATTTGTATGCGGCTTCACAGATAAAGACATATGATTGGTTATTTGTTTTTCAAAACGTGGATAGTCCCACTGAAAAATCAAAATATTGGGGATGGACACAGAAAAATTTTAATGAAGAATGCTACAAAAATGATATACGAAAAATTATTGAAAACGGAGGGAAAATTATTTCACAGGAAATACTGTTTATCCTCTATAAATTGAATTGGTGAATTTTGATGTATTTGATGTATTTACCAGGATTTATTCTCTCTAATTCATAAATACAAGAGATGAATCATTTTGAAGATAAAATCCGTTCGTGGGTAAAATTAGATGATGAATTACGTGAAGTTCAAAAGCAGGTAAGAGATTTGAGAGAAAGACGAAACACTATTGCTAATTCTATTCATACCTATATTGATAGTAATACACAATTGAAAAACGCATCTATTAATATATCGGATGGACGTCTGAAAATCGGTCAAACACATACACCACAAACCTTGACATTTAAGTTTTTGGAAGAATGTTTGAATGAAATAATCCCAAATAAAGACAGTGTAACACAAATAGTGAATCACGTAAAATCAAAACGAAGTATTAAAACCACTCCTGATATTAAGCGGTTTTATTCCGAAAATTAATATAATTAATATAATTAATATATATATATATATGAAACTTATTTTTTCAGAGGAGCAAGATAATAAAACAAGTTCCGGGTATGTTTTGGGTGATAGTGAGAGCAATACAATGGAAGGTGGTTCACCTCTAGATGGACTCGCTGTTCCTGCTGGATTGTTTTTTTTGCAACAAGCATTTCACTATAAAACACCCTCCTCATTAGGTAATACAACGAGTAAATCAGATGATGGTATTATAAACGAATCACTCTATGAACGTTTGCAAAGTTTAGTAGATGATTCTTCATCACAAAATGAGAATAAAGGTAAAGTGAAACGAAAAACTAAAAGGAAGGATGAAGGGAGGAAAGAGAGAAAAACAAAGACTAAGAAAAATAATTGAAGATAAAATATGTATGTTTATTTAGATAGAAAAATAAACATGCCCCAAAAATACAATTCATTCAGATTGTTTGAATTCGGTGTTAAGGATATTAAGGTAGAAAATGAAGAAATTAGTGATGAGATAGAGGCTGAATATGGAATTAAGAAGAAAAAGAAAGATGACCACGCTTTCACTATTCAAATGTTCGGCAAAAATGAAAAAGGAAAAACGTGCTCTATTATTGTTAAGGATTATGCGCCATTCTTTTACGTGAAAATTCCAGATACATGGGGCATCTCACAAAAACTCGAGTTTGTGAATTGGTTAAAAGAAGATGTTCTCGGCTATTACTACAAAGATGGATTGCTTGAATGCAAACTGGTAAAGCGAAAAAAACTCTATGGTTTTGATGGAGGACGTCTTCATAAGTTTTTGGTATTAAAGTTTGTAAATATGCGTGTCTACTACAAAGTTAGAGGATTATGGTTTGATATGAATAAAAAACTCCGTGTTTTCAAGGAGTTTAAATTAAACAACAAGAAACAATCCCTCGAATTATACGAGGCAAATATACCACCACTCTTGCGCTTCTTTCATATTAAAGAAATTAGTCCATCTGGTTGGGTTTCATTGAGTAATGAACATTTGGTATCTACTAACCGCACTACATGCGATTTTGAGTATGAAGTGAATTACAAAAAAATAGTATCGTTGCCTAATAAGGAAACTATGGTGCCTTATAAAATATGTAGTTTTGATATTGAGGCAAGCAGTAGTCACGGTGATTTTCCGTTGCCGAAAAAAAACTATAAAAAATTAGCAAGACAAATGGTCGAGCATATACAGAAATTCGAAGGTAACGATGATGAGTTGTATTCACTTTTTAAAAAGATGATACTCAATGCTTTTAAATTGGGTGATGCGGATGAAGACATAGTAGATTGTGTTTATACGAAACAAACTGTAACTGAAAAAAAGGCACTATATGGATTGGAATTAATGATGAGCATGAAACTGGAGGATATGGGTCATCAGCGAACTTCTGATGACTCTATTGAAAAATGGTTTAGTAGTGTGAGTGTTGATGATGTTGGTGATGCTGGTGATGCTGGTGATGGTGGTGATGCTGGTGATGCTGGTGATGGTGGTTATGGTGGTTCATTTAATACATCTGGTGTCCGTAGAAACAGAGTATCGAAAAGCAAGGATTATGGAATGATTAATGAGGGTTCGCTTTTGCATTTATTGAGTTCAAATGCGTCAAAGGATGAGAAAATAGGGAAACTTACCGAGGCACTTAATCGCGTATATCCACAAGTGGAAGGCGATAAAGTGACGTTTATTGGTTCAACATTTACGAAATATGGAGAGGATAAAAGTTATCTCAACCATTGTATTGTATTGGATACATGTAGTGATATTCCCAATGCTAAAATTGAGTCATACAAAACAGAACGCGAAGTGCTACTTGCTTGGAAAAATCTCATTCAGCGCGAAAACCCTGATTTTATAATTGGATACAACATTTTTGGTTTTGACTACACCTTCATGTATTTACGGGCAAAAGAATTGAGATGTGAAGCAGACTTTTTGAGGATGTCGCGCAATCGCGACGAAATCTGTGGCAAAACTAGCAAGGATAAACCAGGTGAAATCATGATTGAGGAGTCAAGTATTGTTATTGCCAGTGGACAACATGACCTCCAATATGTTAAAATGCCTGGACGTATTCAGATTGATTTATACAATTATTTTCGTAGAAGTGTCAATCTGGAACAATATAAACTTGATTATGTAGCAGGTTATTTTATTGGCGATGGTGTTAATAATGTGGAAAAAACGGATAACCCTGGAGAAACTAAGATATATTCAAAAAATCTTGATGGTTTACGAGAACTCGACTATGTGTGTTTTGAAGAAATAGAACACACAACGAATAAATATAATGATGGTGAAAAATTTCAGGTGCTTTCACTCAATCGCGACGAAAAATACTATATTATAAAGGGTGAAGTCAGTTTTCAGGAAAAAAAACATATACGCTGGTGTATGGCAAAAGATGATGTTACACCGCAAGATATTTTCCGTCTTACAGGTCAAGGTTCTGCGGAACGTGCTATTGTAGCAAAATACTGTATTCAGGATTGTAATCTGGTCTTTGAACTCTTGAAGAAAATCGATATTGTCACAGAGTTCATAGAGATGGCTAAATTATGTAGTGTGCCAATGGACTTTCTTGTGATGCGAGGACAAGGTATAAAAATCACGAGTTTCATTGCGAAAAAGTGTCGCGAGAACAATACACTGATGCCGGTTATTCAGAAGGCAGAAGGCGAGGAAGGGTATGAGGGAGCAATTGTATTAGAACCGAAAACAAACTTGTATCTGGATGATCCAGTAGCATGTGTTGATTACAGTTCTCTTTATCCATCATCGATGATTAGCGAAAATCTCTGTCACTCGAGTAAAGTGTGGACTAAGGAGTATGACCTCAAAGGCAATCTTATAAAGATGACCGGAGATGAAGATTACGATAATCTAGAGGGTTACGAATATGTAGATGTAACGTATGATACTTTTAAATATGTGCGAAAAACACCTAAGGCTGCTGCTACAAAGGTTAAAACTGGAACAAAACAATGTCGGTTTGCACAGTATCCTGATAACCAGAAGGCAATTTTACCCAGCGTGTTGTCGGAACTGCTTGCTGCCAGAAAAGCAACCAAAAAACTGAAAGCACAAGAAAAGAATCCCTTTATGGCTAATGTCTATGATAAACGACAGTTATCTATTAAACTCACAGCAAATTCATTGTATGGACAAACCGGGGCGAAAACTAGCACCTTTTATGAACCCGATGTTGCGGCATCCACAACAGCTGTAGGAAGAAAATTGCTAACCTACGCAAAACGTGTTATCGAGGAGGTGTATGGTGATACAGTAATGACATCTACCAAATATGGAGAGGTGAAATCGAATGCCAAGTATATTTATGGGGATACGGATAGTGTGTTCTTTTGCTTCTATTTCACAGAGTTAGATGGAACACCTATAAAAGGAACTAAAGCACTAGACCTTACTATAGAATTAGCACAGGAAGTGGGAGAAGTGGCAACAAAGTTTTTGAAGAAACCGCATGATTTGGAATATGAAAAGACATTCTTGCCCTTTTGTTTGCTTTCAAAAAAACGCTATGTGGGAATTTTATATGAACTGGACCCGAATAAAGGAAAGCGAAAAAGTATGGGGATTGTGTTAAAGCGGCGTGATAATGCTCCCATAGTGAAGGATGTTTATGGAGGAATTATTGATATTTTGATGAAGGATAAAGATATCGTTAAAGCAATCGAGTTTTTACAGAGTTGTTTACAGAATATTGTTGATGAAAAATACGGAATGGAAAAACTCATTATTACAAAATCACTTCGTTCGACTTATAAAAATCCAGACCAGATAGCCCACAAGGTTTTGGCAGACCGTATTGCTAAGCGTGACCCTGGGAATAAACCAAAGTCTGGTGACCGTATACCTTTTGTGTATATTGTGCATCCAAATAAAAAGGCAAAACAGGGGGAAAAAATAGAATTACCGAGTTATATTCTTGAACATAAAAGAATAATGAAAATAGATTTTGCTCATTATATTTCGAACCAGATTATGAAACCGGTGCTTCAAGTATTTGCATTGGTATTATATGAGTTGCCAGGTTTTAAAGATAAACTGGCGAAAATACGACGTTTCCAGATGGAGTTGGACTCTTATAAAAGCAAATTGAGTGAGGAAAAATATAAAGAGAAGGAGGAAAAACTCAAGAATAAACAAGTGAAGGCATTACTGTTTGATAAATATCTTCAAATGTGTAATACAAAAAAAGATAATCAAACAGTAATTAAAGATTTCTTCTGAAATAAATAGTAGTAATATGTATCAAGAAGAAACTACCTTGAGAAGTGATAGTGAATTTATACGAACGGATAACAAAGGGCGTTTATGGAAAATATTACAGAATAATGGTGCTTTTAACGGGATTGATAATTCTTTTTTTTCTAAAGTGCGTGAAGAATTTGAAATAACTATCGTAGAAATTGAAAAACAACATACATCAAAAAATACACTTGAAAAGAGTAAGATTTTTATTGATAGTATGGTTATTAAACTGAAAACCTATAAACATCGGAACCATTCTGTTGGAGAAATATCGAACACAACGGATATATCGCAATTGCAGACAACAGATATAGTGTCCAATGTATCAAAAAATACACAAATGAGTGTTCCTCCTTACACTTCTGACGATTTAAAACAATCCCGATTGGATGCCTTTGATAAAGAACTTCAACAAAAACAGAGTGAGTTTGATGTTTATAATGCTAAACCTAAACCCCAAAATGTGGATTTTAAAGATAATAATGATAGTGCCAGTGAAGATGTATCTAAGTTACTCGAAAAGGCTATGCGTGAACGTGAAGAATTGAATGCGGTGCCAAATGCGGTGCCAAATGCGGTGCCAAATGCGGTGCCAATATCCACTTCTCTCTCTTCGCCTATTAAAAAAGATAATACGAATGAAGAAATGTTTTTAAAAATAATGTCTAAATTAGAAGAAATACATCGTATGTTAAATGAAGAGAGAGAGAAAAAATAATATTTTATAGTATTTTATAGTATTTTATATATATAATATATATATATATATATATATGAATTCTTTAGCACTGGTTATGCTTATTATATTAATTACCTTGTCTGAAGCACTTGGTCAATATTTACTAAATATAAGTCACAATAATACAAAAAAGAATATACCCTATTATTGGTTTATACCCACCCATATGTTACCTGTGGTTACTTGGTTACTATATGGTATATGTACTTATTTATTACTACATTCTTATAAATTTACAACAATGGGTAAATCTGAAATTTATTGGGATGCGTTATCGGCATTAATTGTTCCTATCATAGGGGTTATTTATTTCAGTGAAAAAATAAATATAATGGGATGGTTAGGAATCCTATTTATTATAGTCGGAACTTTAATGGTGGTTTATGAAGGTGATTTTAAATTTTCAAAGTAAAAAGAGAGAGAAAAAGTTAAGTTGCGACATTAGTGTAATGAGTTCGGCATAGTTCCATGTGAGTTTCTCTACCGAACAATCAATCCCTGTGCGACGATAGAGTTGCTCTGGTAAATCCATTTTTTTTTCTTTTAATACATTCATAAATTGCGTAAATCCTTCCAATGGATGCCGGATTTTATTCCAGTATTGATATAACGCAATTGTTGTAATAATCCACGGATTACCATCGAAATACTTATCTTCTAGATACCGTCCAAGCAGCGGTATTTCGAGTTTATTGGAAATCGGGTATATTTTTTTAAACTCTTTCACCATCGTATCAACATACACTTCAATATGTTGTCTGTTATTATCAATTAAAGGTAAATCATAATCCACATGCGATAATGCTAATAAAAATGAGGCATCATATTTACGCGATATTTGCCCTTGAGTATTGTAAGATGCATTTATACCATCATTTGTAAAATGGTGTGAGAGATAATGAATACACCGTTCCAGTGTTGCCGATGACAAATTTGATTCGTTGTTAACAACTCGCGGATAGTTTAAGGCTTCCATAACAAATTTAGTTTGGACCATTCGTGTATATATATGATATCCAAACTCTTCTTCCCAGAGATCGAAACATGGTTGGTCTATCTCATCAATGGTGTAAGAGAGATCGCTAAGAATTATTTTCAAAAGTGATGAAGCAAATTTTTGTGGCATGATTTTGAGTAGTTTTAAACAAACGATTCCACGCATTGCTGGACCATCATTTTGGGGTCGTCCCCAGTCACCGGTATACGGCGTTTTATCAAGGTTAAACTTGGGTTCTGCTGGATGATGTTTTATATGTTCTTTTTCGGTCATAATATAATTCTCAAATATTGTCATGTATTTGGGTATTGGATTTTCAGCATAAAGAGTTATTATGCTTTTTATTACAATTGCAGCATCGCGAACCCAATGAAATCTATAGTCCGGATTGGTGGATGGCGATGCCATAATTGACCCAGTTTCTAAAATATTGTCAAATAAATAATTCATATATATAAAATTTATAAAATATTTATAATATTGATATCCAATCTAATTTTGGTTAATAATAAAATTGCCGTATTTGTATAAGATAGCACCCATAATAAGAGTAATAATTCCCACTCCTTCAATAGTATACTCATGGATTTTTACCCGTTTAGGTTTCAAAAAGTGCGCATAGATAATAAATAAAACTATTCCTATATGAAAAATGATAGAAAAATACCGATATATATCTATTATTAAATATAAATCAACCATTTATACTATATTTTTAGTTAAGAAATTATTTCAACAACAAAAGTACCATCGGGGTTCTTAATAAGTTTTCCAATAAGTCGGGGATCAACACCAGGCATGGCAACTGCTTGTTGATATGAATCATATTCGTAGAGTTCGCCAGTGTCTTCTCTCAACGCGTATAATTTTCCAGCTATTCTCAACTCTTTTGCCTTCCATGTTATTTTTTTTACATTGACTTGGGCTACACTATCTGCTTCTTCTCCTGAGAGAGAAGGTGTTATGGAAAATTTAGATGGCGAAGGATCACCCTTTCCGAAAGAAAAACACACAAGAGGTTCTTTTGAACCAGCCATAGAGTGGAGTGAACAATCAATGGCGGATTCTTTTACTGCTAATAGGATACGTTTATTAATTTCTTGTTTAATGTTGGAGATTTCGAAAAGAGCTTCATCACTCGTGAGTGGGGTTTTTTTGTCGAGTTTACTCTTGTCTTTGAGACGCAGTTCGATAGACTCATCGCTGGTGAGTTGTTTATCTGAAAATGTCATAAGATACATAAAAACTTTTACATTACGCAAGTCCGAAGGTAAATCTTTATGACTGCAAATACGGGCAGCACGACCGATTACTTGCTCTACACGCACAGGATGCCAATAGGGTTCAGTCACGTGGACGAAACGGCAGTTTTTCAGTGAAATACCTTCGGCACCTGATGCCGTAATCATAAGAACTTTGATGATATCACCCATAATATTATCTCCTGCTCTGGTTTTTAAACGCTCGGCAATTCCAGTGGGAATGGAACCCCAATCACTATTGTAAATGTTGCGGATAATTTCTTTTTCTTCATTGTCTTCGGTTCCTGTATAGAGTGCGAAGGTGGGTTTTGATAACTCTTCATCCGTCATATCTAATTCCCATACACCCGTAGAGACATCCTTTTTTATCTTAAATCTGGAAAATCCATTCGCCTCTAGGATAAGAGAGAAAATACCGATGCCTTCAAGTGTGCGAAATTGACTGTATATCATATGAAGTCCCATATTCTCCGGAGAAATGATATTTTCATACATCATAAGGAATTTAGGACTGTAGGTCATAAGGGCATCTGGGGTTAAAAACTCATTAGCATTTTTAGCAAGGGTTGAAAGTGCCGTTTTTATACGTGCCTCGTAGGTTTCATCTACCTCATCTTTTTGTTCAATGACCAGTTTTTCCGTTTCATCTGCCAAAAAACGTCCATCGGGGTTATCTAAACGTTCCTGGACGGAGACACCGTCAAGTAAATCTTCGTCAGCACCTTCCAATGTTTCTTTAATACTATCACCGTCTTGGGGCATAGGACGCAAAATGGTTCGTGGAAAGACAAAATTGCAGAAAGCACGGGAGAAGATTCGATAGGTTGAAACAGAATCATCGTATATACCATCTTTACGTGGTTTCTTTCCCTTTTTTCTGGATGATTGTTTTTCCAATTTTCGTTCTTGAACCCGGGCAGCCTCGTAGATACCAAATTGATAGTCACTCATTGGAATTCGTAATACATGTAAATCTTTATCTACGTCGTATGCCGGCATCAATTCTTTTATATCGGCAAAATAAGAAACTAATCCCAGAATACGACGCTGAAATAATTTTTTATTCTTAATTTCACCGGTTTTTACGTTGACAAAATGCTGTTCAAATTCATCTAGATGGTCAGGTAACGCTTTAAATCGATTTACTGAAATACCTCCGCGAATCATATCTATTTTATTTTTTTTTAAACTGAGTTCAAGTTGTTTAATCATGTCCTCATCACTTATATTTGCTGTCGTATCACGATGAACCCCCTTATAACTGCGTCCTTTCACAACGCCCACGAAACCGAAAGGGTTACGGGTAATTTTAAGTTGTTTAGTTGATGGTTTATAATCGACATAATCCACGAGACCTTTCATTTCTGGCGATTGTATAATTTGCTTTATAGTAGCTTCATTCACTTTATCTGTAGTTTTTATATTCAGAGGAATTGTCCATGTTTTAATATATCCGCGCAATATATTGAAGAGGATACCAATTTCATTTGGATAATTTATAATGGGTGTTCCAGAGAGAAGGACAATACGGGCATTTTGTGCACTCATCAAAAATTCGTATAAACGCACGGAGAGAGCATCCGTTTTATTAATTTTATTTACAATACGACTTATAAAATTATGTGCTTCGTCGATAATAACTACCGCATTATCAAATGGATTAATCGTGCCATTATTACTCATTTTATCTACGTGCTGGGTGCGTAGTCCATTGTAGTTGATAAACTGGTATTTATTGCGAATCATTTCATTTAATTGTTTATCTAAACTTCCTTTTTCTTGTATGGAGAGAGACTCAAAATTGGGTTCTCGTTTAACGTTCACCATCCATGCCCCATCGTTTGCTCTGATAAATTCTTTAGAGAGAGATAAAATATCACTGAGTTCATCCAGCAAGTGTTCATTACTCTTCAATGGAACAAATTTCCAGAATTGGTTTTTTACATAGAGCGGATCACCACATTCCTTTAACTGTTCGATAAAATTTCGGCGAAGTGAAGCAGGTGTCATCACTATTATTTTCTTTTCGGTTTTCATACCTTCTGCTACAGCAATAGATGAACATGTTTTACCTGAACCAAGACCATGATAGAGGAGCAATCCACGATAAGGTGTGTAAAGATTTAAGTAATCACGGACAATTTTTTGATGCGTAAGTAATTCAAATTCTAAAAAGGATTTCATTCCTTTACTACATTTTTGTTCGAGAACATCGACACCTTCTTCAAGTTCAGTTTGCTCTTTCTCCTTTAAAATTTGTTCACGATAGGATGAAAATAGTTTATTGATAAAGTTCACGAATATTTGGCGGTTGTTTAAGTAATATTCTGAGGCACGTACTAACACTTTTGGTTTGTCTACTGGAAGAAGTTCTGGTTTAATAGTTTGTCCAACCACCAACTCTTTTGTTTTTCCCTCAACTACAACATTTAGATTTGGTTTTTTTGAAATCCGAGGTCCCTTTATGATATCAGGTATATCAGGTATAGTAGATATAGTTCCCTTTTCAATACCCACTATTTTAAGACGCTTACCAGGTTTCTTCTTAATTTTTTTGGGTTCTTCGACAGGTTTGGGTTCTTCGACAGGTTTAGGTTCTTCGACAGGTTTGGGTTCTTCGACAGGTTTGGGTTCTTCGACAGGTTTAGGTTCTTCGACAGGTTTGGGTGCTGCTTTACGAGGTTCTCTCATTTTTCTTAATATTTCCTCACGATTAATAATATTCTCTTCACGCTTATCCTTTATTTCAACCTTTTTACGAGGAGCAACTTTAACAGTTACTCTTTCTTTAACTAACGGTTCTGGTTTTCTTTTTAGTTTTTCTAAAAAACTAGCACTCATTTATATTATTATTATAAATAAAATTTAAATTATTTAATACGTAGGTGGAGGAGGTGCTGGAATTCCATTGTTTTCCATACGCTCAGCAAAAAGTTCAAGAATATTTTTATTCACCTTGGGAATGCGCCATCCCTTGTAAAAATTACCTGGTCGGAGAGTAAATTCACCAAAAAGAACTCCTTCGGTTGTAACATAAAAATCAATACGGACAAAAAAAGATTTACTAAAGTTTAGCATTTTACAATAATGCTTCATTAACTCGAGATCGCGCTTAAGAGGAAAAATATCGTAGTTAAAGTTATCAGTCAGCGCAATATCATTCCGTAAATCATACCAAAAACTCTTGATTATTTCGCGCTCATCATCACGGAGAAT
>Ga0070754_10001891_pt1 | contig 16026 bp, 19 predicted proteins | sample VirMetDEL_Sep_01_FD_75181 | JGI IMG/M metagenome (GOLD analysis project Ga0070754, IMG submission 75181) | Aqueous microbial communities from the Delaware River and Bay under freshwater to marine salinity gradient to study organic matter... | ecosystem: Environmental > Aquatic > Marine >... | reverse complement strand
TATTTTCTATAATCATTTTTTTCCTCAAATATTTTAATATTTTTTAAATATTGTCTTGGTTGTATTATTTCTTTTATATTTGGTATTAGAGAATGAGCTAATGGCAACCAGCCTATACATGATCTAGGATCGTCTTTTATATATATAATTTCATTCATTTCATCTTTAAATTTATTTAAACTTTCAGTGGGATCATCAAAACCAACAAATCTATTATTAGACCAATCGCATTTTGTTATATAAATATCATCATATAGAAGTTTTAGCCATTTTATAGAAGTAGAATTGTTAGCTAATACAAATGGTATGTCGTATTCATTTTCTTTTGTAATGGGATCACAAAATGTCAAAACAAGATCATATTCCAAATTTCTATACCTTTAAATGGGGTGATAAATATGGACCAGAATATGTAATTAGACTAAGAAATTCTCTTATAAAATATTGTAAATTTCCATTTAATTTTACATGCATCACTGATAATCCTGTAGATGGTGTTGTTTGTGAGGATATTAGAGAATATCAATTATTTAGTGAATCAGTATTTACAGCCGAAAAAATGGAGCTGATGTATAATCATGCTACCGGAACCAACATTCTCCTAGATCTCGATATTCTTATCCACGGTGATATCACACACCTTTGCAATACTGAAGAGCTTGCCGGTCCTCGGTTTATCTATACGCACTGGACTCCAAAATGGCACTGGGAAAAACTTGTCCCTAAGAAAACGGCGTGCTTTATAAACAGTTCATTCGTTAAGTGGGAAGGAATGTCTGCTTGTTTTATATATGAGCACTATATGAAAAACCGAGAAGCATATCAAAAAGAGTATAACAGTTTCGATAAATACGTGTTCTATGAGCATTATCTTCATGGTGGTAGAGGAATGAAGTTTCCTGTTTGGGGTTCCGAATTCTGTTACAACTATAATGAGCAGGGTGATGACCAATACAAAATGATAGAAGATAAACAAATATGCTTATTCAATACGTCCCATCTAATCAAGATGGATAGGCGATACTACGAACTGGATAACACACCTACTGAACATACGGAGATTTGGGAAAGCTATGATGCTATTTGAAGAAAAATTTGATATGTCTAAATTCATAAAAGTGCTTGAATGGGCTAATAAAAATTATCCTAACCATAGAATTCTGGATAGCTTTTCACCAAATCAAATGTCATCTAAGAAATGGTTAATAGATGAGCTTTCGGATATTGATGGAATTGATGGGCCTTGGTCTCTTCCGAACGGCAAATGGGATAATGAAGGTAACAGTATAGAAATTGTTGGTTCGTGGTATGGTTTTCCTTTGATTTATATGTTATGGGATGCGCTTGAAATTAGAGATATAAAGTGCTGGGATATTGATTTTGAGGCACGGCAAATTGCAGAGTACTATAACAGTATTTTCAAGTCTAACGATTTGGTTGAAATTTATAGTCAAGATTATTTCAATCACGAGAGAGGTGGATCTCGTGCACATATTCTCATCAACACATCCTCTGAACACATGACAGATACTTTTGCGGATATGGATGAGAGATTTGGAGTTGAGCGAGAACATCTTGGTGGTGCAAAGAATTTTTATGTGAAAAATCCTTTTGTTTGCATCCAATCTAATAATATGAGACACATTCCAGAGCACGTGAACTGCGTGGACAGTACAGAAGAACTGATCAATAAACATCGGATCAATCAAATTTACTACCAAGGTTACCGTGATATTATTGAATGGAATGGAACCGAGATTAAACCAACCGAAGGAAAATTTTTCAGGTTTATGGTGATTGGAAAGCTATGAGACAGTGCGAACATATGTGGTCAGGTCTTTACATTGCACCAAACGGCGGTGTAAGAATGTGTTGTTCTTCTCTTGAGATGTATCAAGATAAAGAGATTCTGATTGATGATATCGATGATCTCCAAGAATATTTTAATTCAGATCGTCTTGTAGATAGACGAAAAGAAGATGTGTATAATGAGGATCTTTGTAAATCGTGTAAACTAAAGGAGTCTGCTGGTGCTCCTTCATTAAGAACCATGATCAAAGATACTTATAAGAGAATGGATATTGTTCCAAGAACAAATCCAGATGATTGTTTGATCGAGCATCTGGATATTTCATTCTCAAATGTTTGCAATCAAAAATGCCTAATGTGCCGATCTGAGTTTAGTTCTCAGTGGTATACAACGGATGCTATGATTGCAAATAGTGAAAATGATCTGGGGTTCAATCGTATTCCAATCAAGTATCGAAAATGGACTTCTGAGCATAATATGGAGAAGATTAAGAATATTCTACCTGGTCTCAAGCATTTTTCGATCAAGGGCGGTGAACCATTAATCCAACAAGAAGTAATAGATATCCTCGAATACATTTGGAAGAACGACTATGATATGAATATCAATATCGTTTCAAATTTCCAGAATGTTGACAAAGATGTATTGGATTTGCTTGCTTCGCTTGAGAATCTCCAACTGACTATAAGTATCGATAGCACCGGACAAAGATATAATTGGATCCGCGGCGGCAACTTTGATCAAACTATTGAGAATGTTCAAAGATTTGTTGAGAAATGTTCTCATGATCCAGAATTTGGTTATGCGAATACGCTGAATTGCTGGTCACTTCCATATCTAGTTGAAGATATCAAAAGAATGGAAGAACTCAATGCAAAAATAATTGGTAATAGGAATATCTTACCTTGGTACAACATTCTTTCAGTGATGGGACCAAAATATACATCGCCGTTTATTTTGCCGCGGACAGAACGCATTAAATATGTCCATGAGTTTGAGAAAAACTTTGGTATGATTGTTGAAGAAACTGATTGGTCAAAGAAATATAAGTCTTTGAATATGAACCACATGGAAACTATCACTGCTCTCGAAACCGATATGTTTGAAGTTTCCGAAGAAGATCTCAAGCGTTCAGAACAATGGAAGCAATTTATAACAGGCATGAGGAAAATAGAGACACCATTATGATTAGAGCAGGCAGAACAGTTTATTTAGATGTGCCGAAGACGGCATCTTCTTATGTTTGTACGGCAATTACAAAAATGTTCGATTACAGTATGATTGAAGATATTCATCCTACTAGACATCATCGTCTTCCTGAATATCTAAATAGTGATTGATCACTTTGGCTTCACGCCAGATAACATACATCAACAATACCTGGAGGACATGAATGCGTAAGTGGTGGTTGTACATTAGGCTTTATTGGCATATGTTGCTGGTGAAATTGAATCTTAAGAAGGACAAAGATGATGGTAATGGAACTTTCATCTATTGATTATGTGATAGGCGAAGCGCATGGATTTCATGATGGTGCGATAGCCATCGTCAATGACGGAGAAATTCTGTTTGCAGAACACACAGAACGTCGTACTGGTATCAAGCATGATCCAAGTCGGTACGTCGGATACGGGGCAAAAAAAGGTACTTTCCCAAGAGTGTTTTATGAGAAGCCACGATGGCGGCAGGCAAGGCAGTGGTTATCGGGAGAGACCATTAGGCCAAAGGAGAAGGGGTTTGACGCCTATATTGAGCACCATTGGGCACATGCAGCGGCATCGTATTATACCCATCCTTGGCCTTCTATTGAGCCAGTATGCGTTGTTATCGATGCCATAGGGGAATTCGATACCGCGTCGATTTGGTACAAGAAAAAAAAGGTGTGGGAGATAAAATACCCATCGTCCCTTGGTCTGTTCTATTCAGCCGTCACCAAAGAAATCGGATTGACACCAAACCGTGACGAACATCTGACGATGGCCTTGGCGGCAACAGCACAACCATATGACAAGGAACTAACGAAATATCTAGAAGAACTGGCATTCACAGATCTTCACAGGGGATTGCCTTATGCAGATATTACATATGGCCGTTCGCCGGGTTTGATGGCAGCAACCGCACAGGCCATCCTCGAAAAAGAGATCCTTAAGATCATGAAAATCGCCAGGACATATTCCGATCATCTGTGCTATGGTGGCGGCGTTGCACTCAACTGTGTTGCCAACAGTAAGGTGCATGATCTGTTCACTGATACATGGATCTTTCCAAACCCAGGCGATGCTGGCGCAGCATTTGGCGCGGCTGCGGCATACTATGACAAACCAATCAAGTTTGAACACAACTTTCTCGGTACTACGATTGAAGGTGATATGAATCCAAAGGAGATTGCCAAGCACATTTTGAAGAACGGCGTTGCCGGTATTGCCAATGGTCCTTCTGAATATGGGCCGCGTGCATTGGGTAATCGATCATTGCTGGCAGATCCAAGGGGTGATGTGCCACAGAAGGTGTATCAGATCAAGCAGAGAGCGTCGTACAGCCCCCTTGCGCCTGCTATCCTATCAGAACACTTCCGTGCGTACTTTACCGGCCCACGGAGCGAATACATGAGTTATGTGTGTGGTACGCATGATTGCGATCACATGCCAATGATCAAGCATATTGATGGATCTGCGCGTGTTCAGATTGTGCGTCCCGATTCGCCTAGCATTCTGCGCAAGGTTTTGGAAGAATGGTACAATCTAACAGCATGTCCCATCCTGATAAATACTAGCTTGAATCCCAAGGGCAAGCCTGTTGTAAATACGCGCAAAGCGGCAGATAGTTTTGCGAGTGAACATAACATAGTGGTTTTCTAATGAAAGGCAACACATGATATCCATCAACAATTCTGTGTACATAGACATACCAAAAACCGCATCTTCTTATGTTTGTACGGCAATTGCAGAAATGTTCGATTACAGTATGATTGAAGATATTCATCCTACTAGACATCATATTATGAGAAGTTTTCCGAACACAACAAAAACGCTAGTTTTTGCGAGCATTCGCAACCCATTTAGCTATTACAGATCGATGTGGGAGCATGTTTATAGCGAACATGACGGTATATGGGGAAGCTTCGACAATTTCATTCTTTGGAAAAACGAATTGAACCCAAACGATATCTTGCGCGATGGATCTTCACATGGAACTGATACAATGTGCAAAGTCGAGTGTTTCAACAATTTCAAGCATTCTGGTTTGGGACATCTTACATATAAGCTGATACAGCACTTGGATTATGGCTTTCTGAAACAACCACGAACTGCCGATGAGGTTGAAGATTGGTTTGAAAGAACGTGGTTCTCTGGTGATAAAAATCTAATCATCATTGGTATTCATGATATCAAAGCAGAACTATTAGATCTGCTAGATAAGCGCCGGGATATGTTTCCGAAAATTGATGATTATGATATTAGGTTAGAGGCATTGAAATATCGCAAAACCAATGTTATGAAAGACAATATAATGAACTTCGATCAGACGCTACCAACACCAGAACAGTGTGAAATGATCGCGGAAAAGGAGCGGGTATTGATTAAGCGATTCAGATTTACAACAAATGTTCCTATGGCATACTTAGAGGATATGTAGAATAAATAAAAAACAAGAAGTTGTTTTGTCTGGTTGTAGTATGGTTGCTGATTATGCTGCATACCACAACGAACTAAATGATAATGGATTGGACAAATACCAATCCATGGATTCCGAGACTTTAGACAATGTTTTGCTGACTTGGGAACGCTGCGATCCCTGGCCAACACCTACCAAATTGCTTGCCAAGCAGTATGACATGAAACCAGTGGATCTCTCGTTTCCTGGTTCGGGTAACAAGCAAATCTTCAACAAACTATCTGACTATGTCATCAACAACCACAGCAAAATCGGCTTGGTGGTTGCTTGTTGGAGTTCCTTTACGCGCATCGATTTCGAAACGCGTAGGCGCATGATCCCCCACAACGATTATCAGTCGATCGTCTTTCACAGCTACGACAAGCAAGCATCGCTTCACCTCATGACTGAAAGAATTCAGGAAATTTGGAGTATACTTTACGATGATGGCTACATTTTCCCTGAGAGGGATATAGCAGACTTCTATCGCTTTTCATATTTGCTGGATAATCTTTGCTCATCACACGACATCGAGTGTGTGCAGTGCGCGTCTATCGTAACTTGGCCTTATGACAACAAGTTTGTGGCCAAGTTTATCGGAAATCCCATGATGGAAAAAATCAATCACATCAATTTTTGGGGTTGGCCAATCCTATATGAGCTTGGCGGCAAGCCTTTGTTTGATTCAGAGAAAATGGAATTGAGGATATCCAAGCAAGATGGACATCCAAATGCCGCTGGCCATCAATTCATGGCAAACAGACTGATAGAATTTATTGATAGTAGAGGAATTCTATGAAGCAAATTGTCATGAGTGGTTGTAGCATGACTGCTTATTACGTCAAATGCAGCAGACGATTTAATCAAATTCATCAATGAGAGGAATATTATTTGATCTATCCTCAATGCTATAACGGAACGATGGTGCCTATGGTGACTGCTGATGGTTATTTGCATCCATGCTGTCAAGTTGGACACGACTACAAAAGAACCATCAAAACCAAACATGGCAAACCAACCAACAATCCATTCTATGATGATGCCTTTCATCTCTACAAACACAGCTATGCAGACATCGTCGAGGGATCTGCATGGAACGATATGATCGAAGGGCTTAAGCACACAGATCTACATGCATGCAATCTGTTTTGCGGTAACAAGGACTATCCAAGAAATTCAGTTACAGGCACAGAAGAATCGTGGACAGACAATCGTGTGTACACGAAAGATCTAGACATCATCCAATTTGAAACCACCAATCGTTGCACACTTGAATGTCCTTACTGCGCAAGGCAAGCATTCAAAAGAAGATATCCAGACAAATTTTCCAGTACACTGAACAAAAAAGATCTTGACATCAAAATAGTCGAGGACGTTCTTTCTTACCGTAAATGGAAAATCATAGTGGATTGCGGGACGTATGGTGATCCAATATACTACAAGCACTATCATGAGATGGTTGAGTTTCTGAGTGTCGTGAATCCGTGGCAATACACCGTGAGCATTGCAGCGACAGGGAAAACGCAACAATGGTGGGATCAAACACACGAGGCATGGGAATTTCTACACAAGTCTGGCACCAACGTCACTATCATGTGGGGCATCGACGGCTTGTCTGATACGTCAAGCAAGCATCGCATCAAGCAAGATTGGGATGAGATAAGCACTCAGATGAAACGTGCTGCAAAGAATGGGCTGTATTCTACGTGGCAATATATACCTATGAGCTTTAACGAACATCAGATTGAACAAGCCATGGAATTAGCAAATGATTGGGGTGTGATTTTCTTCTTGAAACCATCTGATAGATTTCTTAAAGATGATGATCCTAATAGGCCAAGTGAAGATCTGTATTACCATATAAACGATTCTAACGGAATCAGAACGCAAACCAACAAACCGAGAAAAGAACAACATGAGCCTAGAGTACATATACAGCGATGAGAAAAACCCCACCAAGATGGTCGTTTGGGATCTCGGACGACGTTGCAACTACGACTGTAGTTACTGTACCGGTTGGATGCATTCAACTACCGCGCCTTTTAATAAGTTGGAACAGTTCAAACGCACAGCTGCTTTCATTGATGCATACTATTCTATCTACGAACAATTCCACCGAGTCAAGTTCCGACCAACGATCTCATTTACCGGAGGCGAACCAGCAGTCAATCCCGACTTCTTTCCCCTTATCGAACACTTGAGGGAAGAATATCCTCACTTTGTTCTCAATCTTACAACCAATGGTACTTGGTCACAGAGACGTGGGCAATTTTTACTTGATAATATGGATAGTATTACAGTTTCTTATCATTGTGAGGGTAATGATAAACAAAGACAGCTTGTTCGTGATAATCTGATTTGGATGAGAAAGAATATCAAAAATGTTCATAAGCTTAAAGTAAATGTAATGATGCATGTTGATCATTGGGATGATTGTATTGATTTAATAGATAATGTTCTTATACCACATGATATAAAATATATTCCTAGAACCATTGGTGATGATGGTAGAAATCGTTATAAATGGTTTAAGGATATGGATGGTCAAATGAGACGTACTTCTCATAAATATTCTGAAGAGCAAATGGACTATATTAAAAACCATTGGCAGAAAAAGAATTCTCAAGTAGGAGATACTACAGAACTAAAAAAATCTGATGATGGAGATGTCCGAAAAATTGGTAGACCTTGTTGTGGTGGTAGATGTATGACGGTAAAAAGACTTGACACACCAAAAGAAAATGATACGATGTTTATCGATCAATCTAATTTTAAAGATTGGCAATGTATGGTTAATTGGTTTTTCTTACATATAGAGGAAGATAAAGATGTTGCTTATCACCATCAAACGTGCATGGCGAAGACTCCAGATACGCCTGAAGTTACTATTGGACCTTTACTACAGCATGTTAGTTCTTTTTCTGATAATCGTGGTCCTATTTGCAATCTTAGTCGTAGTGATGAATATCTTATCTGGTTAGAAGAGAAGGTATTAAAAGAAGGAAGACCTCCCACAATGGTTTGTCCTAACAAGCACTGTGGTTGTGGTATCTGTGTTGCAAAGGCAAAAGATCCACAAGACTTCAAAAAACTAATGTCGAAGTATATCATTACTGAATAGGAGAGAAAATGGGCAAAAATCTACTGTTTGGGAATGTCAGCAAGAATTCACGTATCATTGTACTTCATTCGGCTGAGGCCGAAAAGTACGGACACAAGGTATTCAATCTTACAGACTTTCCAAACAGTAGATTTTTGAACGTTTGCCTCGTTCCATTCCGGAAAAATTCGTTTTTCATCCAAGACATCCAACCTCGTCATGGTGGTAATACTGCCAAGATCATTAAAATTGACGAGAACACCGAAGAAGACAAGCATGATTTTATGCCTCATGTTCTTTTCAATGATCTCGTCTATACAAGCATTTGGGAATACATATGAGAAAAACATACTGTAGTCGAGCATTTAATCACATATATTCCGACGCCGTTGGCAGATATAAATTATGCTGTATTGCCAACGAAAACCCAGATTTGGCGAAGTACAACATTCACAACACTTCGCCGTTCGATTATTTTCTGTCCGATGAGATGGAAAACATCCGCAACCGAATGCTTGAAGGTAGGCGTGTGGCTGGTTGTGAGACGTGCTATGAGGTTGAAGATGCTGGATATGAGTCACACAGGTACATCTGGAAAGATACTCTATATAATGACATAGAAAAACATAGCATAGAAGTGAAGTTGCGTATGTTTGGTTCTGCGTGTAACTTATCTTGCTACATGTGCCACCCAGTCAATTCTACAACACGTAATAAAGAAATTTCTAAGCTGAAAACTAATATGTTCGCCGAAGCTAAGGGACCAGATTTTTTTCTACACGATAACGAGATTTTCGAAGTGAATGCTGACGACATATTGAAACACATCGATCTTATTGAGCGGATATTGATAATTGGTGGTGAGCCGATTTTGATGACACCGCATTGGAAGTTTCTGGATAGTATTCCTGACGAATTGAAGAAGAACATAATATTGGAATATCAAACCAACTTGACTCGCCTATCTCACATGAAATGGGACGTTAGGGATTACATACCAAAATTCAAGGATGTTTTGCTACACGTATCTGCGGACCATTATGGACCGCGTTTGAACCTTATACGGTATCCTATTGATTACGTAGTTTTCGAGAAGAATGTTGAAGAGATGCGAAGCAATATCAACTCCATCAATATCACAGCCTCCATGTTGAATGCATATGATCTGAAAGACATTGAGGATTACTACACAGATAAACTATCAGTTAACACACGTGTTGCTTCTGTTGTACAACGACCACGACCACTCTCAATCAGAAACATTAGAGATAAGGACAGAGTTCGAGAGATGTTGAAGACTTTCGATTATGTTCCAGAATTTGTACTTGCGGAATTGAATTTGCCTTCCGAAGATGGTGATTACCAAATGTTCGAAGATTACATCGATGAACTCGATTCCTTGCGTGGCACTAATATGCGAGATGTATTTCTGGGAGTCGAATCATGATTTTCCCAAAGTGTTTAATTGGGCGAAAGCCATTTGTTACTTGCCATGGTTATGTGTTGCCGTGTTGCTGGTTAGACATACCGCGCTACAGCACAAACGGAAAAGTGCGAAACGTGGATTGGGAGTTGGTTGATAATATTTTTCTGAGACCTCAATTTCATCTTGGTACTAGAACCTATGTCGATATCGTGACTAGCGATGAATGGTTATTGGCGCTGGAAGGATTGTATATGAGAAGATACCATGCATGTGAGATGAAGTGCTCCGATTACTTTATGTCAGATGGTGCCATGGAACATGATGAATATAAAATCGACGAGATGTTAATATCTGGAACATTACAGCACAAAACGGACCAACAAATATTCAGACAACACCAAGTTGATACGTTTGACGTGGGCATTATACAGATAGAACTGACGACACGATGCAATCTCAAATGTCCATATTGCCCGCGTTTGACGGATAAGCCTCAAAAGGCAGATTTGGATATTTCTTATGCCGAAGATGTTCTCATGTCTAAAAAATGGGATCAAATATCCGATGTAGGGAACTATGGCGACTCTATATTCTATACTCACTATCACGAATTCTTGGAACTGTTGGTGCATGCTGATGTAGATAGGTATGACGCTCACATAGCAGCGACGGGAAGAACGCAAAAATGGTGGGACCGCACTAACGAATTGTATCGTAAAATCATCAATAGTGGTACGGCAGTTACTATATATTGGGGTATCGATGGATTGGAAGACACGTCTAGTAAACATCGAATTGGTCAAAACTGGCATGAGATAATCGACGCGATGCGAGGTAGTGCCGATGTTGGTGTCGAAGCTACGTGGCAATTTATACCAATGAGTTTCAATGAACACCAGATCGAAACTGCACAGGAATTGGCAGATGAATGGGGCGTCGCTTTTCAAATTCATCCAAGTTGTCGTTTTACCAAGAACGATCCTAACATGCCAATCAATCCGAAGTTACATCGCAACTTTTATAATGTTAGATAGGAGATAATGATGAATTTGCTATTTGTCAATGTGAGCAAAAATGAAAACAACATAATGTTGGACAATGCCGAGGCTGAAAGATATGGCCACCGTGTGTGGAACATAACCAATTTTCCGAAGAGTCAATACAAATCGTTGCGACATATCGAATACGTATCACCAGAAATAGAGTCATATAAAACTGCAATTCAAGGCGCTATGTCAAAATATGACATTGATTATGTGACAACTCAGTGTGAAGTACTGTATCCTTTACTCGATGAAATGCAGCTTCCTTTGTTGCCAATAATGGACATACCGGTTGATGAACTCGTTAATAAGGAGAAGTTTTACAAGTTCTGTGTGCAACATGGGATATACCACCCCCCATCAATAATTCCTACTACATTGGAGGAAATTGAACACACTTTTGATAGAGCGATATTCGTCAAGCCAACTAATGGAACTAATGGATCTGCACAGTTATTTCGCACCGCAGATAAGTATTCTATGATCGACTATTTGCGATACAAAAACCCACGAGAATTTTTGAACGTTCTACAAAAATTCAATATGATGGATGGGTTTTTACACACGCAAACACATGGTAAAAATATGCCAAAAGGAAAAGGCATTGATGGTATAAAAGGTAGGCATATTATCCAAGAGTGTGTTTCAAGTAATCTCTATATAGTGGTGGATTGTATCATTGCAAATGGCAAAATTTCATTCACCACAATGTCAAAATCGATTAATCGTTTTGATGATAAAATTTATGCGTATGATATCACCGGAATTGGATCTGAATTTCTAGTATTGCAGGATGACGATAGATCGGAAAAAAATGCAAAGGAATTTTTGGGACCAAATGCATATCGAGATCTAATGAATAGTCTAACGACAATTGTAGATAAAGCTGGTATTAAATTAGCAGCATTGAATCTTTCACTTATTGAATATGCGGCTGGTAGATTTTTTCTACAAGATCTACAATTTCGTCCCGGTGGTAATCGAGCTAAAGTTATCAGAACTTATGGCGATGATAAACGCGATTCGCCATACGGATTTGTTAGATTTGAAGATTTGAATAGTGCGAATATTTGGAGGTATGTGTAATATGGCAAAATCATTCGATCACATTAGAGAGAAGTCTGGTATCGATTGCGATACAATTAAGGAAAAATTGAGCAAGAATCATCCGACAGGATGGGAAGTTGAATTTTGGGAAAACCATAACGTCTATTTGCAGTTGATCTATGATACCATGATAGAGAAGCAAGAGACTGACATAAGCTTTCTCGAAAATAAATTGGCTGTTATGCATTCTTCCAAGCACGCTATTGCCTGCGCATCTGGAACGGATGCCCTGACGATGGCTCTAAAATCATATGGTGTGGAGGGCGAAGAAGTTTTGGTTTCAAACTTCTCGTGGTTTTCTAGCGCAACGTGCGTAGCTTTGGCTGGTGGTATTCCTGTATTTTGCGACATCGATATTAATTCGTATCACATGTCCATCGACAGCATTAAAAGAATGTATACTGATAATGTTACTGCTATTGTGTATCCACATCTCTTTGGCAATATGTCTAATATGGATGAGCTTATGGAGTTTTGCGAAGATCGTGATATTCTGCTAATCGAAGATGCATGTCAATCCATTGGTGCTAGTTATGATGGGCAATTAGCTGGTACTTTTGGCGCGACTTCAACTCTGAGCTTCAATTCCAATAAAAATGTGGCTGGCATTTCTGGTGGTGGTGCGGTTCTTACAGATGATGATGATGTGGCCGACTTTTGCAGGAAATATCGCCAACATGGTAACGGAGAATTTCTTGGTGTCAATTCTAAGATGCTGTTGTTGAATGCAAAGGTAATTGATTATCGATTGTCCAAAATGGTAGAATGGCAGTTTTACCGACAGCTATTCGCAGAATTCTATGATCGCAAACTGGCAGATCTTCCTGTGTTCGTCCAAAACACAGATCCATTGGTTGATCACAATTATCACAAGTATGTTGTTCGTTTCGAGAATAAGAAAACCAGAGACGACATCCGAGACATTTTGAATGCGTCTGTGCATTATACAAAACCAATTTCATGCAATGCAATGTGGAAAGACATCACGCACAGATCCGATGACTGTCCTAATAGTCAATTGGCATGCGACACGGTGCTGACGTTACCTTTACACCATAGTATCGAACACCAAGAATGTGGAATTGTGATAGAATTGATACAGAGATATTTCGATGGATAAGTGCGTACATCAGTGGGGTGGCATATACATTCATCCATCGTGTCGTTTTACTAAAGATGATCCAAATAAGCCGATTGGCGAAAACCTATATAGGAATTTTTATGATAATATTTGAAAACGTTTCTTATAAAAACATTATACATCTCTGGAAATCTCCGGAAATGTGGGGAAATGATAATTTCGATTTTGTTAGTTCTATGAAATACTTTGATGGAATTAACTATTTTGGTGGTAATGATCTTGGTGTCTACGAAAATTACAATAGTTCACCACAATTTTTAGCAGCAATACACAAAGGCTTTCATATTGGGTGCGTCTCAATATTTGATGTTTCTGCTGATAAAGTTCGCGTATCGGATACTGGAAAATCAGTCCGATTCCGTGGACTATACGTAGCACCTGAATATCGTGGTAGAGGCATATCTGAGGAACTACTGCAACTTGCAATCCGACAAGCAAAGAAGAGAGAGGCCGATTTTTTCTGGGCACTTGCAGGACCAAACTCCACGCACGTTCACCAAAAGGTAGGATTTCGTACAGTAACAGAACAAATGCATGATTTTCCTGATGGAAACAAATCGAAGCATGCAAACAGCTATTTGAGGTATGACATTGAATGACTTTTGCGTCCACCAACACGGAGGAATCTACATCAGCCCAGAAGGATACCTTCAACTCTGTGGAATCTCAAAAGAAAAGGTAGTTGGTGATGTCCCTCCTCACATCGATGATGTTGACGATCTTGCTCTATTCTATTCTGGCGCTTATTTTGCTGGAATGCGCAGTACTAATGTCGCTGATAACCCCTACTGCATAGCCTGTACACGTCGAGAAGCAAACGGAGTGAAATCACTCCGCAACATGATGGTGAAGAAGTATGAAGATAACGACATTGCTATGGATGCTGTTATTAGGCATCTCGACGTGTGTTTTTCTAATCTGTGCAATCAACAGTGTATGATGTGCAAGAGCGAATCAAGCTCTCGTTGGTATTTTGATGACGCTAAACACGAGAACACCGAGTTTAAGAGAAGCCCAGTAAAATATAGACCATGGTCAAAGGATAATCTGCATAAGATTATTAAGATTCTACCTCAACTAAAAATCTTGACAATTAAAGGCGGTGAACCTCTCATACAAAAAGAAGTAATTAATATACTTCAATATCTCAAGGATAATGAACACTATCCTCGCATTGAGATATTATCTAATTTTCAAGAACTCTCTTTTGAAGTTCTTGAGATTCTTTGGAGCATGAAGAACATGGTCCTTAGAATTTCAATGGATGCGTTTGGAGATACTTACAATTGGACTCGTGGAGGAAATTTTGATAAGGTTTTAGCCAATATTGAGAGATATGTAGCAGGATGCTATCAAAAACCAGATATTGGATATACAAATACTCTAAACCGGTGGTCATATTTAGATTTAATTGAATCTATCAAAGTGATTGAAAAATTCAGCAGAAAGCTAAATATTGGTATATTGAATTACAATATTCAACCCGTTATTGGACCAGTATATACATCTCCATTTACTGCTCCTCGCGAGGAGAGACTGCATTTAGTTCATGAGTTTGAGAGAGAATTTGGCATGATTACTGGCGATTCTTTGGATTACGGCGTTCTTAAGGTAAATCATCTTAAAAATGTGCTGTCACTTGAGAACGATATTCCCGGTCATTTAGATCATACTGAAAAGGCGGACAAATGGAAAACTGTTATTGATGAGATCCGTCAGAAGCCGCTTGTTCCTTACGAATTTTAGTAGCTGAAATTGCATGAATTTCTGTACCTAGATCATGTTGAGTTATCGAATACCCAACATCTCTTCCATATGAAATATCCACAATATTAGGGACTTGGATTATAATGTAATCCAAGTCTTTTTTGTATCCAGCTTCTAGAAGTTTTTCCTCAATAAGTTTTGAAACTTTTTCGGGTGTGTTTGGGTTATTTGATGAGATTGGCATATTCCTTACCATAATGCATACCTGTCCAGTTTTTTCGTAAGCTTTCTTAAACAGTTCGGTATGACCTCTATGCCATGGTTGCCATCTCCCCAGCATTTGAACCGAGGGCTTCTCGTAATTGAACATCGAATTTCCTTATTCGTTCTACTAGGTCTTTAAATTCGTCTGAATTTTGATAATCTAACCATTCTGTAAACACATAATCAGCATTTGTTACCGGCTCAAATAATTTATCGGTATCTTTATATTGACTTTCGGTTACCGTGTTCATCCAAATAACGAAATCTGCATCGTATATTTCTCGAAATTCTTCAGTTGGACAAATAAAATCAGCAACTGCAAAATGCCCCTTCTTTACAAGATCATCAGCAAATCTTCTCATTCGTAATGCTTGTCTTCTTCTTCCCGCAAGCGAAAAATCCCAATCATCATAGCGCTTTCGAATACTGTCAGCATTTAGCAGTTTCGCATTTAGAGCTTCGCACAATTTCACCGAAAAAACTGATTTTCCAGAGCCAGAAAGACCGCAAACTAATATTTTCATAAAGACACCTCAAACATAAATATTACTAAAGAGAATCGTCAATCTTATTTATAGCTTCAATTCTTCCCAACCCTTAAAAATTCATAGTAAAAGACACTTTTTAAAAGACCGAATACCATAAATACTCCTATATAGGAGTATTTCTATGCAAGAACAAATTCTAGATCCAAAACTTTCAGATTACGAGAAAACATTTTTTCATTCTAAATGGAGACCAGCACTTGCTTGGTCTTATCTTTTTGTAATACTT